>Ga0081540_1004954_pt1 | contig 10014 bp, 9 predicted proteins | sample TabmetS2T1R1_FD_71024 | JGI IMG/M metagenome (GOLD analysis project Ga0081540, IMG submission 71024) | Tabebuia heterophylla rhizosphere microbial communities from the University of Puerto Rico - S2T1R1 | ecosystem: Host-associated > Plants > Roots > Rhizosphere ... | reverse complement strand
TCTTCCAATGCGTCCTCGAAAATCGGGAGCACGAGTTCCTCGATCGTACCGGGCCGCATCGTAGAGCGAAATACGATGGTCAGCGGCATCGATCGAGCGGGGCCGACCAACTCCGCAATCTGACGGGAAACCTCCACGATAAAGCTCATATTGTGAGACCCGTCCGGCGCACTAGGCGTTCCCACACAGACTATGGCCATGGCGCAACTGTCGAGATGTTGGCTCACATCCTTCGTTGCGCTCAGTAGACCCTTCCTAACCGCACGGGCCACGAGGTCTTCGAGGCCAGGCTCGGTGATCGGCGACTTACCGGCATTGACGATCGCCACTTTTTCGTTGCTGACGTCAATGCCAATGATTTCGTGGCCATCCCTAGAGAGGCAGGCGGCGGCAGTCATGCCGACGTAACCAAGTCCAAAGACCGCTATCTTCATCGTAGTCCCTCGCTTCCACTGCCCCTAGTGTAGCGTTGGGGCATGCCGAGCAAGGGGAGGCAAAAGGGCTGGTACCGGCGGCTGATTGGGTACCCATTTGTAAGTACTCGGCGACAAACAAATTGTGGTACAAACCAATTGCCAAGCACCGCACATACAGCATCGAGTTCAAACGCCAGGACAATCGCGAAGCCAAAGGGGCGGCCACAACGAATGCGATTGCGGCCGAAGACGCGCCGCAAAGCCCTGATGAATTTGCGCGAAAGGAAAACGATCGCATATGACCTCGGCTTCTCCCGATGTGACCTGCCGGGCTCCGGTCTTCGGTCGGCCTTGAATGAGTTCCGGTGCTTCGGCAGCGGAGTCGTCGCCTTCAGCAACGAGTCAGGCTTATGTCTTTGCTTTGACATGACCGGGTGCGAGCCGGGCCCGTCGAGAGAACGGAGTTGCAGCTGCTGTTTGCCGCCAAGATTGATTGCCGCACTGCGGTGCTGCAAAGTCGCGATGCTCGCCGTCGTCTTGCTACTCTTTCCGCCTATCTGCTTGTCGGGCGGCGTTGCGACGCCGAGGCGCTGCCTTGGCTGGTGTCACCGAGCGCTTGCGATCTCGCAGCATCGCCGACCCTGCCGGTATCGATTCGCTCGCCGGAATTGCCGAGGCGGACGACGTTTGCGCGAAGCAGCGAACAAGGTCGGCCTTCAACGCCTTTCTGACCTACAAGCAAAGCTCGACGCCCGCGCCGCCGCCCGGGTGGTGGCGGAGCCGACGCCGCAGGTGCTCGGCGAAGGAATTGTCGTACTGCTCGAAGGACGAGGCCGCCCGCGAGCGTATGCGGAGCTACGGCCGGGAGCGCGCCGGCGACAGATTTCACTGGGAGGTGGAAAAGCGTTCCCTCCTCGCCGCCTATGCGAGCCTGGCGCCGACGCGCGCACGATGACGCGGCTCGATCCGCGCATGCGAGGCAGCAGGGAAGATCAGTCGCTCTGCTCGCGTCGGCACACGATGCCGTATCGCGCGGATCAGCGACAATCGTGAGATGCGCGCAAAAATCGCACATCGTCGACTATCCAACTCGGTGCGTCGCACAAGCGCTAGCGGTTGCCCCCACCCCGCGTGGCTCGCGGCTCAAAGCCAGGTCCCTTGTACCACTGGAAAACCAGAGCTTTTTGGGCGGCCTTGCGCCGGTATTTGACCGGCCGATTAATCACTTTGGCCATGGCCACAGCTGCGTGGCGCGGGGGTGTACCCCAAAAGAGCGTAGATCATTACCCGTGTGCTTCAGCAGCGCGCGCGCTCAATCGGCTATCTTGAATGGAGCGCACGTTAACGGCCTTCAAGGAGCCAACATGGCGAATAACCATGATCGTGAGGACGCCGAAATCCAGATCGCGAACGACGGCCCGTCGCTCGCGGTCATCGGTTGCGGTTACTGGGGTGCGAAACACATCCGTGTCGCCTGCGATATACGCGGCGCAAGGATGGCGATGGCCGTTGATCCACGACCTGATAGGTTGGAATATATCCGCTCACAGTATCCTTCTGTCGCTGTTTCGCGCGACATCAGCAACGTACTGAAAAACCCTTCAATAGACGCAGTCATTCTTGCCACGCCCGTAGAGACGCACTTTGAATTAGCACGGGCGGTGCTCCAGGCCGGAAAGCACGTGCTCGTCGAGAAGCCGTTGGCCATGAAAAGTGCGGAATGCCGCGAGCTGAATGCGATTGCTGAACAGCACAAGCGCGTTCTCATGGTCGGGCACACGTTCGAATATCATCCGGCTGTGACTGCCATGCGCCAGATGATTCAGAGCGGCTCTCTTGGCGAGCTTTATTACATCGACTCGAGGCGCCTGAATCTCGGTCTCTACCGGCAAGACGCCAATGTCCTTTGGGACTTGGCGCCACACGACCTTTCGATCATCCACTTCCTACTGGAGGAGGTCGCGCAAAACATCGGCGCTTGGGGTTGCTCGCACGTTCTACCCGGCGTTGAGGACGTTGTATATGCCAAGCTGGGGTTTAAGAGCGGCCCGACCGCTCATGTGCATGTTTCCTGGTTGGACCCGGTCAAAGTGCGCCAGATCACGATCGTCGGAAGCGATGCCATGCTGGTGTTCGACGACGTACAGCCGTCCGAGAAGGTGCGCGTCTACCAGAAGCGCTTCAGGCCGCAAATAAACGGCGACTCCTACGCCGACTTCCAGTCAGCCTATCATCATGGCGACGTTCATATCCCCGCGATATCCAGCACCGAACCGCTCAAACTCGAGATACTCGACTTCGTCAATGCGATCGTGACCGGGGAACGGCCTCGCGCGGATGGATTGCATGGACTGCGCGTTGTCGAAGCGCTCGAGGCGGCATCGGCGTGTCTACGGCGCAAGCACCAACGCCGTACCAACGGTAAGGATCAACCGGCTTTTCGGCGGCGGAACGTGTTGGTGGGAGGTCCCGAAATTGCCGTCACATGAGGCCACGCGACGGAATGCGGTTCTGCGGGAATTTGGAAAACGGGCGCTCGACGTCGCGATCAGCGTTCCTGCGATCGTGGTGCTGACTCCTGTCTTCATAGGGATATGGATAGCAATCCATCTCGACAGTCCCGGACCTGCAGTCTTTTGCCAACGTAGGATCGGGCGAGACGAAAAGCCGTTCAACTGCTTCAAATTCCGAACGCTTCATCACAACGCCGACCAAAACGTCCATCGCGAGGCGATCCGGCGCGCTTTTGCGAAGGAACCACTCTCGAACGATCCCGATGCCCCGTACAAGCTGACAGACGATCCTCGCGTGACGCGCGTGGGGAGACTGCTGCGGAGAACCAGCCTCGACGAGCTGCCTCAACTCCTCAACGTATTGAGAGGCGAAATGAGCATTGTCGGTCCGCGGCCAGCCATTCCATATGAACTCGAACACTTCCGGGATTGGCACCATAAACGTCACATTGTGAAGCCCGGCATCACTGGAATTTGCCAGGTCCGCGGCCGGGGTCGTATCTGCCCCGAGGCCATGCTCGAGATGGATGTCGAGTACGCAATGAATTGGACGTTTTGGACCGACCTGAAGTTGATCGCGCTGACTGTTCCCGCGGTTCTGTGGGGGCGCGGTGCCCGATGAGGTTCTCGAGTGAAAGACCCGGATTCCCATGAGGTTAAACAAATGCAAATTCCGTTCGTTAATCTCAAAGCGCAATATGAGACGCTAAAGGACGAGGTAGCTGAAGCAATACAGGGCATCCTAGACTCCGCGCAGTTCATAGGCGGCGAGGCGCTTGCCTCGTTCGAAAGAGACTTCGCTGAGTATTGCCAGGCGCGCCATGCGCGCGGCGTGGCGAACGGCACCGACGCGCTTCATCTGGCGATACGAGCCTTAGGTATTGGCCATGGCGACGAGGTGATCACAACCGCCCACACCTTCATCGCCACCGCGGCCGCCATCGCCGCGACGGGAGCGCGGCCCGTGTTCGTTGATATCGATCCTGATACCTGCACCATCGATCCGAGGATGATCGATCGCGCGATAACGGATCGTACAAAGGCAATCGTCGCAGTCCATCTCTTCGGCCAGCCGGCTGATATGGATCCAATCAAGGACATCGCACGACGGCGCGGCCTCTACGTGCTAGAGGACGCAGCCCAGGCGCACGGAGCGGAATATCAGGGAATCCGAACGGGGGCGCTCGGCGATGTCGCATGTTTCTCGTTTTACCCGGGGAAGAACCTCGGCGCCTACGGCGACGGCGGAGCGGTCACCACCAACAATGCTGCGATTGCCGAGCGGATCGAACGACTGCGTGACCACGGTCGAACCAGCCACTACAGCCACGCCGAGATCGGGTTCAACAGCCGGCTCGACGCTTTCCAGGCGGCAATCCTGCAGATCAAGCTGCGGCGCCTGGATGAATGGAACGCCAATCGGCGGCGCGCTGCGGAGTGGTACGCCGCGGAGTTGGCGCAGTCGGGGATCAAGACGCCGTTCGTTCAAAAGGGGTCGACACACGTCTACCATTTGTATGTGATCGAGACGAACGAGCGGGACGCAATGCGGAACAAGCTCGACCAGGCCGGCGTAGCTACCGGGATCCATTATCCGGTGCCGCTCCACCTACAGCCTGCCCTCGCCCATCTCGGCTACAGGCAGGGCGACTTGCCGTACTGCGAGGCGATGGCCGCTCGATCATTGTCCCTGCCCATGTTTCCCGAGCTCGCACGCGACCAGGTGCGCCGTATCGCCGCGATTGCGCGCGCTGCGGTCGAGCAGGACGATCACAAGAAGTTGCAGCGGAAGTCAACGTATTCGCCCGCCGTGCTGCGCGCCGAGGCCGGGAAGGAGTGGCGATGAGTCGAATCAGTGCATGGGCGGTGGTCGAGACCGAGGCGATCGGTGCGGCCGTGACGATCGCCGAGTTCGCCGTGGTGCGGCCTGATGTTACGATTGGTAACGGGGTGGTCATTCACCCGCATGTCGTGATTGAGAGCGGCGCAAGAATCGGGGACAACGTCGAAATCTTTCCGGGAGCCTATATCGGCAAGGCGCCCAAGGGGGCCGGCGCGTTGTCGCGCCCGCCGCGTTTCGAGGCATGGGTCGATGTCGGCGCCGATTGTTCTATCGGACCGCACGCGGTAATTTTCTACGACGTCTCGCTCGGCGCGGGGACCCTGATCGGTGACGGCGCCTCGATCCGTGAACAATCGCGGATCGGCTCGAAGACCGTCATCGGACGTTACGTCACGGTCAATTACAACACGCGAATCGGCGATCGCGTCCGGGTGCAGGATCACACCTGGCTGGCGGGCAATATGACGATCGAAGACGACGTGTTCATTTCGGGCTGCGTCGGCACTTCGAACGACAATGCGATCGGCCGCAACGGTTACGACGGTTCGCCCATGCTCGGGCCCAATATCGCGCGCGGCGCGGCGATCGGCCTGGGAGCCAACCTGTTGCCAGGCGTCAGAATCGGCGTGGGCGCCGTCGTCGGCGCCGGCGCGGTGGTGACGAAGGACGTGCCCGATGGTGCGCTCGTGATGGGCGTCCCGGCGGGGGTCCGACGACAGCTCAAAGGGGCTAGCGGCGCAGACCAGTGACTCGCTGGCAGTTCGCGCCAGGCGTCGAGGGAACACTAATCGTGAGGATCCTCTGTGTCACCAACATGTATCCGAGTCCGCAGAGGCCGGGCTCCGGAGCCTTCGTGTGCCAGCAGGTAGAGCAGTTGCGCCGGTTCGGCCACACGGTCGACGTCATCGATATTCTCGGATCCCAATCCAAGATGAATTATCTGAGGTGCACTCTTGATGTCATGCGAATGACGAGCGCAGTGGCATACGACATCGTCCATGCGCATTACGGCTATTCGGCATATCCTGCAATGTTTCGGTTGCAGGCGCCACTCGTCATCACGCTGCACGGGACCGACGTAATTGGAAAGAGTATCTTTGAAAGGCTGAGCACGCGGGCTGTGTCGCATTTCGCCGATGCCGTCATAGTCGTTTCGGAGGGGCTGCGGAGACGGATTCCGGGAATCGTGATTCCCTGCGGGGTCGACCTCGGCGTATTCAAGCCGTACGATCGCGACAAAGCACGAGCGCGGCTGGGGTGGCCGAAAGACAGGTATATCGTTCTGTTTCCATTTGATCCGGCGCGCCCTGAGAAGAGATACGATCTGGCAAGAGCGTCAGTCGAGCGACTCGTGCAGGAGGGCGTCGACGCGGAGTTGATGACGGTCGTCAATGTGCCGAACGGCGAAATGCCGTGGTGCTACAGCGCGGCCGACGCCCTGCTTCTCTGCTCGGATTATGAGGGGTCGCCGACCTCTATCAAGGAAGCTCTCGCGTGCAATCGCCCGGTAGTGGCGACGGAGGTCGGCGACGTTGGCGAGCTGTTAAGCGGCATCGCGGGAACGCGGATCTGTCCGCAGGACCCCGGGACGATTGCCCGCAACCTTCGAGAGGTGTTTGACTGGTCACGGAGCAGCGAGTTTCGGGGGCGGGCGGCAATGGCGAGGTACGACCAGGCGCTCACCGTGGAAAAGATCGTCGGGGTATATCGCGACGTTCTCTCCAACTTCAGGGCAAAGGCGGTGGGCAGGCGTTTGTTGCGGAGCGGATGACGACAATGCGACGGCATGGACCTTCATTGGCGAGCGGAGCTTAGAAGAGCATTGCAGCGCAGACTAATGCCGTGGTCGTGGGAGACACCTCGGCGGACTTGGTACCGAGAAAGCAATAGGAGATTTCTCCAGGACGAACAGTGTCTTTCTGATGGGGGTTAAAGTGAAGGAGGTTCTCAAGGACTGCGTGGTCGAAATGGCGCGCTGGTCTGGGCTAATGCCAATCTTCCGCAGGATTTTTGCCGGTAGGGCAGCTATCCTGATGTTCCATGAGATTCAACAAGATCATCGCTCGGAATTGATGACCGGGGCTTCAGTCGCCCTTTTCGAAAATTCACTCAATTGGCTGCGGCAAGCAGGGTGGGAGATTGTCAGTTTCGAAACATGCCTCGAGCGATTGGCCACGGACTCCGGACCGGGCCGCTATGCGGTGCTTACCTTTGACGACGGCTACCGAGACAATGTAGCGACCGCGCTTCCAATCCTCGAGCGACACAACGCCCCATTCATGGTGTACGTTCCCACTGGCGCTCCAACACGAACGTTGCAATCGTGGTGGCTGGGTTTGCGCGAAATGTTTCGCTCTGCAGACACGGTTACGATCGATGCGATGGGCAAGCGATTCCACTGTCCCGAGCTTCACGACAAGATGCTGGGCCTACACGAGGTAAATGAGTGGATTCACCAAGATTATCATCGTGTTGCAATGCTCGCCCCAACGTTCGACAGGGCGGCAATATCGCTGTCGGCTCTGAATGAGGCATATTTCCTGAACGAGCGGGAGCTTCAAGGTCTGGCGCTGCATCCTCTCGCGTCAATTGGCGGGCACACCGCTTCGCATGCAGCACTGTCGTCCCTGGATGTTCTTTCAGCGCGAGCGGAAATGGCGGATAACCGCTGCTACCTGGAGGAATTACTGCAGCTTCCGGTTCGGCACTTCGCTTATCCTTACGGCGGCCCTAGAGCATGTGGTCCTCGAGAAGCACATCTCGCGAAGGAAATAGGCTTTTCGACCGCAGTGACGACGCGGCTTGGGCAAATATCCGAGCTCAAATCAGATCATTTTGCACTTCCTCGCATCGGCGTTGGGGGCCGCTTCGATACGAGGGCTAGGTTCGAGGCTCGCATGAGCGGCATTCATCCCCGACAACGGTGACGGCGCGGTGGACCATGTCAGAGCCACACGGCGCGGCCGTCATTTGTACCCCGGTCGCGGACGCTTCTGGATATTGTTGAGCACGAGAGTACTGGACTGATCGTCAAACCAGGTGATGTCGAGGGACTCGCTTCCGACTGGATCGCCTCATAAGAGGGGCCAGACTTGAGGCGGCGTCTCGGAGAGAACGAGAAGGGCGTTGCGTCGAGCACGAACGTTGAATTGTGCTCTGAACCTCCTCGTTGTCAGGTGGACTGAATCAGCCCACTCGGGAGAGTGCTGAAATGCGTGTATTGCACCTTATCGAACGTCTAGGCCCGGGAGGAAAAGAACGACAGCTCGTCGAACTGTTGAGGGGACTATTTGCTCACCGCGATATAGAGTCATTCGTCGCGATTACGGACGAGTATGAGGTTCGTTACGAAATTGACCGTGAACACGCGCAAGTTATTCAGCTCGCTCGGAGAGGTAAGAAGGATCTTCGCCTTTTCAAGACTTTGTACGAGCTCGTCTCTGACTTGAAAATAGATATCGTTCACTCCTGGGGATCGATGTGTTCCATTTATGCAGCGCCGGTTGCGAAACTGTGCGGTACAGGCTTCGTCAATGGCTTTGTGCGAGACGCACCGCCGCATGTGACGCTGTGGAATAATGAAAATTATTTAAGGGGCAAGCTGACTATCCCATTTTCAGACATTGTTGTCGCCAATTCCCGTGCGGGCCTGGCTGCCTATCATATTCCCGAGCGCAAGGGTCTATGTATCTACAATGGGTTCAATCCTGAAAGGGTCTCTGCCTTAACGGACGAGGCAGAGCTTCGCAGCATTCTGGGAATCACGACGCCCCACATTGTCGGGATGGTTGCTAACTTCACGCCCAGAAAGGATTACGCAAGCTTTGTCGAGATGGCGTGCCGCATTTGCCGTCTTAGGGACGATGTGACCTTTTTGGGTATCGGCAGCGGTGAGACGTTGCAGCAAGTGCGCGATAGCGTCCCACCAGAACATTCGCTGCGCATAATGTTTCTGGGGCAGAGGTTTGACATAGAAAGCGTCGCTAATCTCTTCACTGTGGGAGTTCTCGCCACCAACAGCCGTCTACACGGGGAGGGTATTTCCAACGCAATAACCGAATGCATGGCGTTGGGTAAGCCAATTGTAGCAACCAACGATGGGGGCACTCCTGAATTGGTCCTGGATGGCCAGACCGGATTTCTTGTGCCGAGCGAAGACGCCGGAGTTTTGACTGATCGTGTGCTCAAACTCCTCAATGACGCCGAGCTCGCTAATCATTTCGGCATCGAAGGGCGTCGGCGTGTTGAAACTGCATTCTCGCTCGATGCTATGTGTAACGCATATCTCTGCCTTTACCGGAGGGTGGCGGATAAGAGGGCGCGCGCGACATGGCAAGGAGCTATTACTTGAGATATGGTCGATTAATCATTCAATCGTATCCCAACAAGAAGACGGACGATTGGAGATTGCTGGAAAAAGGGGTTGTGTTGCAGCGGGCGGGTGGGCGGTGAGCCGTTGGACAGATCGAGGTGAATGAGCCGCCGTTTTGGCGGCCGAGGCCTCAGGTCTTTCTTCTCGATCGGGATGGCGTCATCTGGGTCTATGGCGTGGCGAAGACGGCGTCATGAAACCTTGATGGAGCTCACCCGAAGATGATCCCAAGCTGCTCAGGCGGTGAACATCAGCAGGTCCGCCCCACCTGCGGCCACCCCGTAACGATACGGATGCTTGCAGCGGGACCAAGATCATTCACAGCGGCGAGCACACACATTGGTACCATCAGTGGATATCTTTTTCGCTTCCCCGGAGGCAGAGTAGCGGAATCTACCAGCAACGGCAGGCACATGCCGTAGGTGCCACGGTCGGGCCGCATTTGTGGTTTTTTATTTTCGCCATACTCACCTGTATTTTTCGCCATAGTCGCCCACTAACCAACCTGCACCAGCAGTCGGGGGGGCCAATCCCACTGCTTTGAAATGTGCTCGCGGTCCGTGACTGCGATGCATTGGAATCTGCTCGCAGTCCGCTGCGAAGCATGAAATGCGTTCGCGGTGCTAGGCGCTGCGGGCATGTGGTATGTCGCGCGCCTTCGCGATGCGCGGCAGTGGAATTCCCTTGTCAACAAGAGACTCTGGAGGCCTGAATTGGATACCACCGGCACGATTACGTCGTTTTCTTCGACACCGCAAACCCGCCTTCTTGTCGGAGGCGACCCCTACGGCGTTCAAATTGCGGGCACGAGCTATAGCCTGACCAATCCTGACCCACAGACTCTACGCTTTGAAGTGCATCAGGGCGATC
>Ga0081540_1004953_pt1 | contig 10014 bp, 10 predicted proteins | sample TabmetS2T1R1_FD_71024 | JGI IMG/M metagenome (GOLD analysis project Ga0081540, IMG submission 71024) | Tabebuia heterophylla rhizosphere microbial communities from the University of Puerto Rico - S2T1R1 | ecosystem: Host-associated > Plants > Roots > Rhizosphere ... | reverse complement strand
CCACGGCGGATCGGAGGCGGCCGGCGCCGGCTCCGGCGCCAGGGCGAGCGCGGCCAGGGCCACGCCGCACGCCGTGGCGAGCGCACGCCACATCGCTGCGGGCGCTGTGCGCAGCGCGCGCACCGGCGGCTAGTCCTCGAGCTGGATCCCCAGGCGGCCCGCGGCCTGGGACACCTGCCCGGCGATCGCCTCGGCCTGGTCCTGGGCCTCGCTGCCGAGCGTGTCGGCGTCCTGCGCGGTGAAGCGCTTGCCGCCCGCCTCCTCGTCGCGCAGCTGCTCGGCGAAGCCCTGCAGCTTCTTCAGCGACGTCCCGGTCTGGCTGGCCTGCGCGTCGTCCACCTTGGCGATGCTCTGCTGGACGTTGGCGTAGACGAGGTTCAGCCCGCCGAGGATGTCGGCGATGTCCTGCAGGCGCGAGGCGACGACGAACGCCTTCTCCTTCGCCTTGCTCCCCGCGATGAAGCGCGAGTTCTTCCACGCCTCGAAGTACTCGGACATCGTCGGCGTCATGACGACGAGCGCGGTGAACGCGTCCTGCTGCGTGGGAGCCCACTTGCGCGCCGCGGCGTCGAGCTCCTTCGCGTTGGTCTCGAAGTCGCGCGCGGCGGCGACGAGGAAGTTCGCGTCGGGCATGGCCTCGCCGAACTCGACCTTGCCGTCGCCGTCGAGATCGGGCTCGACGCCCTTGGCCGCGAACTTCGGCTCGGTGCCGAACGCGCTGGTCTCGATGAGGTAGTTGAAGTTCCCCGGCTGCTTGAAGGTGCGCCCGTCGGGCGTCTTGATCGAGAACGGCACCGCGTTCTCGGGGTCCGACGCGTCGCCCCCGGCGTCGATGATCACGTCGAAGTCCGCCAGCTGCGGGACCCCGGCGACGACGCCCTCCATCTGCTCGTAGGCCGGGTTGGCCTTCGCGAAGCCGTCCTGCAGCTGCTCGACGAGGTCGCGGACCTCGCGGCGCCGGTCGGCCAGGAGCCTTGCGTAGTCGAAGTCGGCCTTCTCGGCGAGCGCGTAGTAGGCCTCGGCGTCCTCGCGGATCGCGCCGGCGTCGGCGCCGAGCTGCTCGGTGTGGTCGAGCAGGTACTGCTTGATCGCGCCAAGGTCGGCGGCCGACGCGGTCGTCGCCGCGGGCTGCGTGGCGCTCTTGCCGTCGCCGTTGCCGCCGCATCCTGCGGCGCCCAGCGCCGCGACCGCGGCGAGGGCCAAACCGGCGCTGCGAAGCCTGCTGCTCATCGTTCTCCCACGATCTGTCGGTTGCCGACTTCGGGCAACCTAACAAATCCCGACGGGAGGAGTTGGTCTTACGCGGCTTCGCCGGCGTCGAAGCGCTCGAGGATCGACGTCGCCGCGCTCGCCGGGTCCAGGCGCCGCGCGACGACCTCGTCGAGCAGCTCGCCGAACTCGGCGTCCTCCCCCAGCCGCTCCTCCAGCCGCCGGCGCAGCCGGAACGCGCACAGCGCGAGCACCTCGTTGCGCAGGTTGCGCCGCCGCCGGTCGGACAGCGTCCCCTCGGCCTCGATGTACGCGCGGTGCTCCTCGAGCTGCTCGACGAGCGTCTCGACGCCCTCGCCGCGGGCGGCCTCGGTCTTGACGATCGGCACCCGCCAGCCGCGCTGCGGAGCGAGCGACAGCACCCCGCGGATCTCGCGCACCATCGTGTCGGTCAGCGGGTGGTCGGCCTTGTTGACGACGATGATGTCGGGGATCTCCATGATCCCGGCCTTCAGCGCCTGGATCGAGTCGCCCGAGCCGGGCATGAGCACGAGCACCACGGTGTCGGCGTGGTCGATGACGTCGACCTCGGCCTGGCCGACGCCGACCGTCTCCAGGAAGACGTCGTCCTTGCCCGCCGCGTCCATGAGCAGCGCGGCCTGCAGCGCGGCCTCGCTCAGCCCGCCCAGCGCACCCCGGTTGGCCATCGAGCGGATGAAGACGCCGGGGTCGAGGAAGTGCTCGGTCAGCCGGATCCGGTCGCCGAGCAGCGCGCCCTGCGTGAACGGCGACGAGGGGTCGATCGAGAGCACGGCGACCTGGCGGCCGGCGGCGCGGCGCAGCTTCGTCAGCGCGCCGATGAGCGTCGACTTGCCCGCGCCCGGGGCACCCGTGAGGCCGATGACCGACGCGTTGCCGGTCCTCGGGTAGACCTCGCGCACGAGCTCCCACCCGGCCGGGTCGTCGGACTCGACCAGCGTGATCGCGCGCGCCAGCGCGCGCTTGTCGCCGTCGAGCAGCCGCTGGGCGAGCGTCGGTTCGGCCATGGGGGCCCGCCAGACTATCCTCGCGCGTGTGAGCTCGGTCCTCACACCCCCGCGGGTCACGGGCATGCCGTCGCACGTGCGCGGCGAGCCCGAGCCGCGCCACGGCGGGGCGCTCGTCCTGCTGCGCTGGATGCGCGAGCACCACATGCTGTCGTGGAACTACGCACGCCTGATCGTGCGCCTCGGCTGGCTGAAGCTGCGCTTCCGCGGGCGCCTGAAGACCGACGGGATCGCCTTCGTCTGCCCGAAGGTGACGCTCGAGATCGGCAAGGACGCGACCCTGCACCTCGGGCGCTGGTCGTGGATCGGCCACGGGACGAAGATCCGCGCGCACGAGGGCGAGGTGCGCATCGGGGCCAAGTCGGTGCTCGGCCAGGAGTGCACGATCTCGAGCTTCCAGCACGTCTCGATCGGACGCGAGTGCATCGTGGCCGACCGGGTCATGCTCATCGACTTCGACCACGGGATGGTCGAGGTCGAGCGCCCGGTCCGCGAGCAGGGCATCTACAAGCGCGACGTGCGGATCGGCCACAACGTGTGGATCGGCTACGGCGCATCCTTCCTGCGCGGCGTGACCGTCGGCGACAACGCGGTCATCGGCACCTACACGGTGGTCAACAAGGACGTGCCGGCCAATGCGGTGGTCGCCGGCGTCCCGGTGCGGCTGCTGCGGATGCGCGCCGCGCCGCGCACCCTGCGCTGGGAGTAGCGGCGCGTGGCCGACGACCAGCTCGCCTTGACGGTCGACCCGGCCTGCGTCGTGCGGATCGTCGAGCGCCGCGGCGAGGAGGAGCGCAGCCTGCGGGTCGGCCCGCTGCCCGAGCCCGATGCCCGGGCGCTGGCCGCGTTCCTGCTCAACCGCACCGACGCCCCGCCCGCCGACGGCCCGTGGCGGGCCGCCGTCGCGGGCGGGGTGCGCATGGTGTCGTTGGAGCGCTAGGGGTCTCGGGCTAGCTGCGCGCGCCCTCGACCGCCAGCTCGGCGCTCGTGCGCCGGCTCGGCCAGGCCATGGCCAGCGCGCCGAGCGCCGCCACGGCCACCGAGACGAGGATCGCGGCGTGGAAGCCGTCGATCACCGACTGCGGCGTGCCGGTCGTCCCGGCGTTGGCGTTGTAGACCGCGGTCACGATGGCGAGCACGAGCGCGCCGCCGAACTGGAACGACGTGTTGACCAGGCCACCGGCCAGTCCCTGTTCCTCGGGCGCGATGCCGTTGGTCGCAGCGACGTTCAGGGGCCCGTAGGCCAGACCGAACCCGAGGCCGCCGAGGATGAAGGTCGGCAGCATCGCGGTCACGTACGGGGAGTCCAGGCCGATCGGCAGGAACAGCAGGTAGGCCGCCATCGTGGACAGCAGCCCGGCGACGATCAGCCGCGTCAGGCCGAACCGCATGATCAGCGGCGCGACGCGCGGTGCCAGCGTGGCGACGATGGCGCCGGCCGGGAAGATGGCCAGCCCCGTCTCCAGCGCCGACCAGCCACGGGTCTGCTGCAGGTAGAGGGTCAGCATGAACTGGAACCCGAACCAGCCGCCGATGAGCGACATGGCGCCGAGGTTGGCGCGCACGAGCGAGCCCGAGCGCAGGATGCCCAGCCGCACGAGCGGCTGCTTGGTGCGGCGCTCGATCGCCACGAAGACGGCGAAGATCGCCGCGGCGACGGCGAGGCCGCCGATGGTCCGCGCCGAGCTCCACCCGTGGTCGGGCGCCTCGACGACGGTGAACACGAGCAGCAACATGGCCGTCGTGACGCTCACCGCACCGGCGATGTCGAACTTCCTTTGGACCAGTGCGCTGCCGGGCGCGTCGCGCGGCACGAGCGGGACCGCCGCCAGCAGCGTCGCGAGGGCGACGGGGACGGGCAGGAAGAACACCCAGCGCCAGCCGATCTCGGACAGCAGGCCGCCGAAGACCAGGCCGAGCGAGAAGCCGGTGGCCCCGGTGGCGGTGTAGACGGACAGGGCCCGGTTGCGAGCGGGGCCCTCCTTGAAGCTCGTGGTGATGATCGAGAGACCGGCAGGGGCGGTGAACGCGGCGCTGACGCCCTTGACGAAGCGCGTCGCGATGAGCAGCGCGCCGTCGTTGGCCAGGCCGCCGAGGCCCGATGCGACGATGAACACGCCCAGCGAGATGAGGAACATCCGCCGGCGGCCCAGGAGGTCCGCCGCGCGCCCGCCGAGCAGCAGGAAGCCGCCGTAGCCGAGCACGTAGGCGCTGACCACCCATTGCAGCGAGCTCGTGGACATGTCGAGGTCGGTCTTGATCGAGGGGAGGGCCACCCCGATCATCGAGACGTCGAGCGCGTCGAGGAACAGCGCGCCGCAGAGCACGATGAGCGCGCCCCATGCGCGCCTGCTGAGGTGCTCGCCGCCACTGCTCAACGGCTGAGGAGAGGACATGTATTGGCTCCAGTGGGAGAGAGGGCTCGCGGGCGGACCCACTTGCTTGTAGGAGCCGCCCGCGGTAATGTTCGACATGCATCGTACGTCTTTGTTCGACGACTGTCAAACTACTGTGTCTAGGGTCACTCTCGCACCGACGGAGCTCATCACGTGTGAGCCCGATCTCTCAACGGTCGACATCGCCGGCCTGCTGCAGGCGTTGTCCGATCCCGTGCGGCTGACGATCGTGCGCCAGCTCGACGAGGCCGGAAGCGACGGGCTCACCTGCGGGCAGCTCGACCTCCCCGTGGGGAAGTCCACCTGCAGCCATCACCTGAAGGTGCTGCGCAGCGCGGGCGTCACCGCCGAGCGCGAGGAGGGCACGCGCAAGTACGTGCGCCTCCGTCGCGACGAGCTCGATGCACGCTTCCCCGGCGTCATCGGCTCGGTGCTCGGCGCGGCCGGCTAGCTCAGCGCGGCGCCGCAGTTGGGCCACGGCGCGGTGCCCCGCGCCGCCAGCAGCTTGGCCGCGATGCGGTCCTGCTCGGCCTCGGGCGCGTCGGCCGGGTCGCCGGTCCCGCCCAACTGCCGCCATGTCTCGCGGTCGAACTGGTACTTGCCGCGATAGGTCCCGTCGGCGGACACCGCCGTGGGATCGCCGCCGGACTCGCACTGGGCGATCTTGGCGAGCGTCGCGTCGCCGCCGCCGGCGGATGCGGGCTGCTCGGGCGCGTTGGCCTGCTGCGTGGCGCTCGCGAGCCCCAGCTCCGCGAGGGTCTGCGGTCCGGCGACGCCGTCGACGTCGAGGCCGTGGGCGCGCTGGAAGCGCTTGACCGCGGCGCGCGTCCTGGGCCCGTAGACGCCGTCGGCGCTCACGCCGAGCTTCCTCTGCAGCGCGCGGACGCCGTCGGTGCTCTGGGCGCCGGGAGCGAGCGGGGTCGCCGCATCCTGGGCCAGCGCGCCTGCGGCGGCGATCGCGGACAGCGCGATGGCGAGCGTGATCCCGGCCCGCCCGCGCAAGACGCGCCGCCGGCGCCGCGCCCGGGCGGCGCGCCTGGCGCGCGAGGCCCGCAGCGAGCGGCGCCACGGAACAGGCGAGCTCAGATCGCGATTCGGTGCCACGTTGACTTCAACCCTCCGGTCGTCTCGTCGCCTACGGGGTTAGCTGTCGGGCTCGCGCTGTGAGACGTGCGCTACGCCGGCTCGATCCGGCGATTCGCCCCTGGGCCCTGAGGCCCGGTGGGTCCCCCGCTCCCCGTCGTCAGCGCGGCGGGGACTCGGCTTGGGTTATGAAAAGCAGCCGGGGACCTTACCTATGCAGCGGACGGAACCGCCGCCCGGCGACCGCGAAACGTCCGCAAAGAGCGCCCGATTCGGCCCCTCACGCGTCGTCGGTGAGGCCCTCCAGCGGCCCGAGCAGCCGGCTTGCCCGTCGCGACACGCCCGGCAGCGCGCACAGCCGGTGGGTCGGCGCCTGGCCGGCGTCGCGGCGCTCGAGCTGCTCGGCGGCGATCGGGCGCCAGACGTCGTCGACCAGCTCGGTGGGCTCGCGCGAGCCGACGTGCGCCTCGTCGAGCTCGAGGTGCTCGGCCCACAGGCGCACGCGCGTGTCGCGCGCCAGCCGCGCGTCGTCGGTCACGACGTTCATCTCGGTGTCGTTGAGCAGCGAGTGCGCGTTGAGATTCGCCGAGCCGACGGTCAGCCAGCGGTCGTCGACGATGCCGACCTTGGCGTGCACGTAGAGGCGGTCGTCGCGCCGGCCGCTGAGCGAGCGGATGGTCGCGGCCAGGAAGCGGTCGGCGCCGTCATCGGCCTCGACGAGGACGCCGAGCTGGCCGCGGGTGTCGTCCTGGCCGTTGTTGGCCTTGGAGGGCAGCAGGACGACGAGGCGGAAGTCGTCGTCGGGCGAGTGGCGCAGCTTGTCGGCCAGCACGGACACCACCTCCGGCGCCCACAGGAACTGGTTCTCGAGGTAGATGAGGCGGCGCGCCGAGCGCAGCGCGCGGAGGTAGCTCTCGAGGATCCGGAAATCGCCGCGCGGGACCTCGTCGTACATGTCCTCGGCGACCGTCCGCACGACGTGGACGGTCGAGTCGCCTGCCGCAGGCGGCGGGTCCGGGCGGTCGAGCCGCTCGCCGGTCACCGCGAACCAGCGCGTCGCGAAGTGATCGTGGACGTCCTTGACCGCCGGGCCCCGCAGCCGCGTGGTCGCGTCGTGCCAGCCCAGCCGCCGGCGGGCGCTGTGGCTGCTCGAGTCGAAGCGGTCGCCCGCCTGGTCGGTGAGGTCGATGCCGCCGACGAAGGCCAGCTCGCCGTCGATGGAGATCGTCTTCTCGTGGTGGCAGTGCGCCGGGTGCTCGCGCGGGTCGGGCTCGCAGCGGATCTGCGTGTCGCGCGTGAGCGTCTGGATCGCCTTGCCGACCTCCTTGCGCGTCGGGTGGAAGGCCGGCAGCGGCGCGCCCGCCCACACGAGCACGCGGACGTCGATGCGCTCGGCCAGCTCGGCCAGCAGCGCGCCGAGGACGACGGGCGGCTCGCCGCGCTCGAGCTCGAAGTGCGGCGCGAGGTGCCATCCGGTCACGTGGACGAACCGCCGCGCGCCCTTCAGCGCCTCGGCGATCTGCGGCAGCGCCTGCGCGCCGTCGATGAGGACCTCCAGGGAGCAGCCCTCGCGGGGCGGCGGATCGCCGGCCGCCCAGATGCCGTCGTCGGGCGGCTGGAGCGCGCGCTCCCAGCCCAGGCGCTGCAGGCGCCGGCGGTGCCTGGTGCGCACCGCGGCCTCGATGGTGTCGCCGACGACGGCGTCGATGCGGCTGATGACGGGAACGGCCACAGCCTGCGTGATGCCCACGCGCGATGGGACCGGAACCTGGACCTAGGGCTCGAGCAGCGCCCCGGCGGCGAGGTCGGGCGCGAGATTGCGCAGCGACGGATCGGCGTGCCGGTCGCCGAGCGTGGCGCGCAGCTGCGCGAGGTGCCCGTCGAAGCGCTCGCGCGGGTAGGCGCCCGCGGTGTCGCGGGTGGCGAGGAAGGCCCAGTCGCTGCTCTGCAGCGCCAGCAGCTCGCGAGCCGCGCGCTCGCCGCCGGGGTTCGCGAGCACCTCGAGCTCCGCGGCGCGAGCGGCCCAGGCCATGTCGGCCACCTGCGGTCCCGACCAGGTCGAGAGGTCGCGCGCGTCACCCCAGCTCGTGATCCTCTCGGCGAGCGCGCCCGCCGGGGCGGGATCGGCGTCGGCCAGCGCGTCGTCGAGGTGCACGACCTCCACGCCGCGGCGGGCGGCCTCCTCGACAACGTGGCGCAGCCACTGCGGCCCCTCGTGCCACCAGTGGCCGAGCAGCTCGGTGTCCAGGGCGCAGACGCACAGCCCGCCGCCCCGGATGCGCTCGGCCACCCGTGCGACGAAGTCGGCGGCGTCCGCGCGGGCCTGCTCGCCCGCCCGCTCGGGGTCGTAGACCGCGCCGTCGTTGGCCCACGGGTGGTGGTCGCGCGCGGTGCGCCGGTGCGAGTCGCGGTAGGCCGCGCGGGACGGGTAGCCGTCGTTGGCCCAGACGAGGTCGATCGCGACGCGGTCGATCGGGACGAGCATGGGACCCGCCTCGGTCTGCAGCGGACGCAGGTGGCGCTCGTCCCCCAGGCCGAGGACGTCGGTGAGATCGACGCAGGTGGCGTGGACGCCGGCCTCCTCGAGCAGGGCGTGCAGCCACGGCGCGGTCGCGCACTCGGGCAGCCAGAACCCGCCGCGCCAGCCGTCGCCGAAGCGCCGGCGGTGCGACTCGACGCCGGTGCGCACCTGCAGGCGCACGCCAGCGTCGGTGGCCAGCAGCGCCAGCACAGGGTGCGTGGCGGCGCTCGTCCACGCGGCATGCGCAGCGAGCGCGCCGAGCAGGTCGGCCGGCAGCCGGTCGGCCGCGCGCGCGTACTGCGCCGCGCTGCGCTCGAGCTCGGCGGCCACTTCTTCGTCCTTTGCGTCCGCGACGTCGAGCGCGTGCGACGCCGGCCTGATCTCGCGCAGGAAGGCCAGGCAGCGCTCGAGCGCGCCCGGCGCCTCGAGCTGGTCGCACAGCACCGGCGTGAGGCCGAGGGTCACCGGCGCGCCCGCCTCGAGGACGTCGAGGAGCGGCAGGTAGGACGTGGCGATCGCCTCCCACAGCCACTCCTCGCCGAAGGGCCACGTCCCGAAGCCCTCGACGTAGGGCATGTGCGAGTGCAGCAGGATGGCCAGGCGGCCGTCGTCCCTCAGGCCCACGGGGTCTCCCCTCGCAGGCGCTGCGCGCCCGGATCGAGTGTGGAAGGGGGCGGCTGCAGTATCGCCACGAAGTCCAGCGCGCGATCGAGGTCGTGCTCGCGGCGCAGCGCGAAGTCGCGCGTGGAGATCGCCGGGACGAAGCGGTCGTAGAACCGCGTGGTGAGGCGCAGCGCTTCGTGGACGCGGTCCCAGCCGGCCCGCAACGCCAGCTCGTGCACGCGCAGCCGCCGCGCGTGGAAGACCCCGAACAGCTCGACCGAGCCGAAGTGCGCCTCGCACAGCGCCCGGAACTCGGCGGCGCGGTACTCGCGCAGGTGCCACGGGTTGCCCGACCGCTCGGCGCCGACCGGCGCGAGGGTGAGCACGTTCGGCGTCGACACATATGCGGTGCCGCCGGGCGCGAGCATCGCCTTGACGTTCTCGAGCACGCCGCCGGGGTCGTGGACGTGCTCGATGGTCTGCAGGAACACCACCGCGTCGCACGGCTCTCGAAAGCGCTCGACCATGTCGCGCGCGTAGCGCAGGTTCGGCGCGCGGTAGCGAAGGCGGGCGTGCTCGTACGCGTCGGGGTTGGCGTCGACGCCGACCACCGACGCCGCGGTCCGCGCGAGAGCCGCCGACCCGTAGCCCTCACCGCAGGCGAGATCGACGACCCGCAGGCCGCCGACCCGCGCGGCGATCCACTCGTAGACCACGAGATGGCGCCGGTACCAGTAGTTCTCCTCGGGGACGTCGGGCAGCGTCCGCTCGCCGTCGAGCGCCAGCGGCGGCACGCCCGGCGGCTGGTCGCGCTGGACGTAGAGCTCGGTGCTCACGCGAGCCGCACCTGCCCGCCGCGGGCGGGCACCAGCGTGACCCCGCGCCGGCGGACGTCCTCGGAAGCGCCGACCGGCTCCAGCTGCGCCGACTGCGCGATCGTCTCGAGCACGACCTGCATCTCGACCTGCGCGAACGACGCGCCCAGGCAGCGCCGCACTCCGCCGCCGAACGGGATCCAGGTGTAGGTCCCCGGCGGCTGGTCGAGGAAGCGCTCGGGCCGGAAGGCGTCGGGCTCGGGGTAGAGGTCCTCGCGGCGGTGCACGAGCAGGATGCAGGGCGCGACGGTCGTGCCCGCCGCCAGCTCATGCCCGGCAAG
>Ga0081540_1004952_pt1 | contig 10015 bp, 7 predicted proteins | sample TabmetS2T1R1_FD_71024 | JGI IMG/M metagenome (GOLD analysis project Ga0081540, IMG submission 71024) | Tabebuia heterophylla rhizosphere microbial communities from the University of Puerto Rico - S2T1R1 | ecosystem: Host-associated > Plants > Roots > Rhizosphere ... | reverse complement strand
GGCCTGCTCGGCGCTGCAGTGTTCGGCTTCTTCGCCGTGCAATTGTCCGGCGTCTATTTCGCGATGCTGACGCTGGCCTTTGCCCAGATCGTCTGGTCGATCGCGTTCCAGTGGGTGGCGGTGACGGGCGGCGACAACGGCATTCTCGGCGTCTGGCCGGAGAAATGGGCGGCGAGCCCGTCCGCATTCTACTGGCTGTCGCTCGGCATCGCCGCGCTCGTCGTTGTCGTGCTGCGGATCATCGTGTTCTCGCCGTTCGGGTTCGCGCTCCGCGCCACGCGGGACTCTCCGCTGCGTAGCGAGGCGATCGGCATCAACGGCAAGCGCGTGCAATGGACGGCCTTCGTCATCGCAGGCACGGTCGCCGGCATTGGCGGCGCGCTGTTCGCCTATCTGAAGGGAAGCGTATTTCCCGACAGCCTCGGCATATCGCTGTCGGTGGACGCGCTGGTCATGGTGCTGCTCGGCGGTGTCGAGACGGTGTCCGGCGCCGTCATCGGCGCCATCGTGTTCAAGGCGGCCAATATCTGGCTGGTCAGCCAGACCGATCTCTCCAAACTGGTGCTGGGCGGCTTCATCGCGCTGATGGTGGTGGCCTTTCCCAAGGGCATCGTCGGTACACTGGAGACGTTGTGGAATCGCCGGCGCTCGCCTGAGACGAAATCCGCGCTCGCCACCTCCCGGATCGAGGTTGCCGAATGAGCATGGTCCCTACATTGCTGTCGGTCGAGAATCTCAGCAAATCCTATGGCGGCGTGCATGCCGTGCGCAGCGTTTCGTTCAAGCTGCACGCCGGCGAAATCCTCGCGCTGATCGGGCCCAACGGCGCGGGCAAGAGCACCTGCTTCGACATGCTCAACGGCCAGAACGTCCCGGACAGCGGCCGCATCAACTTGCTCGGCGAGGATACCGTCGGCCGCAAGCCGCGCGCGATCTGGCGGCTCGGCGTCGGCCGCACCTTCCAGATCACCGCGACGTTCCCGACCATGACCGTTCGCGAGAACGTGCAGGTCGCGCTGGTGTCCTATGGCCGGCAGTTGTTCAATCTGTTCGGCTCGACCGCGAGCTACGCGCGCGAGGAGGCTGGCCGGCTACTCGATCTCGTCGGCATGGGCGCCTATGCGGAGCGGCCCTGCGGCGAGCTCGCCTATGGCGACCTCAAGCGGCTGGAACTGGCGATCGCGCTCGCCAACCAGCCAAAGCTTCTGCTGATGGACGAGCCGACCGCGGGCATGGCGCCGCGCGAGCGGATCGAGCTGATGCGGCTCACCGCGCGCATCGCCCGTGAGCAATCGATCGGGGTACTGTTCACCGAGCACGACATGGACGTGGTGTTCGAGCATGCCAACCGCATCCTGGTCCTGAACCGCGGCAGCCTGATCGCCGAAGGCTCGCCAGAGGAAGTCCGCGGCAACCCGCAAGTGCGCGCCGTCTATCTCGGCGAGGGCCTGGTCTACGACGCGCGGCATCGCGAGGGAGCGGGCGCATGAAGCTCAGGGTCGCGGACCTCAACAGCTATTACGGCCCGGCGCATATCCTGTTCGACATCGCACTCGAAGTCGGCGAGGGCGAGGTGGTGGCGCTGCTCGGGCGCAACGGCGCCGGCAAGTCCACCACCTTCCGTTCCATCGTAGGCCTGGTCGAGAACCGCTCGGGGCGGATCGAATTCGAAGGCAAGGACGTCTCGCGCGAGCCGACGCACGCCATCGTGCGTAACGGCCTCGGTTATGTACCGGAAGAGCGGCGCATCTTCACCGAGCTCACGGTCGAGGAAAATCTCGAAGTCGGGCGCCAGCCCAAACGGCCGCATGCGCCATACTGGACGCGCGAAAAGCTGTTCACGCTGTTTCCAAATCTCGGCGAAATGCGCAACCGCCCGGGCGGGCGCATGAGCGGCGGCGAACAGCAGATGCTGACGATTGCGCGGACGCTGATGGGAAATCCGTCACTGGTGCTGCTCGACGAGCCGTCGGAGGGATTGTCGCCCAAGATCGTCGAGCAGATGGTCGACGCCATCCTGGCGATGAAAAAGGAAGGCGTCAGCATCGTGGTGTCCGAGCAGAACCTGCATTTCGCGCGGTTGATCTCCGACCGCGCCTATATCATCGAGCGCGGCAAGATCTGCTTCGGCGGAACGATGGCCGAGCTCGACGCGCGGCCCGATATCCGGGACGCACATCTATCGCTCTGATCATCGAGAGGGAAGGAGCGGGGACGCAGATGGGAAGGAGTGTTTCGCCGAAACGAAGCGTCAAGCCGGCGCGGCCGTCCTACATTCTCGACGAGCAGATCGGCTTCATCCTGCGCCAGGTGTGGCAGCGGCATGCCACCATCTTCGCCCGCGAAATCGGCATCAACCTGACGCCGACGCAATGGGCGGCGCTGGCGAAGCTGACGGAGACCGGGCCGTGCTCGCAGAATTTGCTTGGCCGCCTGACGGCGATGGATGTCGCGACCATCAAGGGCGTCATCGACCGCCTCACCGCGCGCGGCCTGACCGAGACCAGCCCGGACCCCGAGGACGGCCGCCGCCTGCTGGTGAGCCTGACGCGCGCCGGCCAGCAACTTGCCGAGAAGGCCGCGCCGAACGCATTGGCGATCACGAAGGAAACGCTGGCGCCGCTCGACGCGAAAGAGCGCGAGACCCTGACGGCGCTATTGAACAAGCTGCGCTGAGCGTTTCGCTCTATCGCACCGTGATCGTGATCTTCTGCGAGACAACAGGTGGATTGAAGGGATAATGCTCGGCATCACCAAGCACGAGCTGCAGCGTATGCTTGCCGGGCGGAAGGTCGATCCGGGCTTCGGTCTGGCCCGCGCCGAAGTGAAGGTGCGATTTGTCCTGCGGTATCGGCTCATTGGGATTGAGCGGCTCATTCACATCGATCAGCAAATGGTGATGGCCGGCATTGGCGTAATTGTCGCCGGCGTGCGTGACGCCCATGTTGCGCAGACCAAAGCGGGCCCAGAATGCGCCCTTGATGGAGGTGCCGTTCTGCGGCCACACGAAATAGAGCAGCGCATCCTTGTGCGCCGGCTTGCCCTGGGCGAATGCGGCAAATGGCACGCAGAGTAAGGCTGCAGTGAGGACAAGCCGCTGCACGATTTTCATGGCACGCTCTCTACGCTACTGTGAGGACAATGCGACGCGGAATCCATGGGTGGGATATCGCACGTTGGTGTCGTAGCTGTCGCGATACGACGTCCGGGCGGAGCGCTGGTCGTTTCTCCATGACCCGGATCGAATGACGCGCGAGGAGCATTCGTTCTCGACCCACGCCGAACCGTCTGCCGGAGCGCCCTGGTAGTTCTTGTGCCAGCAGTCTTCCATCCATTGATCGACGCCGCCTCCCATATCGAACAGTCCGAACGGGTTTGGCTTGAGGCTCCCGACCTTGGTCGGCTGGTCGGCCACTACAATGTCACTGCAGTTCTTACAATTGGCCATGCCGGCCTGAAACTGATCGCCCCACCAGTATTTTGTCGGCGTGCCGCCACGCGCGGCATATTCCCATTCAGCTTCGGTCGGTAGCCGATATGGCTTTCGGGTGGTTTCGGCGAGCCACGCGACGTATTGCCTGGCGTCGTTCCAGCTTATGTTGGTAACGGGCGCATCTTCCTTGCCGCTCGCCGTGAAGCCGCATGCCTTTGCGGTGGCGCATGCGTTCCATTCCGCCACCGAAACCGGATATTTGCCGATCGCAAAGGGCTTGATGGCTACCTGATGCACGGGCTTTTCCGAGGCGTCGTCGTTGCTGCCCATGGCGAAGCTGCCGCCGCGAATTGGAATCATCTCGGGTTCTCGAACCGTCGATGCCGGCTGGATCGTCGGTGGAGGCACAGGTGCAGCGGGAGCGGCCTGTTGCGGCGGGGCCGCCTGCTTCGGCGCTGGAGACGGCGCTGCCGGTAGCGGCTGAGGCGCCGCCTGTTGTTGGGCTGGTGCTGCGGTCGGCGCAGGCTGGGGCGAAGGCGGCGGTGGCGCTCTCGCGACGGGCGCAGGCGCTTTCGGCGCTTCAGCAGGAGCTGAAACAGGGGCCGACGCCTGGTTGATCGCCTTGCGAGGCTGGATGAGCACGCTCCAGAGGGTGCCGCCCGCAATGATCAACAGTGCGAGGCCGAGCAGGGTGAGGAGGATGCTTTCGCGGCGCTTGCGTCTTTCGTGAAAGGCCGCCGGGTCGGGAAGCACACGGTAGACCCGCACGGGATCGGTGATGTTCTTGACCTTGCGGTCACCGAGCGACTGGTATCCGCAAACCAGCTTGTGCTTGATCTGCTCGTAAATGCCGCCGGAGATAAATACTTCGCCGGGATGGGCGATGCCTTCGAGCCGCGTGGCGATATTGACGCCGTCGCCATAGACGTCGTCGGTTTCGATGATGACATCGCCGAGATTGACGCCGATCCGGTATTCGATCCAGTGGTGCTTGGGCAGCGATGCATTGCGGCCAACCAGATTTTGCTGGATCACGATGCTGCAGCGGACAGCCTCGACCGGACTGTCGAAGATGGCGATGAAGCCGTCGCCGGTGGTTTTGACGAGCCTGCCGTGGTGCTCCCTGATGCTGGGTTCGATGAGGTCGTGCTCGATCCGCTTGACGCGCGTGTGCGTGCCTTCCTCGTCGATTTGCATCAGGCGGCTGTAGCCGGCGATATCGCCGGCGACGATAGCAGCAAGACGGCGCGGCGTAGGCTCGCGCTGCGGCTCACCAGTTCTTCCTGACTTGATGTCGCGGATCTGGGCCATGCTTTAGATTGGTGTCCAAAAACTGCGAAAAAAACAGTATGAGGCAAGCAATCTTTCCAGCGCCAACAGCGTAGCATATTGCCGGTATGTGGCAAACAACCATCGCGCCAGCCGTGGTATGGAAGGGACCGGTCGGCCATGAATCCATGGAACCGTTGCTGATCCCGGTCAGACTTATCTCGGCCGTCTACGGTACCGCAGTATACAGCCTTATCGGTCGAACACTGTGGCTGAGTTCACAAAGTGACGATGATTTCGCAGGCCGCGGCAGGACTTGGCCTCGGCGTCTTTCCCGCAACCCGCGCGCGGCGGCACCAGCCCCTATGCGGCGTTCTGGGCATATATGTCGCCTAGCCGACTGTTCGATAAAACAGACGGGGCCGGCCGTGGTCGGCCTCCAGGACAACGCCGCGGCATCCACCCGCGCACGCTGACTGATTCGGCCAGCGGCGGGATCGCGGAAGTGCCGGTCAGTATTTGCCGGGCCGGTTGCGTCAGGTCTTGCCGGCCTCTCCGATGCAGCGCAGAAACATGGCGCTTCGGTCGGACACGCCGCTGCTGTTGCCGGTCGATCCTTCGGTATCGTTGAGGCGAGCGCCTTTCCAGTCCGGCGGGTCCTGTTTCACGAAATCGGCGAGCTTCTTGTGGGTCGTGGGATTGGCCCAGTTCAGATAGTGCGCGAACGCAATGCGCGCCGACGCCCTGCGATTCCACACGGCGTCCGGATTCTCGATCAGATTGTAGTCGATAAGCTGCGAAAACCGATCGTACTGTTCTCGTCCCACGATCTGGAACAAGCCGCGTGCGCGATACTTCCAGGTATCTTCGGCGGACAGGTTACCAAATCGCTTGTCCCAGACCAATTGAGCGAGCTCGGCGGGGTTGTTCAACAATTTTGACCGGTCGATCGGCGGGCGAGGCGGGGTCTCGTGTGCGCGGGCATCGTCGATCTCCTGCAGTCGCTTTCCCCAGATCAGGTTCAGCAGGGATTCCGATTCGAAGGAGAGAAACTCGGAAGTGCGCCGGAATTCCTGCGTGTCGACCGAAAGCGACGCCAGCACGTAGGCCAGGATGTTCGGGTGGGTCTCCCTGTTTCCGAGTTCGTCCCATTCGCGAAGCAGGTCCCTGATCTGCTCGGTTTGGTAGAAGGAGAAGTATTGCGGCTGATAGTTCAGCTTCGCTGTAAGACGCGCCCGGGTCGAACTGGAATTGTTCGCCTGCCATACTTCGCGCTGCTGGTCATTCCACCAGGTCTCATAGCAGCTCAGCAGGGGTTCCGCCTGGAGCTTCTTGGGCGGCTTCGAGTTGAAGCTGGCCTTGTAGGTCTCGGCCTGTTGCAGATCGGCCATGGCGGCCGGGAGCGCGCCTTTCAGCAGGAAATTGACGCGAAGCTGAATGCAGTCGGAATTGCTGAGGAAGCTGCGTGTCTGGCTGTATTCGGCGCCGGGCTCGCAATCCCAGAAGCGTCCGCTCTCGTGACCGATGATGTTCCTCGTCTTCTGCGAGAGGGACCAGCCGAGCGGCAGCCGGTAGAACATGCTGCGAAGGTCGGTTCGGTTGAACGACTCGACGGTCGGACCGCTCTTTGAGGTGAGAGTGATCTGGGCGCGATTGATCGCGATGTAGGCCCGTGTCTCGCGTCCGCTGAGCAGCGCCCTGATCGGCTCGAGCGCATCGTTGAACGCATATGACGATCGCGTCGGAAAATCGCCGCCCGTCAGCGAGATCAGATGAATACCGACCTCGGGCAGACTGGGATCTTTGGCCCTTGCATCGCGGGCGGCCTGCTTCAAGCGCTCGATCAGTCCGAGCGCGGTTTCGACGCCTGAATTGTCGAGATACCCGCCGTCCACCAGCCGCACGCGTTCGCTTTGTCCGAAGCACGGATTTTTCACCTCTGCCGTTGCCGCGGGGCTGACCCAGGGAAAGCGGGCGCTGATGAAGGCCGCAGAACTGAGTGGCAGCGGAAATTCGGTCAGCACCGGCGGCGCGGCGGGCGCGGCCTTGTCCTCGATCACCGTCTTCTCGGTTTCGTTGGAGTTGGCCAGCAGGCAAACCTCGTCCTTGAACTTTTGCGTCTGGGTCAGCTTGAAAGGAGAAATGACGACGCGCTTGCCGGTCGCGGCGTCGGTCGAGTTGAACAGCAGCGCCGGGAAGGAGCGCTGGGCATCCCAGTGCCGGAAGTAGTTCTCCTCGAGGAAGCCCGGAGGCCGCGTTCCGTCCGGCCGCCGCTGCAGGATGCGGCGGCCGGATGCCTCGAAGGCATATTCCAGCGCGCGCGCCCGGTCGAAGGCTTCCACCGGCCATGGAATGAAGCTCTGCGTGAAGTCTGGGAACAGCGCTGCCGCAACCAAGGGGGACAGGAAATCCGAGCGCAGGATGGTGTTGGTCTGGCGTTCGAGAACGCCGGCCTTGCCGAGGTCTTCGACGGCTTTTTCCCTGGCCAGGAACTTCGTGACTTGGGGGCAGGGCTCCCCCGAATTGATCTGTTCCAGCCCCACCGTGCGGCCGGCATCGTCTTCCGCGTCAAGCGCGGCGGCGAAAGTCGCGGCCCCCACGCTGCCGCCTGAAACGGAGCTGATCGCGAACAGATGGTGGCGGAAGGTCGGACAGAGATCCTGCATCCGCGCGAGGAAGGTGGCGGAATTGTAGGCCGCATAGGCCCCGCCACCTTGGGCGGCCACGACAAAGATCGGATAGATCTTCGACGCCTTGGCGTAGGCGCGCCGGTCGGGACGCTTCAGCCATGCGATGAACTCGTCGGATACGTCCTTGAGAACGGCGGGATCGCCTTCGAGCTTCACGCTGCGGGCCGTGTGATTGTCGTTGCAGCCCGTCGCGGCCAGGATGGCGGAATAGACAAGAATGATAGGAATGAACGCGATCTGGCGGCGGTCGCTGAGCAGCGTGATGTGCACGACGAACGAAGACAGGCAGACGGTGAATGCGGCGACGACGCCGAAAACATTAAGCGCCTGCGGCAGGGCAACGGGCCACCAGACGAAGGCGATCGTCAGCGCGGTGATGGCGGTGGCGGTGACCAGAAGCGTCCAGGCGTTCGAGAAGTAATGGTCGTTCAGCCATGCCGTCAGCGGTTTCGTCCACGCGCTGACGAGATAGGCAACCAGGCCGAAAACGACGCCGGCAACGGCCAGCACGCCGGCCATCACCTGGAACCGAAACGCGTTTGCCTCCAGCTCGCTGGCCTGGATACGCACAATGCTGCCCACTTCCATCATGCTTCCGGAAGCACTCGGCATTTCCGGTAGCGACTGAAGTTGGGCGAATGCGGCGGTGAAGATGGGGGCCACGCCGAGCAGGACCGGCAGCCATCTGAGATCGCGGGTAACGCCATTGCGTTCGAGCTGCATCTCCGCTTCCACCGCGATCTGCAGGGATGCGATCCAGATCGCAGTGGCGATGACCACCATCCACACCAGCAGGCCGACGGCACCCGACACAGAAGTCGTTACGGTGATGCGATAGAATTCTCTGACCTGGTCGGGCAAATAGAGCAGGACACAAAGAACGACGTCGACCAGGATGATCCATTTCATCAGACGTGCGACGAGATTGAAATTAGCCATGGCGCCCCTGCCAAATTCCATAATCAATCAAACAGCCGACGAGACGTAGCTCATCGTCATAAATAGCGGCCCGCCGACTTTCGCAAAATACGCGCGTCGGTCTCATTGGAAAAATGCAGGATATGACGAGCGCCACCGCGCAATCAAGGGTTGACGCTAGTTGCTGTCTCGTTGAGTCGCGTTGTCAGCGGAAATTTTTCGGCACGGCGGGAGGCCGCAACATCCGCCGGCCGATCGGTGCGATCGGACTTATCGACCCACGATGTCAGGCACTTTCCCGGCGGGCGGCGTGTTGCGGCTGCGCTGGGTGCGGACGATGCCATCGATGATGGTCATGCCGATGCCGGGAAGGTCGCCGAGCTGCACGCTTTCCAGGATGTTCTTGCCGGGCGAGTGCTGTGCCTTGTCCATCAGCACGAAGTCGGCGGAACGGCCGACCTCGATGATGCCGCAATCGAGCTCGCGCATGCGGGCGGTGTTGCCGGTCGCAAGGCAAAAGGCGAGTTCGGCGGGCAATTCGCCGAGCGAGGACAGCATCGATACCATCCGCAAGATGCCGAGGGGCTGCACGCCGGAGCCGGCCGGCGCATCGGTGCCGAGGATCACGCGATGCAGATCGCCCATCTCGCGCGCGATGCGCAGCGTGAACAGCGCCGAGCGTTCGTTGCCGTTGTGAACCAGCTCCAGCCCGCGCTTGCAGCCCTCGCAGATGCAACGGATCTGGTCGTCGGGCAGCGCGGTGTGGCCGCCATTGATGTGACCGACCACGTCGGTATCGGCTTCCAGCACCACGTCCTTGTCGATCAGGCCGGAGCCGGGGATCGACGGCCCGCCGGTGTGGATCGTGCTTTGAATGCCGTATTTGCGCGCCCAGCCGACCATCTTGCGGGCGGTCGGGCCGTCCTTGACGCCGCCGAGGCCGACTTCGCCAAGCAGCTTGACGCCGGCCGCGGCCATTTCCTTGAAGTCGTCCTCGACCATTTCGCATTCAATGACCGGCGCGCCGGCATGCACCTTCACCCCGCCCGGGCGCAGCGTCCAGAACGCCCGCTGCGCGAAGATCGCCATCGCCTTCAGCCCGACGACGTCGCGGGGGCGGCCGGGCGTGTGCACCTCGCCGGCCGAGATCATGGTGGTGACGCCGCCGTGGAGATAGCTGTCGATCCAGTTGATCTGGTTCTGCCGCGGCGTCCAGTCGCCGGCGACGGGGTGGACGTGGCTGTCGATCAGGCCGGGGGCGACGGTCGTGCCATTGGCATCGACGATGGTGGTGGCGCCCTCGGTATCGACGTCCTTGAAGCGGCCGATGCCGGTGATCTTGCCGTTCTCGGCCACGATCGTATCCGCATCGAGGATCGGCTTCTCCAGCGCTCCCGACAGCATCAGCCCGATATTGCGGATCACCAGCTTGCTCGGGCCGGTCGCCTGGGGTGCATCGTGAGCCATTGGTTTTTCCTGTTGGTTCAGTGCCTTCGCCGGACATTCTGCCCGGCTTGTCGATAGGATCAAGTTTGATTATTCGTTCGTATACGAACGAGCGTATACGAATGACTGAACGGGTCAATCGGCGTCGAGAAGGCAATAGCGGAGCGGCAATCTCGGCCCTTTTCCGTCATTGCGAGGAGCGATAGCGACGAAGCAATCCATTCCTCCGCTTGCGGCGCGATGGATTGCTTCGCTTCGC
>Ga0081540_1004951_pt1 | contig 10015 bp, 10 predicted proteins | sample TabmetS2T1R1_FD_71024 | JGI IMG/M metagenome (GOLD analysis project Ga0081540, IMG submission 71024) | Tabebuia heterophylla rhizosphere microbial communities from the University of Puerto Rico - S2T1R1 | ecosystem: Host-associated > Plants > Roots > Rhizosphere ... | reverse complement strand
CCTCCTCCGGTCACAGGCAGGAGAGTGAGCATACCGCCGTCAAATCGCCGTGCAACGACGCTCGTTGGCTAGGAGGGTTTGGCGGGATAGCGCTCGTCGCCGGGGCGCGGTGGTCGTTCCGAGGCAAGGACGCAGGGAGTGCCCGTAGCCGGAGGCTACGGGTGCGACTGAGGACGCAGCATCGGGCGAGCAGCGCGTTCCGGCGGCACAGCGGTATTTCGTCAAGCCCTCCTTAGGTCATGAGCCACACCACCAGTCGCGGGCGCACCGTCGGGTCGGCGTAGCTCGAGCTCGGGAGCGCCGGACCGCCCACCGCGTAGTCCTCCTGCTCGTCGGCGAGCTTCAGCAGCACGCCGTCGTTCGCGAGGTCCCCCGAGTACCAGTCGGCGACCGTGTCCGTCAGATCCCAGACGAGCCACTCCGGGCCGGCGCCGGGCTCGACGTCGGCGAACGCGACCGCCGGCCCGAACGCCACCTCCCTGCGGGCGTACCAGTTCGGCGTGTAGATCGGGTGCGCTTCGAGCGAGAAGCCGCGGCCGTCGCACGGCACCGTCCGACGCAATGGCGCCGTGCACGTCCCGTCGTACGTGAGCCACAGCTCCGCCGTCACGATCGTCGCGTCGGGCGGGAGCCCGTCGAGCTGGAAGCGCACCGCCGAGCGCCAGACCTTGTCCCCGGCGCCGCCGAGCTCCAGCCGGTCGAGGTCGTCGCGGTAGCAGCGCTCCTGCCAGTCGTAGCCCCAGTTGCAGAGGAACGGCAGCGAGACGTCGTCGGTCGGCGCAAGCACGACGGTGTCGAGCGTCGCGCGGGCCGGCGCGGCGAACGCCACAGCGGCGAGGAGCACGAGCAGAAAGCGCATGCCTCAACCGTGCCGACGAAACCGGCACGCGTGTGTGACACCTTCGTGCCTGAACTGTCACTTCTGCAGGCTACGAATCGAGGTCGCGAAAGCCCGGCGGCTCCGTCATCGACTCGAGCTCCGCGTCCCTCACCTTCACGTCGTAACCCCGCGACAACGCGTCGGCGATCTCCGCCACCGCCGTTTCCACGTGCGCGGCCGTCGTGCGCCAGCGAACGAGGATCGGCGCCGGCCAGCGGGTCTCCGCCTCGATCCACCGCCTCTTGGAAAAGAGACTGCGCACAAGGGTGAAGGGCAGCGCCACGAGCAGCGCGACCAGCGGGATCACGATCCAGTACACGACCGCAAGCGGCAGGAGCAGGAGGACGCCCTGCGAAAAGCCGCAAGCCTCCTCCCACGGGTCGAAGTCGGACGGGCGCCACTTCGGGAAGCGCACCCGAATGACGCGAACCTCCCACTCCCGCCCGTCCGGGCTCGTAACCCGGCGGACGACCAAGTCTCAGCCGGACGCGATGCGGGCGATCGTCTTGTCAGCCAGCCGATCGAGCGCCTGCACCGACAGCTCGAGGTGTTCCTCCTTCGTGTCCTCGAGCTTCGTGTGCGAGAGGCCGCGCAGGCTCTGGACGAACAGCATCACCGTCGGCACACCCGCGCGCGCGACCTCGGCCGCGTCGTGCAGCGGCCCGCTCGGCAAGCGGTGCGAATCGCCCGCCACCTCCCGGATCGCGTCGTCGGCCAGCGAGATCAGTCCCTCGTCGAACAGGATCGGCTCGATCTTCCAGATCCGTTCCCACTCGACTTCGAGGTCCTCCTCCTGCGCAAACCGCCGCGACGCCGCCTCGGCGTTGCTCAGCATCTCCGCGAGCTTCGCGGCGTCGAGATGCCGCTGGTCCAGCAGGCACTCGGCCGTCTCGACCACGGACGTCACGATCCCCGGCCTCGTCACGACTCCTCCCATCGTGCACACGGCCCCGTCCCCGACACGCGAGGCAATCTCCCGGATCTCCAGCTCCAGCTTGGCCGCGCCGGCCAAGGCGTCGCGGCGCTTGTCCATCGGCGTCGACCCCGCGTGCGCGGCCTGGCCGCGGAACGTGACCTGGTGCCGCTCGACGCCGAACGTGCCGAGGACGACGCCGAGCGGGAGCCCGAGTGACTCCAGCACCGGCCCTTGCTCGATGTGCAGCTCGAGGTACGCCGCCGCACCCTCCAGCTGCGAGCGCGCCTCCAGCGCACCGTCCAGGTCCACGTCGTAGGCACCCACCGCCTTCGGAAGCGAGACGCCCTCAGCGTCGCGGCGCTCCCGCAGCTCGTCCTGGTCGGCCATCGAGCCCGCCGCGGCCGAGGATCCGAACAGCGAGCGCCCGAACCGCGCACCCTCCTCGTCGGCCCAGTTGACGAGCCGCACGGTCGTCGCGGGCGAGCCGTCCTCGGCCAACCGCCGCAGCACCTCGACCCCGGCGACCACGTTCAAGGCCCCGTCCAGCCAGCCGCCGTTCGGGACCGAGTCGATGTGACCCCCGATCAGCACCGCCCGATCGGACGCGCCCCGCAGCGTCCACCACTGGTTTCCCGCCTCGTCGATCTCCTCCTCGAGCGGCAGCCCGTCCAGCTTCTCCCGCAGCCACCCGCGGGCGCGCTCCCACGTCTCCGTCCAGGCCACACGCTGCGCGCCGTTCTCGTCCCCGGTCAGCTCGCGCAGCTCCTTCAGCTCGGCGACGGTTCTCGCGGGATCGAGCGGCACGGCGCGATGCTAACCGCCTGCAGCGGAGTGTGGTAAGCATGCGCGGATGGCTTCGATTGCCGTCGACCGCACGACAACACCGAGGATCGGGGCGATACACGGGCTGAGGCGCGTCGGCCTCGCCGTGGCCGGAATCGCGGTCTTCTGGGCCCTCTGGGAGGGCTACCGCTGGTTCGGCGAGACCGCCGGGATCACGTGGCCGTTCACGGTCGACGCGACCAACATGCCGCACATCCACGACATGCTGCACGCGCTCACCGAGCCGCTTCAGCCAGGCGGGCCGCCGCTGATCCAGTTGGAGTGGCACTGGGCGCTGTTCACGGCGAAGGAGGCTTTCCTCGGCTTCGTGATCGGCGGGCTCGTCGGCTTCGGGCTCGCCGTGCTGCTCGCGCACTCGGTGTTGCTGCGGCGCGGCCTGCTGCCGTACATCGTCGTCTCGCAGACCGTGCCGATCCTGGCGGTCGCACCGATGGTGGTCGTCGGCCTCGGGACGAAGGGCGTGACGCCGTGGGTCTCGGTCTCCGTGATCGCCGCCTACCTGACCTTCTTCCCCGTCGCGATGAACACGCTTCGCGGGCTGCTCTCGCCCAGGCCACGTGACCTCGAGCTGATGCGTTCCTACGCCGCCGACCGCCGCAGCGTGCTCTGGAAGCTGCGCATGCCCGCCTCGCTGCCCTTCGTCTTCTCGGCGTTGAAGATCTCGGCGACCGCGAGTGTGATCGGCGCGATCATCGGCGAGACGCCGGCCTCGATCCAGGACGGCCTCGGCGGCGCGATCGTCAACTTCAACCAGTACTACGCGACCGGGCCCGAGCGGCTCTGGGCGACGAACATCATCTGCGCCGCGCTCGGCTTCGTCTTCTTCGGCGCGGTCGTGCTGGTCGAGCACTTCGTCCTGCGCCGAGCCCCGGAGCACGTCGTATGAGCGACCGCCCCGCCGTCTCGATCCAGGGCGTCTCGAAGCACTTCAAGGCCGGCGTCACCGCGCTGAGCGGGATCGACCTCGACGTGCGGCCGCAGGAGTTCATCTCGCTGATCGGCCCCTCCGGTTGCGGCAAGTCGACGCTGCTGCGGATCATCGGCGATCTGATCGACCCCTCCGAGGGCATCGTCGAGGTGAACGGCAAGCCGGCCTCGCAGGCGCGCCGCGACCACGACTACGGGATCGTCTTCCAGGAGGCGGTGCTCTACGACTGGCGCACGGTCTCCAAGAACATCGCGCTGCCGCTCGAGCTGCTGCGCTGGAGCCGCGAGCAGCGGACCGAGCGCGTGAACGACCTGCTCAGGCTCGTCGAGCTCGAAGGGTTCGAGGACCGCCGCCCCTGGGAGCTGTCGGGCGGCATGCAGCAGCGGGTCGCCATCGCCCGGGCGCTGTCGTTCGACCCGTCACTGCTGCTGATGGACGAGCCCTTCGGCGCGCTCGACGAGATGACCCGCGAGCGCCTGAACATGGAGCTGCTGCGAATCTGGGAGGCGAGCGGCTCGACGATCGTCTTCGTCACGCACTCGATCGCCGAGGCCGTGTTCCTCTCGACCCGCGTGGTCGTGATGTCGCCGCGGCCGGGACAGATCGCGGACATCGTCGACGTCGACCTGCCCTACCCGCGCACGGCCGAGACACGCGAGGAGCCGCGCTTCTTCGAGCTCGTGACCGGCGTGCGAGAGCGTCTGGCCGGCCGCGGCGCCCAGGTCGAGCCGGAGCTCGCCGAGGAGACGCCGTGACCGTTGCCATCCGCCGCCGCGCTGTCGACTGGGGGCCGCCGCTCTTGGTCTTCGCGCTCGGGATCCTGTCCTGGCAGCTCCTCGTGGTCGCGTTCAACGTGCAGGAGTTCCTGCTGCCGAAGCCGACCGAGATCGCGCGCACGCTCTGGGACGAGCGCAGCTCGCTCTGGCACGCGGGCATCTACACGTTCAAGGAGGCGCTCGGCGGCTTCGCGATCGGCTCGAGCCTGGCGATTCTCGTCTCGCTCGTGTTCGCGGCCTTCCGCCCGTTCGGGACCGCGTTCATGCCCTTCGCGGTCGCGGCCAACGCGGTGCCGATCATCGCCTTCGCGCCGATCATGAACAACTGGTTCGGCCTCCTGAACCCGTTCTCGAAGATGGCGATCGCGGCCGTCCTCTGCTTCTTCCCGGTGCTGATCAACATGCTGCGCGGGCTGACCTCCGTCGACCCGCGCGCGATCGAGCTGATGCGCTCCTACGCAGCCGGCCAGACCTCGACCTTCCGTCGCGTGCGCATCCCGGCCTCGCTGCCGCACCTCTTCGCCGGCCTGAAGATCGCGAGCGTGCTCTCGATGATCGGCGCGATCGTCGGCGAGTACTTCGGCGGCCCGACGACCGCGCTCGGCGTCACGATCCTGAACGCATCGGCCTACACCAACTTCTCGCTCGCGTGGGCCGGGATCGTGCTGGCCAGCGCGTTCGGAATCCTCTTCTACGGCGCGGTCGCTCTGGCAGAGCGGCTGACCACCTCGTGGGACCCCTCGCGCCGGGCCTTCCACGGGGAGTGAAAGCGGGTCAGAATGGCGCAGACCGGGGGTCGTCGAACACGAAGGGAGAACGGATGAGTCGCAGGTTCCTGCTCGGGGCACTGGTGGTGCTCGTGAGCGTGCTCGTCGCCGGCTGTGGCGGTGGCAGCAAGTCCTCCGAGAGCGGAGGAGAAAACGAGGGCGGCGGCGCCAAGAAGAACGTAACCCTGCAGCTGAAGTGGGTCACGCAGGCGCAGTTCGCCGGGTACTACGCCGCGAAGGCCAAGGGCTACTACGACGAGGAGGGCCTCGACGTCAACATCAAGGTCGGCGGCCCGAGCATCACGCCCGAGCAGGTCGTGCTCGGCAAGCAGGCGGAGTTCGGGATCGACTGGCTCCCGAGCCTGCTCGCGGCGCGCGACCAGGGCCAGGACCTCGTGAACATCGCACAGGTCTTCGGCAAGAGCGGCATGACCGAGCTGACCTGGAAGGACTCCGGGATCACGACCATCCCGCAGATGCGCGACAAGAAGGTCGGGGTCTGGTGCTGCGGCAACGAGAACGAGCTCTACGCGGCGCTGAACAAGAACGGCATGAACCCGAAATCGGACGTCACGATCGTCAACCAGCCGTTCGACATGAACCTCTTCCTGAACAAGCAGGTCGACGCCGCGGCGGCGATGACCTACAACGAGCTCGCGCAGGTGCTGGAGACGAAGAACCCGAAGACGGGCCAGCTCTACAAGCCCAGCGACCTCAACATCATCTCGATGGAGAGCGTCGGCACGGGGATGCTGGAGGACGGCGTCTTCGTCCGCGGCGACTGGATCGCGGACAAGGACAACGCGGAGACCGCCAAGAAGTTCCTCGCCGCGAGCTTCAAGGGCTGGGTCTACTGCCGTGACCACGTGAACGAGTGCACGCAGATCGTGCTCAACAACGGCCCGACGCTCGGCAAGGGCCACCAGACGTGGCAGATGAACGAGATCAACGCGCTCATCTGGCCGGCCAAGAACGGCATCGGCGTGATGGACAAGGCCGCCTACGACCGGACGGCGAAGATCGCGCAGGACTTCAAGGTGATCAAGAAGGCGCCGAGCCCCGACGCCTACCAGACCGACCTGGCGCAGGACGCGGTCGACGAGATCTCGGCCGAGGGCGTCGACGTGAACGGCAACGACTACAAGAAGGTGACGGTGAAGGTCACGCCCAAGGGCGCCTGACCTCTCCGGACAGTCGGATCACGAGGCCTCCCTTTCCCGGGAGGCCTCGTTTTCTTCTACGCTCGCAGTGCCTCTCCCAGCAATGGACGCCCGTCTCTCGCCCGCTATCACGCGGCGCCAGACACCTCCCTCGTCCTCGTGCGGGCTACCAGCCCGCCCAGCGGCCGAGTGGGGTCTCTGGCTTGGTGCTAGCGACCGAGAGCCTGGGGCACCATCACTGGAAGAGGCACCCGAGCGCGAGACGAGGAGGGCCCGATGTCAGTACTGATCAAGGGCGGCCGGATCATCACCGCCGCCGACGACTACGTCGCGGACGTCTACGTCGAGGACGAGACGGTCACGCTGATCGGCGAGTCGCTCGACATGAGCGCCGACAAGGTGATCGACGCCAGCGGCAAGTACGTGCTGCCGGGCCTCGTCGACCCGCACACGCACCTGGACATGCCCTTCGGCGGCACGGTCACGATCGACGACGTCGAGTCCGGGCAGACCGCGGCGGCGTTCGGCGGGACGACCTGCCACGTCGACTTCATCATCCAGCCGCCGGGGTCGTCGTTCGCCGAAGCGATCGCCGAGTGGCGCTCGAAGGCCAACGGCAAGCAGGTGATCGACATGGGCTACCACATGGCCGTCACCGACCTCGAGCAGGGCGGCACGCTCGAGGAGCTCGCCTCGCTGCCAGACGAGGGGATCACCTCGTACAAGCTCTTCATGGCCTACAAGGGCGCGCTGATGGTCGACGACGAGACGCTCTTCCGCACGATGGAGGTCGCGTCCGAGACCGGCGCGCTGGTGATGGTGCACGCCGAGAACGGCGACGTGATCGACGTCCTCGTTCGCCAGGCGCTGGAGGCCGGCAACACCGACCCGATCTACCACGCGCTGACGCGGCCGCCCGAGGCGGAGGGCGAGGCGACGAACCGCGCGATCCAGCTCGCCCATCTCGCCAACGCGCCGCTCTACGTGGTGCACGTCACCTGCCGCGAGGCCGTCCAGCCCATCGCGCTCGCGCGCGACAAGGGCTGGGACGTCTGGGGCGAGACGTGCACCCAGTACTTCTTCAACTCGCTCGACGACATCGCGAAGCCGGACTTCGAGGGGGCCAAGTACGTCTACTCGCCTCCGGTGCGCGACAAGTCGAACTGGGAGGTCCTCTGGAACGCCGTCCGCAGCGACGCGCTCTCGGCGATCTCGACCGACCACTGCGCGTTCCTCTGGGACGGCCAGAAGACGCTCGGCAAGGACGACTTCTCGAAGATCCCGAACGGCGGGCCCGGGCTCGAGAACCGGCTGCACATGATCCACGAGTTCGGCGCGCGCGCCGGGCGGATCTCGCTGAACCGGATGGTCGAGCTGCTGGCGACGAACCCGGCGAAGCTGTTCGGCCTCTACCCGAGGAAGGGCACGGTCGCGGTCGGCTCCGACGCGGATCTCGTGGTCTTCGACCCGGAGAAGAAGCTGACGATCACGGCTGCGAACCAGCACTCCAAGACCGACTACAACCTCTACGAGGGCACCGACGTGACGGGCTCGCCCGAGGTTGTGCTGCTGCGCGGGAACGTGCTCGTCGAGGGAGACCAGCTGGTGGCCTCGCCGGGGATCGGGCAGTACGTGGCGCGGGCGCGCTTCGGCCAGGAGCTGCGCGCGAGCAGCGCCGTCGCGTGAGGCGGCTGCTGCTCTCGCGCTCTAGCGTTCGTGCACCGCGCGCATCCGCTCCTTCAGGAGCGACGTCGCGTGCGCCGGCGCGACGATCCGCGGTGTCGAGCCGAGGCTGCTGTAGATCACGGTGTAGGTCCACGTTCCCCAGCTCACGGCGAGCCTGCGGATGACGCCGGCGGCGGCGACGGTGACCGCGGTGTCGAGCCGCGACGCCGCGTTCGCAGCTGCGCCCTGGGCGACATAGCCGAAGGGGAAGACCCGAATCGTCTGCCCTTCCTTGAAGCCGGTCTCCCTGGCGATCTGGCCGGCCGCGACCGTGCCGCTGTAGACGGTCGAGCCGTCGCTCTGATTCTTGGTCGTCAGGCCGTTCGCGGACATCCCGGCAACCATCCGTTGCAGGGTGGTTCCGCCCACGTCCTCGCGAATCGCGTCCAGCTGCTCGGTGGGCGTCGTGCCGCTGCCCGGGTCGATGTTCGAGACCGGTCCGAGCTGGACCCAGCCCTCGTGCTGCGGGTCGTGGCCGTACAAGAGCCCGTTCACGACCAGGAGCGGCGATCCGGACGAGGGCTTGCGACCGAGGTCGTTGATCTCGACGTCATTGCCGTTCCAGCGGATGACCTTGCTCGCCCAGGGTTGTCCGCCGTGGGTGATCCGGACGTCGACGGTGCCGGACTGCTCGGCCGACGCCGCGGTCAGCGTCGCGGCCTGCTTGATCGCGGCGGCCGCGTTCTCGACGCCCGGGGTGACACTGGACGAGTCGAAGGTCACGAACACGGCGACGACGGCAGCGGCGAGGGCGAGGCCGGCCGCCGAGAGGCCGAGGATCCGGCGTCGGGGACGGACCTGGCCCACGCGCGGCTCGTCCCTTGCCCCGGCGACCGCGATCCGCAGGCGCACCTCGGCGCCGACGGCGTCGATCGTCTCGGCGAACCCCACTTCGGCGCGCGGGTTGGCCCTCTGCAGGGCGTCGATGCTCTCAGGCATGTTCCGGTCCCTCCTTCGCAAGCAGTGGTCGATCCCTCGAGGCGCGGCCTTCCGAGCCCAGGTCCTGGAAGACGGCCCGGAACCGTCGTCGAGCGCGGTGGAGCCGGCCTCGAGCCGTGACCGCGAGACAGCCGACAACCGTGCCGATCTGCGCGGGCGTCAGCCCCTCCCACTCGGCGAGCAGCAACACCTCCCGGTCACGAGCGCCGAGCCGCAGCAGCGCCTCGTGGACGAGCGCCGCCTCCGAATCGGGCGCCTCGGACGCGGCGACCGGCGGCTCGGCGGCAAGCCGTTCCTGGAGTGCGACGTGGCGCCGCCTCGACCGGCGTTGGTTCGCGAGCACTCTGCGGGCGGTCGCGTAGAGCCACACCCGGGCCGCCTCGCCCTCTGGCACGGAATCGATGCGGCGCCAGGCCGTCAGGAACACGTCGGCCGCGGCGTCCTGCGCGTCGGTAGGCGAAGAGGCCCGCCAGCCGCAGTAGGCGACGATGTCCGGCCCGTAGGCAGTGAACAGGGCGTCGAATCTCTGGCTCCGGTCCTCGCTCATCGTCCTCTCAATGTCCGGCACGGCCCGGATCGTTCGACCTAGACCGGCGCGAGGACGATCGTGTTCTCGACCGAGAACCACTCGCCCTCCACGGCCTCCGGGCGCTCGGGGTCGTCCGCGGCGCGACGGATGAACTCGCGCAGGAGCGACGGCTTGACCGCGAACACCGCGTCGGATTCCAGGTACTCGCTGTCGCGGTCGAAGATGTGCGTCGTCAGCGTCCGGTACCCGGGCGCGCGCACGATCAGGTGGATGTGGGCCGGCCGCCACGGATGGCGGCCCGTCGCCTCGAGCATCGTGCCGACCGGACCGTCGGCCGGGATCGTGTATGGCACGGGACGGACGGCGAGGAACGCGTAGCTCCCGTCGCCGCGCGTCGTGAACCTGCCGCGGAGGTGATCCTCCGGCCCCTCCGCCCTCTGGACGGCGTAGAGCCGGTCGGCGCCGTTCTGCCAGACGTCCAGCTCGGCCCCGCCGATCGGCTCCCCCTCCCCCCCCAAAAACCCGCCCGACACCCCACCGGGCGGGGCCCCC
>Ga0081540_1004950_pt1 | contig 10015 bp, 7 predicted proteins | sample TabmetS2T1R1_FD_71024 | JGI IMG/M metagenome (GOLD analysis project Ga0081540, IMG submission 71024) | Tabebuia heterophylla rhizosphere microbial communities from the University of Puerto Rico - S2T1R1 | ecosystem: Host-associated > Plants > Roots > Rhizosphere ... | reverse complement strand
CGGCGCGGCCGGCGAAGGTGGCAAACTTCGGATCGTTGCGCAGATCGTCGCGGCCGGTGGCGGCGAAAAAGTTTTCCCACTGCTTGTCGTTGTAGACGATGACGCAGATGTAGCCGTCGGAGGTCTTGTAGGGCCGGCGGTCGCGCGACAGATGGCGGGCATAGCCGCCCTTGTCGAGCGGCGGATCGTAGGTGAGCCCGCCCATGTGGTCGCCCATCACGAAACTCGCCATGGTCTCGAACATGGGGATGTCGACGCGCTGGCCCTGCCCGGTGCGGTCACGGTGCACGAGGCTGGCGCAGATCGCGCCGACGGCCGTGAGGCCAACGATACGGTCGACCAGCGCGTTCGGCACATAGCGCGGCACGCCGTCGGCCGAGGTCTGCGCCATCAGCGCCGGCAACGCGGTGGCGCCCTGGATCAGGTCGTCGTAAGCAGGCTTGGCCGCATAGGGCCCGTCCTGGCCGAAGCCGAACACGCCGGCATAGATCAGGCCTGGATTGATTTTCGAGACCACGTCATAGCCGAGCTGCAGCCGCGCCATCGCCTGCGGCCGCACATTGTAAACTAGCACGTCCGCCGTCTTGAGCAGCCGCAGCACCGCCTCGCGGCCGGCGGGCTTTTTCAAATCGAGGCAGATCGAGCGCTTGCTGCGGTTGGTGTTAAGAAACACCGGACCCATGCCGGGATGCCGGGTCGGCCCGATCTGACGCGTCACGTCGCCGTCGGGCGATTCCACCTTGACGACGTCGGCGCCGTAATCGCCGAGCGCCTGGGTCGCGAAAGGCCCCATCAGCACGGTGGTCATGTCGATGACCTTGATGCCCTTCAGCGGTCCCATGTGCGTCGTCTTCTCCCGGGCGGCGGCATTTTGGCCGCGATCTTGTTCGGGCCAAGTAACGGCAGGGTCCGCCCAAGATCAAGCTGCGCGGGCGGTATGGGGTTAATGCGTGGGGTCGCGCTTTCCGCGTTCCCGCGGCGCGATTTTGTCCGGGTTGTACGATCCGAATCGTCCATTTCAGGGAACGCGTCGCTTCTCCCTGCCGGATAAACCCAACAGTGCAGTCAGGATCACATGAAGGACAACAGCCGGCCATAAGAGCACGCCAGCAAAGCCGCCGGCAAAACCGAGATAGGCCAAATAGACCGTAATCAAAGCGCTGTAGATCAGTATACCGGCGAGCGATGGACCAGGCCAGCACGCGATCCCCAGGGCAATCAAGGCAATCCCGGCCACGCGCGCCACAGGCAGCGCGACCCCGGCAAACTCCACACCGAGAAGCAGTTGCCCAACCAGCGACGGAGCAACCAGCAGCGCCAGCCCGGTTGCAGCTTCGCTGATGGCAGCAATGATCAGCGCATGTCTCATGTCCGACACTTGGCAACGGTGGACGATCGCTACCGTTTCGCTCCTACCGTCTGCTCCGGCGCGAGCCTGAAAGTCAGCTTGTCGATCTTGCCGGTGAACTTGAATGGGGGATCGTAGCGATGCTCCACGAGCGCCACGCCGGTGCGCGTGTCCTGACCGACGTCGAAGGTTTCATCTTCGGGAAGAGTGACCGGTATGGAGTGCTCCATCGAATTTTTGGCTACTTCCTTGCCGTCGATGGACAGCACCCCGGTGCCGCCCTTCCCCAAGCCCGGAGCATCGGGATTGTAGTCGAATACGATGGTGTGCTTGCCGGCATCCAGTTCGGGTCCCTCCCAGATCGTCCGCTTGAGATCGAGCAGGTTGTAGAGGAACACCGCCTTGCCTCTTCCGACTCCAAACTCGCCCTTGCTCAGGAACAGGCCGTAGCCGCCGAAGCGTCCGCCGTGGGTGACGATCATGCCTTCGGCCCCGCCTGCGGGGATGTCGACTTCGGCAGTGATCGTGTAGCTCTTGTTCAGGATACTTGGCGCTGCGCTGGCCGGCGTGCCGATCAGTTCGCCCGAATAGGTGAACACGGTTCGTCCCGCAGTCAGGCTCGGACGTGGCGTGTTCCAGCGGGCTAGCGTCGAATTGTCGAGTGGCAGCACGTTGTACTTCCTCGCTTCTGCGTAGAAGAGATCCTGCATTTGCTTGAGCTTGTCCGGCATCTTGGCCGCAAGATCGGTCGATTGTGTGGGATCCTCGTTGACGTTGTAGAGCTCCCAGTTGTAGCCGGTGATCACGTCCGGCGGCGTCTTGGTGCTGAGCTCCCACGGCAGCGTCGCAGGCGTCGTGGCTGCCACCCATCCGTCCTGATAGATGGCGCGATTGCCGAGCATCTCGAAATACTGTGTCTTGTGGGTAGACGGCGCAACAGCGTTCGCCTTGTCCCACGTGTATGCCATGCTGACGCCTTCGATCGGAATTTGCTTGATGCCGTTGACCGTTTCGGGTTGCGAAATGCCAACTGCATCGAGAATGGTCGGCACGATGTCGATGACGTGGTGGAACTGGCGGCGGATGCCGCCGACGTCATTGATATGGCCTGGCCATGACATGACAACGCCCTGCGCCGTCCCGCCGAAATGCGAGGGCACCTGCTTCACCCACTTGAAGGGCGTATCCATGGTCCAGGCCCAGGCAGCGGCAAAATGCGGGAATGTCCGCTCCGATCCCCAGAACGGGTACCACAGCAACTGATCTTTCACTGGCACAGGAACGCCGTTAAACGTGGTGAACTCGTTCGGCGTGCCATTGATCATGCCTTCGGCGCTCGCGCCGTTGTCACCGCCGATATAGATGATCAGGGTGTTGTTGAGCTCGCCCATGTCTTCGACGGCCTGGATGACACGACCGATCTCGTGATCGGCGTAGGCGAGATAGGCGCCGTAGACGTCAGCCTGCTTGATGAAGAGCTTCTTCTCCTCGAAGCTGAGCGAATCCCATTCCGGCAACTCCTTTGGCCACCCCGTCAGCTTGGCGTTCTCGGGCATGATGCCCAGCCGCTTCTGGTTGGCGAAGATCTTCTCACGCACCTTGTTCCAGCCCTCTTCGAAGAGGTGCATGTCGCTGATCTTCCTGATCCACTCGGGCGTGGGATGATGCGGCGCATGGGTGGCGCCCGGCACGTAGTAGATGAAGAACGGCTTTTCTGGCGCGATCTCCTTGAGCTGTTTCATGTACTGGATGGCCTCATCAGCCATCGCCGTTTCCAGATTCCAGCCGGGACTGTTGAGAAAGGGATATATCGCCGTCGTATTGCGGAACAAGTTCGGCTGCCATTGGCTGGCATCGCCACCGACGAAACCGTAGAAATATTCGAAGCCCATGCCGTTCGGCCATTGATCGAACGGGCCGGCCTGGCTTGATTGATAGGAAGGCGTGTTATGGTCCTTGCCGAACCACGAGGTCGCGTAGCCGTTCGCCTTCAGAATGGTGCCGATTGTGCCCTTCTCGATCGGGATGATCGAATCGTAGCCGGGATAGCCGGTCGCGATTTCACCGACCACACCGTAGCCGACCGAATGATGATTGCGTCCTGTGATCAGCGCCGCGCGCGTCGGCGAGCACAATGACGTCGAATGGAAGTTTGTGTAGCGCACCCCTGCCTTCGCGATCCGGTCCATGGCTGGCGTAGGGATGACGCCACCAAAGGTGCTGGGTGCGCCAAAGCCCTGATCGTCGGTCATGATGAGCAGCACGTTGGGCGCGCCCTTCGGCGGCACCACGCGGGGTGGCCACCACGGCGTCGACTCGGACGCCTTATCCTTGATGACTCCACCGAAATTCGGTGGCTGCGGTGGAAGCTGCTTGCCGGTGATGGTGGTAGTGGCGCCAGGCGCACCCGGTGTACCCGTGACCTGCTGGGCTTGAGCGCTCAAAGTCGCGAGCGATGTCAGGAGAAGCGTGGCGAAAAAGCTGCGCGAAATATTCACTGAAATACGAAACATGTGTCACTCCACTCAAGGTCGGGTGGGCGAACGGGGCTGTAAGATCCGAATGTAAAAATCGCAAAAAATCAGGATGGAACTTTGATATGGATCAAATTTGACGCGGCGGCGCGCTGCGTCCTCGGCCGCTACTTCTTCATCATCTCCCGCAGCGCCGTCTTCAGCACCTTGCCGTAATTGTTCTTCGGCAGCGTATCGAGATAGACATACCGTTTCGGGCGCTTGAAGCGGGCAATCGACGCCAGGCAATGCGCATCCAGCTTGGCATCGTCAGCGACTGCGCCCTCTTCCAGCACGACGCAGGCGACGACGATCTCGCCCCAGTCGGGGTCGGGCATGCCGATGGCGGAAACTTCGCGGACATCAGGATGGGTAAGCAGCGCCTCCTCGACTTCGCGGGGATAGATGTTGGTGCCGCCGGATATGATGACGTCCTTGGAGCGGTCGGAGAGCGTGAGGAACCCGTCCTCGTCGAGGCGGCCGACATCGCCGGTGCGCAGCCAGCCGTCCCTCAAGGTCTCGGCATTGGCCGTCGGGTTGTTCCAGTAGCCGAGCATGACGGCGGCGCCCTTTGCCTCGACCTCGCCGGTTTCGCCGGGGGCAAGCGGGTTGCCGTCCTTGTCGGTGATGCGAACGCGCATCACGCTTTGCGCCGTGCCGACGGACGAGAGCCGTTCGAGATAGCGCGGGTGCTCGGTGCGGCGGTGCCAGTCGCGGCTCAGCGCCGTGATCGTCATCGGCGACTCGCCCTGACCGTAGATCTGCACGAAACGTTGCCCCATGGTGGCGATGGCGTCCCTGATGTCGGCGAGATACATCGGCCCGCCGCCATAGATGATGGTGCGCAGCCCCTCGCCGTTCTCGCCGCGCTTCCTGGCGGCATCGACCAGCCGCCGCACCATGGTGGGGGCAGCGAACATCACGACATTGTCGAGCTGGCGGCCGAGATTGAGCACCTCATCGGGATCGAAGCCGGCACTTTCCGGCACCACGTGGCGGCCGCCCGCGCGCGTGATCGGGAAATTGTAGAGGCCGGCGCCATGCGAGATCGGCGCGGCATAGAGCGCGCAATCGTTTGGCGTGGCATGATCGACGTCGGCCATGTAGCACAGCGACGCCGCAAGCAGATTGCCGTGGCTGATCATCACGCCCTTGGGCCGGCCTGTGGTGCCTGAGGTGTAGAACAGCCAGGCGAGATCGTCCGTTCCGCGCTCCAGCGGGGAGGACGGCCCCTCGCCGCTTCGCATCTTGCGGTAATCGTCGCTGTCGACCGACAGCATTTTAATGCCGGCGGGAAGATCGGCGTTGGCTTCGATCAGCGCGCCGACCGTGTCGTCGGAGACGAAAGCGATGCTCGCGCCGCCATTGCTGCAGATCCACGCCGCCTCGCGGCCGTGCAGTTTGGCGTTGATGGGGACAGCGACCGCGCCGATCCACCAGATGCCGTAGAGGCATTCCAGATATTGCGTGCAATTGCCGGCGAAGAGCGCGACGCGGTCGCCCGTGGAAATGCCGTAGTCGCGAGCGAGTGCGGCACCAATGGAAGCGGCGCGCTGTGCAAACGTTCTATAATCGGCATCGCGCTCAAAGCCGGTGAGCAGCGCCGGCGCCTCGGGCCGCGCCCGTGCACTTGCCGCCAGCCATTCGGCGATGTTCATCGCTTGGGCCCCAAAGGACAGCTGCTCCAATAGTATCTCGTCATGCCCGGGCTTGTCCCGGGCATCCACGTTCTTTAGTGCGTCTAGAGGGAAAGACGTGAATGGCCGGGCCAAGCCCAGCATGACGAATGAGAGCAGCGGCCTGTAGGGTGGGCAAAACGAAGCGTGCCCACCTTTGCGAGCACGGAGCGTGAAGGTGGGCACGGCGCAAGCGCGCCTTTGCCCACCCTACAATTTGCGGCAAAGACGTGGATGGCCGGGACATCTAGCGCGAAGACGCGCTTCGCGCTTTTGCCCGGCCATGACGGAATCATCGAAGCAGCGGCTTACTTGGCCGGCTCCAGCACCGAGACGTAATTGGCGACGGCGGCGCCGCCCATGTTGAAGATGCCGCCGAGCTTTGGATTCGGAAGCTGCATGCCCTCGGGCGCCTGGCCCGCAAGCTGCATCGCGGTCATCACATGCATGGACACGCCGGTGGCGCCGATCGGGTGGCCCTTGGCCTTCAACCCGCCGGACGGATTGACCGGCAGCTTGCCGTCCTTCAGCGTCCAGCCTTCCTTGATGGCACGAAAACCCTGCCCCTTCGGCGTCAGACCCATCGCTTCATATTCGATCAGCTCGGCGACGGTGAAACAATCGTGGGTTTCCACGAAGGAGAGATCGGACAGCGTCACGCCCGCCTTCTGCAGCGCGCGCTGCCAGGCGACGGTGCAGCCCTCGAACTGCAAAATGTCGCGCTTGGACATCGGCAAGAAGTCCTGGGCATGCGCGGTGGCGCGGAAGTTTACCGCCTTGCCCATAGTCTTGGCGGTCTCGGCGTCGGTCAGCACCAGCGCGGCGGCGCCGTCGGAGACCAGCGAGCAGTCGGTGCGCTTCAAGGGGCCGGCGACATAGGGGTTCTTCTCGCTTTCGGCGCGGCAGAACTCGAAGCCAAAATCCTTGCGCATCTGCGCATAGGGATTGGCGACCCCGTTCTTGTGGTTTTTCGCGGCGATCATGGCAAGCGCGTCGGACTGGTCGCCATATTTCTGGAAATAGCTCTGCGCGATCTTGCCGAACACGCCGGCAAAGCCTCCAACGGTGTCGCCGTCTTCAGGCAAATACGACGCCTTCAGCAGGTTCCTCCCGATTTCGGCCGAGGGCGTGCGCGTCATCTGCTCGACGCCGACCACCAGCACGATCTTGGCAGCCCCAGCCTCGATGGCGCGGATGCCCTGATGCACGGCGGCAGATCCCGTGGCGCAGGCGTTCTCGACACGCGTGGTCGGCTTGAAGCGCAGCGCGGGATCGGCCTGCAGCACCAGCGAGGCGGTAAAGTCCTGCGGCGAGAAGCCGGCGTTGAAATGGCCGAGCACGATCTCGTCGACATCGGCGGCGGCAATGCCGGCATCGGCCAGCGCCTCGTTGGCGACCTTCACGACGAGGCTTTCGACGGTCTCGGCGTCGAACTTTCCAAAGGGCGTATGCGCCCACCCTACGATGCTGGCAGTCATGGCGTTCTCCCAATTGGTCTGGGAGATATGTAGCGTATCGGGCGGCGGACTTCACGCCGCTTTCAGCGATTTCATGGCGGAATCGCACATGGCGGTTATGCCCGCCCAGTTGCCGGCGCGGATATCGGCGGGCGGGCAGAGCCAGGAACCGCCGACGCAGAGCACATTGGGCTCGGCAAGCCAGGTGGCCGCGTTGGCCTCGCCGATGCCGCCGGTCGGACAGAAGCGGACATGCGGGAACGGGCCGGCGAGCGCGCGCAGTGCCTTGATACCGCCGGCCTGCTCGGCCGGGAAAAATTTGACGAGGTCGAAGCCGAAGGCCAGCGCCCGCATCAACTCGGAGGCGGTAGCGATGCCCGGCGCGAACGGCAGATCACTGGCGGCGGCAGCAATCAGCAGTTCAGGCGTCAGCCCGGGGCTGATGCCGAACCTGGCGCCAAGGGCTTTGGCGCGCGCGAGGTCGTCGGCGTTGAGGATGGTGCCGATGCCGACGATGGCGTCGGGCACTTCGGCAATGATCGCTTTCGCCGCGGCGACGGCGGCTTCCGTCCGCAGCGTCACCTCCAGCGTCCGCACGCCGCCGGCGACCAGCGCTTTCGCCAGCGGCACGGCGTGCTCGACCTTCTCGATGGTCAGGACAGGGATGACGACCGCCTGCTTGAAAAGGGCCGCGAGTTGTTGCTGTTTTGGTACCGCAGTCATTTCGAAACCTTGCGCGAGATGGAGGCGTCGTCCGCCGGCATCGCCGAGCGGGGAATGATCGCACCGGAATAGCACACCACGACGCCGGCGAGATGGTGCCCCGCGCGGGCGGCTTCCACGGGATCGGCGCCGTTGAGCCGAGCCGCGACGTAAGCGGCGGCGAAACTATCGCCGGCGGCGGTGGTGTCGACCACGGGATTTGTCAGCGGCTCTGCCGCTACCTCCTGCGTAGTACCTCCGGCGCGAACGATGCACTTGGGCTCGGCGAGTTTCAGCACCGCTTCGGGGCTCGCGATACGCGCCAACAAAGCCTCGTTGCTTTCACGGGGCCAGAGCGGCAGCAAATCCTCCGTCGAGGCCAGTGCAATGTCGGCGGTCTCGAAGGCTTGGCCGAAGACGCGACGTGCGATGTCGAGGTCGGGCCAGCCGCGGGCGCGGAAATTGGTGTCGAAGACGATACGTGTTCGCTCCTGCCGTGCGCGGCCAAGCGCGCCAAACAGCCTTGAGCGCCCCTCCTCGCTGTAGATCGACAGCGTGATCGCCGAGCAATAGACGGCGTGGTAGGCGGCGAGCGAGTTCAGGGTGGTGCCCGTCTCCGGCAAATCCATCAAAGCGCGCGCCGCGGCGCTCTCGCGCCAGTGGAAGAACTTTCGTTCTCCCTTGGCGTCGGTCTCGATCATGTAGATGCCGGGCAGCTTGCCCTTGAGGCGCGCCACTTTCGTTGTGCCGACACCTTCGCCCTGCCAGCCCGCGATCATCTCATCGCTCAGGGAATCATCGCCGAGCGCGGTGATGTAGTCGGTCGCAATGCCCAGGCGCGACAGATAGACGGCCGTGTTCAGCGTGTCGCCACCAAAACCGCGCGAAAAAAGCCCGCCCGGAGCCTGCCGGAGCTCGATCATGCATTCGCCGATGCAGGCGACCTTCGCCATGACAAGCCCAAAGATTACGCGGCGAATTTACCGCCGAGTTCATCCTCTATGTGGATGCGAATAATGTCGTCAAAGGTTTTTTCGGCCGTGGTGAAGCCGAGCCTTGCGGCGCGGTCGGTCGAGAAATTGCGCGGCCAGCCGTCGACGATGCTGATGATCGATTGATCCGGCACGCGCTTGATGCGGGAGACGACGTTCTTGCCGGCGACGCGCTCGAGCGCCGAAATCTGCTCGCCGACGGTGGCGGAGAGGCCCGGCATGGAGAGGTTGCGGCGCGCGCCGACACTGCCGAGGTCCATGGTGCCGGCGTGGAGCAAAAAGCCGACCGCCGATTTCGGCGTGGCGTGCCAGTGGCGGACATCCTCGGAGACCGGCAGCACGGCCTCCTGCCCTGCGAGCGGCTCTCGGATGATGTTGGAGAAGAAGCCGGAGGCCGCCTTGTTGGGCTTGCCCGGCCGCACGCAGATGGTGGGTAGCCGAATGCTGATGCCATCCAGCATGCCCTTGCGGGTGTAGTCGTTGATCAAGAGCTCGCAGATCAGCTTTTGCGTACCGTAGCTGGTGAGCGGCGTATGGAAGAACTCGTCGCCGATCTTTTCCGGAAATGGCGCGCCGAACACGGCGATCGAGGACGTGAACACCAGGCGCGGCTTGTAGCCGCCGCCGGCATGGCGGATCGCCTCGATCAGATAGCGCGTGCCGTCGAGATTGATGCGATAGCCCTTGTCGAACTCGGCCTCCGCCTCGCCCGAGACGATGGCGGCGAGATGAAAAATCACTTCCGGCCGGTCGGCAAGCAGGCCGGGCGCAGCGCCAGCGTCGGCAAAGTCCGAGGCGACCACCTTCACCGGCATCGGCGCCTTTGCCGGCTTCTCGGGCGCGACGACGTCCTGCAACGTCATGCCGGAAATCTCGCGGTTGCCCAGGCGGCCGTCGCGCAGCAGGCGTTCGGTGAGCTTGCGGCCGACCATGCCGGCCGCACCGAGGATCAGAACGTGCAAGATCTCAACTCCTTCTTGTTCGTCGTCCCGGCGACCCGTCTCCGCCAAGGCTTCGCCGGGGCTTGCACCGAGGGGCGCCGAAGCTTTAGCGAAGGCGGCAGGCCGGGACCCATACGCCGCGGCCGATATTGTCGAAACGGGATGGTTGACGACTTTGTTTCAACAATTGCGGCCGGTGGTTATGGGTCCCGGCCGTCGCCGGGACGACAACAGTAATTCTTATTATTGCTTTCCGCAGACGCGCTCATTCCTTCACGGCGCCGGTCATCGCCGACACATAATGCTCGACGAAGAAGGCGTAGAGGATGACGAGCGGCAGCGAGCCCGCCAGTGCGCCCGCCATCAGCGAGCCCCAGCGATAGACG
>Ga0081540_1004949_pt1 | contig 10016 bp, 6 predicted proteins | sample TabmetS2T1R1_FD_71024 | JGI IMG/M metagenome (GOLD analysis project Ga0081540, IMG submission 71024) | Tabebuia heterophylla rhizosphere microbial communities from the University of Puerto Rico - S2T1R1 | ecosystem: Host-associated > Plants > Roots > Rhizosphere ... | reverse complement strand
GAGGTTCGGCCTCGGGCTCGACGCAGCGGGGAGCTATTCGGGCGTGCCCGGCGGCGCCCCGAACTATCCGAACGGCTGCCAGGTCTGCGAGATCGAAGTCGACGCGGATACGGGCCGCGTGACGATCGCCCGCTTCGCCGCGGTCGACGACCTCGGCAAGATCATCAATCCGCTGATCGTCGAGGGCCAGATCCATGGCGGCATCGTCCAGGGTGCCGGGCAGGCGCTGATGGAGAACGTCACCTACGACGGCAGCTCGGGTCAGCTGCTGAGCGGAACGTTGCTCGACTACGGCATGCCCCGCGCCGACGACGTGCCCGAGATCGCCTCGGCGCTGGAGGAGATTCCGGCCAAGAGCAATCCGCTCGGCATCAAGGGGATCGGCGAGTCCGGCACCATCGGCGCGCCGCCGACCATCGTCAATGCGGTGCTGGACGCGCTTGCTTCGCTCGGCGTCGAGCATGTCGACATGCCGCTGACGCCGCATCGCGTCTGGCAGGCGATCGAGCAGGCGCGCAAGGCGAGGGCGGCGTGATGGGGCAAGTCGATGGCAAGGTCTGCATCGTGACCGGCGCGGCCGGCAGCATCGGATCGGCAACGGCGCGGCTCCTCGCCGCCGAGGGCGCGCGGGTGATGCTCGTCGACCTGAGCGAGGATCGGCTGAAGGCGGCCGCCGCGGAGCTGCCGTCCGGCTGCGCCGACTACCTGGTGGCGGACGTGACCAAGACCGCGGACGTTCGCCGCTTTGTCGAGCGCACCGTCGCGCGCTGGGACCGCATCGACGTGCTGTTCAGCAACGCCGGCAACGACGGCCCGATTCTGCCGACCGTCGACTATCCGGAGGAAATGTTCGACTCGATCCTGATGACCCATGCGCGCGGCTGCTTTCTCGCCTGCAAGCACGCGATCCCGCGCATGCCGCGCGGCGGCAGCATCGTCATCACGGCGAGCATCACCGGCGTAAAGGGCGTGGCCGGCAACTGCGCCTATGTCGCCGCCAAGCATGCGCTGGTCGGCCTGATGCGCTGCATCGCCAAGGAGGTGGCGCCGCGCGGCATCCGCGTCAACACGGTCAACCCGGGACCGATCGACAACGAGTTCATGCGCACCGCGGAACGCAGCATGACGAAGCTCCTTGGCCGCGACGCCGCCGAGTTCTTCAACCAGATCATCCCGATGGGCCGGCATGGCCAGCCCGAGGAGGTCGCGCGCGCCGTGCTGTTCCTGGCGTCGGATCAGAGCAGCTATACCAGCGGCTCGACGCTGATGGTGGATGGCGCGATGTGTGCGTAGTGATCAGTGATATTCGGCGCGGAGATTTGTCCCATGCCGCCTCATGAACGAGACACAAACATCAAGCTCGGGCCGATCGGCAGCCGCGTCATCTTCGAGAACGATCTGGTGCGCGTCTGGGAATTGAGCGTGGAGCCCGGCGAGAGCTCAGGCTTGCACCGCCACGACCTGCCGTATGTGATCGTGCCGCTGACCGGCGGCACGATCGAAATCGAGTCAGTGGACGGGCGGACGTACCGGCCGACTGAAACCATCGGCGAGGCGATCTGGCGCGATCCCGGGGAGATCCACGACCTGCACAATCGCGGCGGCACCATGTACCGCAACGTGCTCGTCGAAATCAAACGTTCGGCCTGACCTCACTTCGCCTTGAAAAACTCGATCAGCGCCTTCGCCGTGGCGTCCGGGTTTTCCTCCGGCAGATAGTGCCCGCAATCGATCGCAAAACCCTGCACGTTCTTCGCCCAGTCCTTCCACACCTTGAGCGGATTCTCGCTCTCGCTCGGAATGCCGGTCTCGCCCCAGATCGCCAGCAGCGGAGACGTGATCTTCTTCTTCGCCTTATAGTCGGCCTCGTCGATAGCGAGGTCCATGGTGCGGCCGGCGCGGTAGTCCTCGCAGGTCGCGTGGATGCGGTGCGGGTCCTTGAAGAACGTGCGGTAGTGCGCGAGCGCGCGCGGATCGAACGACGACAGATCCTTGGTCTTGGTGCCGGCCGCGGTCTTGGCGTCCCAGTAGCCCGTCGGGTCGTGGCCGATCATGGTCTCCGGGAACGGATGCGGCAGCGCGAGGAAGGTCCAGTGCCAGATCCGATAGGCGAGCCGCGCGTCGATGTTGTGCCACATCGCCCAGGTCGGGACGATGTCGAGCACGGCGAGCTTGTCGAGCCGGCCCGGATGATCGAGCGCGAGGCGGTAGCCGACGCGGCCTCCGCGATCGTGCCCGGCGAGGAGGAAGTGCGCATGGCCGAGCTTGTCCATCACCTCGATCATGGCGGTGGCCATGGCCCGCTTGGAATAGGGGGCGTGGTCGGGCGTCGAATGCGGGATCGCCGACCACCCGTAGCCGGGCAGGTCGGCGATCACCAGGCTGAACTGCTTGGCCAGAGCCGGGGCTACCTTGTGCCACATGACGTTGGTCTGGGCGTAGCCGTGCAGCAGGAGAAGCGGCGGCCCGGATCCACCGGTGCGCGCGAAGATCTTGCCTTGCGAGGTGTTGATCCAATGCGACTGGTAGCCGGGAAAAAGATCGGCGAGATCGGGCATTGCGGCGTTCTCCCCTCTTTTTGTGGCGCCATCTCAGCGCGAGGGGATGCGGGCGGTCAACCGCCGTGCGTGATCCCGAAAAGCGGGAACCGGTTTCCGGATAAGATCACGCACAAAATCAAAGCATTACCTTACCGCGCTGCCGCGCGATGGCCTGCCAGCCGATGTCCCGGCGGCAAAAGCCCTGCGGCCACATGATCTTGTCGACCGCCGTATAGGCCCGCGTTTGCGCCTCTGCGACGGTTTTCCCGAGCGCGGTGACGTTGAGCACGCGGCCGCCGACCGCGAGGATCCTGTCGCCGTCGGCCCTGGTGCCGGCATGGAAGATCTCGACGCCCTCGGTCTTGGCGGCCTCGGCGAGCCCTTCGATGACCGTGCCCTTTTCGTAATTGCCGGGATAGCCGTTCGCCGCCATCACCACGGTGAGCGCCGCCTCGCGATGCCAGCGCACGTCGAAATGGGCGAGCGCGCCGTCGCGCGCCGCGAGCAGCGCGGGGAGGAGGTCCGACATCAGGCGCGGCATCAGCACCTGGGTTTCCGGGTCGCCAAAGCGCACGTTGTACTCGATCAGCTTCGGCCCCTGCGCGGTGATCATCAGCCCGGCAAACAGCACGCCTTTGTAGGGATGGCCGCGCGCGGCCATGCCGCGCAACGTCGGATCGATGATCTCGCTCATCACCCGCGCGCTCATGGCGTCGGTCATCACCGGAGGCGGCGAGTAGGCGCCCATGCCGCCGGTGTTCGGCCCTTTGTCGCCGTCGAAGGCGCGCTTGTGGTCCTGCGCGCTGCCGAGCGGGATCGCATGCGCGCCGTCGCACAGCACGAAGAACGAGGCTTCCTCGCCGATCAGGCATTCCTCGATCACCACCTCGGCACCGGCGGCGCCGAGGGTCCCCGCGAACATCATGTCGATCGCGGCATCGGCCTCGTCGACCGTTTGCGCCACCACCACGCCCTTGCCTGCGGCGAGGCCGTCGGCCTTGACCACGATCGGCGCGCCCTGGCTTGCGACATAGGCCTTGGCCGACGCGGCCGCCAAGAAGCGCTGATAGGCCGCGGTCGGAATGTTGAACTCGCGGCACAGATCCTTGGTGAAGCCCTTCGAGCCTTCGAGCTGCGCCGCGGCCTTGGTCGGCCCGAACGCCTTGATGCCGGCGGCCTCGAGGTCGTCGACGATGCCGGCGCACAGCGGCGCCTCCGGACCGACCACGACGAGGTCGATCTTGTTCGTCTTGCAGAACGCTACCACGGCCGCGTGGTCGGCGATGTCGAGTGGCACGCAGACGGCCTCCTGGGCGATGCCGGCATTGCCTGGCGCGCACCAGAGCTGGTCGGTCAGGGGGCTCGCGGCGAGCTTCCAGGCCAGCGCATGTTCGCGGCCGCCGGAGCCGAGGAGAAGGACGTTCATGCGCTGCGGTTAGCCGCTGCGGCGGGCGGAGGCAAGGGGAGAGCGGGGGATTTTCGACAGCGGGATTGGTCCGTAGGGCGGGTTAGGCGCGCCCCGTGCATTGCCTCGCCCGCGCGATGGCGTAAGCGCCGGAATCCGCCATCGTGAGTCAGCCGGCGGGTTACGGCGCCGGCGGATTGCACGTTGAAACTCAGTGCTGGTCCGGCGCCTAATCTGGCCCGCCCTACGCGTGTAGCCTTTTCAGGGGGAGGTGGCAGTGCCTGTGGCGCCGGTTTCGCCCGTCGCCTTCCCCCGTGCTGCCTTCTCCGCGATCCACCGCACCAGCACATAGAACACCGGCGTGAACAGGAGCCCGAACACAGTGACGCCGAGCATGCCGAAGAACACCGCGGTGCCGAGCGCCTGGCGCAGCTCGGCGCCCGCGCCGGTCGCAATCACCAGCGGGACGACGCCGAGGATGAAGGCGAACGACGTCATCAGGATCGGGCGCAGCCGCGTGCGCGCGGCGCCGACCGCGGCCTCCCAGCGGTCGGCACCTTCCTCCTCGGCCTGGCGCGCGAACTCGACGATCAGGATCGCGTTCTTCGCGGCGAGGCCGATCAGCACGACGAGGCCGATCTGGGTGAGGATGTTGTTGTCCATGCCGCGCCACAGCACGCCCGAGAACGCCGCGAGCAGGCACATCGGCACGATCAGAATGACGGCGAGCGGCAGGAGCAGGCTTTCGTACTGCGCCGCCAGGAGCAGGAACACGAATACCACCGCGAGGCCGAACGCGATGACCGCGGTGTTGCCGACGCCTTTTTCCTGCAACGCGATCTCGGTCCACTCGAAGCCGAAGCCGGCCGGCAAGTTTGCCGAGAGGATCTTTTCCATGGCGGCAATCGCCTGTCCGGTCGAGAAACCGGGCAGGGTCGCGCCCTGCACCTCGGCGGCCGGGAACAGGTTGTAGCGCGGCACCCGGTAGGGGCCGGTGATCTGCTGGAAGTTCGCCACCGCGCCGAGTGGCACCATGTCGTCGCTGACCGACCGGGTCCGCAGGTTCTCGATGTCGCGCTGGCTCAGCCGGAACGGGTTGTCGGCCTGCGCGGTGACGCGATAGGTGCGGCCGAGGATGTTGAAGTCGTTGACGAAGGTCGAGCCCATATAGGTCGACAGCGTGTCGAAGAAGCGCGTGATCGGCACGCCGAGCATCTCCGCCTTGGTGCGGTCGATGTCGGCATAGATCTGCGGTGTCGAGGTGTTGTACAGCGTGAACACCTGGACCAGTCCCGGCGTTCGGTTGGCAAGGCCGATGACGCCGCCCGCCACCCGTTCGAGCGCGGCCGGCCCGCGGCCGGCGCGATCCTGGATGTACATCTTGAAGCCGCCGCCGGTGCCGATGCCGGGCACCGAGGGCGGCGGGATCACCAGCACGAAGGCCTCGCGCAGCGCCTGCATCTGGCCGCGCAGGTCGTTGAGGATGCCGGCGGTTGTCAGCTTGGCTTTCGTCCGCTCCTCGAACGGCTTGAGGGTGACGAAGATGACGCCTGAGTTCGGCGCGTTGGTGAAGGTCGCGCCGTCGAAGCCGGCGAAGGTCACCGCGTTGGCGACGCCCGGTCGCGACAGCAGGATTTCCGAGGCCCGGCGCACCACGCGGTCAGTGCGCTCGAGGCTCGCGCCCGGCGGCAACGTGATCGCGGTGATGAAATAGCCTCGGTCGAGCGGCGGCACGAAGCCGGTCGGTGTGCGGGCGATCTGGAAGTACGCGAAGCCGATCAGCCCGGCATAGATCACCAGCATCAGCGCGACGACGCGGGTGATGCGCCGCGTCAGCAGGCCGTAGCCCGACGAGAGCTTGTCGAAAACGCGGTTGAAGCCGGCAAAGAACGCGTCAATCGGCTTGGCGATCACGGCGAGCGGGCCGCGCCGCGGCGCGTGGTCGTGCGCCTGCAGCAGCAGGCCGGCAAGTGCCGGCGACAGCGTCAGCGACACGAAGCACGAGATGATCGTCGAGGTCGCGATGGTCAGCGCGAACTGCTTGTAGAACTGGCCGGAAATCCCCTCGATGAACGCGGTCGGGATGAACACCGCGCAGAGGACGAGCGCGATCGCCAGCAGCGCGCCGCCGACCTCGTCCATGGTCTTGTGCGCGGCCTCCTTCGGGCTCAGCCCCTGGCGCAGATAGCGCTCGACGTTCTCGACCACGACGATCGCATCGTCGACGACGATGCCGATCGCCAGCACCAGGCCGAACAGGGTCAGGTTGTTGAGCGAGAAGTCGAACACCCCCATGATGAAGAACGTGCCGACCAGCGACACCGGGATGGCGACGATCGGGATGATCGCTGCGCGCCAGGTCTGCAGGAACAGGATGATGACGATCACCACCAGGACGACCGCCTCGAACAGGGTCTTGATCACCTCGTTGACCGACTCCTGGATGAAGGTGGTGGTGTCGTAGGCGACGCGATAGGCGAGGCCGGGCGGAAAGCTCTGGGCGAGCTCGTCCATGGTCTTGAACACCGCTTTTTTTGTCTTCAGCGCGTTCGAGCCGGGTCGCTGGAAGATGGCGATCGCAGTCGCGACCTTGCCGCTGAGGTAGGCGTTCTTGGTGTAGTCTTGCGAGCCGAGCTCGACCCGGGCGATGTCGCGCACGCGGGTGACCCGGCCGTCGCGGTCGGTTGCGACGACGATGTCCTCGAACTGCTCGGGGCTGACGAGCCGGCCGAGCGTCTGCACCGCGATCTGGAAGCCGCCTGGCGAGGTCGCCGGCGGCTGGTTGATGGCGCCGGCGGAGACGGAGATGTTGGCCGCGCGCAGCGCAATGATGACGTCGTCGGAGGTGAGATTGCGCGCCTGAACCTTGGCCGGGTCGAGCCAGATGCGCATGGAGAAGTCGCGCGCGCCGAACACCAGCGTGTCGCCGACGCCGTCGATGCGCGTCAGCACGTCCTTGATGTTCACGGTCGCGTAGTTGGAAATGTACTGCTGGGTGAGTGTGCTGTCCGGCGAGATCAGGTGGATCACCAGCATCAGGTCGGGCGACTTCTTGCGCACCGTGACGCCGAACCGCTGCACCTGGTCGGGCAGGCGCGGCACCGCGACCGAGACGCGGTTCTGCACCAGCACCTGCGCCTGGTCGACGTCGGTGCCGGGCTTGAACACCACCTGGATCGACAGAGTGCCGTCGCCGATCGACTGCGACACCATGTAGATCATGTTGTCGACGCCGTTGATCTCCTGCTCGATCGGCGAGGCGACGGTCTGCGCCAGCACCTCGGCCGAGGCGCCGGGATATTGCGCGGTGACCTCGACGGTCGGCGGCGCGATCTCGGGGAACTCGGTGATCGGCAGCGCGCGATAGGAGATGGCGCCGAACAGGGTCAGGATGACCGAAAGGACGGCGGCAAAGATCGGCCGATCGACGAAGAAGTGTGAAAAACCCATGGCGCCCGCCTTGAGCTCGGAATCGTTGTTGCAACTCGGGGAGTCGTTATTGCGATCGGGTGTTGGTCTCGGCCTTCGCTTCGATCTTGCCCTCCTCGGCGGTGACTTTCTGGTCGGGCCGGGCGCGCGCCAATCCTTCGATGACCACCCGGTCGGTCGCCGCGAGGCCGGAGCGGATCACGCGCAGGCCGTCGATGATCGGGCCGAGCTCGACCCGCTTGACCTTGACCGTGCCGTCGTCGGCGACGGTGAACACGATCCGGTTGGCCTGATCGGACGCGATCGCGCTGTCGGGCAGGAGCAGGCCATCGTGCTCGCCGCCGAACAGCCGCAGGCGGCCGAAGAAGCCGGGCGTGAGCACGCCGTCCTTGTTGTCGAACACCGCGCGGCCGCGGATCGTGCCGGTCCTCGCGTTGATGACGTTGTCGACGAAGTTCATCTGCCCGAGGTGCTTGTATTCGGTTTCGTCGGCGAGCCGCACCGCCACGGGATTCGGCGCGTCGCGCGATGAGGGCCGCGCGCCGGCCTTCGCGAGACGGACGTAGCGCAGGAAGTCCGCCTCGCTGCCGTCGAACACGAAGTGGATCGGATCGATCGACACGATGGAGGTGAGCAGCGTCGCGCCGGTCGGCCCGCCGGTGATCAGGTTCCCGGCATCGACGCGCCGGTCGGAGATGCGGCCGGAGATCGGCGCGCGCACCTCGGTCCATTCGAGATTGAGCTCGGCCTGCTTCAGATTCGCCTCGGCGGAGCCGACCCCGGCCGCCGCGTCGCGCTGGGTCGAGCGTCGGGTGTCGAACTCGCGCTCGGTGACGGTCTGGCTGCGTACGAGGGGCGTCGCACGCTCGACGTCGAGGGTCGCGATCTCGAGCTTGGCCTTGGCGCGCTCGACGTCGGCCTTGGCCTGCTCGACGGCGAGCCGGTAGGGCCGCGGATCGATGATGAAGAGCAGGTCGCCCTGCTTGAGGACCTGGCCGTCCTTGAAATGAATGGAGTCGATGAAGCCGGAGACGCGGGCGCGGACCTCGACGGTCGCCACCGCGACGAAGCGGCCGGTATATTCGTCCCACTCGGTGATCTTCTGCTGCACCGGCTTGGCGACCGTGACGGTCGGCGGGTGGGGGTTTGGCGGCCGGGGCCGGTGAGTGCGATGACCCGAGCCTGGAGGCGCGCGCGGGGGGAAGGGGCAAGACCGACCAGCCCCGCCAGCACATCGTCGACGATCAACAGCGGCGCATCGGCGGGAAACTTTTTGCGCTGCGCCGTTTCGACCACCGCAAGCGCGGGCCCCGCCTGTAATGCTGCCTCGACGAAAGCGTGGCCGTCATGCACATCGCCCTTGATGGCGAAATAGGCCTCGCCCGGCCGAAGCGTGCGACTGTCGATGGAAAGACCGGTGACGCCGGAGGGCAAGCGCCCTTGCGTTGCGGCGCGCATCGCCTTGGCCATCGCCGCCGATGTCCATAGTGCTGTGCTCATGCGACCCTCGCTTCAAGCGCGGCGGCCACGGCCTCATGATCGCTGAACGGCAGCGTCGTGTCGCCGATAATCTGTCCGACTTCGTGCCCTTTGCCGGCGATCAGGAGCACATCGCCCGGCTGCAATGTGGCGATGCCGGCCCTGATCGCTTCCGCGCGATCGCCGATTTCGCTGGCGCCCTTCGCAGCGGCGAGAATGGCGGCACGGATCGCCGCGGGATTCTCGCTGCGCGGATTGTCGTCGGTGACGATGACGCTGTCGGCGTTGTCGGCGGCAATCGCGCCCATCAGCGGACGCTTGCCGACGTCGCGGTCGCCGCCGGCGCCAAAGACGACGATCAACTTGCGCTTGGCATAGGGCCGGAGCGCCTGCAGCGCCTTGGCGAGCGCGTCCGGCTTGTGCGCATAGTCGACGAAGATCGGCGCGCCGTTGCGCTCGCCGACACGTTCGAGCCTGCCCTTGGCGCCCTCGAGATGTTCGAGGCTGGCGAAAACGGCATCGGCGTCACTGCCGGTCGCGATCGCAAGGCCGGCAGCCACCAGCGCGTTCTCGATCTGGAATTCTCCGACCAGCGGCAAATGAATGGCGCGCTTCCGGCCACCGTGCTCGACCATCAGCTTCTGCGCAAAACCATCGATCGACGCGTCGAGCAGGCGAATGCCGTCTCCGCCGTCGGCGTTGCGGCCAACCTTGATTATCCTGAGCTTGCGCGTGCGCGCCGCATCGATCACGTCGGGTGAACAATCATGATCGGCCGAAATCACGGCCGTGCCGCCATCCATCACGAGATCGCGGAACAGACGCAGTTTTGCGTTGAGATAATGCGCCACGTCGGGGTGATAATCCATGTGGTCGCGCGACAGGTTGGTGAAACCGCCGGCGGCGACGCGCACGCCGTCAAGCCGGAACTGGTCGAGCCCGTGCGAGGATGCTTCGAATGCGAGATGCGTGACGCCATCACGGGCGATCTCGTCGAGCTGGCGATGCAGCGCGATCGGATCAGGCGTTGTCAGCGATCCGTAGACCGTGCGCTTCGGCGACACCAGGCCGATGGTGCCGATGCTCGCCGCATCGTGCCCCAGCCGCTGCCAGATCTGGCGCGTGAAAGCGGCCACCGATGTCTTGCCACTGGTGCCGGTCAC
>Ga0081540_1004948_pt1 | contig 10017 bp, 11 predicted proteins | sample TabmetS2T1R1_FD_71024 | JGI IMG/M metagenome (GOLD analysis project Ga0081540, IMG submission 71024) | Tabebuia heterophylla rhizosphere microbial communities from the University of Puerto Rico - S2T1R1 | ecosystem: Host-associated > Plants > Roots > Rhizosphere ... | reverse complement strand
CATGAATGGAAGTGGCCCGCCGGCACGGTGCCGACGGGCCACGGAAGCTATCGCAGGGAACGTGGCATGACGCCCCCTAGGCGATCGCACGCCGCGCGCGCTCGCCGTCGAGACGCTGCGCGGCAATGGCCAGGGCGTAGGCCACTCCGCCGCGCAGCCGCCGCCTGGGCGGGGGCTGACCGCGGCCGGGCCGTCCTGAGGCCTGCGAGCGCGGGCCCAGGATCGGGGGATTGGCCTTCATGAGCTGGCGGTGGAACTGGCTGTACACGGCGCTCCCTTCGGGACGGTTGGACTTGCAGTCCCGCCCGGGGAGCTCAAACGAGCCAGATGAGTGGCAGTTCGGCCCCGGGCGGTTTGCCCGCGGCCGAACGCAGTGACGCGCTAGGTCGCGGACCCGCTGTTAGCGGCGAGGACGCCCATCGGCGTCTGGATGTCGAACCAGCGGGTCATTCGCAGACGAAGGTAGAGCCCCGTGCGTTCTCGCACAAGTGGGGTTAACCGTCCTTAAACGGCGCGACCCCGGCGGAGGAGCCGGGGTCATGGAGCGCCGGGTATCGCGAGGAGTGACGTGGTCCTACTCACGGTCTGCGACTTCCTATCCCCCCAGGTTCCCGAGCGTCGGCGCGAATCTCCGAGTAGCCTCCGTCCGTGGCGCCCACGCAATCCGGGGAGGCAGCGCCCACCGCGAAACGTGCGGCGGTCCAGGCGGCAGTGCTGACGGCGACGGAGGAGCTCCTCTCAGAGGGCGCCTCGTACGCCGACCTCAACATCGAGCGCATCGCGACCCGCGCGGGGATCTCGCGGACGGCGTTCTACTTCTACTTCGCCGACAAGCGCGAGCTGCTGACGCGCCTCACCGCCGACGTCGCCGACCTGCTCTACCAGCAGGCCGAGATCTGGCTCAAGGGCGAAGGCGATCCGGAGGCCGAGTTCCGCGAGGCGCTCACCAACATCGCCGCGCTCTACGACGAGCACGGCGTGCTGCTGCGCGCGATCGTCGAGGTCTCGACCTACGACGACGAGGTGGCTGAGGCCTGGCACGCGCTGCTCGGCCGGTTCGTCGACGGCGCGCGCGAGCGCATCGAGGCCGAGCAGGCCGCCGGCCGCGCGGTCGCCCAGAACGCCCACGCGACCGCGTTCGCGCTGTGCTGGATGTCCGAGCACACGCTGTACCAGCACTCGGTCGAGGGACGGCCGTTCTCCACCGGCGAGATGGTCGAGGCGCTCGTCGGGATCTGGCTGCGGTCGGTGTACGGCTCCTAGCCGGCCCGCGACCTACTCGCGGATCGCGTCGAACTCCTCGGTCTCGCGGCGCACCTGCTCGAACTCGCCGGTCTCCAGGCGCCGCTCGACGTCCTGGTCGATCTCGTCGTCGCTGGCTCCCGACCGGCGCAGGCGGATCGTGTCCAGGCGCTTGAACTTCAGGATCTCGAGGACGTAGACGAGGTAGAACGAGGCCGCGACCACGACGGTGCCCATGAGGATCACCGCCGCCGTCCAGGCGGGATCGAAGTGCCCGTGGTGGTCGGAGTAGGGCATGAACCGCAGGGCCACCGCGAAGCCGCCGAGCAGGATCGTCCATGCGTAGAGGTAGAGCACCGTGCGCCGCTGGCTGAAGCCGATGCGACTGAAGCGGTGATGGAAGTGGTTGGCGTCGGCGCGGTAGAACGGCCGGCGGTACTTGACGCGCTTGAGGACGACGAAGGTCGTGTCCAGGAACGGGACCGCGAGGACGACCAGCGGGAAGAGCAGGGCCAGGACGGCCTGGGTCTTCACCGCGCCTTCGACGGCGATGCATCCGAGCAGCAGCCCGAGCAGGTTCGAGCCGCAGTCGCCCATGTAGACGGATGCCGGGTAGAAGTTGTGGATCAGGAAACCGAGGGCGGCGCCCGCGGTCAGCGCGGCGAACACGCCCGCGTGGTTGCGCTGCAGGTCGAAGGCGATGATCGAGAAGGCGATCGCGCTGATCGCGCACACGCCGGCGGCCAGGCCGTCGATGCCGTCGGAGAAGTTGACGACGTTCATCACGCCGACGAGCGCGATGACGGTGATCGGGCCGCCGGCGTTGCCGAAGCTCACCGCGCCGATGAACGGGAGCGTGATGTTCGTGACCTCGACGCCCGAGGCGACCGGGATGATCGCCGCGCCGACCTGGCCGGCGAGCTTGACGCCGGGCGGGAGGTCGAAGCGGTCGTCGAGCGCGCCGACGATCGAGATGACGATCGCGCCGGCGAGGATGCCCTTGAAGCGATCGGTGGTCGCGCCGCCGAAGTCGAGGAAGAGCGCCGAGGCCACGAGGACGCCGCCGAGCATGGCCAGGCCGCCGAGCAGCGGCGTGGAGCCGCCCCCCAGCCCGCGCTCCTTCGGCTGGTCCACGGCCCCCACCCGCCGCGCCAGGCGCGCGGTCAGCGGCGTGAGCACCGCGGCGACCGCGAAGGCGCAGAGGAAGGCGTAGACCGCATCGGCCTCGGACATGGGCAATCAGCCTACGGACCGAGGCGGAGGGGCAGGAGTTGCTAGGACATCGCGCCCGCCTGGCCGTGGATCGCCGATGCCTGGCGGTGCACGCGGGCGGAGGCACAGTGCTCCGCACGGGCCTCGCCCGCGGGTGCCGCCAGGCGCGGCGAGGCGCGGTCAGGCGGGCGCGAGGAGATGGTCGTAGAGCGGGTAGCGGTCGGCGATGCTCGTGACCCGCTCGGCGAGCTCGCTGCGGCGGGCGTCGAACTGCGGCGACAGGGTCGCGGCGATGATCTTGCCGATCTCGTGGAAGTCGTCGACCTGCAGGCCGCGGGTGGCGAGGGCGCTGGCGCCGACGCGCAGGCCGCTGGTGACCATCGGCGGGCGCGGATCGAACGGGACCGCGTTGCGGTTGACCGTGATGCCGACGTCGTGCAGCCGATCCTCGGCCATCTTGCCGTCGAGCTCCGACTCGCGGAGGTCGACGAGGATGAGGTGCACGTCGGTGCCGCCGGTGAGGACGTTGATCGCGTCCTGGTCGGGCGCGGCGAGCAGCTCCTCGGCAAGCGCCTTGGCGCCTGCGACCGTGCGCCGCTGGCGCTCGCCGAACAGCTCGCTCCGGGCGATCTTCAGGGCCACTGCCTTGCCGGCGATGACGTGCTCGAGCGGGCCGCCCTGCTGGCCGGGGAAGACGGCGGAGTCGATCGCCTTGGCGTGCTCCTCGCGGCAGAGGATCATGCCGCCGCGCGCGCCGCCGAGCGTCTTGTGGACGGTCGAGGTGACGACATCTGCGTAGGGCACCGGGTTGGGGTGCTCGCCGGCGGCGACGAGCCCGGCGAAGTGGGCCATGTCGACCACGAGGTAGGCGCCGACCGCGTCGGCGATCGCGCGGAAGCGCTCGAAGTCCAGGAAACGCGGGTACGCGCTCCAGCCGGCGAGGATGAGCTTGGGCCGGCGCTCGTGGGCGATGCGCTCGACCGCGTCCATGTCGATGAGCGAGGTCTCGCGCGCGACCTCGTAGGGCGCGATGTCGTAGAGACGCCCCGAGACGTTGATCTTCATGCCGTGGGTCAGGTGGCCGCCGTGGGCCAGCGCGAGCCCCATGATCGTGTCGCCCGGCGCCAGCAGCGCGTGGTAGACCGCCGCGTTGGTCTGCGCGCCGGCGTGCGGCTGGACGTTGGCGTGCTCGGCGCCGAAGAGCTCCTTGGCGCGGTCGATCGCCAGCTGCTCGGCGACGTCGACGAACTCGCACCCGCCGTAGTAGCGCCTGCCGGGATAGCCCTCGGCGTACTTGTTGGTCAGGACGCTCCCCTGGCACTCGAGGACGGCCTGCGGGACGAAGTTCTCGGAGGCGATCATCTCGAGCGTCCGCTGCTGGCGCTCGAGCTCGTTCCGCAGGACCTCCGCGATCTCGGGATCGACGTCGGCGAGGGGACGGTTGAAGAAGTCGGGCGCCAGCTCGGTCATGGGCCGCCGAAGGTACCAGCCCACTCCGTCACGATCGCCCCAGGTCGGCGAGACCCTGGTCGATCGTCGTGACCGGCGCGTACCCGAGCTCCTCGCGCGCGCGCGTGATGTCGAGCGTGGTCTCCAGGCCCGACAGCCAGACGGCCATCCGCGTGAGCGGCGGCCGGCCCGGGAGCGGGAGCGCGCGCCAGGCGGTCTCGCCCGTCGCGGCCAGCGCGCGAGCGACCGCCACCGGCACGGAGCGCTGGGGCGGCTCGATGCCCTCGGTGGCGATCAGGCGGGTGATGAAGTCCCGGAAGACCACGGGCTCGCCGTCGGTGACGAAGTAGACGCCGCCGGGCGCGCCGCGCTCGGCGGCAAGCACGAGCCCGTGGACCGCGTTGTCGACGTGCGTCGTGGACGTCCGGTGGCGCCCACCGCCCATCCACGCGAAGCGCCCCGACCTCACCGCCTCGGCGATCGCGGGCAGCAGTGTGGTGTCGCCCCGGCCCCAGACGAAGCGCGGCCGCACGACCACGGTCTGCAGGCCGTCGCCGTTGGCCTCGATGACCGCGGCCTCGGCGCGCGCCTTGGTCGCGGAGTACAGCGCCGGCGAGTCGAAGCGCAGCGGGGCGCGCTCGTCGGCCTCGACGAGCGGGCGCCCCGCGAGCAGCGCGGCCTCCGTGCCGACGTGCACGAACCGCCGCAGGCCCGCCTGGCGCGCGGCGGCCAGGGCGTTGCGCGTGCCCTGCACGTTGACCCGCTCGAACTCCTCGCGCGAGCCCCAGTCCCCGAGGTGGGCGGCGCAGTGGAAGGCCAGCTCGCAATACTGGGCGCCCACCGCCATCGACGGCACGTCGGCCAGATCGCCCGCGATGGGGATCCCGCCGGCGGCGCGGACCTTCTGCGCCGCCGCCTCGCTTCGCACCAGCGCGTGGACGTCGATCCCGCCGGCCACGAGCCGCCGGACGAGCGCGCCGCCGATGAAGCCCGAGCCGCCCGTGACGAAGGCCGCCGTCACGCAGCGGAACCTAGCGCCGCCTCCAGCTCGTGGCGCGCAACCGCGCCCTCACGGACCACCGACCACCGTCCGTCGCGCTCGAAGGCCCGCAGGTCGACGACGGTGGACGGCGTGCCCGGCAGCTCGCCGCCGTCCAGGACGAGGTCCGCGCGGGCGCGGATCGCCTCGGGCACGTCGCTCAGGACACGGGCGTCGGGGCCGCCGGCCTCGTTGGCGCTCGACTGCAGCACCGGCCAGCGGACGTCGGCAAGGGCAGCGAGCGGCGCCGGCCACGCGGGCACCCGCAGTCCGAGCGTCTCGATGCCGCTCACACCCACCCCGCAGGCCAGCGGGTAGCGCCGGGCGGGGTTCGGCAGCAGCAGCGTGACGGCTGCGGGCAGGAGCGCCTCGAGCGCGCCGGCGGTGCGCGCGCCGAGCTCGGGCAGGGCGGCGAGAGCGAGGTCCAGCGCGAAGAACATGACCGCGGCCGGCTTGTCGGGGCGCCGGCGCTTGAGCAGGTACAGGCGGCGCACCGCCTCCTTGGAGTCGGGCTCGCAGGCCAGGCCGTACACGGTGTCGGCCGGGAAGACGGCGACGCCGCCGACCGAGATGCAGCGCGAGAAGGTCTCGGCGTCGGCGGCGGTCAGCGCCACGCGACCACCACCCGCGGGATGCCCGCGAGGTCCGCGCGCGACTGCGTCCGGGCGAAGCCCGCCTCGGCGGCCATGGCCTCGACGCGATCCGCCTGCCCGGCGCCGACCTCGACCGCCAGCACCTGCGCGCCCAGCGCGGCCGCCGCCGGCACGAGCGCGCGCAGCACGTCGAGCCCCTCCGGCCCGGCCCGCAGCGCAAGCGACGGCTCGTGGCGCGCGATCTCGGGCGCGAGCTCGGCGCCGTCCTCGACGTACGGCGGGTTGGAGACGACGGCGTCGAAGGACCCGACGCCGGCGAGCAGGTCGGCGTGGGCGAAGGCGACGTCGAGTCCAAGGCGCGTGGCGTTCGCGCCCGCGACCGTCAGCGCGTCTGCGCTGACGTCGGTGCCGGTCACCTCGAGGTCCGGGCGCTCGTCCTTCAGCGCCAGCGCCACCGCCCCGCTGCCGGTGCCCACGTCGACGACCCGCGCACCCTGTGGCAGCGCGTCCAGCGCCGCTTCGACCAGCGTCTCGGTCTCGGGCCGCGGGATGAGCACGCGCCGATCGACCCCCAGGTCGAGGCGGCGAAAGCCTTTCGTGCCCGTGATGTAGGCCACCGGCTCGCGATCGAACGCGCGTCGGCGCACCGCGTCCTGGAAGCGGCGTACCGCGTCGCCCTCGACCACCAGGTCGCGATCGACCACGAGCGCCGCACGGTCGACGCCGAGCACGTGAGCGAGCAGCACCTCGGCATCGAGCCGGGGCGTGTCCACCTCGGCCGCGACCAGCGCGACGGCCGCCGAGTCGAGCGCCTCGCGCGCCGACGTCGAGGCCATCTAGCTCGACGGAGCGGCCTGGGCCTCGAGCCGCCGGCGCCGCTCGTCGTCGGTCAGCGCGGCGGTGAACGGGTCGAGCTCGCCCTCGAGCACCTGCTCGAGGTTGTGCTCGGTGAGCTTGACGCGGTGGTCGGTCACACGCCGCTCGCCGTAGTTGTAGGTGCGGATCTTCTCGGCGCGGTCGCCGGTGCCGACCTGGGCACGGCGATCGGCGGCAAGCTCGGCCTGCTGCTCCTCCAGCGCTCGCTCGTAGAGGCGGGCGCGCAGCACGCGCATCGCCTTCTCGCGGTTCTGCAGCTGGCTCTTCTCGTCCTGCATCGACACGACGATCCCCGATGGCTTGTGGGTGATGCGCACCGCCGAGTCGGTCGTGTTGACCGACTGACCTCCGGGGCCCGACGAGCGGTAGACGTCGATCTGCAGGTCGTTGGGATCGACGTGGACGTCGACGTCCTCGGCCTCGGGCAGCACCGCGACGGTCGCGGTCGAGGTGTGGATGCGTCCCTGCGACTCGGTCTTAGGCACCCGCTGGACGCGGTGGGTGCCGCCCTCGTACTTGAAGACCGAGTAGGCGCCGTCGCCCTTGATCTCGAAGGTGTACTTGCCGTCGCCGGTCTCCAGCGGCTCGACCTTGAAGCCGCGCCGCTCGGCGTACTTGGACAGCATCCGGAACACGTCGCCGGCCCAAAGGCCGGCCTCCTCGCCGCCGGCGCCGCCCTGGATCTCGACGATCACGTCCTTGTCGTCGTTGGGATCGCGCTCGACCATCGCCAGGCGGATCTCCTCCTCGAGCTCGGCGATGCGCTCGCGCGAGGTCGTGAGCAGCTCGCGCAGCTCGGCATCGTCGCCCTCGGCCAGGAGCTCCTGCGCGCCGGCGGCGTCGTCGCGCGCGTGAAGCCATTCGCTGGCGAGGTCGTGCGCGGGCTCGAGCGCGCGGTACTCCCGGCCGACAGCCGCGTAGCGCCGGCGGTCGGCGATGACCTGTGGATCGGTCATCTGCTGGGCGAGCTCGGCGAAGCGCGCCTCGACCTGCTCGACGAGCGACTCGATCACGCCACGACCTCCATGCCCACCTTGTCATCGTCGGAGACCTCGCGCGGGTTCTCGACCGCGAGCACCGCGTTCATCGACGCGATGGCGACGGCCAGCTGCTGCAGGTCGGGCTCGCGCGTGGTGAGCTTCTGCAGCTGCAGTCCGGGCCACATGACCGCGCGCACCCAGCGGCGGCGGCGGTTGCGGCCGGCGAACTTGATGATCTCGAACGAGATCCCGGCGATGAGCGGGACGCCGACGATGCGCGTCAGCACGAGCCAGTACCAGGCGGGCAGCCCGATCGGGGCGAACACGAAGATCGCCACGATCATGACGATGAGCAGGAAGCTCGTCCCGCAGCGCGGGTGCAGGCGGCTGAAGCGCTGGGCGTTCTCGGGCGTGAGGTCCAGGTCCGCCTCATAGCAGGAGATCGTCTTGTGCTCGGCGCCGTGGTACTCGAAGACGCGGCGCAGGTCGCGCAGGCGCGAGAGCAGCAGCAGGTAGCCGAGGAAGATCGTGGTGCGGACGACGCCCTCGACCAGCCAGAAGAGGAACGACGAGTCGAGCTGGTCCTTGATGAGGCTCGTCAGCCCGACCGGCACCACGAAGAACAGCCCGACGGCCAGCGCGACGGCGACGACGACCGTGGCCGCCCACATCCCGCCCGAGATGTCCTCGTCCTCGTCCGGCAGCTGCGCGTTCGCGGACAGGCCGAGCGCCTTGAAGCCGATGACCAGCGACTCGCCGAGCGCGACGACGCCGCGCACGATCGGCAGTCGCAGCAGGCGGTGCTTCTTGAGGACCGAGGTCAGCGGGAACGACTTGACCTCGATGTCGCCGTGAGCGCCGAGCTCGGGGTCGACGCCCTTCTCCGACAGCTCCTCGGGCAGCGCCTTGCGCACGGCGACCGCCCAGGTCGACACCCCGCGCATCATCACGCCTTCGAGCACGGCTTGACCCCCGACGGGGGCGTCGCGTTGAGCGATGAGTGCCCCGTCGGGGAGCCGCTGGGTGTCGGGCATGCCCGACCCTATGAACGGGCGCCGCGCTTGGCGGCCCGGCGCTTGAAGCGCTCGACGCGACCGCCGGTGTCGACCAGCTTCTGACGACCCGTGTAGAACGGGTGGCAGTTCGAGCAGATCTCTACGTGGATCTCGGGCTGCGTGGAGCGCGTCGTGAACTCGTTTCCGCACGTGCAACGCACGTGCGCCTCGACGTACTCGGGATGGATCTCTGTCTTCATGGCTCTGACTGAGTCTAGCTTGGGACGGCGACCGTTACTGCGCGAGTGGACAGGTGCGCTCCGCGACGTCGTCGCCCTCGGAGGCCTCGGGGATCTCGCCCCGCGCATCGACGGTGACGCGCAGCGTCGAGCCGGGCGTGCACGGCGGCGCGGCGAAGATCAGCGTCACCGAAGCGCCGGGCTGAAGGCCCGTCACGCGCTGGGTCGGCTGGTCGGACCCCGCGCCGCTGAGCAGCACGTCGAACGCGCCGGCCGCACTGCGCCCCCCGTTGCGCACGACGAGCGTGTAGGTCGCCTGGCCCGGCCCCGGCCCGGGCGTGGCGTCCAGCGCGCCGGCCTGGAGGTCGGGGCGCTGGTCGGGCTGCCTGCAGACAGGCGTCTGGCGCGAAGTGCTGCGCAGGAGCTTGCCGTTCTTGCCGTACCAGCGGTAGCGGACCACGGCCTTGTACGAGCCCGGGCCGGCGAGCGCCTGCACGCGCTGCGTGAACACGAAGCCCGCCGCGTGCCCGGAAGCGGACTTCTGCCACACGCCGAGGCCCGGCACCTTGAGCGCCGTGTACGTCCTGGCCGTGCCGATGCGGGCCAGCACGTCGAAGCGCATCCACAGGCGCCGCGAGCCCGCGATGCTCGGCATCGAGCCGGTGAAGGCGGCCACGCGATCGGTCGGCAGCGGCCCGGTCTCGCACGCGGTGACCTTCGCGCGCAGCGGCGGCGCCTGCGCGTGGGCGACCGCGGGCGCGGCGAGAGCGATCAGGGCGATGAGGGGCGCAAGACGACGCACGGCGAAGAGAGAACAATCTCGCGTCCCTCTTGTTGCGGACTACCAGGTCACATGAGCGTCGGATCGTCGTGCCTGCCGGTGCACGCGGGCGGAGGGACAGTGCTCCGCACGGCCCTCGCCCGCGGGTGCCGCCAGGCGCGGCGAGACGATGCTCAGGTGACCTGGTAGAGGGGGCCGTCGCCGCCCTCGGGCGCGGTCAGGCGGCCGCCCTTCGCGGTGATCGCTCCGCACTGCACGCAGTTGGTGTAGTTGACGATCACGTCGACGTTGCCCTCGGCCGGAGCGTCCTCGGGGATCTCGTAGACGCCGGCCGGGCACATCCACCGCCACGTCTCGGCCACCTCGCGCGGGACGCTCTGGCGCACCCTGATGTGGTTGGGCGCGTCGTCGCGCGTCGCGTTGCCGGTGATGTAGACGCTCGAGAGCTTGTCGAACGTGTACTTGCCGTCGGGCTTGGGATAGTCGTCCTTCTTGTCGCCGATCTCCATCGGCGACTCGGCGTCGCGGTGGTTGCTCCAGCGCCCGCCCGGGAAGCGGCCCTTGCTGATGACCATCGCGTTGGTGATCGCGCCGCCGACGAAGAAGCCCTT
>Ga0081540_1004947_pt1 | contig 10017 bp, 7 predicted proteins | sample TabmetS2T1R1_FD_71024 | JGI IMG/M metagenome (GOLD analysis project Ga0081540, IMG submission 71024) | Tabebuia heterophylla rhizosphere microbial communities from the University of Puerto Rico - S2T1R1 | ecosystem: Host-associated > Plants > Roots > Rhizosphere ... | reverse complement strand
TCGGCGCAATGCTTGACCGTGCGGTCGAGGAATCCCCCGACCGCGCGCATGGTCTGCAAGAAGGTCGGCACGCTGAGGTCGTAAAATGATGTCGTCATCGGCTTTCCCTTGCTTGGCCTGCACCAAGGCGCATTCGCTCATCATCATCGGGCGTGGCCCGCCAGTGTCATTGCAGCAGGGCGCTGACTCCGGCGGCTGCATTCTGAGCGGCCTGTTCAATGTGGTGCTTAAAATCGGGATCTGGCAATAGCCTCCAATAAGTTGTGCACAATTCGCTCGCCGCTGCTTGCGCCTTAAGAGGCAGATAGGCCGGACCGCCGGCTCCTGATGCGAGCGATACAGTTTGTCGACGCTATTACGTCCTAAGCCCATGAAGCCGTCGGCTGTCTCCCCTTTCTGTTCTCTGGCAGCTTCATCTGGACCGCCGCCCCCGATCGCATCATCGAGAAGCTTAATCGTGGGTATCAAGTGTTGGAGTCAGACCACTGGGCCGTCGTGATTTCCGCAAGGGGCGACGGCAGGTGATGAACGAGCTCCGCCTCCGTGTTTGGATAATCATTAACCTAACATTTAGTTGTATATGCGGGCGGTTTCTGGCATAAAGGGCAAAAGATAGATAAATACCCGCGTATATTGATGGATGTAGGCGGAGTATGTCTATCGTACGGAGATGATCTAGCCGATAGGACCATCAAGGCGAGATAGTTGGTCTTAGTTAGTCATCCCAAACGCTGAACAATTAACTATAACTCAACTCTGATAGGAGACCTACGTGTCACCGTTCAAACACCTGCTTCTGGGAAGCAGCCTGTTGTGTTGTCTGACAACCCAGTCTTGGGCGCAGGGGGCGGACCCGATTATTCGCAATAATCGGCCTGTTAGCGCGACACTCGGTCACTGGACCGCCGAGGCAATGGCGAATGCCAAGCCGAAGCAGATTCCCACGATGGCGGGCACCGGGCATCATCCGACTGCCTCAACTGCTATGCCTGCGATACAAGGTACTCCGGGCGTAGCTGGGGGAATGCATGACACCCAGCTACCACAATCGGCTATTGCCGAGATCGAGAACGGTTCTCCAATACCGGCCGATGGGGCTTATCCAGGACCGCACACCACCTTCACCCTGGACCCGGCCTACGGGCGGGCCGTGACGCCTTACACTGCCTATCCCTATTCGGCTATAGGCAGGCTGTTTTTTACAGATCCGGGTGTAGGCGATTTCGTGTGCACCGCGGCAGCGACATACGGGGGTGCCGCGCTGAATATCGTTTGGACTGCCGGTCACTGTATAGCGGACGGCGGAAAGGCAAAATTCTATACAAATTGGTTGTACTGCCCCGCTTGGAATAAAAACAAAGGAGGCGTCAACCCAGCCTTCGGTTGTTGGTCTTGGGCCGCCGCTTCTACCAAGGCAGCATGGTTCAACAATGGGGCGTTCACCCGAGATGTCGGTTATGTGGCTCTCCAGCCTACCGGAACCGTCCTAGCCGAGAACGTTGTGAGTGCTACTGGCGGTCTTGGGTTCGCATGGAATTGGGGCAGGGACCAGAACTGGATTCATATGGGGTATCCGGCAGAGGGCTCCTATGATGGCGGGTATATAGTGCAAACGAATACCGAACATCGATACGACGATGCACCTGACGCTCTCGGGCCTCCGACAAATTCCTTCGGCTCGTCCCAAACTCCCGGATCGAGTGGCAGCCCCGTGATCTTGTTCTGGTCACCAGGGGGAGGCTATATCAACTCGAACATCAGCTACTACTACGCTGGCCAGCTAGGCTTCGAGCTGCAAGGTCCATACTACGACACTGTCATTTGCAACTTTTGGAAGACTGCAACTGGCTGGGGTGGTGCTTGCTAACTGTATATAACTGCAAGCCCCAGCATGTTTATCCTTAAAAATATGCTGGGGCTTTTTATTACGGGCCGCCTCATCAGGGCCGGGTCCGACTCGTCGCAACTTTCACCAGCAAATCGCTACGATTATTCCGGTAGATATGTTGCCAATTGGTAGCCCCCAATCGATCGGGTAGAAGAGCGGGGCCGATCCGATCCCGCTTCCCGGCGGTAGATCATCCGTTCCAGACGTCCGATTACTTTTGGCCTCCCGCAACCGAAAAATTAACTACGAATCTTATTAGATTAACTATCAATTTGCTGATGAATTTAATCTTTCGAGTCTAACTTTTGTATTCGTCAAGTGTTTATCAAAAGGAGGTTAGAGTGAAGGTTTTGACCGTTTTGCTCAAACCCAATCCTCGTCGAGAGGTCAGCATGAAAGCGGCGCTTCTGGCGATCTCACTCTGCATCGGTGCGATGCCGGTATTTGCAGCGGACCGCGGCGACGGAAGACTTAGTGACCATACTGGTGGCATTGCCCGCCACAAACCAGCGCCGGCTCCGCTAGTTGGCCTCGGGATTCCAGTGGTCTTGGCGGTCGGCGGAGCGTTGCTTGGCGCCAAATTGCTAAACCGAAAGCGGTAACGTATCGGCAATTTCTCGGTAATCGTGGGTGCCCGGGGCATTACCGCGTTCGGAGCGTGGTCCTGGGTAAACGCTTTAAGGAAGCCGGCAAGCTCGGGGAGATGGGTCTAGTCTTGGCCCTGCCCATACTATCGGCCTTGCTGAGGCGCGCGAGAGAGCGCGGGACCGCCTGCATCGCTTCGCACACGGTCGGGTGGCGCAATCCGAAGCACGCCTCACAATGCCGAGCACGCTCGGCATTTATGTCGCTCCGATTTGTCGGACTGTTGGCGTCCATCGTGGAGCCAACCGTGACAGAATGCGCGCCCCGTGGGGGCGGCTCAATTCCGGAATCTGCTGGCGGCGTAAGGCGACGGTTCGGTGAAGGGCTCCTCACCAGTCATCATCTCCGCAAGCAGCCGCCCGGTGACGGGGCCGAGCGTGAAACCGTGATGGGCATGGCCAAAGGCAAACCATAGACCCTGGTGCCGTTCGCCTTTGCCGATCACGGGGACCATGTCGGGCAGACAAGGCCGGCAGCCCAGCCACGGCTCCGGCTCCAATCGTTCGGTCAGCGGAAACAATTCGCGGGCCAGCGGCTCATCGCGCGCGAGCTGGACAGGGCTCGGCGGCGCGTCGCGATCAGCGAACTCGACGCCGGTTGTCAGCCGGATACCCTTTCTCATCGGCGCGAGCGCAAAGCCGCCATCGGCGTCCCGCACGGAATGGCCGAGCGTGGCATTGCCCTCGACCCCATAATGCATGTGGTAGCCGCGCTTCACCGCCAACGGGATCTGATAGCCGAGCGGTCGAAAAACCTCGTCGGACCACGGACCGAGAGCCACCACCACTTCGCGGGCCTCGATCGAACCGTTGTCCGCAACCAGGCTCCATCCCGAGGGTTGCGCGCCCAGGTGGCGCGCATCGCCCTTGACCAGGCGCCCGCCTCTACGGGTGAAGAGATCGGCATAAGCCTTGGTGAGCAGGCCCGGATCCGACGATGTCGGCGAGCCCCGGAAATGGATCGCCCCGATGAGGGCATCCGACAAATGCGGCTCGAGCTCCCGCAATTGCGCCCCCGTAAGCACCATGTAATCGACGCCGTATTCCTCGAGCCTCCGGGCGTCCGCGATGCCCTTGCGCAGAGTCTTCTCGGTGCGGCAGCAATTGAGCCAACCTCTGTGGTCGACGAGGCTTTGCGCCGCGCTGCCGGCCTCGGCAATCAGCGCGTCATGCTCGTTGACGCATTGCGCCATCAATGGGACGAGCGCTCGCATCGATTGTTCGACCCGTTCCGGAGCGGCATTTCGCCAGTATTGGAAGAGCCAAGGCGCGATCCGCGGCAGCGCCGACAAATGATAGACGGCGTCGCGCCGGTTATTCATCGCATAGCTCAGAATAACACCGAGTTCCCGCGGGAAGGTATAAGGGATCACCGCCTCGCGCTGGATCAGACCGGCATTGCCGTAGCTGGTTTCTTCGCCTGGATCACGGCGGTCGATCAGCGCAACGTCGCGACCGCGCTTTTGCAGATGCAGAGCCGCGCTGACTCCAACCATTCCTGCGCCGAGAACGAGTATGTCGGCGCGAGTGCTCATTATGAACCAGCGTCTGTTCCGCCAGCACTAGAAAAGCCGCTGCGTCGCGATGCGGGCGCCCTCGGCCATTGCCGCAAGCTTGGCCCAGACCACGTCTTCGGTGACCCGGCCCATGCCGGCCGAGGTGTCGAAGCCGCAATCGGTGCAGGCCATCACCCGTCTTGGGTCACCGACGGCGCGCGCGACGTTTTCAAGGCGATCGGCGACGACCTCCGGGTGCTCGACAAAGCCCGTCAGATCGTCAATGACGCCGGCAGCAATGATCTGATCGTCGGCAAGCGGAAATTTTTGCAATACCCGATATTCATGCTGATGCCGGGGATTGGCGAAGGGCAGCACGAACCCGCCGACATTGGCCTGCTCGAGGAGCGGCAATATATCGGCGAGCGGGACGTCGCGGTCGTGCGGCCCCTCGTAATTTCCCCAGCAGACGTGGAGCCGGACCCGGTCGCGCGGCACATTGACGATCGCCTTGTTGATTGCCGCAACGACGCGTTCGACAAAGGCGAGAAACTCGCCAACGGGACGATCGTTGTAGGTTAAATGCCGCTCGAGCGCGAGATCCGGGCAGTCGAGCTGCAGAAGGAACCCGCTCTTGACGATCGCCTCGTATTCGACCTGGATGGCGGCGGCGACCGCGGCGAGATATGCCTCTTCGCTGTCGTAATGTTCGTTCTTCATCGCGGCGGCAATGATCCCGGGCGACGGCGCGGTCATGAACGGCTCCACGAAGCCGGCGGGCTTCGCCTCGAGGGCAGTGCGAAAATCGGCGATCTCGGCTTTCAATTCCGAGTCGTCGACGTAACGCACCTCGCCAATCGCCTTGGGCGGCTGGTAATTGCCTACAGCCTCGCGCGCGGCGAGCATCTGCGCCATCTGTTGCTTCAAGAGCGGATAGCGCTCGACATCGCCGCGTGGCCAGCGCTGCCAGCTGTCACCGAAACCACTCATCCGGTGCCGGACGTAGAGAAAAAACGCCTCGCGTTGCTGCTCGCCGTTGTTGCCGATATCGACACCGGCTTCGATCTGCTTGTCGACGATCCGGCGCAACGCCGCCTTGCCAGCCCGGTCGAGCTCGGCCGGATCGATCGCCTCGCCACGGGCGCGGCGCACATAGAGCCGGGTGAGCTCGGGTGGCCGCGGCAAGCTGCCCGTGTGGGTGGTCAAAATCCGCTCGTCGCTCCACCGCATCGTTTCCTCCGATCTGATCCGTGGTTACCGGAACCTCGCTTCATAAGCCCGACTTTGGGCAATCATGGCAACAAATACAAACGAAGGTCTCTTGGTCCATCATCGCCGACCTAAGATGGCCGATAAGCGATCACCGCCCGACGAAAGGTCAATGCGATAGAAACGAGCGAGGGCGGCCGACCAGCGGCAGCAGCATAAGGGCGAAGATGAATAGGGAGCCGATCAGCAGCAGCAGGTCATTATAGGTCAGCACCAGCGCTTCGCGCCGCACCAGATCGGCGAGCATCCTGATTGCAGCGCGGCTTGGATCCCCGGGGATCAGCAGATCAAAACGGTTGACCTGCAAATCGAGGAACTGCTGCACCGAAGCGCGAGCAGGGTTGATGTCCTCGATCAACCGGTTCCAGTGAAAATGCAGCCGCTCGTTCATGATCGTCACGATCGCAGCCAGGCCGATTGCGCCGCCGAGATCGCGGGTCAGGTTGTAGAGACCGGCCGCGTTCGTCATCTTGTCCTGCGGCAACGTGCCAAGCGCGATCATATTGGCCGGCAGATAGCAGCAGATCAGCCCCAGGCCCCGGACCACTTGGGGCACGAATAGCTCCCAGAAGCCTGTCTGATTGGTCAGCGCGGCAGTCAGATACATCGAGAAGGCAAATAGGCCCAGGCCGATTGCCAGCATTAAGCGCAGATCGAGCCGGCGCGCGATCCAGGTACTGAGCGGCGACATCACCATGGTGACTAGGCCGGTAACGATGATCGTCAAGCCGATCTGCAGCGCGTTGTAACCGCGCACCTGCGCCAGAAACAGTGGCACCAGGAATGTCGTGCCGTACATGCCGATGCCGACGACGAAGGTGAAAAACGAGCCAAAAGCAAAATTGCGGTTGAGGTATGCGCGAAGATCGACGATCGGTTGGCGGTAGGTCAGTGCCCGCCAGAAAAACAAGCCCCCGCCCACAGTCGAGACAGCCACCGCAGCACGAATCGTGTCGTCGTCGAGCCAGTCCAAGCGGGGGCCTTCTTGAAGCGCATATTGGAGGCAGCCGAGAAAGGTCGCCATCAGCAGCAAGCCCGTCACGTCGAAATCGCGCAGCAGCGAAAGGTCGGGCTTGTTGATGTCGATTGTTACCCACACGACCGCGGCGACCAAGAGACCGGGCACGATGTTGACCAAAAACAGCCAATGCCAGGAAAACGTATCGGTCAAAAACCCGCCGAGGGTCGGTCCCAAGGTAGATGACAGGCTTAGAATCACTGAGATGATCGCAATGACGGTCGCCAATTGCTGGCCGCGGAACTTGGTGTAGACGACCGGCCACACGGTGGGTGTCATTGCGCCGCCGCAAAACCCCTGCATCGCCCGGTAGACAATCATCTGGTCGAGACTGGTGGCGGTGGCGCACAACGCGCTGGTCGCGGTGAAACCAAGGGTGGCGACCACAAACAGCACGCGCGTCGACAACAGCCGCGACATGATCCCGCTCATCGGAACCATCACGACATCGGCGATGAGATACGCGGTTTGCACCCAGGCAATTTCGTCGGCGCTGGCCGATAGCCCACCCTGGATCTGGCTCAGCGAGCTGGTGACGATCTGCACGTCCATTATGGCCATGAACAGGCCGATGCCCATCGCCAGGATACCGATCCAGTCGCGCAGACCCGGCTCCGGTCCTGCCGCGCTCGCTTCCGGTTGGGCGCGTGCGACCGGCTCGGCCGGCGCTTCCCCAGCTGGTTCGCGGGCGGCCACCTGCGCACGGGCGAGGCGGCCGCGACGCGGTGTTTCGGCGAGCGTCATTGCAAACCCGCTGCAGCGAGTCGCGCCCGCGTGGTCAAGGCTGCCGGCATATTATTTTCCGCCGTCTACCGCCAATACCTGACCGTTTACGAACCCGGCTAGTTCGGAGGCAAAGAACACCACCGCATTGGCGATGTCCTGCGGGGTACCCAGGCGCTTCATTGCGATCCGTTCAACCAGCGCCTTTTGCCCTTCCTCTCCGTACCCGGCCCACTGCCTTTCGGATGCGGGGTTGGAGCGGACGAAACCCGGCGCCACGCTGTTGACGGTGATGCCGAACGGACCCAGCTCGTGCGCCAGTTGTCGCGTCAACCCGACCACCGCGTGTTTGGCAGAGCAATACGCCTGGATGCCGGTCAAGGAAGGGCCGAGCCCAGCGCCCGAGCTGATGTTGACGATACGACCGCTGCCGGCTTGCTTCATGCCCGCCGCCACGGCCCGGCTCAGCACGAAGGCGGCGCCAATGTTGACCGCAAAAATGCGGTCCCAATCGGCGTCCGGCACTTCCTCGATCGAATGCATTTCCTGTCCCGTGACGCCGCCCGCGTTGTTGACCAGCACATCGACCGCGTGGCCCGTGATCCGCTCGATCCGCGCGATCCATGCCGCCGCTGCGGCGCGGTCGGTCAAATCCAGCACTCCTGTTTCGACACCCGCATTCGCGGTTTCCGCAAGTTCCGCGGCAGATAGATCGCAGCCGAACACGCGTGCTCCCAGTTGAGCAAAGGTCTCGGCGATGCACCGGCCGAACCCATGTCCGGCGCCGCTTACCACAGCTGTCTTGCCGTCGAACCGGATACGCATCGGGCCTCCCTCTCCATGATCCTCATCGGCCGAGAGCTATTCTGCCGCAGAGTCCGTAGCCAACCAATCCGGTGGCGCCGGCTATTTGACCACCCACGACGAGATCGCCTGGGTCGTCGCGCTCAACCTCGCCGCGACAGCCGTCGCGACACCGACGACCGGATGGCTGGCGAGCCGGTTGGGCTGGCGCGGGGTCATGTTTGGCGGCGTTGGCGGGTTCACCTTGTTTCACGGCAGCGCCGTCGGCCCGGTTGTCGGCTCGTAATCGGCAGCATGATCGCCGAGATCTACAGCTGGAGAGCAGTGTTTTATGATCGTCCCGCCAGGGCTGATCGCAATGGGCGTCGTGTGGGTTTCGCTCGCGATCCTCGCCTTCGCCGCGAAGCGTTAACCGCCGCCCCGGCGAAAAGAGCTGCCTTGCATGACGTGACGGATGTTCTCCCATCTCGAGGGCGCTGCTACGCTGATTCCAGCAATTACAAGCAGGTCGGGGGAAAGCCGAGATGACTGACACCACATTCCCGGTTTCGGGTACAGCCGCAGAGGCGGAGCATCGCGCGCATTTGCGCCGCGCCGTCATTGCCAGCACCGTCGGCACCACGATCGAGTGGTACGATTTTCTGATCTACAGCACGATGACGGGATTGGTCTTCGGTCATGTCTTCTTTGCCGGGTCCGACCCGCTGATCGATACGCTGAAGGCCTTCGGCGTTTTCTTTATAGGCTTTGTCGCGCGCCCGATCGGCGCCGCGATCTTCGGCCATTACGGCGACCGCATCGGGCGGAAAGCCACCTTGATCGTGACCCTGCTGATGACCGGGATTGCGACCGCTGCGGTCGGGCTGGTTCCCGGTTACGAGATGATTGGCATCTGGGGCGCGGTCATCCTGACCCTTTTGCGCCTGATCCAGGGGATCGGGGTCGGCGGCGAGTGGGGCGGCTCGGTCCTGCTGGCGATGGAATGGGCGCGCGGCAATCAGAACCGCGGGTTCATCGCCTCCTGGCCCCAATTCGGCGCGCCCGCCGGGCTGTTCCTGGCGAATCTGGCGGTGCTGATCTTCAGCTGGATCTCCGGCGACCAGTTCCTCGTCTGGGGCTGGCGAATTCCGTTTCTGCTCAGCGTCGTCATGGTCGGGGTCGGGTTGTGGATCCGGCTCGGTATCCTCGAGACCCCGGTATTCCGCCGCGTGCTCGAAGAAAACCGCGTCGTACGCGCCCCGACACTCGAGGTGTTTCGACGCCAGCCAAGAGCAATCGCATTGACCGCGCTGCTGCGTATGGCGGAGCAGGCGCCCGGCTATATCTTCAACGCCTTTGTCTTCACCTATGGCACGCAGGTACTCGGAGCCTCGCGCGATCTGCTGCTGACTGGGCTTATCGTTACGACGGCGCTCGGTTTCATCTGGGCCCCGATCGCCGGCGCCCTGTCGGATAGGATCGGCCGACGGCAGATGTACATTATCGGTTGTGTCTTTGTGGCGATCTTCACGTTTGTGTATTTCGCGATGCTCGATACAAAGATCCCGTGGGTGATGTTCACCGCCGTTGCGCTGTCGTTCATCCCGGTCATGACGATGTACGGGCCCGAAGCGGCGCTGATCGCCGAGGCTTTCCCTCCGCGACTGCGCTACAGCGGCGCCTCGATCGGTTATCAGCTGGCTTCGATCATCGCCGGCGGGCCGGCGCCCTTTATCGCGACCTGGCTGTTCGCAAGCTTCAACTCGACGACCCCGATCGGGATTTACGTCGTTGTCTGTGCGATCATCAGCATCATCGCGACGGCACTGCTACCGGACTACACGAACAAGGACATCTCAACCGAAGCGCATTACGAAGACCCGCTATAGCAACCAACCTCCTTTTCCGGATCAAAAGGATAAGACCGATGCTGATCGTCGATGGCCAGATTCATCTCTGGGAAAAAGGCACGCCGTCGCCGCCGCACCGCCAGGAGCCCTATTTGGCGGCGGAAGCGATCGATGCGATGGACCAAGCCGGAATTGACCGGGCGCTGATCCACCCCGTGCTGTGGGATCCGGCTTCGAACGAATTGGCGCAGGCGGCGGTGCGCAGGTACCCCGACCGCTTCGCCATTATGGGGTGGTTCTATCTCGACGACCCGAATGGCGGCGATCTCGTCGCACATTGGAAGGA
>Ga0081540_1004946_pt1 | contig 10018 bp, 8 predicted proteins | sample TabmetS2T1R1_FD_71024 | JGI IMG/M metagenome (GOLD analysis project Ga0081540, IMG submission 71024) | Tabebuia heterophylla rhizosphere microbial communities from the University of Puerto Rico - S2T1R1 | ecosystem: Host-associated > Plants > Roots > Rhizosphere ... | reverse complement strand
TCCCATCGGCCCGGGATCGCCGATGCGCAAGGACGGCGCGCCGCGCTCGACCTTGGCCGGCGGCGCATCCGACAGATCGGGCAGATGGCCCTCGCGGGTATGAATGACCGGCATGCCGGCCGCGCGCGCCGCCTCCAGCACCGCGGCGATGGGCTTCACGGCCCGCGCAAGCTGGCTGACGTCATTGCCGAGCGTCTCGCCAAAGCCGCCCGGCTCCATGAAATCGCGCTGCATGTCGATGATGAGCAGCGCGGTCGCTGCCCAGTCGAGTTCGATCGGCGCCGGCTCCGCTGCGAGCTTTACTGAGTTCGCCATGACGTACGCGCCCCGAACGAGAAAACTCTTCAGGAGAAGTCAAGCAAGGCGCATGCCATTGTGTACAATGGCGGCACGCGCCGGACGGCAGCGGAATCGTTCGTTCTTTCAAATCGTTGATTGCCGATGCCAGGGCGACAGGCTTTCCGTTCGGCGCTTTCCGGACGGGCACCTGCTCATTAACTGAGCAAATCGCAGTCAAGCATGCGGTCCACAGACGAATTGTTGTCGGCTCCGGCGTGTGATTTAGCAGCGCCGCGCTCGCTTCGGAAGCGACCCGCCGCATCGCGTCGCTACGCAGAGACCGCCTCGACAGGTTGCGAATTCCAGCTCAACAGCGGCACGCCGAACGCCCTGCTCCAGACCGTCAGGAACCGGGGAAACCAGGAGTGCGCGACGGCGCCCTGATAGGCCCACGTGCAGTATTTGAGGCCATTTTCCGACAGGAGTTCCTGATATCCGCCGTGCGTTTCGGTCGCGGTACGTATGTCCTTCAAGATATCGCGGGCGCAGGACCGGTACGTGTCGGTGCCGGAAAACTCATCGTACTCCAGCATGCGAGCGGCGAATTCGACGTTAAACGTCGGCCAGCAGGAACGCCCCTGGTAGGCCGGAGCCGCGATCTTGTGGATCATCTTGTTCTGCGGATTATCCGCCGATACCAGGAAGTGAGACGTACCCGGAATTCGAAACCGCGGTTCTGCGAGTATCAGATCCGTCGTGGCCGCGAAGAGCGCGCGTTCGCTCGCCTCGCTCAGATCCCAAAATCCCTGGTGCACATTGACGAAATCGAGCGCAATGCAAGACGCCGCCGGTTCGCTCCTTAAATCCAGGGCATGCCTGATATAGCCATGCCTGCCGAACAACCCGAGCAGCTCCTTCTTGTATTGCGAAAGCTCACGCCCGAGCAGCCTTTCCAGCTCGGTCCGGTCGATCACCCCGAGCCGTATGCCGCGCACAAAAGTCGCGTAGACACATGCATTGGTGACGAAACGCCTGCGCTCGGCGCGGGTATCTGTGGCCGCGGAGCGCGGCGCGGTTGCGTCACACAGCAAAGCCGAAAGGCCGTCGTCATCGAACGGCTGCAACGCGCCGGCGAGTTGAAGTATCGCGTTCTTCAGATCCCCGCGATACTCGGCAAGCAACAGGCGGCCGGCATGAGCGCCCTGCGCCATCGCCAAAAACGGAGACGCGCCTTGGTCCGCGCGAATGATCTGTTCCAGACCTGCGAGGATGCCTAACAGCGTATCCGACGGCAGCGAGAAGTAATTGATGCCGATGTACCGGTCGCTTCCTGCGGGAACAATGGTCGTCGTGACGACATTGGCGCGGACGGCTGCCAGCAGCAGGTGGACGCTTTTTTCGAGCAAACGAACCCGGCGGACGGCGTCCTCGGAATCCATGATGGTCTCGGGATCGAGAACATCGGGATAGAACCAGGCAAAATCCCGCGGATAATAGGCTGATGCGTGCGGCGCCCCCGTGACCAGAAAGGCTTCCTGCGGAGAAAAGGCACTGTCGACGGAGTGCCTGTACAGCTCATCGATCCCTGCCGATGCGTGAGATTTTCTCAGGAACCGATCGCCGAGAAAATTGACGGCCTGAATACCGTTGGCGACACAGGAGGCAAGCGGACCCTGATAAAACCGGTATTCGCGATGTGATGAAAACGAAATATGACGGTGCATGTGCCTGGGATCAACGAGGTTCTTTGGTTACGCGTACCACGCGTTCGTGCGCCTGACATCGTCGATTCGCCTTTCAGGCAGATGAATCATGACGTCACCGGCTTGTCATAAACAGGACGTAGGGCGGGTTAGCCGCAGGCGTAACCCGCCGCCTTCTCGTCGGGCAAGCGGCGGATTACGCTGCGCTAATCCGCCCTACGCTCCCTTGGCCTAAAATTCTCGATCAGCCGCAGCAGCACGCGGGCGCCTGCATCGGCATCGGTGGGTTCGACGTGCTCGGCCGGATTATGGCTGATGCCGCCGCGGCAGCGCACGAACAGCATGGCGACGTCTGATACGTCGATCATGGCCATGCCGTCATGGCCCGCACCGCTCGGCAGTTCGAACACGCCATAACCTTCGGCCGCAACCGCTTCCGCCACCTGCGCTTTCAGCCATGGCGCGCAGGGCACGGTGCGGTTTTCGTGGGTGACGTCGATCTGCAGCGACAGTTCACGTTGCTTCGCAATCGTCTCAATCCGCCGCACGATCTCGGTGACCGCGCGCTTGCGGTGATCATCGGTCGGCGCGCGAATGTCGAGCGTGAAAGAGACACGCCCCGGGATGACATTGGTCGCGCCGGGCATTGCCGTGATGGCACCGACGGTGCCGACCAGGCCCGCGCCATCAGCCTTGCAGAATTGCTCGACCGCGACGATGCATTCGGCGGCGCCGGCCAGCGCATCGCGCCGCAGCGCCATCGGCACCGTGCCGGCATGGCCGGCCATGCCGGAGAGGTTCGCCGCCAGCCTTGTGGCACCGGCGATTGCCGTGACCACGCCGACGGGAAGGTTCTGTTGTTCCAGCACCGGCCCCTGTTCGATATGCAGCTCGACATAGCCATGCAACTCGCGGCGGGTGCGCGCCGCCGCGCCGACATGCTCCGGGTCGAGCCCAAACTGCACCATCGCCTCGCGCATCGAGATGCCGTCACGATCACGCGCGTTGAGCACGCTTTCGTCAAAAGTTCCCGCGACCGCCCGGCTGCCGAGCAGCGTGGAGGCAAAGCGCACGCCCTCCTCGTCGGCAAAGCCAACGACTTCGATCGCAAACGGCAGCCGCACGCCGCGCCGGTTCAGATCGGCGACGCAGGCAATCGCCGTGATCACCCCGAGCGGCCCGTCCCATTTGCCGGCGTCCCGCACGGTGTCGTAGTGCGAGCCGAGCATCAGGCACGGCAGCCCCGGCCGGTCGCCCTCGTAACGGCCGCAGACATTGCCGATGGCATCGAGACGCGTGGCCATGCCGGCATCCTTCATCCATGACATGATGAGATCGGCCGCGATGCGGTGCTCGGGTGAAAGGAAGATCCGAGCCAGATTCTCCGGCGTCTCCGAAATGGTTCCGAGCTGGTTGATACGGCTTACGATTTCGTCGCCAAGCCGCGATCCTGCCGTCCCGCCGGTGGCCGTCTGTGTCTCGTCCATGCTGTTCCAGTGGAGCGCGCCGCGATCGGCGCCTCCCGATATTGTGGGGGTGCCTTTTACCCCCTTCCCACCGTGCACTCAATCTGGCCGTGGGGCTCCTCGGTCGGCAGGAAAACGTCGTTACTGTTATCCAACCCGAATGCCGACAGGTTCATCGGGATGAAATGCATATTCGGGCAGGCCATGCTGATTTCCGAGATTTCGGGTACCGCGGCCAACGCCGCCTCACCCATCCGGTACAGGCTGTCCTGCACGCTCATGCTGTAGGTCGTGCTGAATATTTCAAGTACAGTGTCAAGGATCCGGGAATTGGCCTTCGGATAGTTCGAAGGTTTTCCCGACCACTTCCAGGACGCCACCATGCTGGTCGCGCACATCCGGTCGGCGGTCGGCGGCAACGTTGTATAACGGTCCCTCGGATAATTTTCCCAGCCGGACTCCGTCGATTTCATGAACGCAAAGCCGTCGATCCCGGACGTCAATGTCGATGTTTTTCCCCGCGCCGCGGCGACTTCGACAAACGGCCTGCCGTTGCTGTCGAGCACGAAACTGTGCGGGTGTGGTTTGCCGTCAAAGCTCAGCCGGCTCCATTTGGTCTCATGCGCGGTGATCGCCACGGACGCAATCTGCGGATAGGTGTCGAGATAACGCTGCGCCAGCACCTGGCAGAATTCCTCGGTGCACAGCCCCGTATTCTCGCGGGCGACGACATTGACGATGTTCTTGATCGTATCCGTCGCCACCGAGGTGGAGTTGTCGGCATGGGTATAGGCGCGCGCAAAGTCGCCTTCCATCATGGCCTTGATGCTGAGCTGGCTGACGTCATGCCGGTCGCCGTCGCGGTGAATTCGCATGACCCGGACGCGGCCTTTTCCATATCGGTTCTTGATCAGCGGCACGTCGGGCCTCCAGCTCAACCGTTGATTTCTCGGGACTTCAGTCGCCCGCTATGATCCAATATTGAGCAACGTTCGTGCCAGAGAGCAAGGTCTTGCAAGGTCCTGGGGACGAGGCCTTGCAAAGACAGGTGTTCGACAAGGGGCTTCTGGCACGTCCCTTGTATCGGCTTGAGCGGGCCCGACGGCCCGCTACCTGGGGGCAAGTCCATGACCGCAACTACCGAAATCCATCCGGTCGACCAGATCCTGCCGACGCCGCGATTGCTGGCGCTCGGCCTGCAGCATGTGCTCGTGATGTATGCCGGCGCGGTTGCCGTGCCTCTGATCATCGGCCGGGCACTGAAGCTGCCGCCGGAGGACGTTGCCTTCCTGATCAGCGCGGACTTGTTCGCCTGCGGGATCGCCACGCTGATACAGTGTGTCGGCTTCCCCGGGGTAGGTATCCGGCTGCCGGTCATGATGGGCGTCACCTTTGCGTCCGTGGGCCCGATGCTGTCGATGGCCGCGGCGCCCGACATCGGGCTCCTGGGCATCTACGGCTCGGTCATCGCTGCCGGATTCTTCGCCCTGCTTGCCGCACCTTTCATCAGCCGGCTGCTGCCGCTGTTTCCACCCGTCGTCACCGGCACCATCATCCTGGTGATCGGCATCTCCCTGATGCGGGTTGGCATCAACTGGGCTGGCGGCGGCTTGCCGACGCTGACCAAAATGATCGACGGCGTCCCGCACGCCTTCCCCAATCCCGGCTACGGCCAGTTGCAGGGGCTCGGCCTCGCGCTGTTCGTGCTGCTCGTGATCCTTGGACTGATCAAATGGGGCTCGGGCTTCATCGCCAATGTCGCCGTGCTGCTCGGCATCGTCGCAGGCGCGGTCCTCGCGGCCGTGCTCGGCGTCATGCATTTCGAAAAGGTCGCCGCGGCGCCGTGGGCGGCGATCGTATTGCCGCTGCATTTCGGGATGCCGAAATTCCAGCTCGTGCCGATCATTACCATGTGCATCGTCATGATCGTGGTGATGATCGAGTCGCTCGGCATGTTCCTGGCGCTCGGCGATATCACCGGCAAGCAGGTCAACCGCGATGCGCTGACCCGCGGCCTGCGCGCCGACGGCCTCGGCACCTTGCTCGGCGGGCTGTTCAACACCTTTCCCTATACGTCGTTCTCGCAAAATGTCGGTCTCGTCGGCGTCACCGGCGTACGCTCCCGCTGGGTCACGGTTGCGGGCGGCGGCATTTTGCTGCTGCTCGGGCTGGCACCAAAGATGGCAGCGCTGGTCGAAGCGGTGCCGCTGGTGGTGCTCGGCGGCGCCGGTCTCGTGATGTTCGGCATGGTCGCCGCCACAGGCGTGCGGATTCTCACCGCGGTCGACTTCAAGAACAACCGCTACAATTTATTCGTGGTGGCGATCTCGGTCGGCTTCGGCATGATCCCGCTGGTGGCGCCGAATTTCTTCAAGAACCTGCCGCACGACCTTCATCCATTGCTGGAATCCGGCATCCTGCTCAGCGCGCTCGTGGCGGTGACGTTGAACGCCTTTTTCAACGGCGTCAGCAGCAAGGCCGCGGCGGAAGCGGACGCTGCGGCAGCGGCGGCAACGGCGACGCATTAGGTGCCGTAGGGTGGGCAAAGCGCAGCGTGCCCACCATCTAACGGCAGCATCGCCTGGTAATGGTGGGCACGCTGCGCTTTGCCCACCCTACGGTTCTTGCCCTAAATTAGCTTCCGCGATAGGTGGCATAGCTCCACGGCGTCACCAATAGCGGCACGTGGAGATGGCCTTCGGGGTCGCTCACCGAAAACTGCAGGGGAATGCGATCAAGAAACGGCGGCTCGGACATCGGCACGGCGCGACCGGCGAAATAGGCGCCGACCTGAAACGCCAGTTCGTAGCGGCCGATCGGCACCGGCCGGCCGCCGATCAGGGGGTGATCGGTGCGGCCATCGCTGTTGGTGACGGCGCGTGCGACCACACGGGCCTGGCCGAGATCGGAAAGTTCCGTGAGCTCAATCGAGATTCCTGCCGCCGGCTTGCCGCTATGGGTGTCCAGCACGTGGGTCGACAGGCGGCCATGCACCGGCAGCCGGTCATCGGACGCTATGAGCTGATCGAGGCGCAGCGCTGCGATCCGGCAAATTTCCCGGATCGCGGTCTGCATCTCGGCCTTGGCGTCGTTCGGCAGACGCCGCTGAAAATCTCGCAAAATGGAGTCGCGGGTATGGCGACGGACGCAGACGATGTAGGGAAAGTCGAATTTCGTGCGGTACGCGGTGTTCGCGCGCTCGAAGGCTTCGTATTCTGCATCCGACAGCCGATCGAGCCCGACGCTGTCCTGCTCGGCACCGGAATCGGCCGTGAGGCCCGCGGCGCGCTGGGTCTTGTTGGCGAGGTCGGGATGGGCCTTGATCAGCTTCAGCCGCGCTTCGTCCGGGGCGCGGTCTACTGCCGCCGTCATCGCCGCGAACAGCGCGCCTACGCCTGCGAATGGCCGCAACGAAGCCGCCTCTTCCGCCGCCCAGGGCGAATGCTCGAAGATGTTGGTCAGCGCTGTGACGAAATCATCCTTGCTGCAATGATTTAGATCGGAAAGTTCTTTCAGCACCGCTGCCGTCCTTATCCGATATCGAAAGCGTCGTCGGCGAGATGCGAGAGATTGTCGTGCCAGTGCTGCGCGATCTGCAGCCGCGTCGGCACCCAGACGCGCTCATGCTGGCCGATGTAATCGAGGAAGCGCATCAGCGCCGCCGCGCGGCCGGGGCGGCCGACGACCCGGCAATGCAGGCCGACCGACATCATCTTCGGCGCGGTTTCGCCTTCCCTGTAAAGAACGTCAAAGCTGTCCTTGAGATAGGTGAAGAATTCGTCCCCGCCGCCAAAGCCCTGCGGGTTGATAAAGCGCATATCGTTGGCGTCGAGCGTGTAGGGAATGACCAGATGCGGCCTCAAACCGCGCGACCTGATCCAGTATGGCAGGTCGTCGGCGTAGGAATCGCAGAGATAAAGCAGACCGCCGGCCTCCATCAAAAGCCTGAGCGTATTGATCGAGGAGCGCCCGGTGTACCAGCCGAGCGGACGCTGCCCGGTTGCCTCGGTGTGGACGCGGATTGCGGCTGCGATCTCGGTCCGCTCCTCGCTCTCCGACATGTCCTTGTGTTCGATCCATCGGAGGCTATGGCTGGCGATGTCCCAGCCGGCCTCCTTCATGGCGGCGACCACGTCGGGATTTCGCTTCAACGCCTTGGCGACGCCGAACACGGTGGTCGGCAGATTGCGTTCGGTGAAAGCCCGCCACAACCGCCAGAAGCCGGCGCGCGAGCCATACTCGAACATCGATTCGATGTTGGCGTGGCGCTGTCCGGGCCAGGGCTGCGCGCCCAGCACGTCGGACAGGAAAGCCTCCGAGGCGCGGTCGCCGTCGAGAACATTGTTCTCGCCGCCTTCCTCGAAATTCACCACGAACTGCACGGCAACCCGCGCGTTATCAGGCCATTTGGGATCGGGCGGGTTGCGCCCGTAGCCGCGGAAGTCGCGCGGGTAGGCCGGCGCGGCCATGCTCACACTTCCTCGAAGCGGATCTTCTGCGCACCCTTCCACAGCACGGCTTTGCCGAATGCAGTCAGGTTTTCCAGCCCCGAGGTCAGGGTGATGAAATGGTTGCCGGCGAGCTGGCCCATCTTGCTCGCGAAGTGCACGCCGCCATAGGCGAGCAGGATTTCGGTCTCGCTGATGCCGCCGGGATAGAGAATGATCTGGCCGGGCGCGGGATAGCTGGTGTGGTTCTCGTAGGAGACGCCGAAATCGAGATCGCCGAGCGGCATCCAGACACCCTCGCCGCTCCAGCGGACGTGGATCGCCTGGCTCTCGAACGGCATCGCCTTGCGGAAGGCGGCAACCGTCTTCGGCGCCAGTTGCTCCTCGAAACGGGCCTCGAAGGTGAATTCACCGGCACGTACAATCAGTTGGCTCATCGATCTCTTCTTCTGGATGTAGGTAAGGACGCGGTTCAGCCGTATCCATTACAGTCGGAACAAGCGGAAGCAAGGCCGATTCCGGTCTCGGCAGGCGGATTCAACGAGGGCCTTCGGGGGCCTGGCATCCGCCCTTGGCTAACTCAGCTATGGGCCCTCGCCACGATCGGCCGGGAGAAAGCTTCCTGTCGTTCAAAGGGAGCGCCGGGATCTGCGAGCGGCGGCGATATCAGGGCGCGTTCGCGCGGGAACGCTTCGGGCATCTCCTCGCGAATGAAGGCCAGCAGCTTCTCCCTGATCTCACAGCGCAGATCCCAGGATTGCGGCGCGGACCTCGCGCTGACCAGCGCCCGAAGCTCGATCGCCCGCGGGCTTGCCTCGATCACCTGGAGATTGACCACCGCGCCGTCCCATAATCTGGACTCGCGCACGGCCTCCTCCAGCCGCTGCCTGATCCGCGAGACATCAGTGCAGTAGTCGACATGGAAGGCGATGGCGCCGATCAGCGACTGGGTGTCGCGGGTCCAGTTCTGGAACGGACGCTCGATGAAGTAGGACAGCGGGACCACCATCCGGCGCCAGTCCCACAGTCGGACCACGACATAGGTCGAGGCGATATCCTCGACCCATCCCCATTCGTTCTCGATGATGACGGCGTCCTCGATCCGGATCGGCTGGGTGATCGCGATCTGAACACCGGCAATGAGATTCGAGAGCAAGGGCCTGGCGGCAAGACCGACGATCAGGCCGGCGGCGCCGGCGGAGGCGAACAGGCTGACGCCGTACTGCTTGACGGATTCGAACGTCATCAGGGCGGTGGAAACCGCAATGATGACGACCAGCGTATCGAGCACACGCTTGAAGACGCGGACCTGGGTGACGTGCTTGCGGGCGAGAAAGTTCTCGTCGGTGTCGAGGCGGAACCGCTGCAGGTAGCGCGCCGCCCCCATGTCCACGGCGCGAACCGTGATCCATCCGATCAGCGCGATCACGGCGACGATGAAGAAGTGCCTGAGCTGCTCGCGAAGCACGTCGTTCAGCGGCGCCAACGGCAGCACCAGCGCCACGGCCACGAGACAAAGCGCCAGCCGCGCCGGGCCGGCAATCCTTTGCAGGAGCAAGGTGACGGCCGGCCAGCGCGTCCCGAGCGCGCGTCTCGTAATTCTTGCGGCAATACCGTGCACGAACAGCGCAACGACAATGGCGCCGGCGACGAGGCCGAGGCCCACCAGCCATTGCGGCACCCAGCCAAATATCTGTTCCAGCCATGACAGAATATCGTCCATGCAAATTCCCGCTGCGCGACATTGACGTGCCGCTAACGCAGCCTTCCGCGGATAGGTCCCCCACCTGACGCAGCGCAGCAATTCACTGCGCGCATTCCACAATTCGATGGGGTTGCTTGCTTTCCCGCCTTGTTCCGCGTTTCATCGTTTCAATAGAAAAGAGATCCAGGAAACACCCATGCCCGCAAGAATCATCGGTATGATCGGCACCCAGCAGGAAGGTGTCGCGGTTCACCTGATCAAGGGACAGATCTCGCGGCAATGGGTGATCGATTTCACCCGGCTGCACGAGCAGTGGAACTATGATTCCGTGCTGGTCGGATATTATGCCTCGGCTGCCGAAGGTTTTGCGATTGCGCTCTATGCGGCGGACCACACCGAGCGGATCAAGTTCCTGAT
>Ga0081540_1004945_pt1 | contig 10020 bp, 8 predicted proteins | sample TabmetS2T1R1_FD_71024 | JGI IMG/M metagenome (GOLD analysis project Ga0081540, IMG submission 71024) | Tabebuia heterophylla rhizosphere microbial communities from the University of Puerto Rico - S2T1R1 | ecosystem: Host-associated > Plants > Roots > Rhizosphere ... | reverse complement strand
AGACGAGGCAGAGGTCGGCCTCGAGCCCCTCGCGCAACGCCGTCTCGAGCTCGGCCGGGTCGTCGCCGACGATCGAGATCCGCGCCGGCTCTAGGCCGAGCCGCAGCAACTCCGAGGCGAGGAACGGCCCGTTCAGGTCGCGCCGGTCGCCGCGGACGAGCTCGCTGCCGGTGACGACGACGAAGCCGCGTGGGCGGCTCAAGCGGACGGCGAGAAGCCGTGCGGCGTGAAGACGTAGGCGCCGGGTCGGCTCACGTGGACGACCTGGCCGTTGTAGACCATCGCCAGGTTGCCCGGGTTGCCGAAGTTGACCCAGAGCCGGCGGGCGACGAAGCGCTGCGACTGGCCGGGCTCGACCGTGCCCGTGAAGCGGCTCTTGCCGCTGGCCGACCAGTTCCGCACCTCCATCCAGCAGTTGCCGTTGAGCGCGCGCACATAGAGCCGGAACGAGGCGGGCTTGGCCGGCGGGTGCTTGGCCGGCGTCGCGGACGGCAGCACCTTCTTGGCCGGCGCGTTGTTCGTCGTGCCGAGGTTCGGGATCTGCTCGTTCGGGTTCCCGCCGGATTTCCAGGCCGCGATGAAGAAGACGACGAGCGCGGCGATCCCCGCGAGGGCGAAGGCGATCCAGCGGCGCTCGAGCCGCCGGTGGTGTCTCGCGACGTGCGAGCTCCTTCGCGCGACGACCGGCTCGCGCGGCTCCTCGCCGTCCCCGAAGCGCGAGTTGAACTCGTCCACGTAGAGCTGGCCGTCGAGCCCGAGGTAGTCCGCGTACGTGCGCAGGAAGCCCTTGACGTAGGTCTGGGCCGGGAGCGCGTCGAAGCTCTCCTCCTCGAGGGCCCGCAGGTAGCGGGCGCGGATCTTCGTCGCCAGCTCGACCTCCCCCAGCTCGAGCTGCTGGCGGACGCGGGCCTCGCGCAGGCTGTTCCCGATCTCGAACACGTCAGCGGCCGATTGTAGTCTCGATGCCGCCCGGCCGGGTCAGCCGATTACGTTCAGCACGGCGTAGACGGCGAGGGCGATCCCGGCGCTGAGGCCGATGCAGACCCCGAGCACTCCGAGCAGGCGCCCGACCCTCGCCGCGCCCTCGCCGCGGAGCCGTCCGATCGAGCGCTCGACGTTCCGCAGCCCCCGCCGCGCCAGCAGCACCGCCGCGCCGCCGAGGAGCGCCGAGCCACAGGTCGCCGCCGTCGCGTGCACGATCGTGACGCTCTCGAGCCGTCGCGCGGCCGCGTAGGCGAGGACGGGAACGGCGAGCCCGAGCAGCGCCAGCACGACCGAGCCGCGCGCCGCGTCGTTTCGCCCCCGCGCGCTACTGCTTCTTGTAAGGGCGTCCATCGGCTGCGGGCGGAATCGTGCGCCCGATCACGCCGGCGACGGCGATCAAGGTCAGGACATACGGCAGTGCCAGGAAGAGCGTGGCGGCGTTGTCGGAGTACACGTTCAGGCGGTAGGCGACCGCGGTCGAAAGGCCGAAGAGCAGCGCCGCCCCGAAGGCGCCGAACGGACGCCAGTTGCCGAAGATCACGGCCGCCAGCGCGATGAAGCCCTTGCCGGCCGTAACGTTCTCGTTGAACGTGTTCAGGTAGCCGACCGTCAGGTACGCGCCGCCGAGCGCCGCGAGCACTCCTGAGAGCACGACCGCGACGTAGCGAACGAGGTAGACGTTAATGCCGACGGTGTCGGCCGCCCGCGGGTGCTCCCCGCAGGCCCGAATGCGCAGGCCGACCGGCGTCTTGAACAGGACCACGTACGAGAGCGGCACGAGCAGGAGCCCAAGCCAGATCATGTAGTTCAGGTTCCCGAAGGAGTTCCCGAAGAAGGACGTGCTGGAGGCGCTCGTCAGATGCAGGTTCGGCACCTGCGCCACTCCGGTCGGGATGTTCTCGCCGTGGTAGAGCTGGACGAAGAAGTAGCCCGTGATCCCCAGCGCGAGGAAGTTCACGGCGACCCCGCCGACGATCTGGTCTGCACGCAGGTGGATCGCAAAGAAGGCGTGGACCAGCGCGAGCAACCCGCCCGAGGCCGCGCCGATCGCAATGCCCCAGAACCAGCTGCTGGTCTTGTCGGCGCCCCAGATGCCCCAGAAGGCGCCCATCAGCATCATCCCTTCGAGGCCGATGTTCACGACGCCCGAACGCTCCGAGAAGATCCCGCCGATGGCGGCATAGGTCAGCGGCGTCGCGAACACGAGCGTCTGCGCGATCAGGCTGGCGTCCACGACCTGGTCGAGGTTCGAGGAGCTCGAGCGCGTCGCGAGGTACCCCAGAGCGAGGCCGAAGAGCCCCGAGGCGATCGCGCCGCCGCCGACCCGGTAGGCGCCGCGGCTGACCGCGATCACCCCGCACATCGCGCCCAGGAGGCCGGCGACGATCGACCACACAGGCGAGGAGGCCTCGATCGGCGGAATCGCCAGCCAGAGCGCAAGCAGGCCGAACAGGATCCCGAGGATCCCGACCGCCTTCGGGTCCTGGAGGCGCGACGCGCCGCCCTTGACCGTGCCGACGTAGGTGCTCACGTCTCCGCCTCCAAGGGCCGGGCCGCTGTCTGCGGCTGGCGGCGTCGTACCTTCCGGCGCGCGTTCCAGACCGCGAGGATGAGCACGTCCGCGCCGACGAACAGGACGACCAGGCCCTGGATGATCTCCGTCAGGTGGCCGGCGAGGCTCGGATCGATCGTGCCCGACTGCAGGCCGTGCGTCGTCCCGTACACGAGGGCGCCGAAGAGGAGCGACGCGAGCCCGACGCCGACCGCCGTGTTGCGCCCGAGCAGGGCGACCGCGATCCCGAGGAACCCGATCGTGGTCGCCTGGATGTCGATCGTGCCGTAGTGATGCAGGTAGCCGAGCATGTCGATCCCGCCGGCGAGGCCCGCGAACGCGCCCGAGATCGCCATCGCGCGCAGGTAGTTCGTCCGCACCTTGATCCCGCCGTAGGCGGCCGCGTCGGGGTTGAAGCCGACCGCCCGGACCTCGAAGCCCAGCGTCGTCCGGTTGAGCACGATCCAGAAGACGACCAGCATCCCGATCGCGACGAAGAACCCGATGTGCAGGCCCTGGAGGGCCGGGATGCCCCAGAAGACGGGCAGCTGGGCGCCCGGGACGACGTCTGCGGAGATCGGGATGTCGAGCGGGACGTTCTTCGGCGCCTGCAGCGGGCCACCCTGCTGGAACACGTAGACGCCGATGTAGTACGCGATCCAGTTGAGCATGATCGTCGTGATCACCTCGTGGGCGCCGACGGTGGCCTTCAGGAAACCGGCGATCCCGGCCCAGACCGCGCCGGCCGCGGCCGCGACCGCGATCCCGAGCAGGATGTGGGCGGGCCGCGCCATGTTCACGAACGAGACCCCGATCCAGTTCGCGCAGATCAGGCCGACGATGTACTGGCCGTTGCCGCCGATGTTGAACAGGCCGCAGCGGAAGGCGAAGGCGACGGCGAGCCCGCACAGGATCAGCGTCGTCGTCTGCAGCAGGGTCTGGCTGAAGTTGTACGGCGCCGTGTGGGCGATGTCGGTGTCCCACGGGTGCGCGAGCCAGTTCAGGCCTGCCCCGTTGATGATGTCCCAGTAGGCCTGGAACGGGTTGTGGCCGGTCGCGGCGATCACCACCCCGCCGATCAGGAAGGCGACCAGCACGGTGACCAAGGGCGTGATGATCCCGCCGGCGCGCTGCCAGGCCGCCAAGCGCGACGCCGGCGTCAGCGGGGCGTCCTGCGCGATCTCCTCCGGCTGCGGGCCGTGCTGGGGGGCGAGTGGCTCGCTCACGACGCCGCGGTGGCCTCCTCTGATTTCCGCCGGCCGCCGAGCATCTCGATCCCGATCTCGTCCTCGGTCGCACCCGAGACGTGCTCCGCGACGATCTGTCCCTCGTACATGACGAGGATGCGGTCGGAGAGCGAGAGCACCTCGTCGAGCTCCAGCGAGACGAGCAGGATCGCGCGCCCTTCGTCGCGCTCCTCGATCAGCCGGCGGTGGAGGTACTCGATCGCGCCGACGTCGAGGCCACGCGTGGGCTGCGCGGCGATCAGCACCTTCGGGTCGCGGGACACCTCGCGCGCGGCGACGAGCTTCTGCTGGTTGCCGCCGGAGAGCGCGCCGGCACGGGTCTGCGGGCCGCCGCCCCGGACGTCGAACTCCTTGATCAGCTCCCGGGCGCGCTGCACCAGGCGGCGCGGGAAGAGCCAGCCGTAGCGCGAGTCGGGCGCCCGGTTGTAGTCGTGCAGCGCGATGTTCTCGGCGATCGAGAACTCGAGGATCAGCCCGCGGCGCTGCCGGTCCTCGGGGATGTGGCCGACGCCCGCGTCGAGCATGCGGCGCGCCGTCGGGTGCTCCACCTCCTGCCCGGCGACGAGCACCTCGCCGGACTGGTGCCCGCGGAGGCCCGTGATCGCCTCGATCAGCTCGCTCTGGCCGTTCCCCTCGACGCCGGCCAGGCCGACGATCTCGCCCGCCCGCACGGTCAGTGAGACGTCTCGTACGACGTCCAGCCCGCGCTCGTCGCGCACCGAGAGCTCGCGCACTTCGAGCAGGGCGTCACCGACATCGGGCGCCTGCTTCTCGACCCGGAGCAGCACCTCGCGGCCGACCATCATCCGCGCGAGCGTGTCTTCGGTCGCCCCCTCGCGCGGGATCGTGTCGATCTTCTTGCCGCGCCGCAGGACGGTGATCCGGTCGGCGATCTCGAGCACCTCCTTCAGCTTGTGGCTGATGAAGATGATCGAGGTGCCCTCCGCCTGCAGGCTCTTGACGATCTGGAACAGCTCGCCCGCCTCCTGCGGGGTGAGGACCGCGGTCGGCTCGTCCAGGATCAGGAGCTTCGCGCCGCGGTACAGCGCCTTCAGGATCTCGACGCGCTGCTGCTGGCCGACGCTGATCGACTCGACCTTCGCCCTAGGGTCGACCGCCAGCCCGAAGCGCGTGGAGAGCTCGCGGACGCGCTCGACCGCGGTGTCGTAGTCGAGCAGCACCCCCGCCTTCGTCGGCTCGACCTCCAGCACGATGTTCTCGGCCACGGTCATCACCGGGATCAGCATGAAGTGCTGGTGCACCATCCCGATCCCGCGGTCGATCGCGTCCTTCGCGGAATGGAAGGTGACGCGCTGGCCGTTGAGCAGGATCTCGCCCTCGTCCGGCCTATAGAGGCCGTAGAGCATGTTCATCAGGGTCGACTTGCCGGCGCCGTTCTCGCCGAGCAGCGCGTGCACCTCGCCCTGCAGGAGGTCGAAGTCGACGTGGTCGTCGGCGACGACCCCGGGGAACCGCTTCGTGATGCCCCGCATCTCGAGGACGGGCGCCGCTTCCACTGCCGCTGATTCTATGAGTCGCCGAGGACGGGTGCTACTGGAGCGTCGTCGGGACCTTGACCTGGCCCGAGATGATCTTCTGCTTCAGCTCGTTCATCTTGTCGATGAACGCCTTCGGCACGGCCGGGTTGATCTTGCCGACGTCCATGCCGCCGTTTTCCAGCGTGAACTGCAGGTCCTGGTTGCCCCTGAAGTTCCCGTTCTTCGTTGCCTCGATCACCTTCACGACGCCCTGGTCGACGCGCTTAACGCCGCTCGTCAGTACGCGCGCTGCGTCGTTGTACTGGTCCTTGTCCACGCCGATGCCCCAGCGGCCGTGCTGGGCGGCCGCCTTCAAGGTGCCGAGGCCGCAGCCGCCGGCGACCTGGAAGAGCACCTGCGAGCCCTGGCCGATCTGGTTTTCGGCGACCGCCTTGCAGAGGTCGGACTTGACGAAGTCACCGGAGTAGCCGACCAGCACCTTGATCTTGGGGTTGAAGAGCTTGGCGCAGTACTCGTAGCCGGCGATCCAGATGTCGACCGGGGGGATGTGCAGGCCGCCGACCGCGCTGATCACCTGCTTGCCGCCCTGCTTCTTCGCCATCTCGGCGGCCAGGTAGCCGACGAGGCAGCCCGATTGGTTGGCCGCGTAGTCGAGACCCATGATGTTCGGGTGGTCGGCCTTGAGCACGCTGCCGGTGATACAGGTCTTCGCCGCGCCCTTCGTGCAGTAGTCGGTGATCGCGAACTTCCCGTTCGGGAAGCGGGCGGCGACCGTCTCCAGCGTGTCGGCCAGCAGGAAGCCGGCGGCGATCGTGATGTTCGCCTTGCGGCGCACGGCCGTCGCGAGGTTCGGCACGTAGTCCGAGGTCGAGTTCGACTGGAGGGGCAGGGTCTTGATCCCGAGCTCCCGCCGCGCCTGGTTCAGGCCCTCGAGCTGGGACTGGTTGAACGAGCGGTCGTTGAACTTGCCGATGTCGCTGACGAGCGCGGCCGTGAAGCTCGACCCCGAGCTCGTCGTCGCCGTGCTCGACGACGACTTGTTGCTCGAGCCGCAGCCGGCCGCGACCGCGGCGAGCGCTGCGACGACGAGGCCCGCCTGGACGTAGCGCTGTGCGATCCGGGTCACGCCGATGTTGTACCAGACGACGAAGGCGGGCCCTGGGGCCCGCCTTCGCAGAATCGAAGCAGCAGTTCGTTAGGAGAGTTTCACCGGGACCTTGAGCTTCCCGGAGATGATCTTCGCCTTGATCGCGTTCATCGCGGTGATGAACTTCTTCGGCACGGTCGGGTTGATCTTGCCGACGCTCATGCCGCCGTTCTTCAGCGTGAACTGGAGATCGCGGTTGCCCTTGAACTTGCCGGCCTTGGTCGTCTTGATCACGTTGAAGATGCCGAGGTCGACCTTCTTGACCCCGCTCGTCAGGACGCGCGCTGAATCCTTGTACTGGTCCTTGTCGACGCCGATGCCCCAGATCTTGTGGGCGGCGGCCGCCTTCAGCGTGCCGAGGCCGCAACCACCCGCGACCTGGAACTCGACGTAGGAGCCCTGGGCGATCTGGTTCTCGGCGACGGTCTTGCAGAGGTCGGACTTGACGAAGTCGCCGGAGTACCCGACGAGCACCTTCAGGTTCTTCTTGTAGAGGTGCGCGCAGTACTTGTACCCGGCGATCCAGATGTCGACCGGCGGGATGTGCAGGCCGCCGACGGCGCCGATCGTGGTCTTGTGAGCCTTGACCGCCATCTCGGCGGCCAGGTAGCCCACCAGGCAGCCGGACTGGTTCGCCGCGTAGTCCAGCCCCATCACGTTCGGGTGGTTCTTCGTCAGGACGCTGCCGGTGATGCACTTCGCGGCCGCACCCTTGGCGCAGTAGTCGGTGATGGCGAACTTCGAGTTCGGGAACTGGTCGGCGAACGTCTCGAGCGTGTCCGCGAGCAGGAACCCGGCGGCGATCGTGATGTTCGACTTCGAACGCACAGCCTGGTTGAAGTTCGGCGTGTAGTCCGAGGTCGAGTTCGACTGCAGCGGCAGGATGTTGACCTTCAGCTGCTTCTTGGCCCGCTTGAGGCCGTCGAGCTGGGACTGGTTGAACGAGCGATCCGTGAACTTGCCGATGTCGCTGACGAGCGCGGCCAGGAACGTGGCCTTGCTCGCCTGCGGCGAGGCCTGGCTCGAGCTGCTGCCCACCAGCGCAGCGAGCGCAGCCAGCACCGTCACCGCGAGCAGCGCAGCGACGATCGAAATACGACGTGAAACCCTCACTTGCCCTCCCTGATTGGAAATCTGGAACTTGTAACCAGATTGAAAGACGCTCGATGCTAACCCGAAGTTAGGCCGGCTGCATAGGCCGAACGGCCCCCGTCGGCGGTATCGAGTCCTAGACCACGTCGCTCAGCTGCGACAGCGCCGACTCGTCCACCAGCACCCGCCGTGGCTTCGAGCCTTCGTAGCCCGAGATGATGCCCCGGCGCTCCAGCATGTCGATCAGGCGGCCGGCCCTCGTGTAGCCGACTCGCAGGCGCCGCTGCAGCAGCGAGACGGAGGCGGTCTGGGTCTGGACGACCACCTCGATCGCCTTGTCGAGCAGGGGGTCCTCGTCCGGGTCGAAGTCGCCTTCGACCTCGTCGGGCTCGGCGGTCGGCTCCGGCGCCTCGAGCAGGCTCTCGTCGAGCTCCTGGGCGCGCTGGGCCCGGCACTGCTCGACGATCAGGGCGATCTCGTCCTCGGTCACGAACGCCCCCTGGACGCGCTGCAGGCGAGAGGTGCCGAGCGGCTTGAAGAGCATGTCGCCCTGGCCGAGCAGGCTCTCGGCGCCAGCCTGGTCGAGGATCACGCGCGAGTCGGTCTGGCTCGAGACCGCGAAGGCGATCCTGCTGGGCACGTTGGCCTTGATCATCCCGGTGATCACGTCCACCGACGGGCGCTGGGTGGCCAGCACGAGGTGGATCCCGACCGCACGCGACTTCTGGGCGAGCCGGATCACGGCGTCCTCGACCTGCTGCGGCGAGATCATCATCAGGTCGGCGAGCTCGTCGATCACCACGAGCAGGTACGGCAGCGTCTGCTCGCCGCGGGAACGGAAGGCGCGGTTCGCCTCGGCGAGGCTGCGCGCGCGGACCGCGGAGAGGCGCTCGTAGCGGCGCTCCATCTCGGCGACGACGTTGGCCAGCACCGAGGCGGCCTCCTTCGGGCTCGACACGACCGGCGTCAGCAGGTGCGGGATCGACTCGTAGTAGTTGAGCTCGATCCGCTTCGGGTCGATCAGGATCATCCGCACGTCGTCCGGGGTCGAGCGCAGCAGCACCGAGGTGAGGATCGTGTTGATGCAGCCCGACTTGCCCGAGCCGGTCGTGCCGGCGATCAGCACGTGCGGCATCCGCGCGAGGTCGGTCCAGACGGACTGGCCCGAGATGTCCTTGCCCAGCCACACCGAGAGCGGGCTCGAGGTGGCCGGCAGGTCGTCGTAGATGTCGCCGAGCGTGACGAGGTTCGGGCTCGTGTTGGGCAGCTCGACGCCGACGGCCTGCTTGCCGGGGATCGGCGCGAGGATGCGGATCTCCGTCGTCGCGAGCGCGTAGGAGAGGTCGTCCTTCAGGCCGGCGACCTTCGACACCTTCGTCCCGGGCGCGAGCTGCAGCTCGTAGCGGGTCACGCGCGGCCCGGCGATCTGGCCGACCACGGTCGCGTCGACGCCGAAGTTGGCCAGCGTCTGGACGAGCGCCTCGGCGACGCGGGAGGAGTGGTCGGCGTCGGGGCCGGCCCCCGGGGCGGAGTGGCGCAGCAGCGCCCGGTCCGGCAGCCGGTACTCCGTGCTCGGCTCGACCGTGACGTCGAACAGGCTCTCCTGGTCGGGCTCCTCGGGCACGAGCGGCGCCTGCTGCTCGGACACCAGCTCCGGAAACTCGTTCACCGCGTCGACCGGCGGTGCGAGCGGCACCGGCGGGGCGGCCGGCGGGGCGCCCTCCAGCACCTGCAGCCGCGCTGCCGGGCGGCGCGGCGGGATCGTCCGGCGCGCGGCGCGATGGACGGCGCGACCGGACGAGCGGAGCAGCGCGCCGGCCGAGGCGCCCGTCACGAGCAGGGCGCCTGCGAGCAAAGTGAGGATCCCGGCGATCGCCACTCCCGTCGAGCCGATTGCCAGCGCGAGCCCGCCGCCGAGCAGCGAGCCGACGTAGCCGCCTTCGTCCTTGCCGAGCGTGATCATCAGGCCGCAGGAGAGCACGACGATCCCGGTACGGAATGGGCGGACATCGACGAGGTCGCTGCGGGCGACCATCAGCGCGCCGACGATCACGAGGGCTATCGGCAGCCCGAGCGTCGCCTGCCCGATCAGCGCGTCGAGCCCCTCGCCGATCCAGAGACCGACGTAGCCGCCGTTCCAGTCCGCCCACACCACGAAGCCGAGGAAGACGCCCAGCGCGACCAGGCCGAGCCCGATCAGCTCGGGGTGCTGGTGGCCCTCGGCCTTCTTGGCCCCGCGCCTCCTCCGCTTGACGCGTGAGGGCACGCGCGGCTTGAGGGTGCGCTTCTTCCGGCGGCGCGCCATGCGGCGCTGCTTCGACGCCGGCCGGTCGACCCCTCTACTCGGCGACAGCCGCCGCGGGCGCCTCCGCGAGCTCCGACCAGAGCGCGAGCAGCGAGAGCTCGGGGCGGGTCTCTCGGAACGCCTGGATCGCGACGGACTGGCCCTCGGCCAGGCGTTCCCAGTGCACCCGGTCTCCCAGCAGCTCGCCGAGGACG
>Ga0081540_1004944_pt1 | contig 10022 bp, 11 predicted proteins | sample TabmetS2T1R1_FD_71024 | JGI IMG/M metagenome (GOLD analysis project Ga0081540, IMG submission 71024) | Tabebuia heterophylla rhizosphere microbial communities from the University of Puerto Rico - S2T1R1 | ecosystem: Host-associated > Plants > Roots > Rhizosphere ... | reverse complement strand
TGCCGGGCAAGCCGAGCAAAAAAGGTGAATCTGGCCCGAATCTCTATTGCGCCGTCATCGTCAAGCGCGTCGACGAGACGACCCGCGCAAAGACCTCAATCAATGAATTGTTGCGGGATTGAGCCGAGCGGAACCTCATCACATAATCACGACCTTTCGCATCAGGAGAGGGTCATGCCAGCCGAACTCCCCCCAGGCACGAGGCAGACAATTCAACAGCAGGGCGGTCTGTCGAGCGACACCCGCGCCTTGATGCTGTTCGAAGCGAACAAAAAGACCGCACTGATCGCCTATATCCTGTGGTTTTTCTTGGGGCTGTTCGGAGGCCATAATTTTTATCTCAAACGCACCGGCGTTGCGGTTGCCCAACTGATCCTGACAATCACCGTCGTAGGGGCGTTGATCACAGTCATTTGGGTCCTCATCGATGCATTTCTGATCCCCGGCTGGGTGAGAAATCAGAACAATCTCCTCGCCGCGCAGCTCGGCGCGTAGGTGCTAAAGCCGGCACGATGGCTCCGCCGCGCACCGATCCCACCGCCCTTGCCCGCGATCTCCTGCGCTGCCCGTCGGTGACGCCGGCGGAAGCCGGTGCGCTCGGTGTGATCGAAGGCGTGCTGAAAGCGGCAGGTTTTACGGTGCATCGCATCACCTTCGCCGAACCCGGGACCGCACCGGTGGAAAACCTCTACGCCCGCATCGGCACGGCAAGCCCGCACTTCGCGTTCGCCGGCCACGTCGACGTCGTGCCGCCAGGCGAGCAGGCGAAATGGACGCACCCGCCGTTCGCCGGCGACATCGCCGACGGCACGCTCTACGGGCGCGGCGCGGTCGACATGAAGGGGGGACTCGCCAGCGCGCTAGCCGCCGCGCTCGATTATCTGGCTGCACACGGCGGCCGGCCGAAGGGATCGATCTCGTTCCTGATCACGGGGGACGAGGAAGGCATCGCCGTGAACGGAACCGTAAAGCTCGTCCAATGGGCGGCCGAGCGAGGCGAAACCTTCGACCATTGCATCCTAGGCGAACCGAGCAACGTCGAGACGATCGGCGACACCATCAAAGTCGGCCGGCGCGGCTCGCTCAACGGCACGCTCGTCGTTACCGGCAAGCAGGGCCACGTCGCGTATCCCGAGCGCGCCGAAAATCCCGTGCGCGGCCTGGTCGCGTTGACGAGCGCGCTGATGGCGAGCCCGCTCGACCACGGCAGCGCGCAATTCGACGCCTCAAACCTGGAGTTCACCTCGATCGACATCGGCAACCCGGTCGTCAATCTCATCCCCGGCGAGGCGCGTGCGCGGTTCAACATCCGCTTCAATGACCGTCACAGCCAGACCTCGCTCAAGGTGCTGATTGAAAAACGCGCCGCCGACGCAGCCGCCGGGCGCATTCGCTGGCACATCGAATGGGAGCCGTCGAACGCCGAGTCGTTCGTGATCGAGCCTGGCCCGTTTCTCGATCTCGTCTGCGCCGCCATCAACGACGTGACCGGAAAGCAACCCAAGCTCTCCACCAGCGGCGGCACCTCGGACGCGCGCTTCATCAAGAATTACTGCCCGGTGCTCGAATTCGGCCTGGTGGGGCAGAGCATGCATCAGGTCGACGAGCGGACCACCGTCGCCGACCTCGCAACACTGAGCGCGGTATACCGCAGGGTGCTCGAACGGTATTTCGACTGAGTGCGCGTGCGAGCGCCAGCTCGTCACGGGTAATCGACCCTCGCCAGATAGAGCCCATCAGGCGGCGCGACAGGGGCGCAGGCGGCGCGATCGCGCTTGGCGAGAGCGGTGGAGACATCGTCCGCCGTCCACTTGTCCTCACCGACGAGCGCGAGCGCTCCGACCATCGAGCGCACCTGGGAATGCAAGAATGAGCGCGCCGAAGCTACGACTCGGATCTCGTCCGCCGCACGGTGCACGTCGAGTTGGTCGAGCGTCTTCACCGGTGATTTCGCCTGGCATTCGACGTTGCGGAAGGTGGTGAAATCGTGCCGGCCCACGAGCCGCAGCGCCGCCTGCTGCATCGCCGGCACATCAAGCGGCTGGGGAACGCGCCAGGCACGGCCGCGATCCAGCGTCAGATCGGCCCGGCGGTTGACGATGCGATAGAGATAGTGGCGGCGGACTGCCGAAAAGCGCGCATCGAACGACGCGTCGACCCGCTGCGCATTGAGGATGGCAACCGGGTGCGGGCGCAAATGCGCGTTCAATGCATCACGCACGGTGTCTTGATCCCACTCCTTGGCGAGATCGACATGGCCGACCTGCCCGAGGGCATGCACGCCGGCGTCGGTGCGCCCCGCCCCGCGCACGCTCAGCTTCTGGCCGCAAAAAGCCTCGAGCGCGGCGGCCAGCACGCCTTGCACCGAAGCACCATTGTCCTGGATCTGCCAGCCGACGAATGGCCGCCCGTCGTATTCGATGGTGAGCTTGTAGCGAGGCATGACGCGGCCTACGCGAACCGCGTGCCGGCAACAACTGTCGTGCCGCGCAGGAACTCGTCCGCCTTCATTGCCTGACGACCGGCGCGCTGCAATTCCAGGATGCGCAACGCCCCTTCCCCGCAAGCGACGGTGAGCTTGTCGTCAAGCACCGTGCCGGGCGGGCCTTCACCCTCCGCCTTGCTCGTGCGCAGCACCTTCACGCGCATATCCTCGCTGCCGATCCCGAACCAGGCACCTGGAGCGGGGGACAAGCCGCGGATGTGGTTGTGCACCTCGCGCCAGGGCCGCGCCCAGTCAATTCGTGTTTCCTCCTTGGCGATCTTGCGCGCATAGGTGACCCCCGCCTGCGCCTGCGGTGTCAGCGTGAGCGAGCCACGCTCGAGCGCGCCGAGCGCGCGCAGCATGAGGTCGGCGCCGAGCCGCGCGAGCCGATCGTGCAAATCGCCCGCGGTGGCCTCGCACGGAATGGGCACGCGCTCCGCCATGGCGATGGGGCCGCTGTCGAGTCCTTCCTCCATTTTCATCACCATCACGCCGGTCTCGGAATCTCCCGCCATGATCGCGCGGTTGATCGGCGCGGCGCCGCGCCAGCGCGGCAACAGCGAGGCGTGCAGGTTGAACGCGCGCAAAGGAAAAGCCTCGAGGATCGCCTTGGGCAGGATCAAGCCATACGCGACGACGACGGCCACATCCGCGCCATGCGCGCGCGCGGTGCTTTCCGCCTCCGCCGTGCGCAACGTTGCCGGCGTGAGCAACGGGAGGCCGAAACGACGAGCCTCCCGTTCGATCGGGCTTGGCGTCGGATCGAGGCCACGGCGCCCCGCCGGCTTCGGCGCGCGGGTATAGACCGCCACGACCTCATGGCCGCGTCCGACAATCTCGAGCAGGGTCGGTACGGCAAAATCGGGCGTGCCCATGAACACGATGCGCAGCGACATGTCACGTCACCCCCGGGCGATCTCCGTGGCCGAGCAAGAGAGCTGGCCGTGGACGATTTCACGCCCGTTGCAGGAAGTTCGGCCGTCTCGAGTTAAACCTCGGCCCGCTTCGCCGCCTTGCTGAATTTTTTGAGCACGCGGTCGCGTTTGAGCCGGGACAGATGATCGATGATCAAAATCCCGTTCAGATGATCGATTTCATGCTGCAGGCAGGTGGCGAACAGCCCATTGGCCAGGACCTCCTGCGCCTTTCCCTCGAGATCGAGATACTTCACCTTGACCTGCGCCGAACGTTCGACGTCGTCATAAAATTCCGGGATCGACAGGCAGCCCTCCTCGTGGGTCGCCTTTTCTTCCGAGGTCCAAAGGACTTCCGGGTTGATGAAGACCTGCGGGTTTGGCGGCTCCTCCTTCTTGGCGAGATCCATGGTGATGATCCGCTTGGGGGCGCCGACCTGAATCGCGGCAAGCCCGATGCCCGGCGCGCCGTACATGGTCTCGAACATGTCCTCGACAAGCTTGCGCACGCCGGCGTCGATTTTCTTCACCGGGTCGGAAACTTGCCGCAGCCGTTTGTCCGGCAGGAGGAGGATGTCGCGAAGCGCCATGCTGGCGATGTAAGGGGTCGCCCGAAATGGGTCAATGCGCCGCATCCGCCGCGCCGATCCGCGGCCTCGGCCTTGGCCGCCACAGCATGGGGATTGCTTTGCTGTTCATATTTTGTTCTCATGCGCCGAATCGATGTACAGTGGGCGCGGATGACCGACCATCTCCTCCCTTTCGCCGGTGCGATCACGCTTGCGGGGCTGCTGGTCGTTGTCGCCTTCGCAGCCGTCGCCGTACGGGCGCTGCGCCGGCGCGATGCGCAAACCGCCGACACGCAACTGCTCGAGCTCGCGCGCATGCAAGCGGAGACCGCAGTGCGCATCGAGGCGATGCGCGACGTGCTCGCCGGCCGCCAAGCCGAGCTTCACCGCGCAGTCAACGAGCGGCTCGACTCGGTCACCCACCATCTCAATCAGTCCATGACCACGACCAGCCAGCATACGGTCGAGAGCCTGCAAAAGCTCAACGAGCGGCTCGCGGTCATCGACAACGCGCAGCGAAACATCGCCGACTTGGCTACGCAGATGACCTCGCTGCAAAGCGTGCTCGCCAACAAACAGCAGCGCGGCGCGTTCGGGCAAGCGCGCATGGAACTGATCGTCCAGGACGGTCTGCCGAAGGGCTGCTACGAATTCCAGTTCACGCTGTCGAACAAATGCCGCCCCGATTGTGCGGTGTTCCTTCCCGATCGCCGTCCGCTGACGATCGATGCCAAGTTTCCGCTCGAGGCCGTCACCGCCCTTCGCGAAGCCAAGACCGAGGACGAGCGTAAGCAAGCAGCGGCGCGCATGCGGCAGGATCTTGCCAGGCACGTGGAAAGCATCGCCGGCAAATATCTGATCGCGGGCGAGACCCAAGATTTGGCGCTGATGTTCGTGCCCTCCGAATCCATCTTCGCCGAATTGCATGACGGCTTCGATGACATCTTGCAAAAGGCGTTCCGCGCCAGGGTCGTCATCGTCTCGCCGTCGCTGCTGATGCTCGCCATCCAGGTCATTCAGCAAATCCAAAAAGATGCCCGCATGCGCGAGGCCGCCGACCAGATTCACGCCGAGGTGGGCCATCTCATGGACGACCTCAAACGGCTGCACGAGCGGGTGCTGAAACTGCAGCAGCATTTCGGCCAGGCCAACGAGGACGTGCGGCAAATCCTGGTTTCGGCGGAAAAGATCGAGAAGCGCGGGACGCGCATTCGGGAGGTCGAATTCGAGGGCGAGAATCTCGACACCGATGCCGTCATCATCCGTGCCCCGCTGCCGCGCCGGCTGCAAACCGGGGGATAATCGGCAGGCTCTTTGCCATCACTTTTGCCGCAATCGGGCGGCAAACTTGTGTCTGCGCCCCAATTCAACGATAGCTGCCGCCTGATGACCGTCACGCCCGAAACCGCGACCGCTCGCGCGAACTTTGCCGACACGCTCGCGGTTTACCTCAAGCCGCGCGTGTTGATCGTGCTCTTCCTCGGCTTCTCGGCCGGCCTGCCGCTCGCGCTGTCGAGCTCGACCCTTCTGGTCTGGATGCGGGAAGCAGGGGTCGATCTCGGCGTGATCGGCTTGTTCGCGCTGGTCGGCACGCCCTACACCATCAAGTTCCTGTGGGCGCCGGTGGTCGACGCACTCGACGTGCCGGTGCTTTCGCCGCTGTTCGGGAGGCGACGCGGCTGGCTGTTGTTCTCGCAGCTTCTGCTGATCGTTTCGATCGCGCTGCTCGCCTTCTGCGATCCCGCGGTGGCGCCGTGGTACGTGGTGTTCAGCGCCGCCCTCTTTGTCGCCACGGCCTCCGCCACGCAGGACATCGTCATCGACGCATTCCGCATCGAAAGCCTGTCGGAAAGCGAGCAGGCCGCCGGCATGGCCGCCTATGTCGCGGCTTATCGGCTGGGCATGCTGGCCTCGACCGCTGGCGCGCTGTTTCTGGTGAGCGGGTTTGAAGCGGGCCTCGGCTTCGGCAAGGAGGCGTCCTGGACCGCAGGCTATTTGGTCATGGCGGCGCTGGTCGTGATCGGCGTCGCCACCGCGCTGATCGCGCGCGAACCCGAGAAATCCGCCCTCGCCGCGGCCGAGCACGCCACGCATGCGCGGGAGAACCCGCTCGTGCGCGTGGCCACCGCGGCCTATGCCAGCTTTGGCGAGTTTCTCACGCGCGACCTGGCCGTCGTCGTTCTGGTTTTCGTCGTGCTCTACAAGCTGTGCGACGCATTCGCAGGCGCCATGACCGCGCCGTTCGTCATCGATCTCGGATTCTCCCGCAATGACTATGCCGCCATCGTCAAGGGCGTCGGTCTGGCGGCAACGCTGATCGGCGGGTTTGCCGGCGGGGCGATCGCGCGCGTCTATCCGCTGGCCGCGAGCCTTTGGATCGGCGCATTTCTGCAGATGGCTTCCAACCTGATCTTCACCTGGCAAGCGCTCGTCGGCGTCAATCTTTGGGCGCTGACGCTCACCATCATCGTGGAAAACTTCACCGGCGCCATCGGCACCGTGATCTTCGTCGCCTACCTCTCGGCGCTGTGCAACAATCCGCTGCATACGGCGACGCAGTATGCGCTGCTCACGGCGCTTGCCGCCGTCGGGCGCACTTATCTATCCGCCGGGGCGGGTTTCATCGCCGAGCGCACGGGTTGGCCGCTGTTCTTCATCATCAGCGCGCTCACCGCCCTGCCGAGCCTGGTGCTGCTCGTTTGGCTGCAGCAGCGCGGACATTTCGCCGGCCTCGTCAAGCCGACCCGCATCGTCATGGACGACTAGAACGCGGTGCGCTGCCGGATCGCAGCCGCCAGCGTGCCCTCGTCGAGATAATCGAGCTCGCCACCGACCGGCACGCCGTGGGCAAGCCGCGTCACCTTGACATTGGCGTCGTGCAGCAGGTCGGTGATGTAGTGCGCCGTGGTCTGCCCGTCGACCGTGGCGTTGAGCGCGAGAATGACCTCGGTCACCGCCGGGTCATGGGCGCGCGACACCAGCGCGTCGATTGAAAGATCTTGCGGACCGATGCCGTCGAGTGCCGACAGCGTACCGCCCAGCACGTGATACCGGGCGTTGATTGCCCGCGCGCGCTCGAGCGCCCAGAGGTCGGCCACGTCGGCCACCGCGACGATGACCGCGGGATCGCGCCGCATGTCGGTGCACACCGTGCACGGGTTCTGGGTATCGATATTGCCGCACACGCGGCAGACCTCGATTTTTTCCAGCGCCGTCTGAATCGCGGTGGCAAGAGGCGCCATGATTTGATCGCGCTTCTTGATGAGAAAGAGCGCGGCGCGGCGCGCCGAGCGGGGACCGAGGCCGGGCAGGCGGGCGAGCAGGGAGATCAGACGCTCGATCTCGGGCCCGGCGGCGGCGGTAGCCATGAGAGGACGGACAGCGACCCGCGCGAGGAATTACTGCACGGGCGTCGACGTCAGCGGCGCGCGCAGCGCCGCAATCAATTGACGCAAACCGAACAAGGCGCGCTGATCCTCGATGCCGGGAGCCATCTCCGCCATCGCGGTCTCGAGATAAGCGGTGAAGCGATCTTTATCGACCACTCCCTCCTGCACCAGGAAGCGACAGGTCAGCACGTGACAGGCCAAAAACCCGGCGATTGCGGCCGACATAGCCTGCGTGTCGATGTCTTTTTCCACGAGCGACCTCCATCCGCCGCTGTTCCACCGAATTTGCCAGCGCTCAGACGGTGCTCAAAACAACTTCATTCCGGGCGGCAGCGGCAGGCCGCCGGCAACGCTCTTCATCTTTTCCTGCAACAGGGTTTCGGCTTTGCGGCGCGCGTCGGCATGCGCGGCGACGATGAGGTCCGCAACGATTTCCTTCTCCGAGGGCTGCATGAGCGTGTCGTCGATCGTTACGCCTTTCATTTCTCCCTTGCCGGAGAGCTTGACGGTGACGAGCCCGCCCCCGGAGGTTCCCTCGACCTCGATCTGGTCGAGTTCGGCCTGCATCGCCTCCATCTTGGATTTGAGCTCAGTCGCCTGCTTCATCAGACCCAGGAAATCCGCCATCGCTCATCTCCTGCCGCTTGCGTGCGCCATCGAACTGCTAAGCCTCAAGCTCGTCGCCGGGCGGAAGTTCCGCGGCCGGCGATAGGTCCTCGGTCGAACCCGCGGCGCCCTCGCGCACGTCAACGATCTCGGCGCCGGGAAAGCGCGCGAGCACGGCCTGCACCAGCGGGTCCGCCTCTACGCCGGTCTTGAGCGCGGCTTGCCGCGCGTCGTCCTGCGATCGAACCGTCGGCTCGCCCGCCTCCGCCGATACGACGACCATCCAGCGCCGGTTGGTCCACTGCGAGAACTTGCGCGCCAAATCGTTGACCAGCGTCTTTGCCGCGCTCGGCTCCAATGCGATCTCCAGCCGACCGTCCTCGCAGCGCACCAGGCGCACGTCGCGCTCGAGCGCGAGCTTGACGCCGAGGTCGCGCTTCTGCGCCGCCAGCGCGATCAAATCCTCGAACCGGCCGATGACGAGCGCGGGCGCGGGCGGATTAGGCTGTGTCTCGGGTAGGCGCACGCGCGCCTCGCTCGATTGCGCCAGCGCTGCGCGCGGCGCGCCGCGCGAGATCTCGCCCCGCGGTGCCTCCAAGCGCGGCGCCGATACGGCCGGCGCGGGCGCCGCGGCCGGAGCGCGCGCGCGCGACCCGCTAGAGTTCTCGTCGAGCGAGCGGATCACCTCGTCGGGCGTCGGCAGGTCGGCAGCATGGGCGATACGCACCAGCACCATTTCCGCGGCCGCGAGCGGGCGGCCCGCGGCGTCGACCTCGGCGATGCCTTTGAGCAACATCTGCCACGTGCGCGAAAGCACGCGCATGGATAGCTTTTCCGCGCAGGCGCGCCCACGCGCCCGCTCGATCTCGATCAGCGAGCGGTCATCGGCCACCGCAGGCACGATCTTCACCCGCGTGACGAAATGGGTGAAATCGGCAAGATCGGTCAGCACCACCGCCGGATCGGCACCGGTGTCGTATTGCGCGCGGAGTTCGACGAGGGCCGCGGCGATATCCCCGCGCATCAACGCCTCGAACAGCTCGATCACCCTGCCCCGGTCGGCAAGCCCCAGCATCTGCCGCACGTCCTCGGCACGCACCGTCCCGGCCGCGTGCGCGATCGCTTGATCCAGCAACGAGAGCGCGTCGCGCACCGAGCCCTCCGCGGCGCGCGCGATCAGAGCGAAGGCGGCGGGCTCGACCTCGATGCCTTCGCGGCTGGCGATCGTCTCGAGATGCTTCACCAGCAGATCGGCATCGACGCGGCGCAGATCGAAACGCTGGCAACGCGAGAGGATGGTGATCGGGACCTTGCGAATTTCCGTCGTGGCAAAGATGAACTTGGCGTGCGGCGGGGGTTCTTCCAGGGTCTTGAGCAAGGCGTTGAAGGCTTGCGGGGTGAGCATGTGGACTTCGTCGAGAATGTAGACTTTGTAGCGCGCGCCGACCGGCGCATAACGGATCGCCTCGTTGATCTGGCGCACGTCGTCGACGCCATTGTGGGAGGCGGCATCCATCTCGATGACGTCGATATGCCTGCTTTCCATAATCGCTTGGCAATGCATGCCGACCACCGGCAGCTTGATCGTCGGCACGGTGATGGAGCCGTCGGGCAGCTCGTAGTTGAGCGCGCGCGCGAGAATGCGCGCGGTCGTGGTTTTGCCGACGCCGCGCACGCCGGTGAGGATCCAGGCTTGCGGGATGCGGCCGGTTTCGAATGCGTTGGAAACCGTGCGCACCATCGCATCTTGGCCGATCAAGTCATCGAAGGTCGCGGGGCGATACTTGCGCGCGAGCACGCGGTAGGAGGCATCCCTTGCCGGCCGATCGCCCGCGACCAGACCGGGCTCGGACTGCTTCTTGCCCTCGCTCATAATGCCATCCGGTCCGCCGCCCGACGCCAGTCTTCACGTGTTCGCATGGAGGGAAAGGTGGGAGGCTGACGAGCGACCCGAACCGCGCTCGTTAGGGCTGCTTCCTTCCGGACCTGACCCGGTTGGCGAGTGGCTCGTCCCCCCCCCACCCCCCCCCCCCATATTCGCCCCACGCCAAGAGAAAAC
>Ga0081540_1004943_pt1 | contig 10022 bp, 11 predicted proteins | sample TabmetS2T1R1_FD_71024 | JGI IMG/M metagenome (GOLD analysis project Ga0081540, IMG submission 71024) | Tabebuia heterophylla rhizosphere microbial communities from the University of Puerto Rico - S2T1R1 | ecosystem: Host-associated > Plants > Roots > Rhizosphere ... | reverse complement strand
GGCGTCAGGTCGGCGCCGCCGCCGAACCAGGCCTTGGTGGTGACGACGAAGCGCGTGTTCATGTGGACTGCCGGCACGTGCGGATTGTGCATGTGCGCGATCAGCGAGATGCCCGATGCCCAGAACCTGGGATCGTCGGCCGCGCCCGGGATCTGCGCGCGGAATTCCGGCGCGAATTCGCCATGCACGGTGGAACAATGCACGCCGACCTTCTCGAACAGCCGCCCGCGCATGATCGACATGACGCCGCCGCCGCCCGGCTGGCCGGTGTGGTCGGTGCGCTCCCAGGGCGTGCGCACGAAACGCCCGGCGTCGCCCGGGTAGAGCGCGGCCGGCGCCTCGTCTTCCAGCCGCTCGAAGGCCGCGCAGATGTCGTTGCGCAACGCCTCGAACCAGCTCCGCGCCCGCGTCTTGCGCTCTTCAATCAGCGACATGTCCATGCGGAGTTCCATAACCTTCTTTGCCGTTATTGCCCGACCCGTCGGCTCGCAGTGACGGAATAAAGTGTCTCCTAGCCCTGCGGCCCGAAATAGGTGCAACTCTCGTTGCAACTGTCGCGGTGAACACTGACGCGGGTGATCTTGCCGGCGTGCTGGACCCGCTCGAAGATGTAGCGCGAAATATTTTCCAGCGTCGGCATCCCGAGCGCCTCGACCTTGTTCAGGAGCTTGTGGTCGAGCGCCTTGCGGACCTCCTCCATGCTGCGTTCGAGCAGGCCGAGATCGAGCACCATGCCGGTCGCCGGATCGGGCGTGCCGCGCACGCTGACCTCGGCGCGAAACGAGTGGCCGTGAATTTCCTCGCTGGCGGCGCCGAAGGTCGTCCCCTTCAGGGAGTGCGCGGCCTCGAAGCGAAATGATTTCGTCAGTTCCCACATCTTGAAAATCTGGATCCTATCTGATGCCAACTGTCTATCTGATGCCGAGTGTCTTGTGCGTCTGCAGGCTGAGCCGCCATTGCGGATGGCGCAGGCAATAGTCGACCGCGCGCGCGGTGTTTTCGATCACGTCAGGCCCGTCCATCGGCTGCAGTGAAAAGCGCTCGAAATCGAGGCCTGCGAAATCCTCCGGCGCGGCGCCAGCCTGCGGATAGACCAGCTTCAATTCGTGGCCGCGGCGCACCACCAGACCGGCGCCGGCCTTCGGGCTGACGCAGACCCAGTCCATCCCCTCGGGCGGATCGATCGTGCCGTTGGTCTCGATGCCGATGGAAAAGCCGCGCGCATGCAGCGCGTCGATGAACGGCGCGTCGACCTGCAGCAGGGGCTCGCCGCCGGTCAGGACGACGTAGCGGTTGGTGTTCTCGCCGGTCCATTGCCCGGCGATGGTGTCGGCGAGTTCGTCAGCCGTGGCATAGCGGCCGCCCAGCGTGCCGTCGGTTCCGACAAAGTCGGTATCGCAGAACTGGCAGGTGGCGGTGGCGCGGTCCTGCTCGCGGCCGCTCCACAGGTTGCAGCCGGCAAAGCGGCAAAACACCGCCGCGCGGCCGGCATGCGCCCCTTCGCCCTGCAAGGTCAGAAATATCTCTTTGACCGCGTAACTCACTATATCTCCTTGGGCCGCGCCGGTTCGGCAGGCGCGGACCCGGTCTGTCGCAGCGCCTCGCCCAATGCCATGGCGGCCGCCATGGCCACATTGAGCGAGCGCAAATCCGGCCTGATCGGGATCACCAGCCGGGCATCGGCAGTGGCCGCGACTTCGTCGGTAACGCCTGCGGATTCCCGCCCGAATAGCAGGACATCGTCCTTCCGGTAGTGAAAATCCAGATAGGAACCGGCCCCCTTGGTCGTAAACAGCACTAGGCGGGAGCCCGCCTCGTTACGCCATTGTTCGAATTTTGACCATGAGTCGTGGCGGGTAAGGGCCACATGGTCGAGATAGTCCATGCCCGCCCGGCGGAAATGCCGGTCGGAGATCGGAAACCCCGCCGGCTCAATAATATGGGCCGCCACGCCCAGGCACGCGCAGAGGCGCAGAATCGTGCCCGTGTTCTGGGGGATGTCAGGCTGGAATAGGGCGATATTCATTCTAGTCAGGTTTGTTCATCCAGGGGACGCCGTGCGGAGTGCCGGATATGAACGATCCAGACGTTGGCATCCTGAACAAGGTAATGGATGCGGTACGGATATCGCATCACAAGGCGGCTGCGCAATTCCGGGGCTCTTGCGTTGCGGATTCCTATGTAAGGGCGCGCAGCGACCAGTGCCGCCGTGTCGAAAATTGCCCTACCCACCCGATCAGCGGCAGCCGGATCTTCCTTTGCGATAAAGTCCATAATTTCCCGGAGATCGTCCCGCGCGCGGGGCGTAAACCGGAGCGTCATGAACGTCGTGGTCCAAACAGCCTGGCGACCTCGTCTGCGGATACGGTTTCGCCCCGCTTTGCCTGGGCGAGGCCTTGTTGAATCGCAGCCCACTCGTCGTCGTCAGGGTGGTAGAACTCACCCTCGTGCGCCTCGAGCGCCAGTAGCATTTGTGCGGCGTCTTCCTGCCGTTCCGGTGGCCAGGTCAGTACGCGCTCGATAACTTCTTTCACCTGATCTCTCGTCATATGACCTGGTCTTTTCCTCGTCCGAGAAAGGCGATGACACATTCCTTTGTCACGGATGGGAAGCCTTCGAGAAAGTCATCAATTGATTCCCCAGCCTCCAGGTAGTCGAGCAGGGTCTGCACGGGAACCCTCGTCCCGTGAAAAACGATGCTGCCGCCCATCACACCGCTGTTTCGCGACACAATCGGTTGATCCTTCATCATGGGGAAAAACATATCATCTGGCCGGTTGGCGGTACACATTAGCCTGGGACGAAGAAATCGGCCGCAGACCGCAGGGATTCGCCGGAAAAATCTGATGCCGGTAGCGTCCCGGAGCCCGGGGGCCACGCGGTCCGTCCGGCCTAAATCGGGAGGCCGGACGGGCCTCCAAGCCCCAACGAAATGGCTAATAAATCACGGTCGGGCGCTGATTTAGTGCATTGCACGCTTGTGAGCCGATAGCGGGCTTGCGCTCTTACGGCAAGGGTGCCAATAGAACGATTCTGGACTGCTTGTTCCGCCGGGATTGGGGGAGGAAAGGCAGTTTTTCTGCCGCCGCGGGGGCCGCGGGCGCCGGCAGCCTCTTTCGGTCGCGCTTCTGGCGTTTCCGGGGCGGCTCCGCTGGCTGCAGACAAGAAAGGGTTTGGAATCGTGACGACAGCGTCTTCGGCGGACCATCCGACACGCCGTGATTTCCTTTTTGTTGCAACGGGAGCCGTCGCAGGCGTCGGCGCAGTGCTCACCGCCTGGCCGTTCATCTCGCAGATGAACCCGGACGCCTCGACGATCGCGGCTGGTGCGCCGATCGAGGTCGACCTGACCCCGATCGCCGAAGGGCAGGACATCAAGGTGTTCTGGCGCGGCAAGCCGATCTACATCAGCCACCGGACCAAGAAGCAGATCGAAGAGGCTCAGAAGGTGCCGGTAGCGAGCCTGCCCGATCCCGAGCCCGACTCGGCGCGCGTCAAGCCTGGCCATGACCAGTGGCTGGTCGTGATCGGCATCTGCACGCATCTCGGCTGTATCCCGATCGCCCATGAGGGCGCCTACGACGGCTTCTTCTGCCCGTGCCACGGTTCGGTCTACGACACTTCGGGCCGCATCCGTCAGGGACCCGCGCCAGCCAACCTGGCCGTCCCTCCCTACGCATTCGTTTCCGACACCAAAATCCAGATCGGCTAAGGGCTCGGGCGCCAGCCCGAGACCCCTTAACCCGTCGCGTCGTTTTACTTCCTCAGGATCGCATCAATGAGCGGACCATCCGATTTCCAGCCGACCAATCCCGCCTTGAAGTGGATCGAACGGCGCCTCCCGATCATGGGACTCATGCACTCGTCGTTCGTGGTGTATCCGACGCCGCGTAACCTGAACTACTGGTGGACCTTCGGCGCCATCCTTTCGATGATGCTGGGCGTGCAGATCCTGACCGGTGTGATCCTGGCGATGCACTACACGCCGCACGCCGACCTCGCCTTCAAATCCGTCGAACTGATCGTCCGCGACGTCAATTACGGCTGGCTGCTGCGCAACATCCACGCCAGCGGCGCCTCGATGTTCTTCCTCGCCGTCTACATCCACATGTTCCGCGGCCTCTATTACGGGTCGTACAAGGAGCCGCGTGAGGTGCTGTGGATCCTCGGCGTCATCATCTATCTCCTGATGATGGCGACCGGCTTCATGGGCTATGTACTGCCGTGGGGCCAGATGAGCTTCTGGGGCGCCACGGTCATCACCAACCTGTTCTCGGCCGTGCCCTACTTCGGCGAGAGCATCGTGACGCTGCTATGGGGTGGCTACTCCGTCGGCAATCCGACGCTGAACCGGTTCTTCTCGCTGCACTATCTGCTGCCGTTCGTGATCGCCGGCGTGGTCGTGCTGCACATCTGGGCGCTGCACGTCGCGGGCCAGAACAATCCGACCGGCGTGGAGCCGAAGACGGAAAAGGACACCGTGCCTTTCACGCCGCACGCGACGATCAAGGACCTGTTCGGCACCTGCTGCTTCTTGCTGTTCTTCTCGTGGTTCATCTTCTACATGCCGAACTATCTCGGCGACGCCGACAACTACATTCCGGCGAATCCTGGCGTGACGCCCGCGCACATCGTGCCGGAATGGTATTACCTGCCGTTCTACGCCATCCTGCGCTCGATCCCGAACAAGCTCGCCGGCGTCGTCGGGATGTTCGGTGCGATCATCATCCTGGCGTTCCTGCCCTGGCTCGACAGCGCCAAGACGCGCTCGTCGAAATATCGCCCGCTGGCCAAGCAGTTCTTCTGGATGTTCGTGGTCGTCTGCATCGGCCTCGGCTATCTCGGCGCCCAGCCGCCGGAAGGCATCTATGTGATCGTCGGCCGTATCCTGACCGTCTGCTACTTCGCCTACTTCCTGATCCTGCTGCCGCTCTTGAGCCGGATCGAGAAGCCGCGTCCGGTGCCGAATTCGATCGCCGATGACGTGCTGGCAAAGTCCGGCGCCAAGCGCGCAACCGTGGCTTCCGCGGCGATCGCGCTGCTCGTCGCGGGCGGATTGTTCGCCGGCAGCGTACAGGACGCCCGCGCTGACGATCATGGCGTTTCGCCGCCCGGGCTGAATTGGTCGTTCTCCGGCTGGCGCGGCACGTTCGATCGCGGCGCCTTGCAGCGCGGCCTGAAGGTCTACAAGGAAGTCTGTTCGTCCTGTCACGGCCTGTCCTACATCGCCTTCCGCAACCTCGCAGATGCCGGCGGTCCCGGCTATTCGGTGGCGCAGGCTGCGGCGTTCGCTTCGGACTACAAGATCAAGGACGGCCCCAATGACCAGGGCGAGATGTTCGAGCGGCCGGGGCGGGCGGCGGACTATTTCCCGTCCCCGTTCCCGAACGAGCAGGCGGCACGCGCGGCCAATGGCGGCGCCTTGCCGCCGGATCTCTCGCTGATCACCAAGGCGCGTTCCTACAAGCGCGGCTTCCCGACCTTCATCTTCGACTTCTTCACCCAGTATCAGGAGCAGGGCCCGGACTACGTCGCCGCGGTGTTGCAGGGCTATGAGGACAAGCCGCCGGCCGGGTTCACGCTGCCGGAAGGCTCCTTCTACAACAGATATTTCCCCGGCCACGCCATCAAGATGCCGAAGCCGCTGAATGACGGCCAGGTCACCTTTGACGACGGCTCGCCGGCGACGGTTGCCCAATACGCCAAGGACGTCACCACGTTCCTGATGTGGGCTGCTGAGCCGCACATGGAGGCGCGCAAGGCGCTCGGCATGCAGGTGTTCGCGTTCCTGATCCTGCTCTCCGTCTTGCTGTACTTCACCAAGAAGAAGGTCTGGGCCAACGCCCACTGATCACGGCATTCTTCATCGCGATTTCGGAAAAGCCCCTGCGGGGGCTTTTTTGTTGCGTGCGTCATTCTTCGCAGCCTTGCTCCTCGCAATGACGGGATTGCGCCCCATCTCTACTGCGGACAAAATGCCGGTCAATCAGCCCAAAATCATTCGGGAGGAACCCATGGGTACGAGCATCACTTTCAAGCGTCCGGACGGCAAGGACGCCGCCGGCTATCTTGCCAACGCCTCGCGCGGCAATGCGCCGGGGGTGGTGGTGATCCAGGAATGGTGGGGGCTGCAGGACCAGATCAAGGGCATGTGCGATCGCTTTGCGCTGGCCGGCTTCGACGCGCTGGCGCCCGATCTCTACAAGGGCACGGTGGTGCCGTATCACGACACGGATGCGGCCGGCAAAGAGATGAACTCGCTGGATTTCATCGACGCCACCACGCAGACGGTGCGCGGTGCCGTGCAATATCTGTCGCGCAACAGCGCCAGGGTAGGCCTGACCGGCTTCTGCCTCGGCGGCGCGGTGACCATCATCGGCGCCACCAAAATTCCGGAGCTTGCGGCCGGCGTGGTGTTCTACGGCATTCCGCCGGAGCAGGCGGCAAAGCCGGCGGACGTGAAGATCCCGCTGCAGGCGCACTTCGCCAACAAGGACGATTGGTGCACGCCGCAGGTGGTCGACGCCTTCGAGCAGGGCATGAAGGCTGCCGGCAAGTCGCTGGAGCTGTTCCGCTACGACGCCGAGCACGCCTTCGTCAACGAGCAGCGGCAATCCGTGCATGACCGCCAGGCGGCCGAGCTCGCCTGGGGCAGGGCGACGGACTTTTTCAGGAAGCATCTGGGCTGAACTGGTCGCTTCCTCGTCATTGCGAGCGAAGCGAAGCAATCCATTGTGAGGGAGGCGAGGTGGATCGCTTCGTCGCTTCGCTCCTCGCAATGACGGTGGAGGCGGAGCAATGAAAGTCTTCTGCACGGGCGCATCGGGCTATATCGGTGGATCGGTTGCGGCGCATCTCGCCGCCGCCGGACACCGCGTGACCGGTCTCGTCCGCTCCGGCCAAAAGGCGGACGCTGTTCGCGCGTTCGGCATCGAGCCGGTGATGGGCACGCTGGATGACGCACAAGTTCTTGCGCGCGCCGCGCAGGCGGCCGACGTCGTCGTCAATGCCGCAAGTGCCGACCACAAGGGCGCCGTCGTCGCACTGCTCGATGCCCTCGCCGGAAGCGGCAAGGCCTTCATCCACACATCGGGATCGAGCATCGTCGGCAAGCGTTCCCGCGGCGAGCGCTCCGACGACATTTTTGACGAAGATACGCCGATCACGCCGTCGCCCGCGCGCGCCGCACGCGTCGAGCTGAACGAATTCATCCTTTCCCACCGCGACAAGGGCTGCCGCCCCGTCATCATCTGTCCAAGCCTGATCTACGGCATCGGCCATGGGGCGGGGCGCGACAGCGTGCAGGTGCCGCTGCTGATCAAGCTCGCCAAAAAGCGCGGCAACGCCACGCATGCCGGCCCCGGCGAGAACATCTGGTCCAACGTGCATATCGACGATCTCGTGCCGCTCTACGCGCTTGCGATCGACAAGGCGCCGGCAGGTAGCTTCTATTTTGCCGAGAACGGCGAGAACTCGATGCGCGAGGCGTGCGAAGCCATCAACCGCATGATGGATATTACAGGACCTCCAACGGCGATGTCGATGCAGGAAGCGGCCGCAGAGTGGAGTGAGGGGACGGCCGAAGATACGATGGCCTCGAACAGCCGGGTGCGGGCAAAGCGCGCGCGCCAGCTTGGCTGGAAGCCGAATGCGCGTGGCCTGATCGAGGAGATCGAGCAAGGATGTTACCGGGAGTGGAGCAGGGGCTCTCAGGACGAGCCTTGACGCACCCCGTCCCACCACGCGCACGTCCCCGACATCAGCTTGTAGTTCCCCTCCATCACCTGCACCGGCGCGCGCAGGCCGGAGGCGGCGGCGCGCAGGCGCATCTCGCGGGCGACCTCGCGGTCTCCAGGCGGCAGCCAGACGCGCTCATGGCCCCAGAGGCTCGGGCCATCGTGCATCTCGACCGGTTGCCATGTCGCGGGATCGATCTCGCGGCCGCCCCAGCCGCATTCGATCATGAAGGACGACGGCGTCTTGGCGTAGAACGAGGTCATGAAATCATTGGTGTGGCGGCCGAGCGTGACGCCGACGCGACCTTCCTGCGTCTGCGCGATGTCGTAGCACTGGCCGACATCGTCGAGCGAGAACAGCTCCACCATCAGATGATGCATGCCGTTCCTGCCGGTCTCGATCAGTGCCAGGCTGTGATGCCGCGCGTTGACGTGGAAGAAATAGGCGCGGAACGGTTTTTCGATGTAGTCGGAGAGCCCGAAGCCGAGCACGTCGACATAGAACGCCATCATGGGGTCGATGTGCTCGACCGTGAGCACGGCGTGTCCAAGCCCGAGCGGGCCGGTGCGGAAACCCGAGATCGATCGCCCCGGCACGAACGGCGTGTCGTCGATCTCGGCGCCGTAAAACGCCTCCAGGCGGTTGCCGGCCGGATCGTGAAACGAAATCAGGCTGCGGACGCGCCTGGCATCGGCCAGCGTCTGCGGTTCGGCGGTGACAGCCACGCCGGCCTTTTCCAGCCGCGCCGCCAGAGCATCCAGCGCCGCGCTGTCGGCAACCTCCCAGCCGAAGAAACGCGCCCCTTCGCCCATCGCGCGGTCGATGACGATGCGCTGCTTGCGGTCGTCCATCCGGAACGCCAGCAGGGAGTTGCCGCGCTCGACCGCCTGCAGCCCGACCAGGCCGGTCCCGAACTGCCGCCAGTCCTCGAGGTTATCAGATCCAAAACCGGCATATCCCAGACCCAGCAATGCCATCGCCTGTCTCCCTTGTTTGCAATCCTTGCGCGTTGGAAGCGCCGCTGCTTGCTCAAATCCTACGCAAGTTTTCCGCTTTTCGACACCCCAGGATGGGCCCCGGGGCAGGGTGTCCTGGCCCGTCCGTCTCTTGACATCGCCCCCGGCGGATGTGATTAGGCTCCCATGAACACCGTTATCAGCCCATCCCGTCTCTGGTGGCGCACCTCTTAAAGAGGTGGCCGGTGCGATTTCATTTTTCAATCGTCGAAGGTCGCCATCGCAGTGCGACGGTCCCTTCGTTTGTCCTGTGTGGCGCTCCCTCCCGAAGTTTCGTAAGAGGATCACATGAACAGGACAGCCTTCTCCCTGCCCGAGCACAGCGAGTACCGGACCAGCGGCGGTCTGGCGATTTCGCGTGCCGTCGAGCAGTTCACCGGCAACGCCAAGCGCCTTGACGACCTGATCGAATTGCTCGACCACCGCCGTGGCGTCGTGCTGTCCTCGGGCACCACGGTGCCGGGCCGCTACGAGAGCTTTGACCTCGGCTTTGCCGATCCGCCGCTGGTGCTGGAAACGGTCGGTTCCGACTTTTCGCTTTCTGCGCTGAATGCGCGCGGCGAGGTGCTGATCGCGTTTCTCGGCGATGTGCTGCGCGAGCCCTGCGTGGTCATTTCTGAAAAAAGCCCGACCCGTCTCGCCGGCCACATCATTCGCGGCGCAGCGCCGGTCGAGGAAGACCAGCGCACCCGCCGCGCCAGCGTGATGTCGCTGGTGCGCGATCTCGTCGCCGCCTTGTCGGCCAATGACGACCCGCTGCTCGGCCTGTTCGGCGCGTTCGCCTACGACCTCGTGTTCCAGATCGAGGACCTCGTGCAAAAGCGCGCGCGGGAGAGCGACCAGCGCGACATCGTGCTCTATGTGCCGGATCGCCTGCTGGCCTACGACCGCGCCACCGGCCGCGGCGTGGTGCTGAGCTACGATTTCACCTGGAAGGGAAAATCCACCCAAGGCCTGCCGCGCGACACCGCCGAGAGCGTTTACGCCAAAACGCCGCGGCAGGGCTTTGCCGATCACGCGCCCGGCGAATATCAGGCCACCGTCGAGGTCGCGCGCGCGGCATTCGCGCGCGGCGACCTGTTCGAGGCGGTGCCCGGGCAATTGTTCGCCGAGCCCTGCGAGCGTTCGCCGGCCGAAGTGTTCCAGCGGCTCTGCCGCATCAACCCGTCGCCCTATGGCGCGCTGATGAATCTCGGCGACGGCGAGTTCCTGGTATCGGCCTCGCCGGAAATGTTCGTGCGCTCCGACGGCAGGCGGGGCGAAACCTGC
>Ga0081540_1004942_pt1 | contig 10025 bp, 11 predicted proteins | sample TabmetS2T1R1_FD_71024 | JGI IMG/M metagenome (GOLD analysis project Ga0081540, IMG submission 71024) | Tabebuia heterophylla rhizosphere microbial communities from the University of Puerto Rico - S2T1R1 | ecosystem: Host-associated > Plants > Roots > Rhizosphere ... | reverse complement strand
AAAGGGAAAGGGAAAGAGGGTCGAGCCGCAGAGCGCGGCTCGACCCGGCGGGATTGATCCCGCTTGTTTGTGTTTGACGCCTCACGGCTTTGGTCTCCCCGCCGGGATTATGTTCCCCGGTCGATGCGTGAGAGCATGCCACGGCGCGCGGGCAATCCGCTTAAAAAGGCTGGTTAATCGCCTCTCAATGCCCCGTCTTCTGCCCGCATGATTGACAACAGCTTGGCGCGCATGATTGACGAGACCTTGCAAAAGTCCCTCGAAATTGATGGCTTTCGCCGGCGCAAAATGCTTGAAGTCCCGGTGAATCAGGCACATCTGGGACAGCGGCGCGGCCGACCGCGCTGTTGTCCCAAATCGCAGGAATTTCATTTGTGATCTCTTCACCATCGGTTGCTTCGAAGCTTTCGCCTGAGGCCGCTGCAAGCGGCCTGTTCGATCAGTCGGCGCTGTCGGCGCTGGCCCAGCGCCTGGTCGAGGCGGCTAGAAACGCCGGCGCCGATGCTGCCGACGCGGTCGCGGTGCGCGGCGTCTCGCAGGGCGTCGAGGTGCGCGACGGCCGCGTCGAGGAATCCGAGCGCTCCGAAGGCGACGATGTCGGCCTGCGCGTGCTGGTCGGCCAACGCCAGGCCGTGGTCTCCACCAACGACGTCAGCGGCGACGGCATCGCAAGGCTCGCCGAGCGCGCCGTGGCGATGGCGCGGGTTGCGCCGGAGGACAAGTTCGTCGGGCTTGCCGATCCATCTCAGCTCGCGCGCGAGTTTCCCGAGCTCGATCTGCTCGATCCCGTCATTCCCTCGACCGCGGAGCTGGAACGCCGCGCCCAGGAGGCGGAAGCCGCCGGGCTTGCGGTGAACGGCGTGACCAAATCCGGCGGCGCGTCGGCGTCGGCCGGGATCGGCGGCATGGTGCTGGTGACCTCGACCGGCTTCCACGGCTCGTACCTGCGTTCCAGCCAGGGCATCTCGATGACCGCGATCTCCGGCGAAGGCACCGGCATGGAGCGCGACTACGATTTCACCTCGGCGCTGCACGCAAGCGATCTGGCTTCGCCCGCGAGTGTTGGCCGCAAGGCGGGCGAGCGTGCGGTGGCCCGCACCAATCCGCGCAAGGTCGAGACCTGCAAGGTGCCGCTGGTCTACGACCCGCGCGTTTCCAATTCGCTGGTCGGCCATCTCGTCGGCGCCGTCAACGGCGCCTCGATCGCGCGCAAGACCAGCTTCCTCAAGGACAAGCTCGGCCAGCAATTATTCTCGGGCAATATCCGCATCATCGACGATCCCTTGCGCGTGCGCGGCTTGCGTTCGCAGGCGTTCGACGCCGAGGGCGTCAAGGTCAGGAAGTTCGCCATCATCGATGGCGGCGTGCTGACCTCGTGGCTGCTCGATTGCGCCACCGCCCGCGAGCTCGGCATGACCACGACGGGGCACGCCCATCGCGGCGTGTCCTCCTCGCCGTCGCCCGGTGCGTACAACCTGCATATGGAAGCCGGCAGCGCGACGGCGCAGGAACTGATCGCCGACATCAAGCAGGGCTTTTACGTCACCGACCTGATCGGCTCGGGCGTCAACGGCGTGACCGGCGATTACAGCCGCGGCGCGTCCGGCTTCTGGATCGAGAACGGCGAGATCACCTATCCGGTCAGCGAAGTGACCATCGCGGGCCATCTGCTCGACATGTTCAAGTCGCTGACGCCGGCCAATGACCTCGAATTCCGCTACGGCATCAACGCGCCGACGCTGCGCATCGAAGGGCTGACCCTTGGCGGACGTTGAACTGCGCGATAGCGCGCTGCTGCGCGACGCGGCGCTCCTGAAGGAAACGGTGCGGGAAGCGGGTCTGCTCGCCAGATCGATGTTCCGCACCGAGCTGAAGAACTGGATCAAGGGACAATCCTCGCCGGTCTCCGAAGCCGATATCGCCGTCAACGATCTGCTGGAGCAGCGGCTTCGCAAGGCGACGCCCGGCTATGGCTGGCTCTCGGAGGAGAGCGCCGACGACGAATCCCGCCTCGGCCGGAAATTCACCTGGATCGTCGATCCCATCGACGGCACGCGCTCCTATCTCGCCGGCCGCGACGACTGGTGCGTCTGCGCCGCGCTGGTGGAGGAAGCCGCGCCGGTGCTTGCGGCGGTATTCGCGCCGGCAAGCGGGGAGTTCTTCTTCGCTGCGCGCGGGCAGGGCGCCACGCTCAATGACAGGCGCGTGCTCGCAAGCGGCGGCGATGATCTCGACTTCTCCCGCATGGCCGGTCCGAAGCCGCTGGTGCAGCGGCTGTCCTCTTCGCCGGAGGAAATCTCGTTGCATCCGCGAATCGGCTCGCTGGCGCTGCGGCTGTGCCGTGTCGCGCACGGCGCGCTGGATGCGGCCTTTGCCGGCGGGCAGAGCAGGGATTGGGATCTGGCTGCGGCGAATTTGATCGTGCAGGAAGCGAATGGTAGGATGACCGCGCTCTCGGGGGATGCGATCCTTTACAATCGCCGGGACGTGGTGCACGGGGTGCTGGTGGCAGCGGGGCGTGATCGACATGCGCGCATTGTCGGGCATTTCAAGAACCTTCGGTCGCCCTGACCCGATCTCCGCGCGTCACGAACATCAGCCTTGCCGGGCGTCTCTAGCAGGAAAGTCTCGACATGTCTGACAGTGCCCAGCCGCAGCTGCTTCACCTCGTGATCGGCGGCGAGCTCATCGATCTCGAACACGTCACCTTCAAGGATCTCGACCAGGTGGATATCGTCGGCGTGTATCCCAACTACGCCACCGCCTACGCGGCCTGGAAGTCCAAGGCGCAGATGACGGTCGACAACGCCCAGATGCGCTACTTCATCGTCCATCTCCACCGGCTGCTCGACCCGGATCAAGACACAAAGTCCAAACGTTGAAGCGTTTCTTTCGCGATCTGCTGCGCAGCCCCTGGGTTCAGCGAGCGCTTGGCGTGCTGGCGGCCGAGTATCTGCGGCTGGTCTGGCGCACCAACCGTTTCAGCTACGATCCCGCCAATGTCTACGACCTGGTCGAGCCGGAGATGCCGGTGATCTTCGTGTTCTGGCACGGCCAGCATTTCATGACGCCGTTCATCAAGACCAAGGAAAGCCACCGCGCCAAGGTCCTGATCTCGCGCCATCGCGACGGTGAGTTCAACGCGCTCGCCGTCGAGCGGCTCGGCATCGGCACGATCCGGGGTTCCGGCGATCATTCCGGCGCTTTCCACCGCAAGGGCGGCGTCGGCGCCTTCCGTGAGATGGTTCAGGCGCTGGAAGACGGCTGGAACGTTGCGACCACCGCCGATGTGCCCAAGCGCGCGCGTGTGGCCGGCATGGGCGTCGTCATGCTGGCGCGGGAGTCGGGCCGGCCGATCATCCCATTCGCCATGGTGACCAGCCGTTTCATTCGATTGAAAAACTGGGACTCCACTACCATCAATCTACCCTTCGGGCGCGGCGCCGTGGTAGGTATTGATGCCGTTGTCGTGCCCCCGGACGCGGACGCCGAGACCATGGAAAGACTGCGCCAGCAAGTCGAAACCTATCTCAAGGAAGCGACCCGCCGCGCCTATGCGCAAATCGGCCGTCCGGAGGCCGGTCTTGGCTGATTCGCTGCCGATGACGCTGCGGGTCTACCGGAAGCTGTCGTTTGCGATGGTTCCGCTTGCGCCCGCGGTGATCCGCAGCCGTCTCAGGCAGGGCAAGGAAGATCCCGAGCGCGTCGGCGAGCGTCGCGGCCTGTCGCTGGATGCGCGGCCGCACGGTCCGCTGGTGTGGATCCACGGCGCGAGCGTCGGCGAGGTGCTGGCGGCGGCGGGGCTGATCGAGCGGCTGCGCGCGCTGAACCTGCGCATCCTGCTCACCTCGGGCACGGTGACCTCGGCCGCGATCGTGGCCAAACGCTTTCCGCCCGACGTCATCCATCAATACGTGCCGTACGACTCGCCGCGCTATGTCGCGCGCTTCCTCGATCACTGGCGGCCGTCGCTGGCGCTGTTCATCGAATCCGACCTGTGGCCGAACCTGATCCTGCAGGCCTCGGCGCGCCGGCTGCCGATGGTGCTGATCAACGGCCGGATGTCGCCGCGTTCGTTTCCGCGCTGGCGCAGGGCGCGCAACACCATCTCGGCGCTGCTCGGCCAGTTCGAGGTGTGCCTTGCGCAATCGAAGACCGATGCCGACCGCTTCGCGGCGCTGGGCGCTCGCAATGTCATCACGACTGGCAATCTCAAGCTCGACGTGCCGGCGCCGCCGGCCGACAGCGCGAAGCTGGAAAAGCTGATGGCGATGACGCGCGGCCGTCCGGTCGTTGCGGCGGCCTCGACCCATCCGGGCGAGGAGGAGATCCTGATCGAGACCCACCGCAGGCTCGCCACTTTCTTTCCCGGCCTGCTGACCGTGATCGTGCCGCGGCATCCGGACCGCGGCAATGCGATCGCCAGCCTCGTCGCCGCATCGGGCCTGCGTTCCATGCAGCGCTCGCACGAGGACCTGCCGGCCGCCAACACCGACATCTACATCGCCGACACGCTTGGCGAACTCGGCCTGTTCTACCGGCTGGCGCCGGCCGTGTTCATGGGCGGCTCGCTGGTCGAGCATGGCGGCCAGAATCCGATTGAGGCGATCAAGCTCGGCGCCGCCATCGTGCACGGCCCGCATGTCTTCAATTTCTCCGATGTCTATGAGGCGCTCGACAAGGCCGGCGGCGCCCGCTTGGCCGACAGCCAGGAAGCGCTGGTCAAGCAGCTCGGGCAATTGCTGGCCGATCCCAGGGCCGGCGAGACGCTGGCGGCGAACGGCGCCCGCGTCGTCGAGCAACTCGGCGGCGCGCTGGATCGCACGCTCGCGGCGCTGGAGCCGTATTTGTTGCAGCTGCGGCTCGAGATGGGAGCAGCCAATGCGTGAGCCGGGCTTCTGGTACCGGCCCGCGTCCTGGAAATCGCACATGCTCCGGCCGCTCGCGGCGCTCTACGGCGCCGTCGCCGCGCATCGCCTCGAGCGCAGGGGGTTCAATGCCGGCATTCCCGTGCTCTGCGTCGGCAACTATCACGGCGGCGGCGCCGGCAAGACGCCGACCGTGCTCGCACTGGCGGACCTGCTGCGCGAGCTCGGCGAGACGCCGGTCGTGCTGAGCCGCGGCTATCGCGGCAAATTGCGCGGCCCGGTGCGGGTCGACGCTTTCAGGCACAGCGCCGAGGATGTCGGCGACGAACCGCTGATGATGTCGCAGCGCGTCAACGTCGTGGTGGCGCGCGACCGCGTCGACGGCGTGGCGCTGGCAAAATCGCTGGCGGCCACCGTGATCCTGATGGACGACGGCTTTCAGAATCCGGCTGTTGCCAAGGATGCCTCGCTGATCGTGATCGACAGCGTGCGCGGCATCGGCAATGCGCGCGTCATGCCCGCCGGCCCGTTGCGCGCGCCGCTGGCGGCGCAGATCGAACGCACCGACGCGCTGGTCGTGATCGGCGAGGGGAGCGCAGCCGATGGCGTCGCCGGCGTAATCGCCGCTCAGGGCAAGCCGGTGCTGTCAGCCCGTTTCAAGCCGCATGAATCTTCGCTGGCCGCATTGCGCGGCAAGCGCGCGCTTGCGTTTGCCGGCATCGGCGATCCCGCGCGGTTCTTCACCACGCTCCGCAGCAGCGGCGTGGGGGTTGCGAGAACGCGCAGTTTCCCCGATCACGACCCGCTCACGGCACACGATGCCGCGAGCCTGGTTGCGGAAGCAACCAGCGACGGCCTGACATTGGTGACGACGGAAAAGGATCTGGCGCGCCTGCGCAACGCCGACGGCTTGCCGCAATGGGCCCGCGCCATCGTGCCGTTCAAGGTAACGCTGGATTTCGATGACGAGGCGGCGCTGCGAACTTTCATCAGTGCGCGCCTCTTCAAGGCGCGCGAGAGGAAAGACCGTACCTAGCGTTGATCTGGATCAAGCCTTCTCCGGCGTCGTCATTGAGACAGGCCTTTACGCTGGCCGGCGGGGTCCGCAAAACTCGTGCGCCTGCCGCTGCGGCTTTCCGGTCTGTCCGATGTCTTGATGCGCGCGATGGGTGCGCCAGCCGCCGCCTCGGCCGGCCCTGAACGGCAGGTCTGACTGCCGTCGGTCTTGCGCGCGAAGGGATCGCGCACGATGACCTTCAGGGCTGACAGGTCAGCCTGGTCGAGCAACGCGATCTTGCGGGGTGGCGTCGTCACCATCTTTCCGATGATCGCGCTGGGAATTCGCAGTTTCGCGGACAGCCTGGCGAAAGAGATCGTGTCCCGGATCGTGCCACCATCCTCGCTGCCATAATCGTTGCCGACCGCGTGAACGCCGATCTTTGCCTCGCCGGAGACATAGCGCTTCCTGCCGAGCAGAAAGATGAACGCGCAAACCGAGTCGCATTGCTTCGCCACGAAGGTCGCCAGTCGCTTTTGCCGCGTCAGCATCGCAATCCGAACGCCCTCGTTGAGCAGGCCGCCGGGCGAGTCGAGGTCCAGCCCGGCAATCCGCCGCTCACCGTCAAACTGCGATCGAAACTTCACATAGTCGCCGCGCTTGATGTCGCCGCGGAGCCTGAGCACATCGCCGCCGTCACAGCCCGCAATGCGTAAGATCTCCATGCCGGAGCACGGCGTTGCGATGATCGAAACGACAAGTGCGACCGCGAGTGCACATGGGCGATACCGCGCCGCCTCGCGAATTCTCCGCGAGGGCGCGGCCGTCGCCTCTGGTGTCCACTTGATCATCTCAAGCCGGGCATTTTTCGTCCGGCCGCGGCCCAATCCTGATAGGACCGGAATTTCAGGCCGAGCCTGTCGTAGTGCACGCGGAGATAACCGTCGCTGCCGCGCTCGACGGCATCGGGCCGCACCATGCCGACCTCCTGCGCCATCACGCCGACATAGGCCTTGTTGCTGCCGTTGTAGGCGAAGCGATAGTAGCCCAGTCCGTTGTCGAGATGACCCAGCAACACGATGTCGTGCTTGAGCGCGATATCCGAACGGCGCCCGCCGCCGCGTCCGCCGCCACCGCCACGTCCACCGCCGCCACCGCCGCGGAAGCCACCACCGCCACCGCCACGGAATCCGCCACCGCCGCCGCCACGGAAGGCCGCGCGGCCACCGCCACCACCGCCGCGGAATGCCGCGCGATTCCCGCCGCCGCCACGAAAGCCTGCCGTCGGCCTTCCCGGCCGTGCGGCCACACGGCCTCCTCGCGCGCTGCGTCCAGCCGACGGACGGTTCCGGCTGATCGCCTGCCGGTTACCGGCTGTTCTTCCGGCTCCCGCCTGTCTGCCGCGATCACCGGCACGTTGCGCGCGGTCGGCAACGCCCGGCCGGTTCGCGCCCTGGCCTGGACGCTGGCCCTGACCGATACCCTGCCGGCCGCCGCCCTGACGCAGATTGGGATTGCCGAACTTCTGTTGCAGGCCTGGATTGTTGTAGCGCGCGCCCTGGCGATGCGCGGCATTGTGCTGCCAGTGTTCGACGCGGCCGCGGCGGTTGATATCGATGGCGCCGCCGCTCCAGTTGACGCGGCTGCCGCCCCAATAGCCGCCACCGCCCCAATATCCGCCCCGGGCCCAGCGGCCCAGCGCGTAGGCGGCGCCGAACGCCAGTCCGGTCGCGATGACGCCGGCGGCGATATAGCCGGGATATCCCCAGTAATAGGGGTAAGGCGGATAATCCGCATAGGGCCAGTCACCGAACATCACGGGCGGGTCGTAGTAGGGAACGTAGAGCATGTCGGGCACGGCCGGCTCGATATAGATCATCGGCCGGTCCTGCTCCTGCCGCACAGTCACGACCTGTTGTGGTGTGCTCGAAAGCTTCTTGCGGTCATAGGCCCTGGAGCGCAGCCGCTGCACGGCGTCCATCACGTCCTGCTGCTGGGCCAGGAAGGCTTCGCCGAGCTTCTGTGTCCAATCGAGCCGCTCATTCAACATCTGCAGCACGGAAGGTGAGGCGACCAGCGCCTTCACACTGGAATCCCAACTCTGCTGTTCTGCCGCGGCCTTCAGCGCATCGCCCTCGAGCTTGCTGTTGTCCTTCAGCCAACGATCGGCCCGCACGATTTCGAGCGGATAGGTTGCCGCCATCAGGACGTTGGCGAGCAGCGTGTCGGGATAAAGCGCGATCGGGGCGACCAGTCCATCGAGTTCGGCTGGCTTGAGCAGCTGTGCCGCGGGCGCCTCAGCTGCAGCGGGTGCCGCGGGCGTCGTCGCGGGGGCAGCCGGCGCTGCAGTAGCGGGAGGCGGAGTAGCCGGATCGTTCGTCTGACTCAACGCCGGGTGGCTGAAAGCGAGCAGGACGAGAAAGCAGGTCATTCCGAGCACACGCATGGGCACTTACCTTCCAATGATCGCCGGAAGGGCGGCGAAGAACGCCGCCCTCACGTTCGGTTACGTCACGTCAGGATCAGTACTGGTACTGATACTGCGGGCAGATGTATTGGCCGTATTGATCGTAGTAGCAGTTGTTATTCCCGTAGTATCCGCCGTAGGCGCCATATGCGCCATATGCTGCGGCGGCGCCGACGGCAGCTGCGCCAACGCCCCAGCCGGGACGATAGCCGCCACCATACCCGGGATAACCCGCAATCGGACGGCCGGGGCGACCTGCGATCGGACGACCCGGATATCCCGGCCGGCCCGCGATCGGATGCGATGGGCGCAGGCGTCCTGTTCCCGCATAGCGGCCTCCGCCAACCCTGCCGGCGTAAGCACGTCCGCCACTGACACGCATGCCGCCACCACGCATTCCGGCACCATGGAACCCGCCTCCGCCGCCGCGGAAGCCGCCGCCGCCTCCTCTGCCGCCTCGGGCATAGGAATCATCCGGGATCAAGCAAACCGTAACGAGGACCAGCGCGGCCAGAGCCGCGAGTATAGAGCGAAGCATGGCGCGTCCCTCCCTGATGGACGATGTTCCGAGTGTGACAGAGTGATGCGCTTGCGACGCGGAGGATTGATGTAAGTCAACGGATCGCAATTACCGTTCTTGCACGCGCGCGAGCGGCACGGTTCCCTCGCAGCCGAATGCGGGACCGTCGATGACCTTGATGAACGCGGTGCGATAGCCGCTTCCGAGAACCTCGATCTGACTACCCTGTGGCGCGCGGCACGCGAGCAGGGGTTCTATTGCATCGCTGTTCGAGGCCTGGCCCGCCAATCTGTCGAAGCGACGAAGTTCGTCCGCTCCTTTGAATACCAGCACCGTCGCGGCGCCTGTCTTGCTGCGCAGCACCTTGGCATAAGCCCGGTCAACCGCGCCGATAGCGAATGTCGCGATCAGCGATGCCACGACAAGGCGCGAAAAACCATGCTTGTGCAGGACGGGATTCATCATGGTGGTCGGACAGGTTGGTCTGGACGCGCCGCCATCATGCGGTGCCGCGCAGTGCCGGCAGCTTGATCTGGATCAAGCGCCGGGCACCGAAGTTCCGCGCCAATGTTGTCGCTTAGGGAAGCATGCTTGTCGTCCGTGACGTGATCAAAAGTGGAGCGTGCCAATGTGGGTCCTGATGTACGTGTTCTCCTACTCGATCAGCCCGGCGGCAACGAACGACAAGGCGGATTGGAGGCTTCACCCGACCGTCGTGTTTCAGGAGTTCTCGAATGAAGAGCGATGCAAGGCGGCCAAGGCGACACTGGAAGGCAGCCTGAGGGAGGCCGGAACCAAGCTGCGAAGCGGCCTGGAGGACCTGAAGAGCCTCGGCAAGGCCGACCCGGCGCAGATCATCATTGCCTACAATGTGGAATGCCTTCCGAAGTGATGGCTGCGGCCGCGTGACAAATTCGGCACGACGGGCAAATCACTTCGGTTTGGCGGAATCTTGTCAACCCCAGCGAAGGAAAATATTCTGCTTTACAGAAGTTGCAATCGGTGGTCTAACCAATCCAGCCCGCGCCACATGAGGGACGTTCGCGCGATCGTCACGCAACGTGGCGCGGGTTGCGATGGACGCTGCGGCGTCAGGCGGGCGTTGCTCGCCGGACGAAAACGCTTGCGGCGTACGGCGAAGTCGTGTGGTCCTGGCGCCGCGACCCTGGCGCT
>Ga0081540_1004941_pt1 | contig 10025 bp, 5 predicted proteins | sample TabmetS2T1R1_FD_71024 | JGI IMG/M metagenome (GOLD analysis project Ga0081540, IMG submission 71024) | Tabebuia heterophylla rhizosphere microbial communities from the University of Puerto Rico - S2T1R1 | ecosystem: Host-associated > Plants > Roots > Rhizosphere ... | reverse complement strand
TTGCGCTGGCCGACACCGAGAAGGAGGAGTCGGTCCTCGATAATGTCATGAACCGCGGCCATGATCTCGAATTCACGATGGCGTTCGAGGTGCTGCCCGAAATTCCGCTCGCCGATCTTAAGACGCTGACCGTTGAAAAGCCGGTTGCCGAGGTGGGTGAGGATCAGATCGGGCGCTCGCTCGAGCGGCTGCAGGAAACCAATGTCGCCTATGAGCCCAAGGATGGGCCTGCCGAGGACGGCGACCGCGTCACCATTAATTTTGTCGGCAAGATCGATGGCGAGGCATTTGAAGGTGGTTCGGCGGAAGACGCACCGCTGGTGCTTGGCCGGCGCCAGTTCATCCCCGGCTTCGAGGAAGGATTGATCGGCGTCAAGGCCGGCGAAAAGCGCAGCGTCAACGCCACCTTCCCCGAGCAATATGGCGCGAAGCACCTGGCCGGCAAGGAAGCGGTGTTCGATGTCGAGGTGACGGAAGTTGCCAGTCCGAAGCAGCCAGAGCTGAACGACGAGTTCGCCAAGACCCTCGGCCTTGACTCGCTCGACAAGCTGAAAGACGTCATCCGCGAGCAGATCACCAAGGACTTCAACCGCGCCTCACGCATGAAGGCCAAGCGGTCGCTGCTTGACGCGCTGGACAAGGCGCACCATTTCGAGCTGCCGGCGTCGCTGGTCGAGAACGAGTTCGAGGCGATCTGGAGCCAATTCACCCAACAGATGGAGCGTAGCAAAAAGAGCTTCGAGGACGAGGGCACCACCGAAGAGAAAGCACGCGAGGAATACCGCACACTCGCCGAGCGGCGGGTGCGGCTTGGTCTCGTGCTCTCCGAAATCGGCCAGCGCAACACCATCCAGGTGTCGGACGACGAGGTACGCCGCGCGATCATGGAACGTGCCCGCGCCTATCCGGGTCAGGAGCGCAAGGTCTTGGAGTTCTACAAGAACAATCCTGGTGCCATGCTGGAGCTGCGTGCGCCGATCTTCGAGGACAAGGTAGTCGATTTCGCGCTCGAGCTGGCAAAGGTCGACGAGAAGCCGGTGAGCGTGGAAGAGCTGTTCCGCCCTGACGAGGGTGAGGACGAGCATGATCATCTCCACGACCATGATCATGACCACCACCATCATCACGATGATGCTCATGATCATGAGCATCATCATCATGGTCATGACCACGACCATGACCATGACCATGACCATCATGGCCACCACCATGATCATCGCCATCACCATGATCACGACCACGATCATCACCATCATGACCACGATCACGACCATGACCACAGCCACCACGATCATGCCCACGAACACGATGAGCATGGTCAGGAGGCAAAAGGTAAAAAGGCAAAGAGGAAATAGCAGCGGGAGCCGCGCGCCACTTTCCAAGGCGAGCGGGAACGCGCCTGACGTGAGCCTGACGGCCTCGTCTACATTTGGTTAAGGCGAATCACCGACCTTCTGTTGGGGGCCGGTTGCCGCGACGGAAATTTCACTGGAGTTGAGCCATGCGCGATCCCGCTGAGTATTATATGCAAACCCTGGTGCCGATGGTGGTCGAGCAGACCAATCGCGGCGAGCGGGCCTATGACATCTATTCCCGCCTCCTGAAGGAGCGCATCATCTTCGTGACCGGCCCGATCGAGGACCATATGGCCTCGCTGATCGTGGCCCAACTCCTCTTCTGCGAGGCGGAAAATCCGAAGAAGGAGATTTCGATGTACATCAACTCGCCCGGCGGTGTCGTAACCTCGGGCCTGGCGATGTACGACACGATGCAGTTCATCCGCCCGCCGGTCGCCACGCTCTGTGTCGGTCAGGCCTCCTCGATGGGATCGCTTCTGCTCTGCGCCGGCGAGCCCGGCATGCGCTATGCGCTGCCTCACGCCCGTATCATGGTGCATCAGCCATCAGGTGGTTTCCAGGGCCAGGCCAGCGACATCGAGCGCCACGCGAAGGAAATCCTTGCTATCCGCGAGCGGCTGAACGAGGTGTATGCAAAGCATACGGGACAACCCGTACAGGTCATCGCGGATGCACTCGAGCGCGACACTTTCATGACCGCGGAAGCTGCAAAAAACTTCGGTTTGATTGACGAAGTTTTCTCGAAGCGCGCACTTTTAGAGGAGCCTCTTCACAGCGGTCCGCGCGGACGGCTTGACTAAGGGGCGGCTGCCCGTCGAGAATAGAGGGATGAGGATAAGTGCCGAATGCCGCAATTTTGTCTGCCTTGGCGGGAATGTGTGGAGTTGGGCCTAGGCCTTGCCGAAGCCCTCGCGGTATTGGAGCAGGAGTGTGTGTTTGCCTCGCCACTGTAGTGTAAAGAATTTCCCTTCCTCGTTGTCGCCGGACGCGGCATGCCCCGGCGGGACTTCTACAATTAGAGAAATCTTGATGATTGGGCAGATAGCATACACATGCCTCATCATTCGGTGCTTCAGTTGAGGCGCGGATGAAAATGAACGAACAGGCGCAGGGAACCTGTGCTGGATTGGCAGATCATACCGGAATGACTGAGGTCAGAGCATGAGCAAGGTGAGCGGCAACGATACGAAGAACACTCTGTACTGCTCTTTCTGCGGGAAGAGCCAGCATGAGGTTCGCAAGCTCATTGCGGGACCGACTGTGTTCATCTGCGATGAATGCGTCGAGCTGTGCATGGACATTATTCGCGAGGAGAACAAAAACTCCTATGTGAAATCCCGTGACGGCGTGCCGACACCTGCGGAGATCTGCTCGGTTCTCGACGATTACGTGATTGGTCAGGACCACGCCAAGAAAGTCCTCTCCGTCGCCGTTCACAACCATTACAAGCGCATCAACCATGCCAGCAAAAACAATGACGTCGAGCTGGCCAAGTCCAACATCCTGCTGGTCGGGCCAACAGGCTGCGGCAAGACGCTGCTCGCCCAGACGCTAGCCCGCATTCTCGATGTGCCCTTCACCATGGCCGACGCCACGACCCTCACCGAGGCCGGCTATGTGGGCGAGGACGTTGAGAACATCATTCTGAAGCTGCTGCAGGCAGCAGACTATAATGTCGAGCGCGCTCAGCGCGGCATCGTCTATATCGACGAGGTCGATAAGATCAGCCGCAAGTCCGACAATCCTTCCATCACCCGCGACGTTTCGGGCGAGGGCGTCCAGCAGGCGCTGCTCAAGATCATGGAAGGCACCATCGCCAGCGTTCCGCCACAAGGCGGGCGTAAGCATCCCCAGCAGGAATTCCTGCAGGTGGATACCACGAATATCCTATTCATCTGCGGTGGTGCATTCTCGGGTCTCGAGAAGATCATCACTCAGCGTGGCAGGACGACGGCCATTGGCTTTGGCGCCAAGGTGCAAGGGCCGGACGACCGCCGGACGGGCGAGATCCTGCGCAAGGTTGAGCCGGAGGACCTGTTGAAGTTCGGCCTCATTCCGGAATTTATCGGCCGCCTGCCAGTGATTGCGACACTGGAAGATCTGGACGAAGCCGCGCTGGTGCGCATCCTGAAAGAGCCGAAGAACGCGCTTCTCAAGCAATACCAGCGCCTCTTCGATATGGAGGATGTGCAGCTGACCTTCTCGGAGGACGCACTGGTCTCGATCTCGCGCAGGGCGATCGAACGCAAGACTGGTGCACGCGGGCTACGCTCGATCATGGAAGCGATCCTGCTGGACTCGATGTTCGAACTGCCTGGGCTGAAGGGCGTTGAGGAAATTGTGATCAGTCCCGAGGTCGTGGACGGCAACGCGAAGCCGCTGCGCATCTATTCGGAACGGATTGGGGAATCGAGCGCTTGAGGGGGGATCGGAACACTCTCGGACAGACCTGGAAAGGGCATTCGAGCTAGTTGATTTTGAATTGCTGGGTAACCACTTAACTGTAGCTTTCGAACAGGGTGTCGAAAGGCCGATGCGGCCAAGAAAGCGACAGCAGCAGAAAAGCCGGTGCGCGGCGTGGATAGCACCGGCCGTTTCGCTCGGCGGCGTGCGCATAATTCCGCGGCGGTGTGTGCCAGCCCTTCCAGGGAGACCTAGATGACCGAAAATCCAAACCACACGGCAGAACATTCCGGGCGGGCGGAAGTTTTCCCCGTCCTCCCGCTTCGGGACATCGTGGTGTTCCCCTACATGATCGTGCCGCTCTTCGTCGGGCGTGAGAAATCGATCAATGCGCTCGACGAGGTGATGCGCACCGACAAGCAGATCCTGCTTGTTGCGCAGAAGAATGCCGGTGACGACGAGCCCGAGCTCGATGCCATCTATTCGATGGGCACGCTCGCCTCGGTGTTGCAACTTCTCAAGCTCCCCGACGGCACCGTGAAGGTGCTGGTCGAGGGCACGGCGCGTGCGCGCATCAAGAAGTACACAGGGAACGACGCCTTCTTCGAGGCCGAGATCGAGCGGGTCGAGGAGAGCATCGGCGCAAAGGACGAAATCGAGGCGCTGTCGCGCTCGACGGTCGCGCAGTTCGAGAGCTATGTGAAGCTCAACAAGAAGATCTCGCCCGAAGTCCTCGGCACGATCTCGCAGATCGACGATTATTCCAAGCTTGCCGATACCATCGCCTCGCATCTGGCGATCAAGATCGCCGAGAAGCAGGAGATCCTGGAAATCACCGCGATTTCCGAGCGGCTGGAGCGCGTCTACATGCAGATGGAGAGCGAAATCTCCGTGCTGCAGGTGGAGAAGAAGATCCGCTCACGCGTCAAGCGCCAGATGGAGAAGACTCAGCGCGAGTACTATCTGAATGAGCAGATGAAGGCCATTCAGAAGGAGCTGGGCGACGGCGACGAGCGCGACGACATCTCCGAGTTCGAGGACAAGATCGAGAAGACCAAGCTCTCGAAAGAAGCTCGCGAGAAGGCCCTCGGCGAGCTGAAAAAGCTGCGCCAGATGAGCCCGATGTCCGCCGAGGCGACGGTGGTACGCAACTATCTCGACTGGCTGCTGTCGATCCCGTGGGGCGTCAAAGGCAAGCTCAAGACTGACCTCGCTGAGGCGCAGGCCGTGCTCGACGAAGACCATTACGGTCTCGACAAGGTGAAGGAGCGCATCGTCGAATATCTGGCGGTGCAGAAGCGCGCTTCTTCGCTGAAAGGCCCGATCCTGTGCCTCGTCGGCCCGCCCGGCGTCGGCAAGACCTCGCTCGGCAAGTCCATGGCGAGGGCCACGGGCCGTGAGTTCGTGCGCATGTCGCTCGGCGGCGTCCGCGACGAGGCCGAGATCCGTGGCCACCGGCGCACCTACATCGGCTCGATGCCCGGCAAGGTCATCCAGTCGATGCGCAAGGCCAAGAAGGTCAACCCGCTGTTCCTGCTCGATGAAATCGACAAAATGGGCGCCGATTTCCGCGGCGACCCGGCTTCGGCTCTGCTCGAAGTGCTCGATCCCGAGCAGAACAACGAGTTCAACGATCATTACCTCGAGGTCGATTACGATCTGTCGAACGTGATGTTCGTGACCACCGCCAACACGCTGGATATTCCCCCGGCGCTCATGGACCGCATGGAGATCATTCGTCTCGCCGGTTACACCGAAGACGAGAAGATCGAGATCGCCAAGCGCCACCTCATGCCGACACAGATGGAAGCTCACGCTCTCAGGGCTGAAGAGTGGAGCGTCGACGACGAGGCGTTGCTCGAGATCATCCGGCGCTACACCCGCGAGGCGGGCGTGCGTTCGCTGGAGCGCGAGATCGCCAAGCTCGCCCGTAAAGCCGTGAAGGAGCTGGAAGGCAACGGCAAGGAAAGCGTGCATGTCACGCCGGCCAATATTACCGAGTTCCTGGGCGTGCCACGCTTCCGCTTCGGCGAAGCCGAGCGCGAGGACGCGGTCGGGGTGGTCACGGGTCTCGCCTGGACGGAAGTCGGTGGCGAGTTGCTCACCATCGAAGGCGTGATGATGCCGGGCTCCGGCAAGATGTCGGTCACCGGTAATCTGCGTGAGGTGATGAAGGAATCCATCCAGGCGGCGAACGCCTATGTACGCTCGCGTGCTGTGGATTACGGCATCCAGCCGCCACTGTTCGAGAAGAAGGACATCCACGTCCACGTTCCCGAGGGTGCAACGCCGAAGGACGGACCGTCGGCAGGCGTTGCCATGGTGACGGCGATCGTATCGATCATGAGCGGCATCACCGTCCGCAAGGATGTGGCGATGACCGGCGAGATCACGTTGCGCGGACGGGTTCTGCCGATCGGCGGTCTCAAGGAGAAGCTGCTTGCGGCACTGCGCGGCGGCATCAACACCGTGATCATCCCGGAAGAGAACGCCAAGGACCTCGCCGAGATCCCGGACAATGTGAAGAACAAGCTCAGCATTCTGCCCGTCGCGCGTATGGACCAGGTGCTCGAAATCGCCCTTGCCCGCATGCCGGAGCGCATCGAATGGGACGAGGCAGCGGCTATTGTCCAGCAGCCGCCGGCTCCGGCGGTGCAGCCGTCAGTCGCCGCAATTGCCCACTAACAGACAAAGGGCCGCCCAAAAGGCGGCCCTTTCCACTGAAAATCGCATTTTCCTGCGGTTTTGACGGCTCAAATCCTCAATATCTTCTTCAAATGTCCGCGCATCTGGATAAGGTAATGCGCCTGTCAGCCAGCCATTCCGGCCTTGCTGGCAGACGCAGCGACGGCCCCCAGGGTCTGAGCTGTATGACCGCCGCGGCTCTCGCGAGGACGCATCTTGCCCCCAACAAACGGCGCAGCACGCGGCGGCAGATCGGATCGAGTTGAGAATGAAGAAAAGGGACAACGATGAATAAGACTGACTTGGTCGCGGCCGTCGCCGCGGATGCCCAGCTCAGCAAGGACAAGGCCACTGTAGCTGTCGAAGCGGTGATCAAACACATCCAGTCGGCACTGCTCGACGGCTCGGAAGTCCGGCTGCCGGGGTTCGGCAATTTCAAGGTGATGGATCGCAAGGAGACCACCGCCCGCAATCCGCGCACTGGCGAGACGGTGAAGGTGCCGGCCAGCAAGGTCGCAAAGTTTTCGCCCGCGAAGGGGCTGAAGGAAGCGCTGAACGGCTGAAGCCGCGGCGTATTGCGATACCGGCATTGCAAACGCCTTCTCCGCAAGGAGAGGGCGTTTTGGTTTTCGTTGGGCGGCAAAGCGACGGCCAGGCCGGCTCCTGGCTATCCCTGGGGCACGTCGAAAGGCCGGGAATGGCGGAGCCAGAGCCACTCACCTTGCTCACGCAGCGCCTCGATGCCAAGACGCTCCAATATTTCTTCGGGCGGCCAGTCCGGTTCCTTGGCCTTCGCCCGCTTCTCGGCGGCATCCGCGAGCTGCCGGCTGGCCGCATCGAAAATCTGCAGCGCTGAGGAGTAATGTTTCACCAGATCCTCATCCGCCTTGCGGGTCAGATAGGACCGAGCTGCAAGGCCGAATGCGGCCGCAACACCGAGCGTGATCTGCAGCCCTTCGGAGAGGGTGGGATTCGTCCAATGCCAGAGCCCTGCCGTGTTCTGATAGGCGAGCACCAGCAGCACTATCGCGAGAGCGTACGATAGAAAGAGGGAGGCGCTGCTCAGCCGCGTCCATGCACGTGCGGCCTTCGCATGCCTGGCAACGGCACCCTTGTAGAACGCCTGCTGCTGGCTCACCCAGTTGTCGATCGCGAGCGCAATACCTTCGCTCGAAACACCGTCTCCCGCGCGGCCCGATTTGGCGCCCTGGCAGAACTCGATCGTGCGCACGGCGTGACGCACCCAATGCACGAGGCCGGCATGTTTGGCGAGGTAGCCGAGCCAGACGGTACGCTGCACACCCGCCAGCCGCCAGAAGAACAGGACCCGCATCGCCTCGCTCAGCGCCCGGTATTCACGGAAGCGGTCGTCGGCCTTGGGCAACCACATGCACAGAAAAACAATGCCCATCGCGATTGTCACGAGAGCATAGCCGTAGACCGCCGCCGGGGCCTTCTCGAGAAAGTTGAACAAGAGAAAGGCAATCAGGGCCAGCAGATACATTGCGCGGTCGAGGGTGCGCACGCGATCCCGATATTTTATGGCAAGCACATCTGCCGCCGCGAACACCCGTGCGACCGGGCCTTGCGGTTCAGTCATCAGCGGTGATTGCGCACCACTGATGAGCGTCTGGTTCCTGCGCAGGCCGCGGTTATAGGTGTCCGTAAGGCGAAGCAGTGCTGCAATATTGGTGCCGCGCTCGGCCGGCCTTCGTACGACATCGGGCGTGACCTTGCCGCTTGCCGGGTCGATGGACAGCAGCATTCCCGCTTCTGGAGGATCGAGCGGGGACAGCTCCCCATGGTAGAAGGAGTACCGCTTGGGCGCATAGCCCTGCTCAAACCAGTCCATCACGTCGCGCGTGCCGCCGGTGCCGCCGCTGGGTTGCCCATCCCACACTGCCAGCAGCAGCTGCGCGTGTTCAGCAATCAGCGCGCCGACCTGGGCATAGAGTGCGTCGCGCTCCCTGCCAGCCTGGCGCCATGCATCGCCGACCGTGGGAATTTCGACCACCGCCTCGGCGCGCGCGAGAAGGGCGGCAAACCTGGTGCGGGCCGTCTCGCTGGTGAAATCCTTCTCGAACTCCGCACGCGGCATCGGCAGCACGGCGATAAAGGAGCAGTCGGGCAGCGTGTCGAGGGCAATTTCCGTTAGGATCAGATCGGCGCCCTCGGCCAGGCCGGAGAGCAGCAGAAAGGGTGAACTCCGATGCGCTCTCGCCAGATCCCGGCACTGCGCAGCAATTGCAGTCTTCAAGACCTCCGGATCCCCCGGCAGCTTGCGGTGACCTGTCACGCCCACCGCGATCGGCACCTGTGCTTCGCGCAGGGCCTCGGGGAGGGGGATCGTTCCATGAAAAAGCGCGCGAAAAGGTCTGGGAAAGAAATAGGTTGAGAACACGGACAAACTCCCGGGGGCGGGTAAGGCATCGGCAGGACCCGAAAACCCTCTTATCCCATCCCTCTGGTGATGTCAGCCTGGTCCGGAGCAGGCCGTAAAGTTGTTGGACGCGGTTGTAACCGGACGGTCCGCTTCTTACCTTCCGGATCGGAGCAGGGTGCTGACAACAGCTGCCGACGTTGGTCGGTTCGCGGATTTTTCCTGCCGTGCCGTACGGCTGGGGAGCGCGATGAAAGCGCCTCTTGGGCGTCGTTTAGCGTGCGCTCTTACGTCGGTGCATGGGGGTGCACCCTTCGAGGGCTGATTGCAACGACCAGGGAGACGTGTGTTTGCAGCGCAGAGATTTCTTGAGAAGCGCCGCGGTTGGCGTGACGGCCACCGCGCTCGCAACGCCTGCCGTTGCGCAAGCCACGCCCGAGATCCGCTGGCGACTGTCTTCCAGCTTCGAGCGGCCTCTGCCTCTTGTTCGCAGCGGTGCGGAGATTTTTGCCAGGCAACTCGCTGACCTCACAGACGGACGCTTTCAGCTTCAGATCCTCCCCGCCACAGCGTCAGCTATCGAAGCGTTCGATGCCGCCAGCGCCGGCTCGGTGGAAATGGTCCATGTCGCCTCGCAGGAATATTACGCCAAGGACCCGACTTTCGCCCTGGCTTCCCGCATTCCATTCGGTCTCAGCGGTCGTCAGCAGAACACCTGGCTTTCCCAGGGTGGTGGCGGCGATGCATTCAATGCCTTCCTCAAAGCGTACAATGTCTATGGCGTGCCCCTCGGCAATACCGGCGCGCGAATGGGCGGCTGGTATCGCAAAGAGATCAAGTCAGCTAGCGATCTCTCCGGGCTCAGGATCTGCATTGAAGGCATCGCCGGTGATGTGCTGGCAAGGCTCGGCGCCGCGCCGCGGGACCTCGCGCTGTCCACCGTCCCCGCGGCGCTGGAGCATGGCACGCTCGATGGCGTCGAGTGGGATGGTTATTCGGACGAAGCACAGCATAGTTTGATCAAGGCTGCACCTTATTGTTATGTGCCGGGCTTCGCCGTTGGCGGCGCCAGCCTGCATTGCTTCATCAACCTCGACGCTTGGAACAGGCTGCCGAGCGGCTATCGCAGTGCGCTGGCGAGCGCCGCGTTCAACGCCAGTGGCTGGGTCGAAGCCCGCGTTGACACGCAAACGCCTGGG
>Ga0081540_1004940_pt1 | contig 10028 bp, 8 predicted proteins | sample TabmetS2T1R1_FD_71024 | JGI IMG/M metagenome (GOLD analysis project Ga0081540, IMG submission 71024) | Tabebuia heterophylla rhizosphere microbial communities from the University of Puerto Rico - S2T1R1 | ecosystem: Host-associated > Plants > Roots > Rhizosphere ... | reverse complement strand
ACCGAATACATCATCGTGATGTCGGCCGGCCCGACGTAAGGGCCGATATCGCCTGATGCCACCGACGATATGATCAGCTTCGGCACGCCGACGGGCAGGGCGCGCATGCCCGGTGCGACCAGCGAAGCGCCGCCGGAGCCGCCCGCCGAGATGATGCCGGCGACATTGCCCTGGCGACGCAGCCATTTGGCAAAGGCATCCGCCATGGCCGCGACCGACGCGCCGCGGTCGGGGCCGAACACGCCCGCGCCGCCGCGGCCGTGGTTCAGCGCGATCTCCTGGGCGGAGACGTCGCAGGTGGAGGCCTTTCCGCTGGTGGAAACGTCAATCAGGCGGGTCCGCAGGCCGGTGCCGGCAATGATATCGCGGATGAAGCGCAGCTCCGCGCCCTTGGTGTCGAGCGTGCCGACGACCAGCACGACCGGCACTCCGGAGGTCTGGGTCGCCGATGGCCCGCGCCTAGGCCGCGTGACCTCCTCAAGCCGCGTGACACCGGTTGAGGCCGTGCGCGCAGCGGCTTCGATACGTGCGATCGGCACCGGCTGCGACCAGCGCGTCGGCAGCACGGGATTGGAGATGAAGATCCGCACCGGCCCCTTGGCCCGCGCCGGCTGCGGCGCGCCGTCGGTTTCTCTTGCAGGCGTCGACTCGAGAGCGGACTCAATGTCGCTGTGGAGTCCAACGCCAAGCAGGCGCTGTTGCAGGTCGCGGTCGGCAGCGAGGCGGCCCGAGTCGATGACGCGGTTGACGCGGCCGTTTACCATGATGGCGACATTGCGGGAGATCGCGGTGGCGACGCCGATGTTCTGCTCGATCACGAGCACGGACATGTCGCCGTCTTCGCCAAGACGCACCAGCATCTCCTCGACCTGAGCGACGATGACGGGCGCCAGGCCCTCGGTCGGCTCGTCCATGATCAGAAGCTGCGGATTGGTCAGCAGCGCGCGGGCAATCGCCAGCATCTGCTGTTCGCCGCCAGAGAGCTGACTGCCGCCATGGCCCTTGCGTTCGGCGAGGCGAGGGAAGGTGTCGTAAATGCGCTCGATGGTCCAGGCGCCGCGACGCATCCCAGCGGCAAGCTGCAGATGCTCGTCGACGCTGAGCGAACGCCACAGCCGCCGGCCCTGCGGCACGTAGCCGACGCCGAGGCCCGCGATCCGCGCCGGGCTCAGGTTGGTAGCTTCCTCGCCGCGGATGCGGACCGAGCCGCCGCTTGCCCGCACAAGGCCCATGATGGTCTTGCACAACGTGGTCTTGCCCATGCCGTTGCGGCCGACCACCGAGAACACGCCGGCATCGAGCGTGAGGTCGACGCCCTGCAGTGCATGCGAATGGCCGTAATATACGTCGAGGCCTTTCACCTCGAGGGCGGGCGTGGAGCGGCGCGCTTCATTCATGGCCGCCTCCGAGATAAAGCTCCTGCACCTCGGGATCGGATTCGATGTCGCGCGGCAAGCCTTCCTTGAAGACGCGCCCGTTGTGCATCATGGTCACGCTCTCGACCACCCGTAGCGCGACGTCCATGTCGTGTTCGATGACGATATAGCCGATATGCGCCGGCAGCGAGGTCAGGATCTCGATCAGCTCGCGCCGCTCGGTCGGCGACAGCCCTGCCGCCGGCTCGTCGAACAGGATGAAGCGCGGTGCGCCCGCGAGCGCGAGCGCGATCTCGAGCTGGCGCTGCTGACCGTGGGCGAGCTCGGCAACGCGCTGCTCCTTGACGGCGGACAGGTGCACCGCCTGCACCAGTATGTCGGCGGCATGCATCAACGCGTCGTCCGCGCCCGGCCGCAGCGGCGAAAAGCGCCCGCGCGAAACGCCGCAGCAGGCAAGGTAGACGTTGTCGTGGACGGTGAGACCGGGGAACAGCGCCGAAATCTGGTAGGTGCGGCGCAGGCCGCGGCGGATACGCTCATACGGCGGGAAATGCGTGATGTCTTCGCCGAAGAAGCGGATCGTGCCGGACGAGGGCGGAAAGTCGCCGGTGATGCAGTTGAACAGCGTGGTCTTGCCGGCGCCATTCGAGCCAAGCACCGCGCGCCGTTCTCCCGGCCGCACCGTGATGGTGACATCGGTCAGCGCCGCCAGTGCGCCGAATAGGCGCGTCACGCCGCGTAGCTCCAGCGCGGCGCCGGCGCCGACCGCCGACAGGCTCTGCGCGACGCTATCCATGGCGGCCTCTATCCGTGCGGGCCGGGGAAGCCGCGTTGCGGCGGCGCCAGCGTTCCCAGAGCCCGACCATGCCGTCGGAGGACCAGAATACGATCGCAAGGAAGCCGAGCCCGATCAGCAGGCGGAAGCGGTTGCCGTCGAGCCCGAACTTGACCAGGAGGTCGAGGGCAAAGGTACGCAGGATGACGAAGATGAACGCGCCGATGAACGGGCCGACCGGGCGGGTGATGCCGCCAACCACGGCGATGATCAGGATGTCGATGCAGGCGCCGACGCTGACCGAACCGGGTGAAATCTGCCGATAGTTCCAGACCTGCAGCACGCCTCCAAGGCCGGCGATGAACGAAGCAAAGGCATAGGCCGCCACCCGGTGCGCGTTGACATTGAATCCAAGCGCTGCCATGCGGCGCGGATTGTCGCGCACGCCCTGCAGGGCGAGGCCGAACGGCGCGCGCGAAACATACTGGACCGCGAAATAACACAGCGCGGCTGTACCGAGGATCACATAATAGAAGGGAATGTCGGAGCGCCAGTCCACGCCCCAGAACTGCGGGGTGGCGACGGTGTTGATGCCGGTATGCCCGCCGAAGATCGCCCAGTTCTGGTTGGTGAAGTAGTAGAACGCCGCGCCGATCGCAAGCGTGATCATAATGGTGTAGATGCCCTCGGTACGCACCGCGAGCGCGCCGCCAAGCGTGCCGAACGCCGTTGCGAGCGCGAGCGCCATCGGGGTTGCCACCCACCACGGCCAGCCCAGGCTGATGTTGGTGTTGGCACTGACGCCGATCACGGCGACCATGTAGGCCGCAAAGCCGGCGATGGTGAGCTGCATCAGGCTGACCATGCCGCCATAGCCCGCGAGGAACATCAGGCTGAGGGCAATGATGCCGAGGATCAGCGTGGTGCCAAAGATCTCGATCAGGAAGAACTTGTTGGCGATCAGCGGCATGATCACGAGGATCAGTGCGATCAACCATGCGGCGGGCCTGTTGAGCTCCGGCCAGGCGCGGATGATCGCGCGCTGCGCCGCGGAGGCGGGCGGGTCGGCTGCAAGCTGGGCGCCCTGGATCAATGACATGTCATCGCCTTGCGAGCAGGCCCTGCGGGCGTAGCGCCAATACCAGCACCATGATCAGGAAGGTCACGACGATGGCATAGGTCGGGATGTAGACGGAGCCTAGTTGCTCGGCGAGACCGATGATGAGTGCGCCGAGCGCGGCTCCCGGAATCGAGCCCATGCCGCCAACGATCACGACCACCAGCGAGGCGAGCAGGAATCGCGTGTCCTCGCCCGGCGAGATCGATTGAAAGGTGCCGCCGACGACACCGGCAATACCGGCAAGTCCGGCGCCGAGGGCGAAGACGAGTACGAAGACGAGCTGGATCTGCACACCGGTGGCGGCCAGGATGTCGCGATCGTCGACGCCGGCGCGCACGATCATGCCGATCCGTGTGCGATTGAGCGCGAGCCACATGACAACGCCGATCGCGACCGAGGCGACGAAGATCACGAGCCGCACCAGCGGATATTGCAGGTAGACCGCCTCGCCGGAGGACCTTATCGCCGTGACGAACGGCAACTGGATCGGTCCAGTCAGCCAGTTCGGGGTCTGAATCTGGTAGAAATCGCCGCCGAAGGCCCAGAGCATCAGGTCAGCGAATACGATCGAAAGTCCGATCGTGACCATGGTCTGCCGCAGGTCCTGGCCCTCCATGCGGCGGAAGACGAGGATCTGCAGGAGGACGCCGACCAGCGCCACGGCGAGGAAGGCGACGATAAAGCTAAGGACCCAGGAACCGGTCCATACGCTGATGGCGTAACCGATATAGCCTCCGAACAGGTATAGCGAGCCGTGCGCCAGGTTGACGTTGCGCATCAGGCCGAAGATCAGCGTAAAACCGCTCGCCACCAGGAAATAAAGCCCGCCGAGCGTGATGCCGTTGAAGATGGCGTTGAGGAAGACCCGCTTGCGGCCGATGGCGGCCTCAAGCTCAGGCGGCCACACGGCAAAGATCAGCCACAGCAGCACCGCGATCGCGAGGATGACGATCAGCGCCCATGCCGGATGGCGTTCGATGAACCTGCTCACGCAAGTCCCCCTGCCGCCGCGGCAGAGCCTCCTCGGGCACTCGCCGATGCTTCAATGTCCGTCGCCGGCCGAGCCATAGACGTTCGTCCTCCCAGATCGCGATCACCTTGGAGATCGCGTTTCCGGGCATCCTAGCGAGGGCTAAGGGGGCGGATTTGACCGAGAGTATCTTTATCGCTGCCGAGGAAGCCTCGTCAGGGCTGCAACACCTTGGCGGCGCGGCGGTAATCGGTCGGCGCCATCCCGACATTGGCGGCGAAGAAGCGGGTGAATCCGCTCTGCGAGGAGAAGCCGAGATCGAAGCTGATGTCGGCGATCGGGGTTTCCGTCGTGACCAGTGCGTCGAGCGCCTGCTCCATGATCAGCGTGTTCATGTAGAGGTGAGGGGTCACGCCGGTCTGGGTGCGGAACAGCCGATAGAAATGCGGTCGCGAAAGGCCGGAAGCGCGGGCAATCGAATCCAGCTCGATCTCGGCGCCCGGGCTTTCCGACATCAGCTTGATCGACTTGCGGACGCGGAAATCGGTGACGGCGGCCGCGGCGCGTGCCTGCTGTGCGGCCTCCGACGGCTGCCAGCTTTCCTCATAGCAGCCGTCGATCAGTTGCCTGAGCTCGCAATCGAGGCTTCTCAGCGAGGGGGCACCGCAGACCAGCGCTGCGGTGCGGCGAATGTGCTTTTCGAGGGCGTCAGTGCGTTTGAAATGGGTTTTGCCGAAGCGCAGATTTTGCGCGCCGGCGGCCTGGGGTGCAAACCATTCGTGATTGACGTAGAGCACGAAGAAGATGCCGCCGTTCTCGGTGTCCCGCGGCAGGAAGTTGTGCGGTTCCCACGGATTGACCGCAACGACGGAGTCGCCGATCAGCTGCCAGCGCCGGTCGCAGACGTCGATCTGCGCCGGCGTTCCGCCGACATGGAAGATCAGGTGCCCCTCGCGGTGCGCATGCACGTTAAAGGGACGGTTCAACTGATAAACCGTCGCGCGACCGAACCGGCCGTGAAAGACGGCAAGCGCTTTGCTCATGCCTTTCCTCCCGCTCGACTTTTTCAACCAGCCTTCAACATCCGGCAGAAGAATACAAGGGCGAGAGGTTCTCCTGATGCAACTGCGCTTGCCGGCCGACGGCCGGTTCGCATCTGCGAAAAATACGTCAGTACTTCTTGCATTCCGGAACGGTACGACTGGGCAGCCCGATCTTGGAGAACACGGCCGGATCGTAACCGAGCGTCTGGTTCACGTTCGGAATGACTTTCACGACCTTGCTGAACAGGGCGCCTTTGCCGTCGTCCACGACCTCGGTCACGAAATTCGTTCCGATGGCCTGCCGATTTGCATCAAGCTTGATCTTGCCGTTCGGCGCGTCGATCTCGAGCTTTGCCAGCGCTTCCTTGAGCTTGGCCTGGTTGTTGCTCAGATCGCCATTGACCTGACGCAGCGCCAGGATGAGCGCCATGGTCGAGCCGTAGTAGTTGGTGGCGAGCAGGGAAGGACTCGGGAAGCGCTTGTTGGGCGGAAATGCGTCCTGATAGGCCTTGACGAATTTCTGCCAACCCGGATCTTCCCAGGTATCGGCCTGGCCGCTGGCGGCGATGGTGCCGAGGAGGGCATTTTTGGCGTTGCCCTTGGCCGAAAGGATGGTCTGGTCGACCATGATGGAACCACCCATCAGATGCGCCTTGCCGCCGGCCTGCTGGTACTGATTCAGGAAATTGACGGCGTCGGCGCCGCCGAGGCCGAGGTAGATGGCATCGACATCGTCAGGCAGTGCGGCGATGACGGAGGCGAAATCCTTGGTCCCGAGCGGGACCCATTGCCGGTTCGTTACCTGGCCGCCGGCGCCGCAGAACTCGAGCACCAGCCCGAACACCTGGGTGTAGATGAAGGAATAATCCTCGCCGACGGTTGCGATCTTGCGATAGTTCTTGGTGTCATAGGCGTACTTGCCGAGCCCGACCTGCCATTGCGCGCCGTCCATGTTGAAGCGGAAGAAATTGGGCGACGGGTCGACGTAGGTCGTCTCCTGCGCGCCGGAAGCAGCGTTGACGAAGGTCAGTTCGGGATGCGTCTTGGCGAAATTCTTGACCGCAATGCCTTCGTCCCCGGAGAGCGGCGAGAGCAGGATCTGGACCTTGTCCTGTTCGATCAGCTTGCGCACGGCGCGGACGGCAGAGTCGGGAGTCGCATCGGTCGAGGCGACGATGAACTCGAGCTCCTTGTCGCCGACCTTCTTGCCCAGCACATTGAGTGCAGTCTGGTGGCCGCGCATGCCGTCTTCGCCAAGCACCGTGTAAGTGCCCTCCAGCGTCGCGGTGACGCCGACCTTGATTTTCTCCTGCGCAAACGCCGTGCTCGAAAGCAACAGGCTGCCTAGGGCGACCAAACCCACACTACCTCTCAACATTGCCATCCTCCCTGTCTGTTGACCGACCGGTCGCGCTACCGTGCGTGGCAGTTGTCACCGCGTCCGGTTGTTGTTGCGAGGCTAGCCGATGACCGCTGCGGTGCGGGTGTCGTCCGCGGGCTATCGCTTGACAGGCAGTCTCATTTTGCATGCTGCATCGCAATGCGAATTGGTCGGCATGGCCTGGCATGTAAAAGCGGACATCACTGGCAGAAGCGCAAGCAAGTCATCTTCGTTGCGGATCGCGGCTTCAGGTGAACGAGCTTGTGCGATCTCGGAACGGCTGGGTCATCACTATCGCCGGTACGCCCGAGGTGACGATGGAGTGCCTGCCGGGATCAAGCCTGCCGGATGATCTGCGCAAGCTCGGCTACGACGTTCGCGAGACGGGAGAAGGCGAGCGCATCCTGCCCGCCGCGATCACCGAGCGGCTGGCGCAGCGGGACGACGGGTCGCTCGCGCCAGTGATGGCGGGGTCGACGGTGCCGGCCACAACGGTCGTTCAGCACGCAGGCATCGTGAAGGTGCAGCGCTTCACCTTCGGCCTATTATCAACCCGAGCGATCAAGCCGTCTGCAGTCTGTCCAAAAGGGGGCGGGAGCGGTTTCGCGACGTCGTTCTATCGACGGATGATCCTGACCGGTGCCACCAGGTCGAGATGATCGCGAACGTTCTTTCCCTTTTCGAGGCCACGCTGCTGCCGGAGACGGAAATGGTCAGCCCAGGCTAATCGGATGCAGAAAAAGCTCCGGGCTAACGGTGAAAAAAACGAGACTTGAGGGTGACACGAAAATCCTTTAGCTGGAAGGACTTCCCGTTTTTCTCTTCAGGTCTCAATGTCCCATCGTATTCTCTGCACCAATGACGACGGCATCCACGCGCCGGGCCTTCAGGTCGTCGAGCAAATCGCGCGTGCGCTGTCCGACGACGTCTGGATCGTGGCCCCCGAATTCGACCAGTCCGGCGTGTCGCATTCGCTGTCGCTGAATGATCCGCTGCGGCTGCGCGAGGTCGGGCCGCGGCACTTCGCGGTGCGGGGCACGCCGACCGATTGCGTCATCATGGGCGCGCGCCACATTCTCCTCGACAAGATGCCCGACGTTGTGCTCTCCGGCGTCAACCGCGGCCGCAACGCCGCCGAGGACGTGGTCTATTCCGGCACCATCGCAGGCGCGCTTGAAGGAACGATCCTGGGATTGCCGTCATTCGCGCTGTCGCAGGAATTTTCCATGGAGACGCGCGAAAAGCCGGTGTGGGAGAGTGCGCTGAAATTCGGGCCCGAGATTCTGCGCAAGGTGATGAAGGAGGGCGTGCCGAAAAACACCGTCATCAACATCAACTTTCCTTCCTGCTTGCCGGAAGAGGTTCGCGGCGTGCGCGTGACGCGCCAGGGCAAGCGCAATCCCTTCTTCAAGATCGACCAGCGCCGCGACAGCCGCGGCAATCCCTACTTCTGGATCGGCTTTGAACGCGCGGCCATGATGGATACGCCGGCCGAAGGCACCGATCTCGCCGCGCTCGCCGAGCGCTACGTCTCGGTGACGCCGCTACGGCTCGACCGCACCGACGAGGCGTTTTCGGAAGTTCTGACAAAGACGCTGGGCTGACGGGCGGTCACCCGCCGGCGTTTATGAGGGTGCTGCAGCGCTCCCGCCTCCTTCGGAGCGCGAACTGCCCTTCAGGGCAAGAGGCTGGTCTCCGAGCAATACCTTGACCACCATCTCGCGGGCATTGCCGGGATCGAGCGCATGCTTTGCGATCAGGTCGCTGCAATCGGCGATAATCTGATCGGCATCCTGCATGATCTTCAGCTCCTTGTAGCGATCGTGCCGATGCAGTCCCATGCTCTCGCCGACCACTTCAAGGACATTGAGGATGCGGAGCGGCCAATCCCGCTCATGCGCGCACAGCTCGCGATGATCGGAATGGTAAACCGCAACCAAGGCATCGACGCCCGCCTCGCGCGCCGCCTCGAGCTCACGCAGCTGCAATTCTCGTTTGAATTGCGGGAGCACGCCAACATTCACGCTTTGCAAGCCCACCGCCGGCTGTTTCAGGTCCACAAGTTCGATGCCGGGAACGAGCTTCAGGATTTCGGTGGCAGCTTCAACGACGCCGGTCACACCGGGATGCTTGTGCAGCGCAATCCGCATGTCGACCCGCTGCTGCAAATGCGGCTTTAGCTGTTCCAGCCGGTCGCGCAGAAATCGCATGAACGGGTTCATCTCAAACGGACGGGAGCCGCGCTGACGCTCAACCGTCGGCAGGACGGCTTCCGTGTACTGGACGTAACAGCTCGGGCACCAGGAAATCACCTGACCAGACCTGGAATGCGCCATCTTCTCCATCGTGCTGGAAGCCATGCGGCCGAACATTTCGGCGTCTCCGGTCCTCAATTGGGAGATACCGCAGCAATGGCTCGGTCCACCCATGACCTGATAACTGACGCCGAGCGCATCCATGATGTCGAGCGCAAGCAAGGCAATGTGCGGGGTCTTCAGCACATTGCAACCCGTGTAAAACACAAAGTCCGGCGGCTCGACTGGCGCGGATACCGACGTCGATTTCTGACCGAGGCGCTCGAGCATTTCGGTGTCAAGCTGCAGCCGCGAGAGCGCGGTCACCTCACGGCTTACCCCGCGGTATCTTTCCACACCTTGCCGGCGCCGTTCGGCCAGCTCGTTGCCGTTCCGCGAGATGGCGAGACGCGCCATGGTGAGCAGGAAGCGCGGATTGACGCCATAGTCGCAGGCCCTGATGCAATCCCCGCTCGACATGCAGGACTGCGCCCATTTGCGCGACGCTTCGGGACCGCTACCCGTGCGCACCAACTCGAGGATGCCGCCGATGACATCTTCCGGCTTCGCATCGGCGATGCCGGCGGGACTTACGGTTGGACAAGCCTCGACGCACTTGCCGCATCGCGTGCAGGCGTCGAGCATTTCCTCGACCCGTTCGCCCAACACTGCCTCGAACGGTCTTTCATCGGGCATGAGATGCTCCAATCGTGCTGACGAATTGTTTTGCTCTGGACGCCAAGGATAACCGGCCAATTGCAAAGCCGGTACGGACAATCGCGCATGGGGATGCCGGCAATATTGGAAATGCCGGCCAGGCCGGCGCGGTCCCTGCAGACCAACCACAATGAGGACGGACTTACGCCGCGGCGTCCTTCAGCGTGCTATCGATCATCCGTGCCAGCGTCTCCAGCTGAAACGGCTTTTGCAGCGCCGGCCGGTCGCGATATTCCTCGGGCAGGCCGGAGGAGCCATAGCCGGTGGCAAAGATGAAGGGGCGGTTGCGGGCCGTGAGCAGGTCGGCGACGGGCGAGATCACCTTGCCGTTGACGTTGACGTCCAGGATTGC
>Ga0081540_1004939_pt1 | contig 10028 bp, 11 predicted proteins | sample TabmetS2T1R1_FD_71024 | JGI IMG/M metagenome (GOLD analysis project Ga0081540, IMG submission 71024) | Tabebuia heterophylla rhizosphere microbial communities from the University of Puerto Rico - S2T1R1 | ecosystem: Host-associated > Plants > Roots > Rhizosphere ... | reverse complement strand
CCGTCCATCCTGAGGGTGTCCGGTGCGCGAGGCCGTGACCTACGGCCGGCCTGTAGCTACCTGATGGGCCTCCGTGCGTCCGGGCGTCATCCGCCGCGGCCGAGCATGGCCAGGAACCTGGCCTGAGGGGTGGCGCCGGGCGGGACCGGCCGTTCCGCGTCGAACGCGCCGGCGGCCCGGAAGAGTTCTAGTTGCGGTTCGATGACCTGGCGGCATGCTTCCATGAGGCCGGGGTCGAGTGCGGTGTCCTGCCCGGTAGCGGTGGCCAGGTCCCAGCCGTGGATGAACACGTCGATGAACCGGTGCCCGGCATAGACCGATCCTGGGACTGGCCCGTAGGAGACGGCGCAGGGTGCATCGAGGGCGCCCGGGCGCAGGAAAGCGGCTGCGGCGGCCTTCGCCGAGGTGGCGTAGGAACTGGCGGGGTCGGGGCCGAGGACGTCCCCGTCGAGGCGGCTGCCGACGCTCTCGATTGTTGCCCCGGCGGCAAGTTCGGCCGCCCACAGGTTCCCCGAGACGACATGGTTGAGCAGGGCGCGCGCGTCCCAGCCCGCGCACGGCGTGGCGGCGTGCCAGCGACCGGCCGGGATGCCGGTCACGACGCGGCCGGTGACGTCCAGCGCCTGCGCGTGCAGTTCGGCGATGCCGGTCATGATGTCTCCCCTGGCGTGTCGTGCGTCACCAGCAGTGACGCGATCCGTTCGGCGACCATGATGGTGGGTATGTGGGTGTTGGCCGATGGGATGTCCGGCATGATGGATGCGTCCGCGACAGTCAGGCCGCCGGTGCCGTGGACGCTGCCGGCTGCGTCCACGACGGCCCCGGCCGCAGGGTCGGAACCCATGGCACAGGTGCCGACCGGATGATGATAGGTCCATGTGCTGCGGCGGATCCACTGGCGGAGCCGGTGGCGGTCTCGTGCGATGCCTGGTCCTGGTGCTAGTTCCTCCCCGCCGGACAGTTCTGCGATGGGGCCGGTCCCAGCCGGTTCCCGGATCCGGATCAGGCCGTCGGCGAGCCGGTCGAGGTCGCGGGGCTCGCGGAAGTATCCCAGATCGATGCGCGGGGCGGCGGACGGGTCGGCCGAACGCAGCCGCACCGTCCCGCGGGAGGCGGGCTTGAGCAGCGCCACGCCGATGAAGAACGTCCCGCGGCCGCCGTCGGCGAACGGGCCGCCCACGATGTACTGCAGGTCCGGTGGGCCATCCCCGGCGGCGTCTGTGCTGTGCGTGGTCGCCATCACCTGGAACATCGGTGCCGGGCGGACGTGGCGGGGGTATCTGAAGTCGAGGGACACGGCGGGGTGATCGGCCAGGTTGGCGCCGACGCCGGGCAGGTCCGCCACGACGGGAATGCCACGTTCACGAAGGTGCCCGGCGGGGCCGATGCCCGACCGCAGCAGCAACGCCGGGGTGCTGTACGCGCCCGCGCACACAACGACCCGGGGGGCCCGGATCTCGCCGCCCGTGGTCAGCCGCACGCCGGCCACCTGGTCCCGCTCGACCAGCAGGCCGCTGACTTCGGTGCCGCAGCACACCGTGAGGGACGGCCGTGACCGGCCGGATGGCAGGTAGGCAAGCGCGGTGCTGATCCGCTCACCGTGGAGCGTGTTGACCGGTAGTGCGGCGACGCCGACGGCGCCGGGAGCGTTCGCGTCCGGCACCCGCGTGCAGCCCGCTTGCTCAAGCGCCTTCAGGCCGGCCTGGGCGACGTCGGTGAACTCGTCATCTCCGTACCGCCGGATCGGCAGCGGGCCGCCATCGCCGTGCCATGCTGCCGCGCCGAAATCTGCGTCATTCTCCAGCCGGGTGAAAAACGGCAGGACTTCATCGAACGACCACCCGTCGTTACCGGCTCGCGCCCACGCGTCGTAGTCCGCCGGATGGCCGCGCAGCGCGAATGTGGCATTGGTTGAGGAGCATCCGCCCAGCAGCTTGCCCCGTGGTAGCGGCCGGGCCACGCCCGCGGCGTCCGGTTCGGCGACGTATCCCCAGTCGTGGCCGGTGGTAGGCCGCCAGCCGTCCCGCACGTCGGCGGGCATGAGCGCCCGGTGGTCGGGCCCGGCTTCGAGCAGCAGCACCCGGCGGGTTCCGTCCTCGCTCAGCCGGGCGGCGACAACGCAGCCCGCAGCTCCCCCGCCGACCACGACGACGTCATAACCGGCTTCCAGCTTGTCCTGGCCGGCGCTCATGGTGGCCTCCCTGCCTTCGGCGGCGATGCCGAACCGTCAGCCGCCAGCCTCCGCTGTCAGCCGCCAGCCTCCGCGGGCCCCGTCTCTGGCTCCGTCAACGCAGCGTCAAAGTGCGCGGCGAATTTCAGAGCAGGCGCGCGTCCGCGACGTCGTACTCGGCCACCGAAGCCTCGAGCATCGCGGCGCCCTGCTCGTCGGAGGGGCCGCTGCCCCGGAACGCCTCGACGGCTGCCTGCGACTCCCAGCGCTCGAATATGTCGATGCGGCCGGCGTCCACCAGATCCGCGGTGATGGCGAAGTCCAGGCAGCCGGGTGCGAGGCGGGCCTGTTTCACGACGCTCACGCAGTCCGCAAGGTAGGACTCACGCTGCTGCGGGTCGACGACGATATGCCCCGCGACGATAACCATCTGCTGTCCCTCCGCTGAGTTCGGGTCGGCCATTGCTGAGAATGACCATCGACCGAGGCCGAACTCATCGGTGTGCGAGCGATGGGCAAAGTCCTCGTGAGCTGAGCAGATGGCAGCGTCCGCGCTCGTAGCCCCTGGCCTCAGCTTCCCGGAGGCGGTTCCCCGGTCACGTCTTCGCCGATCCGGGGATCGGCGAAGTCGCGGAAGAGCACGATATGACCGTCCCGGATCCGGAGGACCTGGATGGACGCTGCCGTAATCGACCGGCCCGTCGTGGTCATGGTCGCCTTGGCCCGCATCTCAGCGATCACCACCTCCGGGTCCTGGGCCTGGTAAAGCTCCGCCACCTCGTAGTCCTCAATCTGAAGTGGCGACGCCATGATCTGGCGCGAGTACTCGCGGATCACCTCCCGGCCCTCCAGGCGCACGGGCGTGCCCGGCGGCCCGTGGAAGGAGAACTCGATCACCGCGTCGGGCGCGAACAGGTCAGCGAAGCCGTCGGCATCGCCGTCCAGCATGAGCTGGCGGCGGCGGGCCAGGACGTCGGCGGGCGTGGCGGATGGCATGCGGCGTTTCCCTTCACTATGACAGCCGGGCCGCCTCGGGCTGGGCGTCCTGAGGCTGGGCGTTCGTTCAACAGTCGTTCATTGAACGATCGTAGAATCAAATGAGCTCTTGGTCAACACCCGTAGAATGAAACAATGACCACTCCCCGGCCCGGTTCCCGCGCCGACCAGCGCCGCCGCACCGAGGCGCGCATCCTCGACGCCGCGACCCAGGTCTTCTTCAGCGCCGGGTACGACCGGACCACCATCCGCGCCGTGGCGTCGGCCGCAGGAGTGGACGCGGGCCTGGTCATGCACTACTTCGGGTCCAAGCAGGAGCTGTACCGGCGGGTGATCGACGCCGCCCCCGTCCCCGAGATCGGCGGGACGCCGGCGGAGGCAGCCGAGCAGATCCTCGCCTCGCTCGCCGACCGGCTGGCGAGCGAGCCCGTGGCGTCGCTGGCCCTCTTCCGCTCGATGCTGACCAACCCCGAGGCCGCCAGCGCCGCCGGCGCCGGCATCGCCCGCTACGAGGCGCAGATCGCCCAGGCCATCCCCGCCGACGACGCGGACCTGCGGGCCGCGATCATCAGCGCCATCACCCTCGGCATCACGGTCTCCCGGCACCTCGTCAAGTCCGACGAACTCGCCACCGCCGACCCCGCGCACGTCATCGAGCTGCTGCGCCCCTGCGTGCTCTCGCTGGCAGCCCGCGGCGGCACCGGCTCTACACGTTAAGGAGGCCGGCCGCGCCCCAGCGACCGGCATGCTCACCACCGTCCCGTTCTGAAGCCGTGGCCCGCGGTAGCACCGGCGGCGTACGTGGCATGCTTGCAAAGGTGAAGGACCCAGTTAGGCTGCTCCGCCGGATCGCGGTCACCGTGGTAGGCACGGTGATCCTCGTTGTCGGCGTGGTGCTCTTGGTGGCACCCGGGCCTGGCCTGGTAGTAATAGCCGTGGCGCTGGCCGTGTTCGCCATCGAGTATGAATGGGCCAGGCGCAATCTTGCTGCCGTGCAGTCACGCGCCCGTTCGGCGGCCCTCAAGGCGGCAGCCAGCCGCGTGGCCACGGCCTCCGCCGTCCTTTTCGGCGTGGGCGCCATCGGCCTTGGCGTGGTGCTGATATTCACGAACCTGCTGCCATTGTCCGGCGTGGGAACCGGCGTGGGTGTCGCCGTCGGGGGGCTGACCGTGCTGGTGACCATGGTCTACGGCCTCCGGGAAATGCGGAATGCCAAGAAGATTGAGGAGAGCGAAGAGCCTGAATAGGTTCGGGCGCGGCGAAGCCGATGGTCTCACTTTCCCTGGACCTCATCCGTCACATTCGTCCACCAATTCGAAATATGGCGAAAATGCTGGCGATTCGAGATAGTTTACGCTATGATGTTCGAAGAACAATACTTCTGCCGAACGGACGTGGCCCATGCCTTCGGTACCGGCCCCAGCAGACCCCGGGTGGGACGAGGATCCCGCCTGGCTGGACCGCGACCCGATGACCGCCGGGGAGCGGGAGGCGTGGCTGGACCGGCTGTGCGCCCAGGACGACGACCCGGCTGACGCCCCGCAGGAGTACTGGGATCCCGAGTCGTGCGCGCCGCCGCCGGGGCAGGACGAGCTGACCGCGGACGAGCTCGCCGGAATCCGGGAAGCGGCCGGCGATGAGATGCTCGCGCTGGATGCGGCCAGCACCGGGCGGCGAGGGCCGGGGCAGGCCGGCTCGGCCCGGGTGTTCCCGGGTGAGTCGGCGAGCCGGGCGGCCGGGTTCGGCACCGGGATGGCGTGGGACCTGACGCCGGGCTGCGCCCAGCTGGCGGTGGCCGCCGATGCTGCGGTGGCCGAGGGCCCAGGTGACTCGTTCAGCGGGGTGGCCGATCAGGAGCTGATCGGGCTGGTGTGCGCCTTCGACCGGGTCGAGGCGCACATGGCCGCCCGCAAGCTGGTCGCGATCGCGGAGGTGTTCCGGCGCAATCCCGAGGACGGGTTCGAGCCGGAGCCGGGGCGGATGCCGCTGGTGGTGCACGAGTTCACCCGGGACCAGCTGGCCTTGGCGCTGGGCGAGTCCCGCGCGGCGGCGGACTGGCAGCTGACCGCGGCGTGGCACCTGGCCACCCGGCTGGACGGCACGCTGGGCCTGCTGCGGGACGGGGTCATCAGCCGGGGCAAGGCCGAGCTGATCGTCCGGCTCACCCAGTACCTGTCCGACGACGAGGCCCGGAAGGCAGAGGCGAAGATCGCCGACCGGGCCGGGCGGCTGACCCCCGGCGGGCTGCGTTCCGCGCTCGCCCGCGCGGTGATGGAGGTCGCGCCGGAGAAGGCGAAGGAGCAGCGGGAGACCGCGGCGAAGTTCGCGCGGGTGGAGCGGTGGGCCGAGGACTCCGGCAACGCCGCGCTGATGGGCCGCGAACTGCCGCCGGACGAGGTGCTGGCATGCGATCAGCGGATTACCTCGTGGGCCGGTGAGCTGAAGAAGGCCGGGCTCGAGGGCGGGATGGATGAGCTGCGCGCTCGCGCGTTCCTGGACCTGGTCCTCGGCAAAGACTCACGTCCCCGCCGGGACGGTGCCGAGCCAGCTACTAGCCCTGCAGGCGGGTTCGCCGGCCGGGTCACCCTTACCGTCCCGCTGGGCACTGTAGCCGATCTCGCGGACCGGCCCGGCGAGCTGGCCGGACACGGCCCGGTCGACCCCTGGCTGGCCCGCGACCTGGCCGCTGCGGCCGCGCGGAACCCGGCCACGACCTGGTGCGTGACCGTCACCGACGAGCAGGGACACGCCGTCGGGCACGGCTGTGCCCGGCCCGAACCCAAAAGTCACACCAAACGCGCTGGGCCCGGGCCGCCGGGGTTCTCCTTCACCCCGGCCGCCCGGGACGGCCCGCCCGGCGGGTACGGCACCTGGCGGCTACGCATCCCGGGTGGCGGGCCGGACCTGATCGTCGCGATCGACACCCTGGACACCCGGGACTGCGAGCACCGGTACGAGGCCCGGGGCCACGACCCCGGGGTCAGGCTCCGGCACCTGTCCCAGGTCCGGCACGCCACCTGCACCAGCCCGGTGTGCCGGCGACCCGCCCGGACCTGCGACTTCGAGCACAACGTGCCCTACGAGGCAGGCGGACGGACCTGCTTGTGTAATGGCGGCCCGAAGTGCCGGCACGACCATCGGCTCAAGCAACAGCCCGGCTGGACCGTCGACCAGCTGCCCGACGGGACGTTCCGCTGGACCACCCGGGCCGGACGCAGCTACGACACCGAACCCACCCGCTACCCCATCTAGCGGTCCACGAACCCGGTGGTCCTTGACTTCAAGCGCTTGAGGTTGGTTTTGCTGCAGTCCTGACGGCTTTCACCATCCAGGATGTCTCCCGGCGCAGCGGGCTCAGCGAGCCCACGCTGGCCGTCCGGCGGCGCCAGCTACATGTTCGTTACCGGCTTCGGACCGGGACCGTGGCGCGGGCCCGCGCAGCCGGTCCCGTCACCTCGACCTCGACCGCGTCCGGGAGCCTGGCGAGGGGCGGCGTCAGCCGCAGCCGGAACGCCTGCATGCCGTCGTCCAGCGTCAGCGGCTCGCCCGCCGTCGCCACGTGCCAGTGGCCGGCGCTGTCCCTGAGCCACCAGGAGAAGCCCGGTGTCCAGTTCCACTGATAGCGGTCGGCGAGCTGCGGCGTGCCGCTGCTGATCACGTGCAGGTGGCTCTCGCCCGCGACCGTATTCAGCCCGGCTAGGGCGAACCGGGCCCCGTCCACGTCGGGGAGGACGCAGGCCAGCGGCGCGAACGCGTCGGCGTCGTCTGCCGACCCGGCATGGCGTGCGATCACGCTGTCCCACGGCGCCGGAATATCCCCGGCGGGCGGGACGGTGATGCCGTGCCCGGACGCGCCGAGCCGCTGGCACAGCGCGGCGAGCTGGCCGGGTACCGGGCTGCCGACGGCGATCGCGCCCGTCTCCATGAGCACCGTGATGATCTCGCCCGGCACGGGGCCCTCGATCGGGCCGCGGGCGTCTCCGCTGGCCAGGATGCGTTCGGCCTCGAGTACGAGCAAGCGTTCAGCGGGACTGATCGCCGCCCGTTCGGCCGAAGAGGCCATGGCCTGGTGACCGGGCCGTGCCGGTGGTCCGATGGGGAGCCGGACGAGACGGGCCCCGTCGCCGATCAGGTCGAGCCGCCGGACACCGGGCGCGGGCACCGGCGACAACCGCGCGACGCCGAACCAGGTGAGGGGCCCGCCCACGCCGCCCTCGAACCGGACGGCGTAGCGAGTCCCCTGATCGTCCACCGCCCCGAGCTGGTCGTACAGCATGTGGTGCGGCCCGGCCCCGATGTGCTCCAGGTCCGCGCTCGATCCGTCCGGGGGCCAGTGCATGCGCATAGCGACGGTGATCACGGCCTGGGTCGGCGTCCGGACCAGTGACAGGAGGTGCAACGTCCACGGCGCGCGGTCACTGCCCGCCCGCAGCGACGCGCCGATGGGCGCGGCCCGCATCGGCTGGCTGGCGCCGGGAGACGGGCGGCTGACGGGCGACTCAAACATGATGCGGTGCAGGACGGGTCGGTGCCAGTTCAGCAGGAGCCGTGACCGGATCTCGATGGCCGCGTGAAGCTCAGACGCGAGGCGGTCGAGGTCATCCTGGTCGAGCACGCCCGCCGCGACGAGGATCCGACCGGCCCGTATGACCTTCCACCCGGCCATCTCCGCCGTCTGGAAGGGCGACATGCCTGGATCGGCCGAGAGGTCCTGGGCCGCGGCGTCGAGGCGGCGCAGCTCGGCAGCCGCCCGGCGGAGTTCGGCCTCGGCCCGCAGCCTGAGGTAGGTCTCGGCGCGTTCGTCGTCCATCTTCGCTAAACGAAATGGACCTCGGCTTGAGCTGGCTCGTGGTCGACGAGACGATCGCAGGTCGGGCAGTACCAGCGGGCCTCGATGGGGGTGCCGCACGCAGGGTGCCGGGGCGCGTGCGCCGGATCGGCGTGGCCGGAACCCCAATAGGCCAGCAACCGGAGCGCCCCCGCCAGTTCCTGGCCCTCGGCCGTCAGATGGTAGGCGGCGCGGGGCGGTCGCTCGGAGTAGGGCCGGGCCACGAGCAGCCCTTCACGTTCGAGCCGCTTGAGCCGGTCAGACAGGATGTTCGCCGCGATACCGGGCAGCTGATCGAGCAGGTCGTTGAACCGGCGCGGCCCGCTGAGCAGCGCCTCCACCACAAGCAGAGTCCACCGGTCACCCACTCGGGCTAGCGCCTCGGCCAGCGGCGACGAAGGGATTTCGCTCTGGGCCATAAAGCGATCGTAGTCGTTGACATCCCCCTAGTTAGTAGTAACTTGCAAGTTACTACTAACTGAAGGGCGTACGGCGATGACAATCTTCGACGAGATCCAGGCAAGCATCGCAGGGCTGGCGGAGAACGCCGGCTCCTCGGTGGTGGGCATCGGCCAGCGGTGGGGTGTGGGCTCCGGCATCGTGCTCGGCGAGGGACGGGTGCTGACCAACGCGCACAACATCCGCGGCAGTGAGGTGACGGTCACATTCGCGGACGGACGCACGGCCGAAGGGACCGTGGCCGGGCACGACGTCGACGGCGACCTGGCCGTCGTCCAGGCCGACACCGGCCAGGCGGCCGTGCTGCCGTGGGCCACCGGGGAACCTGCCGTCGGGATGCCCGTCTTCGCCCTGGCCAACCCGGGCGGGCGCGGGCTGCGGGTGACGTTCGGGACCGTCTCGGGCATCGACCGGAGCTTCCGCGGCCCGCGTGGCCTGCGCATCACCGGCAGCCTCGAGCACACCGCCCCGCTGCTGCCCGGCTCCTCCGGCGGCCCCGTCCTCGACGCCGCAGGACACCTGCTCGGGATCAACACGAACCGCCTCGGCGAGGGCTTCTACCTGGCCATACCCGCCGACGAGGAGCTGCGCCGCCGGGTCGACGCGCTCGCCCGCGGGGAGTCGGCCCGGCCGCCGCAGCTCGGCATCACGATCACTCCCGGCCACATGGCCAGGCGGATGCGGCGTGCCGTCGGCCTGCCCGACGCCGAGGGCCTGCTCATCCGGGGCGTAGCCGAGGACAGCCCGGCCGCACGCGCCGGCCTCGCATCCGGCGACCTGATCGTTACGGCCGCGGGCCAGCCGGTCCGTTCGGTGGACGACCTGTCCGGCGCGCTCCGGGCGGCCTCCGGCGCCATCGAGCTGACCGTGCTCCGCGGCACCGATGAGCGCACCATCCAGGTAACGTTCGGCCAGGACGGCTAGGAGAAGGCCGTGCGCCGTCGCCCGGCAACGTCCGCACGCCGCTGACGCTCTACGGCGTCATGAGGGCCGAACGGGCTCGGTTGGCCCGTTGTCCGGCAGCTTCCTGCCCGGAGCTGGCATGACCGACGTACTGGCGGGTAGTGGCAGCCAACCCGGTCCCGCTACCGGGTGATGATCGTGGCTGCCCGGGCCTGCGGCCTGGGCACGCTTGGCGGCGTGCGACAGGAGGCTCTGGTCATGGGTGGCGATCTGGGCATCACGGTCCGCGATGAACGCGGCGTCGTGATCGCGGCAGTCACCGGGGAGATCGACATTTCTACCGTGGCTCAGCTGCGGGAGCGCCTGTTCGAGCTGGCGGACAACGGCGGGACGCTGATCGTCGACCTGAACCAGGTCACGTTCATCGACTCGGCCGGGCTCGGGGCGCTGGTCGGCACGGCCCGGCGAGCTGCCGCGCGCGGCGGCAGCCTGCATGCGATCTGCGCTCAGCCGCAGCCCCGCAAGCTGCTGTGGATGACCGGGGTGGACCGGCGGATTCCGCTGGCAGTCACCGTGGACGAGGTGCTGATATCTCAGGTGGCGTCCCGGGATGAATCCCGTTCCGGCACCTGATCAGGCCGGCAGGCGGGGCACAGAAAACGAGTTACTGTG
>Ga0081540_1004938_pt1 | contig 10031 bp, 11 predicted proteins | sample TabmetS2T1R1_FD_71024 | JGI IMG/M metagenome (GOLD analysis project Ga0081540, IMG submission 71024) | Tabebuia heterophylla rhizosphere microbial communities from the University of Puerto Rico - S2T1R1 | ecosystem: Host-associated > Plants > Roots > Rhizosphere ... | reverse complement strand
GAGACGGCCGACGATGCCCTCGCTATCGAGCGGCTGCATGAGCGCACCTTCGGGCCCGGCCGTTACGCCCGCACCGCCTTCCGCATCCGTGAGCAATTGGTGCATCGGCTCGACCTTTCGTTCACGGCGCGCATCGGGACGCTGATGGTCGGCTCGGTGCGGACGACGCCGGTCCGCATCGGGGAGACTGCGGCGCTCCTGCTCGGGCCGCTCACCATCGAGCCGCCGTTTCGCGAGCGCGGCATCGGCCGCGCGCTGATCGACCGGACGCTCGCGGCCGCGCGCGCCGCCGGACATCGCCTGGTTGTACTGGTGGGCGATGAGCCGTATTACGGGAGATCTGGCTTCAAGCGCATTCCCAAAGGGGCCGTGACCATGCCGGGGCCAGTCGATCCGGCGCGCCTGCTGGTGGCGGAATTGGCCGACGGTGCGTTCGCGAGCGTGTCCGGCACCATCCGTCCGGACTGGGATGCGGCCTGAACAGGGGTGATATGCCGGCGCGCCCGCGCTCGATAGCTGCCTCTTTGACCGCCCCGGAGGCCGCATGTAGGTTGGCGCGCCGGGTTTCAAGGAGATGAGGGGTAACAATATGCGAATGTTTGCTGCTGCAGTGCTGGCAGGAACGCTGCTCGCCGCGCCGACCGCGCAGGCTCAGATCGTGGATCTGAATACCGTGACCTGCAAGGACTTCGGCGGATTCAACAAGGATATCACCTTCGCCTTGGTGATGTGGCTCGATGCCTATTACCGCGACGAGGACGATCCGCCGATCATCGATTTCGACAAGATGGCGCAGAAGGCCGGCCGCCTCGGCGAGTACTGCGGCAAGAACCCGACCCATGCGCTGACCACGGCCGCCGAGCCGATCATGAGCAAATAACGGCGGCGCTTGTTCCGCCTTAGAGCATGATCCCGAAAAAGCCTGCCCCGGACTCGATCCAGGGTGGATGCCGGTTTTCGGAAAAGCATGCCCTTGGGCTCGACCCGAGGGATCATGCTCCAAGGATAATAGAGCGAGATGACCTTATCTTCGAATCGTCATCTCGCTCTATGCCGTAATGGGCTCGTCGCCGGCCGCGCCGTCGCCGTAGTGGCGGCGGCGGCTGGACGTGCGGCGGCGCGGGACGAAGCGGCACAGGTCATTGAGGAAGCCGGCCCAGCGATGACCGCGAGCAAGCTCGCGGTCGAGCGCCGCGAGCGTGCGGGCAAGACCGGGATCCTGATCGTTGAGCCAGACGCGCAGCACGCGGGCATAGAGCAGCGCCAGTCCTTGCGCACGCACCAAGCCGCGCGGGCCGGAGGCATCGATATCGGCCGCCGTCAACATCCATTGCTGTGACCGCACGGCGAGGCCATTGAGCGCAAAGCAGAGGCCGGGATTGCGCCCGGCGGACCGCACCAGAGAGCGGATCGCGGCCCGATGCGGGGCCATGATCTCGAGCCGGCGCATCAGCACGTCGAACAGCCGCTCGCGCGGCGATTCTTCCGCCACGTCGGCGTCGCCGCCCGCCAGGACCTGGCGGTCGATCTCCTTGATGTGGGCGGCGAGCACCGCCATGGTCGAGCTGAACTCGGCGCGGCATTGCGCAAGCGAAAGTCCCGAGCGCGCGGCGATTTCGCCGAAGCCGATCGACTCGAACGGTTTTTCCGCGAGCAGCGCCACGAAGATCTCGACGACCCTCTCGCGGTCGCTCTTGCTGGGCGAGGGCAGTTGCGGCTTGTCGTTCTTGGGTGTGCGGGCCATGGGGGCCTCCATCTGACTGTCGGCCGGCAAGTGTAGGCGCCCGACGGAGGCCGTTCAAACGCGGCGCTAGGCCGCAAGACCGGCGATGGACCTAATCGGCCAGTTCGCGTGAGCGGCGCGTAGCTGCCGCGACTGCATTGCTCATCAGCCGGCCGAGACCGTCCTCCGCCATCAGCACATCGAGCGCGGCGGCGGTGGTGCCGCCCGGGGAGGTTACGTTCTGCCGCAGCGTTGCCGCATCGATCGGCGAGCGGTGCAGAAGCTCGCCCGAGCCGGCCACGGTGACGCGCGCCAGTCGCGCCGCCAGGTCGGGCGGCAGGCCCGCCGCAGCGCCGGCCTTGGCCAGCGTCTCCGCCAGCAGGAAGACATAGGCCGGGCCGGAGCCCGACAGCGCCGTCACCGGGTCGAGCAGGGATTCGTCGTCGACCCATTCGACCGTTCCGGTGGCCACCAGGAGCTTGTGCGCCAGCTCGCGCTGCGCCGGCGTGACGCGCTCATTCGGCACCGCCACGGTGATGCCGCGTCCGATCGAGGCCGCCATGTTCGGCATCGAGCGCACGATGGCGGTGTCGGGCGGCAGCGTTTCGGCAAGGAAGCTCAGGGTCTTGCCGGCCATGATGGAGAGCACCACGGTCGAGTCGGCGATCGTGCGCGCAAGCCACGGCATGATCTCGGCGGCATTCTGTGGCTTCACCGCGACCACCACGGCAGCCGGCTCGTCGAGCACGTCCATGGCCGGATTGACCTTGAGGCCGTGGGCCGCGAGGGCGGCAATCTCCGGCGACGGCACCGGCTCGATTACTGCCGTGCGCGCCGCATCGAGGCCGAGACGCAGCCATCCTTCGAGCAGGGCGCCGCCCATCTTGCCGGCGCCAACCAGCACCAGCGTGCCGGCGAAATCGCTCAGCGTCACGGCCGTCTCGTCGGGAGATAAGGGTGGTGGGTTCATGGCGGATGCTCCAGACCGGGTAAAGCATCATCAACCCCGGCCGGGTTGTCCACCTCTGTCAGCAGCCGTCAAGTGCCGTCGATTTGAAGATCACGAACTTCGAAAGCGGGGCACTGGCCGGGCACACGATGTCGCGCCGGGAAGCGCCGCCAACCGGAACACAGAGACCTGTCAGGCTTCGCCGGACGTCTCGAAGATTGCCGCGTCCATTGCCTTGCGGGCGCCGGTGCCGGCCCACACTACGAATTGGAAGGCCTGGTAGTTGCGCTCGCAGGCCTCAACGGCGGCATCGAGCAGCACCTCGCATTGCCGCCCCGAAGCTTCCACCCCGCCGGCCAAGGTCAGGGCGTGGCGGAACATCACCACGCCGTCCTGGCTCCACAGGTCGAAATGGCCGAGCCAGAGCTGCTCGTTTACCAGGTTGATCAGCGTCAGCACTTCGGCGCGGCGGCGGTCCGGCACCTTGAGGTCGAACGCGCAGGCGAGATGCAAAGTCTCGATTTCGTCCATCCAAGTGAAACCCACCTGGTAGCTGGTCCAGCGGCCGGTGATCGAGATGGTAATCTCGTCGTCGCCGGCGCGGTCGAACGCCCACTCGTTCAGCGCCGCCACGTGCTCGACCACGTCGACCGGGTTGATCCGGCGTTCGGTGGTGGATTCGATGAGGGACATGCCGCCTCCACGGTTGGGGGAGCAGGGGCGATCTCGGCGGCAAATCCGAGATCCCGGACGAAACATGCCCCACCGGGGCAACCTGTGGCCGACCCTGCAGGCCGAATCACTGGCGCGACCCACTATAACTGCTTCGCGCTTCCGGCCAAACCGGCAAGCGGGGATTCATCAAGGATTCACAGATACTTGGACTTCGGCTCTGATGGCGGGTGGCGAAAGCCGAATTGTTGAATCAATCGAACAGGCTAGAGACCGATTCTTCCGCTGCAGTGCGGCCGATGGCCTCGCCGATCAGGCTCGCGATCGACAGCACGCGGATGTTGCGGGCGACCCGGACCGCCTCGGTGGGCTGTATCGAATCCGTGATGACGAGCTCCTTGAGCTGGGAGGCAGTAATGCGGGCCACCGCGCCGCCGGACAGGACGCCGTGCGTGATATAGGCATGGACCGCGGTCGCGCCCTGTTCGAGCAGCGCATCGGCGGCGTTGATCAGGGTGCCGCCGGAATCGATGATGTCGTCGACCAGGAGGCAGCTGTGGCCCTCGACGTCGCCGATGACGTTCATGACCTCCGACTCGCCGGCGCGCTCGCGCCGCTTGTCGATGATGGCGAGCGGCGCGTTGATGCGCTTGGCGAGACCGCGCGCGCGCACCACGCCGCCCACGTCGGGCGAGACCACCATGAGCTTGGAAAGGTCGAACCGTTCCTTGATGTCGCGCACCATGACCGGCGCCGCGTACAGGTTGTCGGTCGGGATGTCGAAGAAGCCCTGGATCTGTCCGGCATGCAGGTCGAGCGTCAGCACGCGATCGGCGCCGGCATTGGTGATCAGATTGGCCACCAGTTTGGCCGAAATCGGCGTGCGCGGCCCCGGCTTGCGATCCTGGCGGGCGTAGCCGAAGTACGGAATCACGGCGGTGATGCGCCGCGCCGACGAGCGCCGCAGCGCATCGATGATGATCAGAAGCTCCATCAGGTGATCGTTCGCCGGAAACGACGTGGACTGCAGCACGAAGACGTCGGCGCCGCGCACGTTTTCCAGGATCTCGACGAAGATCTCCATGTCGGCAAATCGGCGCACCACCGCCCGGGCGAGCGGTGTCGCCAGATACGCGCCGATCGCTTCTGCGAGCGCCGGGTTGGAGTTCCCAGCGACGAGCCGGATGGCCCCGTTATTCCTCGGCATCTCGGCCCTTTAGCGTCCTCAAACCCACCCCCGAAAAGGCGCCGTGGTGATAACAAGGCGTCGGGGAACCGGCAATAAGCCGGCGCGCGCGCGGACCGAATTGTGCCGAGGTTTTTGCCGCAACAGTAAAGGCTCAGTCCCAGTTAAGGGCTCAATCCGGCGTGTTGGCGAGGGCCAGGGCGGCATCGAGCCCAGGCGCATAGGCGCTGCGCGCGGGCCGTCGTGCCGGCGAGCGCGCCGGGGTCGGTGGCTCGGCAGCCGGCGCGGCTTGCGGCTCGGCGATATCGCGGTCGACGCCGGCAACCGCCACCCCGTCGGCATCGGCCGGCGGCAACGGTGCGCGGTTGCCCCCCTCGAGAAAAACGGCCAGCCGATCCATGCTGGTGCGCGCGATCCGGCGCAGCATCGCGTCGTCGGCGACCGACCATGCATCGCCCGCGCGGCGTCCCGCCGGCTCCTCGCTGGCGATGCGCAAGACGCGCCGCTTGTTGGCGTCGTAGACGTCCCACACCCAGCCGATATGCGTGCGGCCGCCTTCCAGGTGCGCTGCCATGTAGCCACGCACGCGGTAGCTCGGTGTGGCTTCGCGGGAAATCACGCTGACCTGCCGGGCAACCGCTTCGGCGGCAAGATTCTCCACCAGCTTCTGGAACACCAGCTGCGGCGGCCCGTCGATCGATTCGAATGCAATGCTGGCGTTGCGGCCGCTCACCAGCGACCCGGTCGATTGCCCGTCGGCGATGCATCCGGACAGCGCCAGCGCAAGCAGCGGAATCACCGCGCCACGCCACCGAAATGCATCAGCCGGGCCGGCCCATCGCTGGCCCGCAGCACTCCGCATCCACACCTCCCGCCCGACGCGCCACTGTTTTGGGCGCGCTTGCGCGCGCGGCGTCGTCGGCCACGCTTTTGGTAGCCGCAATCGAAGATGAGGTCCAGTCGCGCAGCAATCGTAGCGACTGTTGACAGGCATGCTGCTTTGGCACCTAGAGCATGATCCCGAAAAGTGGATACCGATTTTCGGAAAAGATCATGCTCCAACAATAGGGTAGAGCGAGATGGCTATTCGAAGAAAAGTCGTCTCGCTCTAAGCGCAGTACGGTCCGACAAATCGCCGGAATCGTGAGCGCGGGCGCCGTGGCCGGCTACGGCTCGGCCAGCGCGATCGCGTTGATGTGGCGGCCGTAGTCGGGCTCGCGCCGGTGCGTGGAGCGGCGATAGCTGAAGAAGCGGTCGTCCGCATAGGTATCGAGCGCGAGGTCGTCGACACGGTCGATGCCGGCGCGGTCGAGGTCGGCCGCGATGTAGCCGGCGAGGTCGAACATGGCGTGACCGTCGCGGCGGGACGGCGTGAAGAAGCGCTCGTTGTCCAGGTTGGCGGCGCGGAAGCGGTCGATCAGATCCGACCCCACTTCGTAGCTCGGCTGACGGATCATCGGGCCGATGGCGGCAACGATGCGCCGGCGCTCGGCGCCGAGCCGCTCCATGGCGGCGATCGTGCTTTCGATGACGCCCGTCAGCGCCCCGCGCCAGCCGGCATGGGCGGCCGCGATCACGCGCGCTTCGCCATCGGCCAGAAGCACCGGCCCGCAATCCGCGGTCGAAACCCCGATGGCCAGCCCTGGCACGCGTGTCACGATGGCGTCTGCGTGCGGCCGCGTCTCGTGTGTCCACGGCGCTTCGGCGACGACCACGTCGGGGGAATGGATCTGGTAGGCGGTGATGAGATGATCCGGCGCCACGCCGAGGGCGGCCGCCATGCGGGCGCGGTTCTCGCGCACATGCGTGGCGTCATCGCCGGAGCCCTGGCCGCCGTTGAGGCTTTCATAGATGCCGCCGGACACCCCGCCCTCGCGGCTGAAGAAGGCGTGGCGAATGCCAGGAAGCGCCCCCAGCGACGGGGCTTGCAGAGCGAAACCGGGCAGCGGCGCAGTCATCGCGCCTCACATTCGGCCGGCACGGGCTCGACCTCGAACCCGGGCAACGTGGCCAGTCCAGGATGGGCGATGGCCATCGCCTTGAACAGTCTCCCCATGCCGGCCGGCCTATCACCGATGAGACGGGCGAGGGCGGCTTCGACGGCGGACGCCTGCGCGGCAGTGGCGCCGGTCGCGAGCTTCTGCGCGCGCTCGGCAATGCCGAGGCGGCGCAGGAAGTCGCCCTGCGTCACCGGACCGCTCACTCGCGCACCCTCGTGTCTGGCGGCCCGTCCGAGGGCGGCGAAGTCCACATGAGCGGTGAGGTCCATCTCGCCGGGCGCTGCCAGCGGATCGGCAAAGCCGTGACCGGCGACGGCCTGCAGGGTTTCGCCGGGCGCGCTTTCGGCATGGCCGTAATCGATGATAAGCGCCGCGCCATTGTCGCGCGTGAGCCGCCGCGCGATTTCGCGCACCACCACGTCCGAGCGCCATTCGAATAGCGAGCCGTCGGCGGCGCCGCGCACATTGGCCGGCCACGCGGCATCGACGCCACGCAGCGGCTCGGGCGCAAGTCCGAACTTGAGCGTTTCATCATCGTCGCCGCGGCCGACCATTCGCTCGTGCCAGCCATCGCGGCCCTTGATGGCCTGGTGCACCGGCAAGGCATCGAAAAACTCGTTGGCGATGACAATGGATGGCCCGGGTGGCACCTGCGCGACATCGGTGTGCCAAGTCGGCGGCTCGGCGAGCCAGGACAGCGTGTCCCGCTGGCGCTGCTGCAGGACCGGGCTCGTTTCGGCCAGGTGCACGCGGATCGCGGCGCGAAATGCCGGCACCAGCCGCGCGGCGCGCAGCGCGTCCGCCATCAAGGTGCCGCGTCCGGGGCCGAGCTCGATGAGGTTCACGCTGCGCGGCGCGCCCATCATCCGCCACACCGTCGCGGCCCACAGGCCGATCAATTCGCCGAACATCTGGCTGACTTCCGGCGCCGTGACGAAGTCGCCGCGCGTCCCCAGCGGGTCGCGCGTCATGTAGTAGCCGTAGCCGGGATGGGACAGGCACAACGCCATGTAGCGGGCCACCGGCAGCGGCCCCTCGTCGGCGATCATGCGGCGAATCTCAGCCGCGAGCGGCGTCATGACTGGGTCGGGCAGCCGGACTGCGCAGCGCATAAGCGATGAAGGCGATGCCGACGAGCATCAGCGGGATCGACAGCAGCATCCCCATGGTGAGCCCGCCCCAGAGGAAACCGAGTTGCGGGTCGGGCTCGCGGAAGAGCTCGCAGAAGCAGCGCAGCAGGCCGTAGCCGAGCGCGAAGGCGCCGGTCACGAGGCCCGGCCGCTTGAGCGCGCCCTGGCGCACGAGCCAGGCCAGCACGAGCAGGAGCAGCAGCCCTTCGAAGACGGCCTGGTAGAGCTGGCTCGGGTGGCGCGGAAGCGGGCCGCCCCCGGGAAACACCATGGCCCACGGCACGTCGCTCACCCGTCCCCACAGCTCGCCGTTGATGAAGTTGGCGATGCGCCCGAGAAAATGGCCGATCGGATAGACCGCGCAGCTGACATCGGCGAGCGACAGGAAGGGGATGCGGCGACGGCGCGCAAACAGCGCCACCGCCAGGACGACGCCGATGAACCCGCCGTGGAACGACATGCCGCCCTTCCACAATTGCACGATTTCGACCGGGTTCGCGGCGAAATGGGCGGGATTGTAGAACAGCACGTAGCCGATGCGGCCGCCGAGGATCACGCCGAGCGTCGCCCACAGGACGAAGTCGTCGTAATCGGCGACGGTCATCGGCGCCGGTCCGCCCCACAGCCGCTCGGCGCGGATGATCGCCCGCGCGTAGAGCCAGCCGAGCAGGATCCCGGTGATGTAGGCGAGCGCATACCAGCGCAGCGCAAACGGCCCGATATGGACCAGCACCGGATCGAAGGCGGGAAACGGCACAACGAGAAGCGGCATGAATCGTGTGGCCCGACGGATAAGGCGGCAGATGCCGTTGCGGGTGTGGCCAAGTCAAGGCCAGCGCGGCGCTGATGTTGCCGGGCCCTCCCGTTGCCGGGCGCACTTGCGGCTTCCGGCCAAACTCCCCATTGTCTCCGTCTCCGCAATCGGGATGCACGCCGGAGACGGGCGATGACGCAGACAACGAACCGGTTCTTCGATGAGGTCGCGCGGCTGATGAACGACGCCGCCGGCGTCGCTCAGGGGGTGCGGCGCGAGTTCGACACGATGCTGCGCGCTCAGGCCGAGCGCTTCCTGCGCGAGATGGATCTCGTCAAGCGCGAGGAGTTCGAGGCCGTGAAGGAGATGGCGCGCCTGGCGCGCGAGGAGAACGAGGCGCTGAAGGCGCGCATCGAGGCCCTCGAAGCCAGGGTCAGGGGTCCGGGAGAAGCGAGACCGCCTACGCCGGGCGCGACGCCCACGGTCATGTAGGGCCCGTTTTGCGCTTGGCGGTCGTTCCGGTGCCTGCCGCGCGCGCGGCGCGCCCGCATAGGCATTAACCGCCATTGAAGTCTGCCGTTTCCGCCGCTATAAGGCCGCGCGCCGCAGACAGTCCGATAATGGCCTGCGCCGCAAAGCCCGCGGCCCCGACACCCCTGGAGGCATGCCGCGACAGCGGCGGCTTTGACAAGCCGCCTTTTCGATTCGAAGAGGGACCAACATGGCGACCGTCAAGGACTTGAAGGCGACGGCGCGTCCGCAGGCCGGCAAGGGGGCCGCCCGGGCAGAGCGTCGAGCCGGCCGCGTGCCGGCTGTGATCTACGGCGACGGCAAGCCGCCGATGCCGATTTCGGTTGATCTGCGCGAGATCCGCCAGCGGATCTATGCCGGACATTTCCTCACCACTCTGCACGACGTGGAGATCGACGGCGTCAAGCATCGGGTGATCCCGCGCGACTACCAGCTCGATCCGATCCGCGACACGCCGGTGCATGTGGATTTCATGCGGCTCGGCGTCGGCGCCCAGATCCGCGTCAACATTCCGGTCCACATCATCAATGCCGACCAGGCGCCCGGCGTGAAGCGTGGCGGCACGGTCAACATCGTGACGCACGCCATCGAGGTGCGCTGCCCGGCGGATTCGATTCCGGCGTCGATCGACGTCGATGTCACAGGCCTCGAGATCGCGCACTCGCGCCACCTGAGCGACATCAAGCTTCCCGAGGGGATCAAGGTCGTGACCAATCGCGACCTCACGCTGGTGACCATCGTCCCGCCGTCCGGCTTCATCGAAGAGCAGAAAGCGGCCGCGGAAGCGGCGGCGGCAGCGGCGACGGCGGCCGCGGCGGCAGCGGAAGCCGGCGTCACGCCCGAGGGCGGTGCTGCACCGGCGGCCCCGGGCGCCGCGCCAGCAGGCGGAGCGCCCGAGAAGAAGTAACCGTCCTGAGGAAGTCCGATGGGACTCGTCCTCTTCGTCGGGCTCGGCAATCCGGGCGCGTCCTATGTCGGCAATCGCCACAACGTCGGCTTCATGGCGTTGCAAGCCATCGCGCGCCGCCACAACATCGCCCCGTGGCGGCGACGCTTCCAGGGCGTGGCGACCGAAGGCCCGATCGG
>Ga0081540_1004937_pt1 | contig 10031 bp, 7 predicted proteins | sample TabmetS2T1R1_FD_71024 | JGI IMG/M metagenome (GOLD analysis project Ga0081540, IMG submission 71024) | Tabebuia heterophylla rhizosphere microbial communities from the University of Puerto Rico - S2T1R1 | ecosystem: Host-associated > Plants > Roots > Rhizosphere ... | reverse complement strand
TGGAGAGGGCACCGGTTCCGGATGGTTGCGGGGGACTGGACGGCTGATCGGGGGACAAATCAATGATGCGGACGCTGTTTCTACAAGCGCCATCGTTCGACGGCTTCGACGGCGGCGCCGGCGCGCGCTACCAGATGCGCCGCGAGATCCAGTCCTTCTGGTATCCGACCTGGCTCGCCCAGCCTGCCGCGCTTATTGCCGGCTCGAAGCTCATCGACGCGCCGCCGCACCGGCTCAAATTCGCCGACGTCGCGCCCGAGGCCACGCGCCGCGACCTCGTCGTGATGCATACCTCGACGCCGTCGTTCTCGGTCGACGTGCGCACCGCCGAGGCGCTCAAGGCGCTCAAGCCGAGTTTGAAGATCGGCATGATCGGGGCGAAGGTCGCCGTCGAGCCGGAGGCGAGCCTGAAGGCTTCGCCCGCGATCGATTTCGTCGCCCGCAACGAGTTCGATTTCACCATCAAGGAGGTGGCAGATGGGCGCGACTTCGCGCGCATCGCCGGCCTCTCCTGGCGCAACGGGGATGGCGTCATCGTGCACAACGCGGACCGCGCGGTGCTGGAGAACATGGACGAGCTTCCGTTCGTCACGCCGGTCTACAAGCGCGATCTCGTCATCGAGAATTATTTCAGCGGCTATCTGCGCCACCCCTACGTGTCCTTCTATAGCGGCCGCGGATGCAAGTCCCGCTGCACCTTCTGCCTGTGGCCGCAGACGATCGGCGGTCATCACTACCGCACTCGCAGCGTCGGCCATGTGATCGAGGAGCTCGCCTGGGCGCAGAAGGCGTTTCCGCAGGTCAAGGAATTCTTCTTCGACGACGACACGCTGACCGACAACCTGCCGCGCGTCGAGGCGCTCGCGCGCGAGATCGGCAAGCTGGGCATGGTGTGGTCGTGCAACGCCAAGGCCAACGTGCCGCGATCGACCCTGAAGGTCTTGAAGGACAACGGGCTGCGGCTGTTGCTGGTCGGCTACGAGTCCGGCAACCAGAAGATTCTTCACAACATCAAGAAAGGGATGCGGGTCGACGTAGCCAAACGCTTCGCCAAGGACTGCCGCGAGCTGGGTATCGTCACGCACGGTACCTTCATCCTCGGCCTGCCCGGCGAGACCAAGGAGACGATCGAGGAAACCATCCGCTTCGCCATCGAGGTCAACCCGCACACCATCCAGATTTCGCTGGCGGCGCCTTATCCCGGCACATTCCTCCACAAGCAGGCACTGGAGAACGGCTGGCTCGTCAACGAGAATGCCGAGTTGCTGACCGACAGCGGCATGCAGATCGCATCGCTAAGTTACCCGCACCTGAGTCACACCGAGATTTTCCGTTCGGTGGACGACTTTTATAAGCGCTTCTACTTCCGCGCGCCGAAGATTGCCGCAATCGCCGGCGAGATGGTCAGGAGCCCGGAGATGCTGCGGCGGCGGATGCGCGAGGGCATCGAGTTCTTCCGGTTCCTGCGCGAGCGCCAAGAGCCCGCGCATTGATCAGCCCGCTGGCGCGGGCCCTTCCCCAAGCGAAGAACATCGGCCGGCGGGCATTCAGAGCGCGTGCCGATCAAGTCGAGCTCGATCAATCCTGGTTTGGACCGTGTTCCGCGATGGCGTTGATACGCGCCTTCAACACCGCAGACGGCTTGAACACCATCACGCGGCGCGCCGAGATCTTGACCTGCTTGCCGGTCTTCGGATTGCGGCCCATTCGCTGGCGTGCTTCACGCACGACGAACGAGCCGAACGCGGAGAGCCTCACCGGCTCGCCGCGCTCGAGACACTCGGTGATTTCCTGGAAGAAGACTTCGACGATTGCGGCCGATTGGGTGCGTGATAGGCGGGCAGTCTTGTAGACTGCCTCCGACAAATCGCGGCGTGTAATCGTCTTTTGCGCCATCGTACGACGTTCAGCCTCGATGACGCGCTCGTGAGAGCGAGCGGTCGAGCTTCATGCGCCAGCGTGCGCGATCGGGATGCAGAATTCACGAGACGGCAATCGATCGTGACGCGGAAAGAGTACCACGCAAGCGTGCGCTGGCAACTTGCGCAGCTTGAAAATGATCTGCTGTGATATTTTTGCAGACGACTGTGACAGGCGAATACTCAACGTGCACGCGCCCGCTTAAGCTGCGCTATTCAAACAAGTAATCGCATAGTCGAGTCAGGGATTCACGCATCGTGCGCCCGCACAAGTGATGTTGCCGGGCCACACTCCCTGGGCAATTGGCGCAAGCACGGCGGTTTGTCATTAATCCGCTGTTAACCCCAGCGATTGTCGCCGGCGGGGCGGCAAGGGGTCGCCCGCGCAAGGTTTTCGATGGGGGCGATCATGACTTTCAAGCAGAAGCTGATGGCGTGCACCGCACTTTTGGGCGCGTCGCTGCTCGTTCCGGCTACCGCCGGCGCGCAGTCTGCGTCGGAGTCGGCGAAGATCGAGCGGCTCGAACGCCAGACCGAGTTGCTGCAGCAGCAGCTCAAGGAACTTCAATCAGAACTCGCCCAAACGCGAAAGAAGACCGAAAGAGTGGAAGCAAAGGTGGAAGCAAAGGTGGAAGCGGCGCCAGCCCGTGGCCCCGTGTTCACCAAGGGCCCGCCCGCACCGCCGCCGCCGGAAAGAGTGAAGCTAACGGTGGGAGGCTTCATCGCCGCGGAGTCGGTGTGGCGCCAACACAACACGGTCAACGACATTGGAACGGCCTTCGCGACAACCCCGTATCCGTTCTCACCGCTTTACAACGAGCATGAATTTCACGGCACCGCGCGGCAGAGCCGGATCTCGCTGCTCGTCGAGGGCAACATCGATCCCTACCAGAAGCTCAGCGGTTACTACGAGTCGGACTTCCTGGGCGTCGGCAACACATCGAATTACAACCAGAGCAACAGCTGGGCTCCGCGCCTGCGACACGCCTATTTCACCTATGACAACACTGGTTGGGGAGGTTGGGGATTTCACATCCTCGCCGGCCAGACCTGGAGCCTGGCGACACAAAACCAGGTCGATATGACGCCGCGCAAGGAGAACATCCCGCTCACGATCGACGCGAACTACGTGGTCGGGTTCAACTATATCCGTCAATGGCAGATCCGCGGAGTGGTTGACGTCGCCCCGGGCATCGCCCTCGGCGTCTCCGCCGAAAACCCGGCCGCGATCTTTGTCGGCAGCACGGCCACCGCACCGCTCGGAACCGGAGGCGCCTTCGTCAGCGGCACCACCCTCGTCAATGGCCAGCTCGTCAATTTCGTCAATACCGGGGGCGGGGGAGATTTCTTGCAAGGCGTGAACGTCACGACGGACCAGGCGCCGGACATCATCGAGAAAGCGGCGTTCGATCCCGGCTGGGGCCACTACGAAATATACGGGCTGCAGCGGTTCTTCAGCGACAATGTCCTGAGGTGCGCCGTCGGCGCATGCGTCGCGGGCTCGACCACCATGGTGGGCACCACCGACAACAAGACCACGTTCGGCGCGGGTGTGGGCGGTTCGGTGTTGCTGCCGCTCATTCCGAAATATCTCGAATTCACCGCCAACGGTCTCTACGGCCGCGGCGTCGGCCGCTACGGGGCCGGGCAGCTGCCGGATGTCACCATCGGCGTGGACGGCTCGCTCTCGCTGGTGACCGGGTGGAGCGCGATGGTGGGCCTTATCGGCCATCCGTGGGAAGGGCTCGACGTCTACGTCTACGCCGGCCAGGAGGAGGTCGCGGCGAACTTCTTCAACATCGGCCCGACTTTGTTCGGCCTTGGCAATCCGGGCTTCAGCAATGCCACTTGCTTGGTGACGACGCCGTTCTCATTTTCCGGCGGCACGCCCGCCGACTGCATCGCCAACAACAAGCGGTTATCCGAAATCACGGCGGGCTTCTGGCAGAATGTCTACAAGGGAGACTATGGCCGCGTGACCGTCGGCGCCCAATACGAGTACATCAAACGTAAATCCTTCGCGGGAATCGGGGGGGATGTTTCGACCGACAACAATATCGTCATGACGTCAGTGCGGTACTATCCGTTCTGATGGCAGGCATGGATCACGGTGTCGCCCGTCGGATATGTCGCATATCCGACGGGCGACACCGAACTGTCATCTACGCAACGTAGTATAGCAACGCCGATCCGGGCGCTTGCCGCCCGGCGCACCCCGTCCCAGAGACCGAAAAACGGCGCGAGACGGATTTGCGAATGCGGGGGTCGCATGAGATTCGTAGCCCTGACGGCAAGTTTGATCGCAACCGCCGTTTTTGCGCTACTTATCCCCTTTCATCCCCTGTTCATCGCGTTGTGTGCGCCCTGCGCGGTATTGAGCGCAATCGGGATTTGGGATCTCGTACAATCCCGTCACAGCATCCGGCGCAATTACCCCATCCTCGCCCACATCCGGTTCGGGCTGGAAAAGATTAGACCGGAAATCCGTCAATATTTCCTCGAGAGCGAAACCGACGGCACGCCGTTCAACAGATCAAAACGCGCGATTGCCTATCAGCGGGCCAAGGGCGCGCTCGACAAGAGGCCGTTCGGCACCCAGCAGGACATCTACGGCAGCAGCTTCGAGTGGATCAACCACTCGATCGTCCCGTGTCACGTCGAGGGCCACGACTTTCGCGTCACGGTCGGCGGCGCCGATTGCCGCAAGCCCTACGCGCTGTCGCTCTTCAACATTTCCGCCATGAGCTTCGGTGCGTTGAGTGCAAACGCCATTCGGGCGCTGAACCGGGGCGCCCAGCTCGGAGGCTTCGCGCACGACACCGGCGAGGGCGGGATCAGCCGGTATCACCGCCAATTCGGCGGCGACCTGATCTGGGAGATCGGCAGCGGCTATTTCGGCTGCCGCAACGAAGACGGCTCGTTCTGTGCCGAGCGCTTTGCCGCGCAAGCGCAAGAGCGCCAGGTCAAGATGATCGAGATCAAGCTATCGCAAGGCGCGAAGCCGGGTCACGGCGGCGTGTTGCCCGGCGCCAAGGTGACGCTGGAGATCGCGAACGCACGCGGCGTCCCCATCGGCGTCGATTGCATCTCGCCGGCGCGCCATTCGGCGTTCAAGACGCCGATCGAGATGATGCGCTTCATCGCCCAATTGCGCGAGTTGTCCGGCGGCAAACCGATCGGCTTCAAGCTCTGCATCGGCCACGCCTGGGAGTTCATGGCGCTGTGCAAGGCCATGCTGGAGACCGGAATTCATCCCGATTTCATCGTCATCGACGGGTCGGAGGGCGGCACCGGCGCGGCGCCGCTCGAATTCGTCGATCACGTCGGCACGCCGCTGCGAGAAGGCTTGGTGCTCGCCCACAACTGCCTGGTGGGGGCGGGATTGCGCCCATCCGTTCGCCTGGGCGCGAGCGGGCGGGTGGTGACCGGATTCGACATCGCGCGCTTGTTGGCGCTCGGCGCCGACTGGTGCAATGCAGCCCGCGGATTCATGTTTGCGCTGGGTTGCATCCAGGCGCAGGCTTGCCATACCGACCGTTGCCCGACCGGCGTGTCGACGCAGAATCGCTGGCGCCAACGCGCGCTCGTGGTCGACGACAAGTACGTTCGGGTGCGCCAATTTCACCGCAATACCCTCGCCGCGCTCGGCGAGCTCGTGGGCGCGGCAGGCTTGGCTCACCCGAACCAGCTTCGACCCTTGCACATCCTCAAACGGATCTCGGCGAGCGAGGTCAAAAGCTTCGCGGAGGTTTACAAGTTCCTCGAAAATCGCGAGCTGCTGTCCAGTAGTATCCGCGATACCCACTATGCAGAGCAATGGGCGCTGGCAAATGCACAGAGCTTCGGACCGCTGCCGTACGTGAAATCCGCGGCATAACTTGCCGCAGCCGGCTGATCCGCCGACACGATCGAGAACATCCACACGCCTCACAGAATCTCGGTGACTGACTGACCGCCTTCCACCTACTCCAAGAGGCTCCGCGCCGTTTCCTTCAGCATCCGCAACGTCACATGCCCGTCACACAGGGCGGCTTTCCTTTGCGACGAGCACCACCTCCGAGGGCAATCATGACCAACGTAGCTGCAACGTTACACGCTCCCGAGCATCTGCAGGCAGCGGACCGACCAAAGCTCGACACGCCGCCAAATCCGCTTGCGATGATCCTGTTCTTCGGGTTCCTCGCCGCCGGCATTCTCTACATGGCGTACAGCGTCTATGCCGACGTCGGCGCCTCCGGCATGAAGACGACGACCTACTTGCCGTACATATTGCTGTTCGTTGCGCTCCTGATCGCGCTCGGGTTCGAGTTCGTCAACGGCTTCCATGATACCGCCAACGCCGTTGCCACGGTCATCTACACCCATTCGCTGCCCGCCCCGTTCGCCGTGGTCTGGGCCGGGTTTTTCAACTTCCTCGGGGTGGTCGTCTCGAGCGGCGCGGTTGCGTTCGGCATCATCTCGCTGCTGCCGGTCGAGCTGATATTGCAAGTCGGCACCACCGCGGGCTTCGCCATGGTCTTCGCGCTGCTGTTCGCGGCGATCATCTGGAACCTCGGCACGTGGTGGCTCGGCCTGCCCGCGTCGAGCTCGCATACGCTCATCGGTTCGATCATCGGCGTCGGCGTTGCAAACGCGTTGATGCACGGGCAGGACGGCACTTCGGGCGTCGACTGGAGCAAGGCGACGGAAATCGGCTGGTCGCTGCTGCTCTCGCCGCTATTCGGCTTTGTCGCTGCCGCGCTGCTGCTGCTGGTGCTGAAATTGGTCGTCCGCAATCCCGCCCTCTATCGCGAGCCCAAGGGCAGTCAGCCGCCGCCCTGGTGGATCCGGGGCACCCTCATCGCGACGTGCACCGGCGTCTCGTTCGCCCACGGCTCCAACGACGGCCAGAAGGGCATGGGCCTCATCATGCTCATTCTGATCGGCACGGTTCCGACCGCTTATGCGCTCAATCGGTCCATGCCGGCCAGTCAAATGGAGGAATTCCGCACGACGTCCGCTGCCGCGGCGGCGGTGGTCCAGCAGAAAGCGGCCGGCCACAACATCATCGGCGACCCGCGTCCGGCCGTCTCCTCCTATGTGTCGCGCCGCAAGATCGACGAAGGCACCTATCCGTCGTTATCCGCTTTGATCCAGGATATCGCCAAGCAGGTAACGGAATACGGGTCGCTTGCAAGCATTCCGGCCGCGGCGGTCGGCAATACCCGCAACGACATGTATCTCGCATCGGAGGCGATCCGCTTCCTGATGAAGGACAAGGAGAACGACCTCAGCAAGGACGAGGTCGCAAAGCTGTCCGCCTACAAGGCAGGACTCGACGGCGCGACCAAGTTCATTCCGCTATGGGTCAAGGTCGCGGTCGCGATCGCGCTCGGACTGGGCACCATGGTCGGATGGAAGCGCATTGTCGTGACCGTCGGCGAGAAGATCGGCAAGCAGCATATGACCTATGGTCAGGGCGCCTGCGCCGAAGTGGTGGCCGCCGGAACGATCGCCGCCGCCGATATGTACGGGCTTCCGGTGTCGACCACGCATGTGTTGTCGTCGGGCGTGGCCGGGACGATGGCGGCCAACGGCTCGGGGCTGCAGTGGGCCACGGTGCGCAACCTTCTGATGGCATGGGTGTTGACGCTGCCTGCCGCCATCACGCTTTCAGCGACGCTCTACGTCCTCTTTCTCAACCTGTTTTGAGGACCGGGCCGCGCTTCGGCGGCTATGCACATGGACAGGCGCCGCCATCGCAGGGCGCGGGCATAGTGGAGGACACCATGAAAGCAATGGACGTGATGGTCAGCGACGTCGTGACCGTGAAACCGGAAACCGACGTCGCCACGGCGATCAAGCTTCTGGTCGAAAATGACATCAGCGCGTTGCCGGTGGTCGACCAGACCGGCACAGTGGTCGGAGTGATCAGCGAGGCGGACCTCGTGCGCCGCACGGAAATCGGAACGGACAAGCAGCGGCCGTGGTGGCTCGAGGCGCTGACCCCGGGGTCCATCCTGGCGGAAGAATTTTCCAAGTCCCACGGGCGGACCGTCGGCGAGGTCATGTCGCCCCACGTCATTTCGGCACCCGAAGACGCCTCGCTTGGAGAAATCGCCGCGCTGCTGGAAAGGCACCGCATCAAGCGCGTTCCCGTCATCAAGGACGGCAAACTGGTCGGCATCGTGAGCCGATCGAACCTGATTCAAGCGCTGGCGTTGGCATCGCCACCGCGGCCTGATCCGGCTGCAGCCCAGGACCGAAACATCCGGCTGGAGCTGCTGTCGCGCTTGAGCGATCAGAAGTGGACGGACTTTGGTTCGCGAAACGTCATCGTGAGCGGCGGCGTCGTCCACCTGTGGGGGCTCGTCGGCTCGCCCGAGGAGCGAACCGCGCTCATCGCTCTCGCCGAAGGCGTGCGCGGCGTCGTCGGCGTGTCGGATGAGATGACTCCATCCTACGCCTGACGCGCGCGACCGGCAGGAGCTCGCGCGGCCCCCCTCGCGCGCGTTAGCTTTTACCCGGCTTGCATACTCCTTGAAGTCACGGGAAGGGTGTTTCGATCGAACTGCCATGCGTTGGCTTTACGCCAAAGGTGGAAAGGCATTGCGCGATGCGGGCCCATACGCCACCTTTCTAGCGCATGTCAGATTTGTCATTGAGACCCAACCTCATACCCCTGCATGCTTGGCTTATCGAGGCTGGGACCAGCGACGTAGCAGCGGAAACGCTGTTCGACGGGTTCTGCGGGCGGTTGGCCGCGGCGGGCGTGCCGATCGCGCGGGGTTTTCTGTCCATCGCGGGGCTGCATCCGCTGCGACGCGCGCATTCCCTCACGTGGAATGACGGGCGAATCGAAGTCACTGATTTCGGCCATGCGACCATGGCCACGGCGATGTGGCAGACAAGTCCCTTCCGTCACATGCTTGAGACCAAGACGCGGCGATTGCACCGGCGGCTGGTAGGCGACGACGCTGTGCTCGATTTCGAAGTGCTGCGCGAGTTCCGCGATGCGGGGATGAGTGAATGGCTGGCTCTCATGTACGGGTTCAGTTGGAGTATTGCCCAGCCAGCAACAAATCCGTTCGGCGTCGTTTTGTCCTGGACCACATCCAGAGCCGTCGGGCGCGGTAGCGGCTGGAGCACCGTGGAACTGGCGGCGATCGAGGAACTGTCTGGGACGCTGGCGCTGGCGATTAAGGGCAATACCGCACCTGCCGCGGCGCACGACTTGCTCGCGGCCTATCTCGGCGGCGATGCGGCCGATCGCGTCAGTGCGGGACAAGTGCAGCGCGGCTCCGTCATCCGGATCGCTGCTGCCATTCTCTGTGCCGACGTGCGCGACTTTACCAACTTCGCCGAGGAGACAGCGCCCGAGGAGGTAACCCGGCGCCTTAACGGCATCTTCGACTGTCTTGGTGATCCGGTACGCGCGGCGGGCGGTGAAATCCTCAAGTTTCTCGGCGACGGCGTGCTGGCTGTATTCATTCCACCAGACGGCGCAAACGTGGCAATCGTGACGCACGCGGCACTGGCGGCGGCGCGCGAGATATTGGCGCGGGTCGAGGCGCTCAACGCCGCTGAAACGGCCGCCGGCAATCCGGCGCTTAGCTTGGACATCGCGTTGCACGCTGGCGAAGTCTCGTACGGCAACATAGGCACCGCCGACCGCCTCGACTTCACGGTTATCGGCCCCGCCGTGAATGAGGCGGCGCGCCTCGAGGGATTGTGCAAAGTCTTGGGGAAGCCAATACTGATTTCCAAGTCATTCGTGCAGGCCGCGGAGGGAGTGCGAGAGCCATTGTTGTCGGTGGGTCTGCATCCGCTGAGGGGCGTACGCGAGGCACGCGAAGTGTTCACCGTTTGCACTTGATGGTGCAGACAAGAGCCCGGGGTATTACAAGATTTCGATCCCTTCGGGTCCGCGCCACGCTGCTGGAAAAGCCCCGCATCAAGCGCGTCTCCCATCATCAAGGACGGCAGGCTAGTCGGCGTGGCGGATGAGATGACCCTATCCTACGCCTGAGGCTCTTCACCAAGCGTGAAGGCATGGCGGCGACGCGCCGCGCCGCGATCGGGTGGGCTCAGCGCAGATATCCGGCTTGCTTGAACCAGGCGATCGCATCGGCG
>Ga0081540_1004936_pt1 | contig 10031 bp, 10 predicted proteins | sample TabmetS2T1R1_FD_71024 | JGI IMG/M metagenome (GOLD analysis project Ga0081540, IMG submission 71024) | Tabebuia heterophylla rhizosphere microbial communities from the University of Puerto Rico - S2T1R1 | ecosystem: Host-associated > Plants > Roots > Rhizosphere ... | reverse complement strand
TGGAATACGATGGTTATCTGACTGAAGCAGAGGAAGGTTTATTTCGCTTTACCTCGCCTTTTTTGCGACAATTCTGGAAACAAAAATATCCAATATATGAAGGTTGAGTTGCCGGCCGGCGCCGAATTTAATTATTATCAAAACGCCAATGCGAATGCCGCCGCGGTCAAGGAAGGGTTTCTTGTCCGGCATCACGAGTATGACATTATTGTCGATGATTTGTTAAGAAATGCCCGCAGAAGTTCAATACAGCATTATTTACTCTTAGGAAGGCGGGGAAGTGGCAAGTCGACGCTTTTACGCAGGTTGCAAATCGAGATAGATACAAACGAACGGCTAATCCAGACCCACATTGCGGTTAATTTGGCGGAAGAGCAGGCGAATATTTATCGATTATATGATTTGTTAGAAGAGATCGCCCGGGAGCTGGAAATCCGACGAATCATGATCGAATGGCCGGACGATGGAAATATGGACGAATATTCACGAGCTCTGATGGACGCTATACACGATGGGCTATCTAACGAGGGGAAGCGCCTGGTATTATTACTTGATAACATAGACCGGATCTTTGAGAATCTTGGTGAAGATGTGGCGGTGCTGCGAGAGAATTTGCAAAACTATGGAGATATTAAGATCATAGGCGGGAGTACAAAGATGACCGAGCATTTTTGGTCATACAATAATCCGTTTTATGAATTTTTTCGAGTGCTGCAGTTGAAACCGCTGGACAGCGCAGAAATGAAAAAACTGTTATTACATTGGGGAGATCAACTGCATGCACCTTCCCTTAGGGAATTTGTGCAAAAAAGGCCCGGGCAGTTGGAAACCGTCAGAATTTTGACCGACGGTCTGCCCCGGACCTTGCAATTTTTTGTAAATATCCTGCTCACACAGGATGGAGGCACCGGATATGACTACTTACGGCTATTAATGGACAAAGTAACTCCGTTATATCAGGAGCGACTCAATCATTTGCCACCCTCGCAAAGAAAGATAGTCCTCCAATTGGCATTTCGCTGGGAAGCGGTAGGAACAAAGGATCTGGCGTTGGCGACCCGAATGGAAAATAAAGTTGTTTCGGCCCAGCTGGCGCAATTGATCGATAAAGGCGTGGCGGAAAAGATCCAAACAAATACCAAAAATCATCTTTACCGCCTGTCTGAACGATTCTTTAATCTTTGGATAATCTTTACACAGGGTAGTCCTCGGGAGAAAAGACGGGCTCGTTATTTGTCAATTTTTTGGAGAATTTTTACGATGTCGAACAATTCAATGAATCGGCCGCTGAGCATTATCGTTCGTTGAAACGAGGTGAGCTAGATCCGCAAAAGGCTGTTCTACTCACAAAGGCATATGCGCAATCGCACCATATCAGCTCTTTTTTCAGAGACGTCCTTATCAAGGAGACCATCGTACTGCCTGGATTAACGGCAGAATTAAAGGATCAACTTCCGTTGATGATTAAAAGCATTTATACTAAAATAAGGAATGAACCCGCAGGCGACCGAAGGGCACTTATCGAAATGATCCAGTCTATAGAACAAACGGATGGGGTTAAGTATTTTTTGCTTGGAAGCTTAAATTTGCGTGATCTTGATTTTGAAAAGGCCAAGGAGAATTTCATGCACGCAATGGATTCCGGTTATGTTCTTGCTTCCAGCGCCATTGCAATAGCTTTTGAGTTCGGAGGGGAACTTGAACAGGCTGAACACTATCTTCGATACGCGTATGAACATGGTATTAGTAAGGCAGCCTTTGATCTAGCCGAATTTTATTACAATCACAATAGAAATCGGGATCGTGCGCTTGTTATTTTGCAGGAGGCTGTCAACGAAGGTGAGCGGGATATGGAGTCAATTGTGCTGCTATATATCCTTAAAATATGGAACGGAATTTTCGAGCCATTTAATGCTGATAAAGAACTATTGTGCAACATGAATGACAAGAGTGCCTTATTTCTTATCAAAAATTTGCTAATTCATTATCAAACGGGAATCGTTGCAGAATTATTCTTTGGCACAGACAGCGAATCATTTGTCAGCCGATTCCAGCCGTTGTTCTATGTGTTTCAGTTACTCCTGGATGATGTACAGGGAGTCCGGCTTCGAATTCCCCCGGAATTGGTGGAGACCGTAGACATTTTGATGTTAGATATCCTCAAAAGGCGGGATTTCTATTATCACAACAACGAGGCTGGCGCCTTTCTGCAGCAGCGCTCAATCGTCTAGCTATTGCTGGCAAGGGCTGCAATAGCTAGATTGAGCCTTAGACTGTAGCGACTTATTCTAGTGTCCCGAATTTTCCGGTCTGGGCTTCGTGGATGGACTCGATGAGTTCTTCTTTTGTGTTCATCACGAACGGGCCGTAGGCGGCGATGGGTTCGTTGATGGGTTCGCCGCTGAGGAATAAAAGTGTAGCGGGTTCATTGGCCGTGATGGTTATTTCTTCGCCTTCGTTGGCGAACAATACGAAACTATGTTCGGGTGCGGATTGGCCGTTGACTTCGGCGCTGCCTTTGATCACCAGCAGGGCAGTGTTGTAGTTGGCGGGTGTTGACGTTGTGAATTGGGCGCCGGTGTTGAGCTCCAGGTTTGCCACGATGACAGGCGTATAGGTTTGGGTTGGACCGGTGACACCGTTTAGCGTACCGGCGATGATGCTGACGTGGCCTTGCTTTTCGGGCAGGGTGAGTTTGGCGATCTGACCGGCAGTGATCGCCTGGTAGTGGGGTTTTGTGAGTTTATCCTTTTTGGGGAGATTGACCCAGAGCTGAACCATTTCGAAGGGGCCACCCTTTTTCGAATAATTCTCCTCGTGATATTCCTTGTGGAGGATACCGGCGCCGGCCGTCATCCATTGAACGTCGCCGGGGTTGATGACGCCGCTGTTGCCTGCGCTGTCGTTGTGGGCGACACTGCCTTTGTAGGCGATGGTCACCGTTTCAAAGCCTTTATGGGGATGGACGCCGACACCGCGGGGGCGGTTGCTGGGTGCGAAGTCTACCTCGGCGTTGAAGTCGAGCATGAGGAAGGGGCTGATCCGGGTTTGGGAGATGCCGTTGTTGTGGCCGCTGCCGTCGGGATGGCCGTTGCCGGGGATATAATTATAGACCCTGAAACCGTCGCCGACCATGCCAGGGGCGAGGGGCTGGGGAATGATGCGTTCGATGTTCTTGTTCATGGTGTTATTTCCTTTTCTGAGGTAAAGGTACGACGGGGAGATGGGGCGGGGAATAACCTAGATTAAGCGCGGGTGTTGAGCATCTTGCTGAGGAACTCGGGGGTGACGCCAATGTAGGAGGCGACTTGTTTTTGGGGGAGGCAGTCGATGAGAGAGGGATAGAGGCGGCAGAATTCGGCGTAACGCTCTTTTGCCGGCAGGCTAAGGATGCTGACGATACGCTGCTGGTGTGCTGCCAGAGCGTTCTGGGTGAGGATGCGGAAGAAGCGTTCGAAGGCGGGGATCCGTTCGTAGAGATCGTCGACGTTGGCCTCGGCGATATACAGGACCTCGCTGTCTTCGAGGGCGTCGATGCTGAGGATGGATGGCCGTTGGTGGATCATGCTGCCGATGTCGCCGATCCACCAGCCGGGAGGAGCGAACTGGATGACGTGTTCGTAGCCGTTGGCGTCGATGGAGTAGCTGCGCAGGATGCCGCTTGTGACAAAGGTGTGACCGCGGGTGATCTCGCCTTCACGCGTGAGGAATTGCTTCTTTTTGACGCTTTTGTAGTGCAGAATCGACAGGAAATGAGCTTCTTCCTCCGGGGCGAGACTGATGTGGCGGCCGATGCTTTTTAGCAGGAGGGAGGCATCCATATTACTGATCTTTATTCGCGAGCTGGCCGCAGGCGGCGTCGATGTCCTTTCCGCGGCTCACACGCAAGCGGGCATTGACCCGGTTCTTCTCGAGATGCTTCATAAACTGCTGGATGGCATTTTCGTCCGGCTTTGAGAAAACGGCCTGGTCGATGGGGTTGTATTCGATGATATTGATGAGGTCGGCGGGCACCTGGCGATAGATCTTTATCAGTTCGTCAGCGTCCTGTTTGCTGTCATTGAAATCCTTGAAAAGGATGTATTCGAAAGTGATCTCGTTGCCCGTGAGCTGATAGAAATAGTTGAGGGCCTCGATCAGCGCCTTGATATTATTGGTCTCGTTGATGCCCATGATCTCATTGCGCTTCTTATCATTTGCCGCGTGGAGGGAGAGGGCGAGCTTGAATTTGACCTTGTCGTCGCCGAGCTGTTTGATCATCTTTGCGACGCCGGCGGTGGAGACGGTGATGCGGCGCGGGCTCATGGCCAGGCCGTCATTTGGACTCGTGATCTTTTCGATGGCCTTCATGACATTCTTATAGTTCAACAGGGGCTCACCCATTCCCATGAAAACTATGTTACTCAGCTTCTTGCCATAGACGCGTTCGGATTGCTGGTTGAGGAGGACGACCTCGTCATAGATCTCGTCGTAATCCAGGTTGCGTTTCCGTTGCATATAGCCCGTAGCGCAGAACTTACAGCTGAGGCTGCAGCCGATCTGGCTCGACACGCAGGCTGTCTTGCGTTCGTCGGTGGGAATCAGGACACCTTCAACCAGGTGGTGGTCGGCGGTGCGGAAGCGGCTCTTGATGGTTCCGTCGGCGGAGTATTGAGTGGCGTCGACGGTGAGGGCGGGGAAGGAGAAGTGGCCGGCGAGGCTTTGGCGGAGTTCCTTGCTGAGATTGGTCATGTCGTCAAAGGAATGGGCATGCTTCTGCCAGAGCCATTCCCAGACTTGTTTTACGCGAAACTTCTTTTCGCCGAGCGCTTCGAAGTATTGTTCTAACTCACTCAGGCTCAGATGCCTGATATTCTGCTTCTCCATTGTGATTGCCATAAGAGCGCGAAGATACGATTTTTTTGGCGCCTATAGGATCAGTTCGAAGCGGCGCTCGTCGGGATTGAGGCTAGGCGGGAGTTCCGTGAAGTGAAGAACCTTGAGAAGTATGCTGCATTCTATTTCCCGGCTGATATCGAGGGTAGTCCGAATTATGTTAAAAGTGGCGAGGGACCGGAGGTGATCGATGCTGCGTTCCCAGGCGGTGAGAGCGTCTTCGGGATCGTGAAGGAGGCGCATGGGGCCACGCAGGAAGACATCTTCTCCTTCGATCTCCAGGTAAAAGAGCGGCTTCTTGGACCGGGATATGGCCATCCAGTCATTGCCAAAGGTCGGTCTGCCGACGGCCTCCCAAAATGCGTTGAGCTCGAGGTGGGATTTAAAATGTAGCCGAATGACGGGCTTGCCCGGTGGGGCGGTCCATTTACTGATGTAAATAGCATCTTCGAGGACCACCCGGCGAAAGGTGATGAGTTGCGCGCTGAGATGAAGCATAGGATGAGGTCTGGGTTTGGCTGGGCCAGTACAAAGAAAGGGCAGGACTGTGAAAATAAAGTGCAGGGCAGGAGGTTACCAGCGATACTGAAAGATGCGCGGGTTGCCGTTAGCGGTTATTTCGGTGAAGCCGAGATCGAGGAGGCACCGGCATTCGGTCTCGCGGGATCTGTCGAGGGTGACGCGGATGCGGGGAAGGGTGCCGAGTCTGCGGAGGTGCTTTAAGGAAAGTCGCCAGGCGGCGAGGGCCGTGATGCGGTTTTCGAGAATGGCTTTTGGAGCGGTGAGGAAGATCTGGTCTTCGCCGGAGAGTTCGAGGAAGAAGAGGCGGTGGTCGCCGGATACGGCCATCCAGCTTGTCCGGCGGGTGAGTTTTTCGGTCTTTTGCCATTCTTCGAGAAGGAGGTGCAGGAACCGGCGTTCCCACTGGGTGGATTGCCCGAGCATGTCGGCGACCCACCGGCAGATGAAGAGGGCATCGGAGAACTCCAATGGCCGGAATCGGATGCGGTTTTTTCTGAAAACGCGCATAGGTGGTTTTTGCGGGTTTAAAGGGAAGCAGCAAAGAAAGGGGGTGCCACGGAAGGGAGAGTGCAGTTAAATTAGCCAGCGGGGGAAAGGATGACCCGGGAAGATGCTAAATTTGGGGAATATGAATCATTTGCTGCTTGTCGAAGACGATCCCGCCATCGCGAAGCTGATCAACCTGCATCTGCATGCGCCGGATTACCGGGTGACGGTGTGCGATCGGGGAGCGGCGGCCCTCGAACGGCTGAAAGCGGAGGCGTTTGATGTGATCATCCTGGATATTCTGTTGCCGGATGGGAATGGGGTGGATGTTTGCCGGCGGATCCGGGAGGGGAAGAACTGGACGCCGGTGCTGATGCTGAGCGCGCTATCCGATGAATCGGATAAGGTGAAGGCGTTGGAGAGCGGGGCCGACGATTATATGACAAAACCATTTGGGGTGGCGGAAATGATGGCGAGGGTGCGGGCGTTGTTGCGGCGGCAGGGAGTGGGAGAGAAGGGGGCCGGGGTCGGGAGCGAGGTGGGCGCCGGGATGCGGAGTGGGATCGGGCGCGGCGTGGCGACAATGGAGGGTGACCCGGGTATCATCGGGTTCCGGGACCTGGTGATCGACAAGGATAAGCGCAAGGTGACGATGAGGGGCGAGCGGCTGGAGCTGACGCCGAAGGAGTTCGATCTGTTGTGGCTGCTGGCGGATCATCCGGGCAAGACCTTTTCGCGGCATGAGCTGCTGGACATGATCTGGGGGTTCGCCTTCCAGGAATATGAGCATACGGTCACCTCGCATATCAACCGGCTGCGGATCAAGATCGAGCCGAACCTGAATAAGCCAGAATATATTCTCACCACCTGGGGAGCCGGTTACCGGTTTGCAGAATGAAGACAAAACGCTTTCCCTTATCCCGTGGGACCTATTGGGTCGTCTTTCTGCTGGTCGTGGTGCTGGGGTTACTGTTTACGGGGGTGACCTATTTGGCGATCACGAATTTCTTTGAGGCGAGTACTCAATTGCTGAATAAGGATGTGGCGGCGCATATTGCGCGTTTTACGAGTCCGTATGGGCAGGAGGGTTTCGACCGGCGCAAGGCGGATTCGGTGTTTTACGACGCGATGGTGATCAGCCCGAGCGCGGAGGTGTATTTTCTGGACACCACGGGCCGGGTGATGTATTATCATGGCGGGCCGGGGGAGATCAGGGAGTGGCGGGTGCCGTTGGAGCCGATAGTTCAGTATTTGAAGGCGGCTGGAAAGAAGCATATCGTGGACGTCGACCCGCGCGATCCAGAGCGATGGAAGATATTTTCGGCGGCGGATGTGTGGAGAGATGCGGATGATACAGGTAAGTATGCTGTCTCGATTCGGCTCGGGTACATCTATGTGGTGTTGGGGAGTCAGCAGTATAGGAGCGTGTCGCAGATGCTTTTTAACAGCCGGGTGATGCCGATGGTGCTCGGCTCGGTGGCCTTCCTGCTGGCGGTGTCGCTGCTGATCACGGTGCTGTACATCCAGCGAATGCGGGAGGGGGATAATATCCGGCGGATCACTGCCTCGGAGAAGGAGCGGCGGGATTTTATGGTGAATATCTCACATGATCTGCGGACGCCGCTGGCGATTGCGCGGGGTTATGCAGAGACGTTGGTCATGAAGAAAGGAGAATTGAATGCGGAAGACGAGCGGGCATATGGTGAATTGGTAGCGGCGAAATTGCGGCAGGTGGATATGATGGTGAATCGGCTGTTCGAACTGTCGAAGATGGAGTCGGCCAGTTTTGTGGCGCATCGCGAACCTTTTGTGTTCTCGGAGATGATGCAGGAAGTGTTGCATGCAATGGATGCGGGGACGCGTATCTTCTGTGTGAACGGAACGGATGGTACGTGGATCGAGGCCGATGTGTCGATGATGGAGCGCGTGGTGCAGAATCTTGTGGGGAATGCGTTGGCGTATACGCCGACCGATGGGGGGATCGATATCCGGTTGGATCGGGTGGGGGACGAGTTGGTGTTTACGATCGCGAATAGGGGGGCGCCGATGGCGGAGGAACTGGAGAAGTGGATCAATGAAGCGGCTGCAGTGCGGCCTGCGCGGTCGGCGATAGGGCTTGCCATCGTGCGGAGAGTGCTGTCGCTGCATGGGTATGGGTTCTCGGTGAGGGTGGAGGATGGGAGGAATGTGTTTGTGGTGAGGATGGAGATCTTTAAAAGATAACGTGATCCCGGAGACCCTTCCGCAGAAGGGCCTCGCAGAGATCAGCGACGGGCTTGGCTTAAGGGCGTTCGACAGAGATTAGGACGAAAAGGGTAACGGTTCGGGTCTAGTCGAAATCGGACAAGGGGTTTGGGTTTGGGGTGGAATGGCTACGGTTGGTCGGGTCGGGGTTAGGATAAGTTGAGGTGGAATGAGGTTGAGTTGTGTGGGAGGAGAAGTAAGAATACAGCTGCAAGATAAGATCGATCGCGGGAGAAGACAATACCCTAAAGGTGGTAATTCTTACTTAAATTGCCGCCGCAAACTGGAATGAATGAATACAGTCTATGTTATCGATAGCGTTCGGACGCCCATAGGTAAGTATGGCGGGGCGCTTAGCACCATCCGGCCGGACGACCTGCTGGCCCATGTAATAAAGACGTTGCTCCGGCGGAATCCGGGCGTGGATGTCAATGCCATCGAAGACGTGATCGCGGGGGATGCGAACCAGGCAGGAGAAGACAACCGGAATGTGGCGCGGATGGCGGCGCTGCTGGCGGGGTTGCCGGTGACAGTGCCGGGCAATACGGTGAACCGGCTTTGTGCGTCGGGATTGCAGGCGATAATGGATGCGGCGCGGGGTATTGCCTGTGGCGATGGGGAGGTGTTTATCGCAGGCGGAGTGGAGAGCATGACGCGGGCGCCGTTTGTAACGGGGAAAAGCTCGTCGGCGTTCAGCCGCCAGGCGGAGGTGTTCGACTCGACGATCGGGTGGCGATTTGTAAATAAACGGATGGCGGAGATGTATCATCCGTATTCGATGGGTGAGACGGCGGAGAATGTGGCGCGGCAGTGGAAGGTGTCGCGGGAGGCGCAGGATGTGTTCGGGCTTGCTTCGCATGAAAAATATTTTGCGGCTTTGGCGGCCGGAAAGTGGGAGGGAGAGATCGCGCCGGTGGAGATATTGGGCGGCAAGGAAGAGAAGATCTATTTTTCCGCGGACGAGCCGCCGCGGCGCAGCAGTCTGGAGAAGATGGCGGCGTTGCGGCCGGCCTTTCTAAAAGACGGAACTGTGACGGCGGGGAATTCGGCGGGCATCAATGACGGTGCCGCGGCGATGTTGCTGGCGAGTGAGGGGGCAGTTGTTAAATTTGGTTTGAAGCCGCGGGCGCGGATCGTGAGCATGGGGGTGGCCGGGGTTGACCCGGCGATCATGGGGGTTGGACCGATCCCCGCGACGCGGAAGGCATTGCAGCGGGCGGGGTTGTCGGTGGGCGACCTGGGGCTGGTGGAACTGAACGAGGCATTTGCGGTGCAGGCACTGGTCTGTATGCAGGAGCTGGGGCTGGATGGTTCCATCGTGAATGTGAATGGGGGTTCGATCGCGATAGGGCATCCGCTTGGGTGCAGCGGGGTGCGGATCTCGACGACGCTGGTGCATGAGATGGGCCGGCGGCGGGATGTGCGTTATGGGCTGGCGACGATGTGTGTGGGGGTTGGGCAGGGGGCGGCGATTATCTATGAGAATTTGTAAATTGAGTCATGGAATTTCGGACAAGACTTGTCACGCGGCGCCGGAATAAGCGTGCGTATGTAGCCTATGTGGGGCTGGCGATCGCCGCCAGTTCGTTGTTACTGGTGTTCATCCCTTCGATGAACGACTATATACCTTATGTTTTTGGGGTCGGGATTGCGATAGTGGTGATCGGTGCGGTGATCGCGCGCGGTGACGTGCGCAATTATGGATTGTCGTCGGAGGAACTGATCGTGAGTGCGCAGGGCATCACGGTGGGGGCTGTGTTCTACCCGATGCGAATGGTTCGGGGTATGAATTTTAACGTAGAGGCGTATAATGGATTGTATGTGAATGACGGCGCGATGGTGTCGGGGAGCAATTCCGACGGGATGACGAATGATCTGTCGTTCGAGTCGGGGAGCGGGAAGGT
>Ga0081540_1004935_pt1 | contig 10034 bp, 7 predicted proteins | sample TabmetS2T1R1_FD_71024 | JGI IMG/M metagenome (GOLD analysis project Ga0081540, IMG submission 71024) | Tabebuia heterophylla rhizosphere microbial communities from the University of Puerto Rico - S2T1R1 | ecosystem: Host-associated > Plants > Roots > Rhizosphere ... | reverse complement strand
GGCCTGGAACAACGCCGGCACCGGCCACGCCGCCAATTGCGAGATGAACTACACGCCGCAGCGGCCGGACGGCAGCGTCGATATCTCGCGGGCATTGCAGGTCAATGTCGAGTTCGACCTGTCCCGGCAATTCTGGTCGCATCTGGTGCGAAAGGGCGCGATATCAGATCCGCGCAGCTTCATCCATCCGGTGCCGCATATGAGCTTTGTGCACGACGCCGCCGACATCGGCTTCCTGCGCAAGCGATACGCCGCGATGTCGGCGCATCATTGCTATGAGGGCATGCAATACAGCGAGGATCGCAAGGAGATCGCCGGCTGGGTGCCACTAGTGACGGAGGGGCGCGCCGACGATGCGCCGGTCGCGATGACGCGCATCGACTCCGGCACCGACGTCAACTATGGCGCGCTGACGCATCATCTGGTGCGCCACCTCGCTGCGCAACCCGGCTGCAGCGTGCATTACAAGACCCGCGTCACCGGCCTTGCCCGCGACGGCAAGCGCTGGCGCGTCGAGCTGCAGGATCTCGACAGCGGCAAGACGGATGCGGTCAGCGCCAAATTCGTCTTCATCGGCGCCGGCGGCGGCGCGCTGCCGCTGCTGCAAAAATCCGGCATTGCGGAAGGGCACGGCTATGCCGGCTTCCCCGTCAGCGGGATATGGCTGCGCTGCGACAACCCCGACATCAACAAGCGGCATCACGCCAAGGTTTACGGCAAGGCCGCGGTCGGCTCGCCGCCGATGTCGGTGCCGCATCTCGATACGCGCGTCATCGGCGGACAGCACTCGCTGCTGTTCGGTCCCTATGCCGGCTTCTCCAGCAAGTTCCTCAAGCACGGCTCGCTGCTCGATCTCGTCGAATCGATCAGGCCCGGCAACATCAAGCCGATGCTGTCGGTAGCGCGCGACAATCTCAACCTCACCGAATATCTGATCGAGCAGGTGCTGCAATCCGAGAGCCATCGCCTTGCCGTGCTGGACGAATATTATCCGCTCGCCGATCCGAAAGACTGGCGCCTGCAGGTCGCCGGCCAGCGCGTCCAGATCATCAAGCCCGACGTCAGGCGCGGCGGACTCTTGGAGTTCGGCACCGAGCTTGTGGGTGCGGCCGATCATTCGCTGGTGGCGCTGCTTGGCGCTTCGCCCGGCGCTTCCACCGCCGCGTTCATTGCGATCAGCGTGCTGCAGAAGTGCTTTGCCGGCGAGCTGACGGCGCAGGCCTGGCTGCCGAAGCTGAAGCAGATGATTCCTTCCTACGGCCATTCCCTGATCGACGATGCCGAGTTGACCCGGACGATCCGGAGCGAGACCGCGCGCGTGCTCAGGATCGAGGATTTGAGCCCGGCCCGAAAGCCAGTGCAGGCCCGGCCATGAGCGATTGGCTGCACAATCTGCCGGTGCCCTGGATGGCGCTGGTCGTGTTCGGCTTCACCTATGTGCTGGCGGCGGCGCTCTTTGCGGCGGTGGCGAAGCTCGCGACCGAACAGCGGGCGAGATCCTTCAAGTCGATCTCGCCCGGCATGCTGCCGGTGCTCGGCATCATCTTCGGCCTGTTCGTCGCCTTCACCGCCGCGCAGGTGTGGAACGACAGCGACCGCGCCAGCACTGCAGTGAGCCGCGAAGCCAGCGCGTTGCGGGCAGCCGTGCTGCTCGCCGCAGGTCTGCCTGCCGAGCAGGAGGCGCGCCTGCGCGGCCTGCTTCGTCAATATGTGGAGGAGGCCGTGAAGGTGGAATGGCCGATGATGGCGCACCAGGCCGCTTCGCTGCGGACGTCTCCACCTGCGCTTGCCGAGGCGCTGCAGGTCGTCGCCTCGACGATGCCGCAGGGCGCAGGCCAGCAAACCGCGCAGCGCGAAATTGTGGCCTCGTTACAGACCGCGCTGGACGCAAGACGGCAACGCATCATCGTCAGCAATGCCGAAGTCAATCCGGTCAAATGGTGGTGCCTCTATCTGCAGGCTGCCTGCGCATTGCTTGTGATCGGCCTCGTTCACTGCGACAACCGGCTCGCCGCCTCTATAGCCATGGGCCTGTTCGCGACGGGGGTCGCAGCGTCGGTTCTGCTGATCGCGGCACATGACCGGCCCTTCACAGGTGAGATCTCGGTCGGCCCGGAGCCGCTGCTGCAGATCATGCCGGACGAGCCGGCCAAGCGGTGAGTGGCCTCACTGCAAATAGCCGTGAACGCCGTCCCACAGCAGCTTGGCTGCGGTGACCACGAGCAGGGCGTAGCACGCGCGATAGAGCTGCTGCTGGTCCAGCCGTTGCTGCATCTTCCAGCCGAGCCAGATGCCTGAGGGAATGGCGAGCAGGCAAATGGCCATCAATATCCAGACGGAAGAAGCAGGCCTGACGATCAAGAGCCACGGCAACGCCTTGATCAGGTTTCCGACCGTGAAGAAGATGCTCGTCGTTCCCGCGTAGAGCTCCTTAGACAGACCCCGCGGCAACAGATACATGGCCAGCGGCGGGCCGCCGGAATGGGCCACCATCGTCGTCAGGCCGGATCCGAAACCCGCGGCAACCGCCTTTGGCGTGGACCGCGGTTGAGCGGTGACCTTGCCGCCGCTGCGAAACCACAGCACGGTAAAGCCAAGCGTGATGAGCGCCATGACGATGGCGACGGCGTGCCTGTCGAGGTAGCTGAGCGTGACATAGCCGGCGCCGATGCCGACGACCAGCGCCGGCAGGAGAATGCCGAGATCGGGCTTCGACCAGGTCGAAGGCTTCCAGTAGCGAAGCGCAACCAGATCCTGCACGATGAACAGCGGTGCCAGGAATGCGCCGGCGGTGAGCGGGTCCATGACGATGGACAATAGCGGGATGCCGATGATAGCAAAGCCGCCGCCAAACCCTCCCTTCATGAAGGCAATCAGGAAGGTGCCGGCCAGCGCGACAACGATGGTGAGGAGACTTAACTCCAAGAAATTCTCCCAATCAGCACAGACGTCAGCCGCCCCGTGATGGATATGGAGAGCGCCTGCCGCCCGACAATTCCAGTTGTCCCCACATCGCGCGATAGTACAGTTGCAGAAACGGATTGCACCGAGATCAATTTGCACCGAGTTGGGGACGGTACACTGCGCGTGGCGAGGGTCGCAGTTCGGCTGGCGGTGGCCGCAGAGCAGGAGTGCGCTCAAGCCGAAGGACGCCTTCAGAGAAGGCGTCGCGCGGACGCTCGGCCCTCAATGCGTGCCACACGCGCTCGAAGGCCGCTAGCGTCATTTACCATTTGTTTACTCTCCGCTTCGCGTTGCGAGGGATCTGTGAGAGAGTAACGCATCATCGAAGCAGAGGGGATCGATGACCAATCAGACAATAGTGCGCATGTGGGGCGCGGGTTTATCGCTGTTGAACCCGGGCCGTCTCGTCGACTGGATGCTCGACCGGCTTGAAGAGCTGAGCGTGGCAATGATGCCAGCCCAGGCAGAGATGATTCCGATTTCGTGCAGGGAGGGACCGGCCGAACGACGCTTCGACTAGTTCGGCAAGCTTGTGGCGACCGCGCGGCTCCGCATCAGATTGCGTTCGCGCCGGTACCAGAACAGCGCGGCGACGACCAGAAGATTCAGCACGCCCGCGCCCGTCGCATTGGCGAACGACAGGCGGTAGTTCGCGCTGATGTCGTAGAAATATCCGGCCTGGTAGCTTCCAAAGCCCATGCCAACCCAGCCCACGGTCGCGACAGCGGCCATGGCAAGGCCCGAGAGGCGGAGCGGCGCCGCCTCTCGGGCGCATATCAACAGACATGTCATCACGCCGGCAAAGCCGAACCCGAACAGCACCGAGAGCTGATACAGTGTGGCGATGCTTTTCGTTTGCGTGAAGAAGAACACGACGGAGGTCTGCGCCAGCGAGGCCAGGAAATAGGCGGGCAGTCCGCCTGTGCGATCGGCAAGCCAGCCGAAGAACAGGCGGCCGAACACGGCTGTCACCATAACGGTCAGCAAGAGGCCTGCGGCGGTTTGCGGACTGCAGCCGAGATCGATGCCGAGGGCAATAAGATGCACCTGCGGCACGGCCATGCAGATGCAGCAGAACAGTGCCGCGAGGCCGAGCCATGGCAATGTGATGGTGTGCGGCAGGTTCCAGAGATTGGCGTCGCGTGGCGCGGCCTGACTTGACGCTTGCGTTGCGGGCGCCGGCCGCAACAGGAACATCAACGGAAACAACACGAAGAAACCGGCGCCGAGCGCCAGCATGGCGTCGCGCCAGCCGAGCTCGGTGATCAGGAAACGTCCAAGGTAGGGCACGATGCCCTGCCCGAAGGCGCCGCCCGCCGTGACGATGCCGATCGCAAGCCCCTTGCGCGCGCTGAACCACAGTCCCGTCAGCGCCGTCAGTGGCGTGAACAGGCAGGCAAAGCCGATCGCGCCGACCAGGAAGAACAGCAGATCGAGCTGCCACAGCGCGCTCTGCCATTTCAAGGCGGCGAGGCTCACTGACATCCCGACGGTGCCGATGAGGGCGACGGGTTTCGCGCCGATCCGGTCGGACAGCGCGCCCCAGAACAGGCCGCCGAGCGCCGCGCCGATCGAGTAGGTAGTGTAGGCCATGGAGATGTCGGCGCGAAACCAGCCGAACTCTTCCTCGAGCGGCTTCATCAGCACGGAAACCACGCCACCGGCGCCGAAGCCAAGCGCAAGGCTGAGGGTTGAAACCGCGACAATGACCCAGCCATAGGGATGTTCGCGATCGGAGGCAGCGGCGCTCATTGCAATGTCCTTCTTCTTGCCAAGCCGGGCGCGGCGGATGAGCCGCCGCGCCCCTCTTCTCATGCGATCGCGATCAGGCCTGCTTGGTGATCACGATTTCCAGATATTCGCTGGGAATGACGAGCGTGCCGTCCCTGGCGACGTTGAACTGATCGATCAAAGCGAGAATGTCGCCCTGCAGCTTCTGCTGCGCGGCCGCATCGATCGCGCCGAACGCCTTGTGCGTCGGCCCGTAGTAGGAGCGGAACACGTCGAGGAAATGCGCCGGGGATTTATAGCGGAAGGTGAAGTGCCGGCTCTGCGCCGCCATGGTGACGCCCCGGCCGAACAGGGTGTCGAGATAGGCCTTGCTGCCCCACTGCACCGGCGAATTCACGCCGGGCGGCGGCGGCACGAATTTGACGACGGTCTTCAGCAGGCTTCCGATAAAGCTTTCCGGCGTCCAGTTGGCCAGCCCAATCTTGCCGCCGGCACGGCAGACGCGAACGAGCTCGGCTGCCGCGCGCTCATGGTTGGCCGTGAACATCACGCCGAAGGTCGAGAGCACGACATCGAAGCTCGCATCGGGAAACGGCAGATTTTCCGCATCGGCCTCGCGGAAATCGACCGGCAGACGCTCGGCCTTGGCCCGCTCGCGGCCACGTTCGAGCAGCGCGCCGACATAGTCGGTCGACACCACGTCGGCGAAACGCCGCGCGGCCGCCAGCGTCGCATTGCCGTTGCCGGCGGCGACATCGAGGACGCGCTGGTTGCTCCTGAGGTCGACGGCCTCGCAGAGGGTCTCGCCGACGATCTGTAGCGTAGTGCCGACGACGGCATAATCGCCGGAGGCCCAGGTGGCCTGCTGCTTGGCCTTGACTGCGGCGAGGTCGGGCGTCGCGGGAGCCTGGATATTCATGATTTTCCTCCTGTTTTCCCTCGGTTCGGGTCTCCAGAGGCGCCGGAGCCGGCGCGCTGCTGTAACCGTAGGTAATCAGGAGGCGGGTTTTGGCCTGTCCAATTTGCGACACCGCTATCCGCCGGGCGAAACCTTTGGCGGGCTTGGTAAGACAAACAAGGTTAGGATGCGTTCATCAGACCCCGGGAATAAAGCGGTGACCGCGCAGGACGAAATCCCGTCAGGCATACCGTCGGCTGCAGCCGTGCTGCCGCGCGCGGTGCGCCGTGCGCTCGATTTCATGCAAGCCAGTCTGGAACGCGATATCGGCATCGCCGAGCTTGCTCAGGCCGCCGGCCTGTCGGCACGCGCGCTGCAGCGCCAGTTCAGGGCGTTCCTTGGCAAAAGCCCGCATGAGGCGCTGCGCGACATCCGCTTCGACAGCGCGCGGCGCCAGTTGCTCACGGGCAAGCCCGGCACGCGCGTGATGGATGTGGCAGCAGCCTGCGGCTTTGCGCATTTCGGCCGGTTCTCGATCGAGTACCGCCAGCGCTACAACGAGACGCCGTCGCAGACCCTGAAGCGGCAGGCGACTTTCAGCAATGCGGTTGCCTCGCAGCTGCAGATGTTCTCGGGCAGCGCGGATCGGCCGGGCGTGACGATCGGCCCGATCGAGACCGCGGCGGGCCATGAGGAAGCCGCGCGCGGCATCGCCGACGAGATCGCAACGGCGCTGGCGCGCATCGGCATCTCTACCACCGCACGCACTGGATCAACGCGCTATCATTTGGCCGGCGCGATCAGGGGCTTTGGCGCACAGGCGCGTCTGATCTTCCGTCTGATCGACCGCGAGAGCGGCCACCATCTCTGGGCACACCGGATCGAGGGCGACTGGGATCGCGCCGCCGCTTTCGACGAGCAGCTCGCCACCCGCCTGGCGGCAGCGCTGCGCCCGAGCCTCCGCGCCGCCGAGATAGACCGCGCATTGCAGAAACGCGATGCCGATCTCACGGCGCAGGATCTGGCGCTGCGCGCGATGCCGGGCGTTCTGTCGCTGGGCGAAGCGGGCAATGCCCGCGCGATCGAGCTCTTGAACGAGGCGATGACGCGCGATCCGGGCGAGCCGTTGCCGTTCGCGCTCGCCGCATGGGCCTACGCCCAGCGCGTCGTCTATTATTTCGGGTCCGACCCGTCGCGGGACCGCGCACAGAGCGCGGCATACGCGCGAACGGCGCTGGACCTGCGCGCGGACCCGAGAGTGCTCGCCGTTGCGGGCACCGCGCTGTCGCTGCTCGACGAAGAAAGCGCGGATCGCGTCATCGCCAAGGCGCTCGCAACCGACGGCAGCTCGGCCTTTGCCTGGGGGCGCAGCGGCTGGATCGACGTCTACCGGGGTAATGACGACGCCGCGATCGAGCGATTCATGATCGCGCTGGAACTGGCGCCGAACGACATGCTCGCCTTCAACAACATGTACGGCATTGGCGTTGCGCATTTCAACGCGGGCCGTTTCCGCGAGGCGGCGCAGTGGCAGGCGCGCGCGCTGGCCGAGCGCCCCTCGCTGGCATGGATGCATCGCACGCTGTGCCCGGCCTTCATGTTCGCGGGCGGGCGGGATGAAGCCTCGGCCAGCGTCCGCCGCCTGCGGGAAGGCTATCCCGAGCTGACGTTGGCGAAAGTGACGGACGGATTGCCGCCGCTGCCGCAAGCCTCGCGCGAGCGCGTCGTCGAGGCTCTGCACGATGTGGGGCTGCCGCCTTAGGCGTGATTCGTAGAGCGGATTAGTTTCGTAGGATGGGTAGAGCGAAAGAGGCTGGGCAAGAATAGCACGGCTGAGGGAGTTGAGGTACGATTCGGAGTATGACGAATCGCACGTTCAAGACCGGCGCGAGCCGGGAGCAAGCCAGTCTTCTGCCGCCGCGGGTTGAGGATTACGTTGGGCCCGATAATCCGGTGCGAGCGATCGAGAGCTATGTGGGTGGCCTCGATCTTGGGAAGCTGGGTTTTCGCCATGCGGATCGAGGGGCTGAAGTGGGGCAGCCGCCCTACGACCCCGCCGATCTGCTGAAGCTGTATCTTTACGGCTATCTCAATCAGATCAGATCGTCGCGTCGGCTGGAGCGGGAGGCGTGTCGCAATCTGGAACTGATCTGGTTGCTCAAGCGCCTGACGCCGGGCTACCGGACGATTGCCAACTTCCGCAAGGAGAACTGGGCGGCGCTGAAGGCTGTTAACCGCAGCTTTGTCCTGCTGGCCCGTGAGCTTGGCCTTGTCGGCGGCATGCTGGTGGCGATTGACGGTGCGTTTTTCCATGGCGACGCCAGCAAGGCGAGCATCGCGACGCGCAAGAAGCTCAGCGAACAGATTGCGGCGCTGGATCGCGACATCGAGGCCTATGGCGGCGCGCTCGATGCCAATGATGCTGCGGAGGCGGAGAGCTCTGCGGGAGGCGATGACCGCGGCGGTGGCGGCGATATCGGCGAGAAGGTCGCAGCGCTGATGGCCAAGCGGGCGCAGGTGCAAGCCGACCTTGACCGGCTCGAAGCCAGCGGCGAGACGCAATTGTCGCGGACGGACGCCGACGCGCGGCTATTGAGCAAGAGCGGCCAGACAGTCGCGGGCTATAACGTGCAGATCGCCGTCGATGCCAAGCACAAGCTCATTGTTGCAAGCGAAGTGGTCAACGATGGCAACGACACCAACCAGCTCCATACGATGGCGGCCGCGGCGAGGGACGTGCTCGGCGTCGAGACGCTACAGGCTGCGGCTGACGTCGGCTACTACAATGGCTCTACGCTGCAGGCTTGCGAAGCAGATGCGATCGTTGCCTACGTGCCGGAAGCCGAGAAGAACAATCGCCTGGCCAAGCAGGGCCGCTTCACCCTGAACGAGTTCACCTACATCGCAGAGCAGAACATCTACCGCTGCCCGGCAGGTGCCGAGTTGCGGCCGATGCAAGGTTACAAGGTGGATGCAGCCGGCAAAAGGCACGTCCGTTATGCTGCTCTCCGGTCGATCTGCGATCCATGCCCACTGCGCTCGCGCTGTCTCTCCGGCAAGGCGCGACGGCGGGAGATCTATCGCTGGGAACATCAGGATGTGATCGAACGGCATCGCGCGCGGATGGCTCAGGCGGACGCCGCCACCATGATGCGCGCCCGTTCCGCTCTGGTCGAGCATCCGTTCGGCACACTCAAATGCCGGGCCGGATATCGACACTTCCTGGTTCGCGGCTTCGACAAGGTGCGCGGCGAATGGAGCCTGATGGCGCTATGCTACAATTTCACGCGCCTGCTTCACATTCTCGGCTTCGACCGCTTGATGGCCAAACTGGCCGAGGTCGCCAAGCAATTCCATCATTCATCGCATTGGCGTCGGAAGGCCGTCCTGGAGGTCATAACGCTCGCCTTCGCGAGCTTACGCTCCGAAACACTTCCAAAAACCGCTCTCAATGTTCTCCCAACTTAACCGCGCTATTCTTGCCCAGCCTCGAAAGCGAAACCCATCATGGCTCCGCACCAAGAAGACGATGGGTTTCGCTTCCCGCTCTACCCATCCTACAAGATTTCGCGCGCCCGTCGCAGCATCAGATTGCGGTCGCGGAGATTGCCGGCCAGCGCGGCAGCGACCTCGAAGGCGGCGCGCGCTTCGTCGTGGCGGCCAAGTTTTTGCAGGAGGTCGCCGCGCACGCCGGCGAGCAGATGGTAGTTCTGCAACGCCGGCTCGTGCGCGATGGCTTCGACGATCGCGAGCCCGGCTTGCGGTCCTTCCGCCATGCCAACGGCCACCGCACGGTTGAGCTCGATGACGGGCGAGCGGGCGCGCGCCGAGAGCTTTTGATAGAGAGCCGCGATGCGCGGCCAGTCGGTGGCTTCAGCCGTATCGGCCCTGGCGTGACAGGCGATGATCTCCGCCTGCAGCGCATAAAAGCCGCCCTCCCCGCCAAGGCCCTGCGCGCGGCCGAGTGCCTGCAGGCCGCGGCGGATCTGCAAAAAATCCCAGCGCGTGCGGTCCTGCTCCAGCAGCAGGATCGGCTCGCCCTCGGCGTCGGTGCGCGCCGCGGCGCGCGAGGCATTGAGCTCCATCAGCGCGAGCAGGCCGTGCGCTTCCGGCTCACGAGGCGCGATCGAGACGAGAACACGGCCCATGCGCAGCGCCTCCTGGCAGAGCTGCGGCCGCATCCAGTCGTCACCGCGCGAGGCCGTGTAGCCTTCGTTGAAAATGAGGTAGACGACCTCGAGCACCGAAGCGAGACGCTCGGAGAGCGCCGCACCGCACGGGGTTTCGTAAGCGAGGCCGGATTCCGACAGCGTGCGCTTGGCGCGCACGATGCGCTGGCTGATCGTCGCCTCCGGCACCAGGAAGGCGCGCGCGATCTCCTCGGTGGTGAGGCCGCAGATCATGCGCAGCGCCAGCGCCGCGGCGGCGTCGCGCGAGACCA
>Ga0081540_1004934_pt1 | contig 10037 bp, 8 predicted proteins | sample TabmetS2T1R1_FD_71024 | JGI IMG/M metagenome (GOLD analysis project Ga0081540, IMG submission 71024) | Tabebuia heterophylla rhizosphere microbial communities from the University of Puerto Rico - S2T1R1 | ecosystem: Host-associated > Plants > Roots > Rhizosphere ... | reverse complement strand
TGGCTGGCAGCGACACTGTCCACAAGGGTGAGCGTTTGGTTATCGAGGATGATCCAGCGGTCATTGTCTCGAACCAGGACCACCAAGTGTCGTTCGCTTGGACGGCTCGCGCCGCGAACCATTACCAGACGCCTATCGCCGGCAGCTATCCCAAGTTCGCCGAGCGCCAGATATTTCACAATGGCGTAGCTCTTGCAGTCTCCAGGCTGGTTAAGAGCTGCTAATGGTGAAAGCCAAGGCACGATCGCACGTGTAGATTGGATTGCGCCGTTTATGCCGCGATTGAGATGGCCGATCATCTTGCGCCCGCTATACTGGCGCACCTCATCGATTATCGCGATCAAGCGTTGCGCAGCGGCGGAGCCGCAGTTTGCATCTATCCGACAGTGGGTGATCTCAACTTCGTCCTTGGCAAGTTCTGTCTGGAGGTCGCGCCAAAGCGTGATCAATCCGTCAGATTGCGAAGGTGTTGTAGCTACCCCGAAGGGCTCCACTGCGTGTGCTGGAGTCAGCAGCAGCAGCATCATAATCGCAGCGGCAGAACCAAGTTTCATCGCAAGACCGTGCATTGCCCGGGTAACGATCGCGGGCGCATGTTCGACTTGCGATCGCTCGCCAAGCCGTCGTCCAAGAGCCTCAGCCATTACTCCATCCATTTTGGTCTTCAGCATGCTCTAACGACGCGTTTGCCTTGCCTGGTACGGACTGAGCCATATCCAGGTGTGAACAAATGACGCGACTAGATGACGGCGATGAATAAGTGGAAGCGTCTGTGGACGGCCGCTTTCAACCCTAAGCTCCCCTGCCATCCGGCTTACCAATCACGCAGCGCCATGCCGCCAGGCGCTCGGTCGGATACTGCTTCATCCACTCGGCGAGCTGTGGCGCGCCTATCGGACTGCAGCGAGACCTCGGCGAAGTCCGAGGTGGTGACGGTCTGTTCGCGGCAATTTGTCGGAGAGGGGAGGCTGCAGAGCACGGCGATGATCTTGATCACGACAGGAAACCCGCGTCGCTGCGTCGGGCATCGGTACCACCGACTGAATGGCTGATCGGGGCCGTGACCTGCCGCTGTCTGACCGGATCAGCCGGCGGAAAGATGCTTTCATATATGGCGCGGGCCTCTCGAATTAGGCGGACTCGCTCGCGCTCAGACTTTGGGACAAATCGAATAACTTCGCCCATTTTCACTCCAAACCCTGGTTAGAGATCCATACCGCCGTGAGATGATGATAATCATGCAATCTTGATTTAGGATCTCGACCGCAGTCTTGAAAGTCGCGCGGGTGGTAACGGAGGAATAAAAAGCTCGTGAGTGGCGCCGGGTATCCAGACCGCTCGAAACGGCGCTGAAACAAGTTTGACAAAGCATGCCCGTTCGGCGTCAAACCGGACGGTCTAACGCACTGTGCGCCGCGATCGTCGCCGGTGCGCTCACTCGCGTTGAGCGGTCAGCCCGAGCACAGCGAACCTCCCGCGCGACCGCTCCATTTGCCGTGGCCCGCGGTTCCGGCAAGTTTGCCGGATCCCGAGGCGTATTTGTCATGAACCGTCACTGATGCGTGCACCACGCCGGATCGTGCCACGCTGACCGCGCCTGTGCGGCCGATGTCAGGGCGATCAAGCAACCGGCTGCAATCATCCAGAGCGAAGGCGTCTTCACGGTACTTTTCCGTTCTTGTGAAGGATGGCAGATTGATGTCAGGGCGCAGCGCGGTCCGGCCGCCGTCGACAGAGATCGTGATGTCGGTGATCTGCGGATCTGCGGTCTGAGCTAACTGCGTAGCGTGCATGTGTGCGTATCGGTGCAGCCCGATCTTGATGGCGACCAGCATGGGCGCGGCGAATACAAAGAGCAGGGCGACCGCATTGAATGCCGTGTCGAACGCGATCACGATGGACTGATCGATCACCACCCGGTCCAGGAGGCCGATGGCGGCCCGACCAGCCATCGCGTCCATTCCTTTTGTGGCGAGCATCGCTGCCGTCGTGGTCAACCGCTCGCTGACGGCAGGAACACCTGATGTGACGTGGGCGCCGAGTACCGTCAAATTGCCGACGATGTTGTGCTCGATCAGCGTCTCGAGGCCGGCCACGCCGATCAGGCCGCCAAGCAGCCGACCCGTATTGAAGAGACCGATGCCGGCGGCGCGGTTGTGTTTGTTGAGGTCGCTGAAGGCGATCAGGTTGATCGACAGGAACAGGAAGCCAAGGCCGAGGCCGCGCAACAGGATGGCGGACATCATGTCGTGCGCGCCGCTTTCCCGGGTCGAGCCGGACAGCATCCACATCGCCACCATGATCATCAGGATGCCGAACGGTACCGTGGCGACCGGAGGAACGAGCCGAACCTGCATCAGGAAGGCGGCAACTAGCAGCGTGGCAACGAAGAACGCGCCGCTCGGCAACAATAGCAGGCCGGCGTCGGTCGGCCTGAAGGCGAGAACGGATACGGCAAAAGACGGGATCAGGTATGCGCTGCCGAACAATGCGGCGCCGGCGACAAAGCTGACGACGAAGGCGAAGCAGAAATCTTCACTCTTGAACAGGGTGAAGTCGAGCAGTCCCTCGCCCTTGCCCAGCACTTGCTGGCCGAGAAATGCCAGCAGCGCGGCGGCGCCGATCACAGTCGACCAGAGAATGCCGGGTTCGGCGAACCAGTCCCATCGGCTGCCCTGGTTGAGGACATATGTGAAGCAGAAAGCCGTAACCGAGATCAGCGACAAGCCGATCCAGTCGACTGGGCGGCGCACGGGCTGAGAGGCCTTCGGACTATCGGCGACCAACAGCAGGCCGGCTGCCGCCAGCGCCACCGGAACCACGCTGAAGAAAATCCACGTCCAGGAGCGGCTGTCGATCAACCAGCCCTGCAAGGCGGGCGCGATCGTCGCGGGAGCGACAACGGATCCCATCGCAAACAGGGCTTGCAGGATCGGCTGCTGGGTTCGCGGATAGGCGTGGAAAATCATGGTCTGGCCTGCGACGAGCAGGATGGCGCCGGAAAAGCCCTGCATGACGCGCAGCGCAATGAGCAGGTCGAGCCGGGTGGTGACGAGTGTCATGCCGCACGCGGCACCCATCACCAGCGTCGATCCGATGATCAGGCGGCGCGGATCGACGCGCTGCATCAGCGTGGATGCGGCCAGGAAGCCGATCAGCTTCATGGCGGTATATCCGATGTCGAGCCAGGCAAATTCATCGGGCGTCACATGGGTGTCGCCGATGATGTAGCCGCGCCCGAGCGACAGCACGGTGCTCGCGAGTGCGTCGGTGAGCGTTGCCAGCATGATGCCCGCGACGAACAGGGCTCCTGCCGCCGATCGTTCGCGGCTCCGGGCAGCAGCGATCACCGCGCTCATGAGCCGCCCCGGCGATCGATGTCGACGCGCGCCGACAGGCCGGGCACAAGGCGGCCAGGCAAAGGATTGTTGGTGAAGCGAATCTTCACCGGCACGCGCTGCACGACGCGAACGAAATTTCCTGTCGCATTGTCTGATGGCAGCATGCTGAAGGCGGAGCCGCTGCCGGGCGCAAAACTGTCCACGACGCCGTCAAGCGTTGTATGGCTGTAGCCGTCGACGATGATGTGGGCGCGCTGGCCGGGCCGGATGTGCTCGACCTGGGTTTCCTTGAAATTCGCTACCACCCAGACATTTCTGACCGGAACGATATCGAGCAGGGCGGCGCCCGGCGCAACGAGACGGCCGACGCGGACCTGGCGGTTGCCGATGACGCCGTCGACCGGCGCACGCACGACGGTGTTGTCGAGATCGATCTGAGCGAGGTCGCGGGCGGCCTCTGCCTGTGCCACCGCAGCGACGGCGGCTCCGCGCTGGCTCGCGAGGACGGCGATGCGCTGCTCCTGGGCCTCGACCGTCGCCATTGCTGCTGCGACGGCCGCCTCGGCTTTGGCGAGCGCCGCATCGCTTTCATCGACCTGGGCCTGGCTGACGGCATTGGTGCGGATCAGTTCGCGGCGGCGGTCGGAGGCCTTGCGGGCCAGATTCATCTCGGCCACGCTCGCAAGTTTTTGCGCTTCGGCTTGCCGGATCAGGGCATGCTGAAGCTGGGTCTCCGCATCGACATTCGTCAGACGGGCTTGCGCGGATTCGACATTGGCGACTGCCTGCGCGAGCCGCGCGCGGTAGTCGCGATCGTCGATGCGGAACAGCACATCACCCGCCTGGACAGGCTGGTTGTCCTGCACCTCCACCGCGGTGACGTAGCCCAAGACCTTCGGAGCAAGCGAGGTCACGTCGCCGCGAAGGTAAGCATTGTCGGTCGACGTCTCGCCCGAATAAGCATAGCCCCATCCGCCGGCCACGACCGCGACGGCGCCGAGGCAGAGCAGCAAGCCGATCGTCATTGTCTTGTTGAGATGCGCCATGACGTCCTCCAGCTATGTCCGTTCACTTTTGGTTATCGTGCTGTCCAACCGTCATCATCGAAATTGCTGCGCCGGTGACTTCAATCGCTCGGAAAACGATTGGCTCGCTTCGGGTCCTTTTCCGGCGTGATAAACACCGGTGGTTCGTCGTAACCGCTTCGGCTGCTGTAGAAGACGAGGACCATGAGGCCGTTTCCGACAACGAGCGAGAACAGCACGCCGAGAGCCATTGCGACGTAGCCGGCTGTCGAAACCTCAACCCCGTCCGCAAGTGTCCAGCCGAGGTAGGCAACGAAGTCAGTCGCCACCAGGAGCGAAAGGAGCACGAGGATGATCATCCATGCGCTGGCGTTAAGGCGAGCCTGCGCAGCTGGCTGACCCGCTGGTCGAAGGCTGGTTTTGGCCTGCTGCTCGGGAGCATCGGAAAGAATCGACATGGTATTCTCAGTATGTTGTTGGCGTAGGTTCAATCGCGGCGGCGGATGTCAGGGGTTACCAGGTGAGCGGGCCGCGCTCCGCGTTCGCAACGCGGCCCGACTGCGCCTCAGTAGTCCCAGAAGGCCGGAACAAAGCGGAATGCGTCGCCGTCGACGGCGACATGGCCGACCGACGGGAACGGCATATGCGTGGCCACCAGCAGTTCGCGGTTCGCCGCCAGCTCCCGCAAAAGACGGATCCGGGCTCGGCTCGCCTCCTCAGGGTCGTGTTCGAAGCCGTTGTGCCAGTCGGGGTGTTCGAACCCGACCGTGAACACGAGGTCGCCGGCGAAGGTCAGCCGCTCGCCGCCGGAGGCCACGCGGACCACGCTGTGTCCGGGGGTGTGGCCGCCGGTACGACAGACTTTGACCCCCGGCGCCACCTCGCACTCGTCCTCGAATGTCCGAAACTTGCTGCGATACTCCTTCAGGAATCGCTTGGCCGACTGCCGGAGCGCGTCCGGGAATCCCTCCGGCATGGAGACGCGGGAGAAATCGGGCGACTTCCAGAACTCGACCTCGGCGGCCGCGACGTGGATCCGCAGGTCCGGACGCAGCGCCTCCTTCACGCTGTCGATCAGCAGCCCGCCGATGTGGTCCATGTGCATGTGGGTCAGCACCACGTCGGTCACGGACGAAAGATCGATGCCGGCGGCCTCCAGCCGGTGCGGCAGCTGCCCGGCTCGCGGCAACGGGAATTCCTCGCCCATCCCGGCGTCGACGAGGATGGTGCGGCCGCCGCTCTTCACCACGACCGCGTTCAGCGCCCAATCGAGCGCGTCCGGCGGCAGGAAATTGTCCGCGAGCCATGCCTCCCGGACGGCCGGCTCCGCGTTGTGGGCCAGCATCGCGCCTGGCAGCGTCAGCACCCCGTCGCTGACCACCAGCACGTCAATCTCGCCGATCCGCAGCGCATAGCGCGAGGGAACCAGTTCGTCTCGGCCGGGATGTGAGTCATAGTCCAGGCTCGTGTTAGTCTTCTGCTGAGTATCGCTGATCAACTGATTCATCTTCAAAACTCCTGCGTTTGATCATGGCGCTCGATGCTGTGCGGGCCGCGCGTCCCGCGTGGGGAAGCGCGGTCATGCTGGTGTTCAGAGTCGGTGACACCCTCATTGCTGGCGTGTCACCGTGATGATCTATCGAACCTGGCTTGCGACTGCCCCAGAGCGATTGCCGTCGCTATAGAGCGATTGCTGCTAAAAACATCGCTTCCGGCAATCATTCGGGCTTTCGCCGGTCAGCTCCTGCTACGCGGCGTCGCAGGCGGCGCCGACACGGGGCCGCGACCATCGGTTCCAGTGATCGTGTAGACGGGGTGTCCGGCTATTCGTCGCTTGTGCCTGCTCGCACGCAGAGGGCCGCCGCCGCAAGGATTGGAGGAGCCAGAAAGCACCAAACTCCGAACCCGGCATAGAGCAAAGCGGCGGTCGCGCATCCCAGCGCGAAGGCAAGGATGTTGGTCGACATCCGCGCCAGCCGTTGGCCGCTTCCATCCGTCTGCGCGGTAGGCCCGCGCAGCATGTCGGCAAGATCGATCATGATCTGCGTCGTGGTACCCGTCATCAAGGTCGACGGCGGCGCGCTGCCGAGATGAATCCGGTGCGTGGCATTCTGAACCGCCATCGCGGCGACCAGCATCATGCCGGTGACCACGGCGGGGACCGCGTCGCCATCGGCGAACGGCCCGAAATGAATCGCGAGCACGGCGCCTGCGATCAGGAGCGCCAGCTTGACGGCGAGAATGATCTCCAACGCCGGCAGCTTGCGCCGGAGGAGGGCCGAACTGAACAGCCGTGTTGCGATCACGGCCACGCAGAACATCGGCAGTGCCAGGAGCTTGGCGATAGCGCCGGAGGTGCCAAGCACAAGGGAGGCGCCCAGCGTCACGAAGTTGCCGGTGACGTGCGCGGTGAACAATCCATGAAGCGCGAGGAAGCCCGCGGTGTCGACAAACCCCGCATTGAAGCTGAGCAGCAAGGGCAGGGCGGGGCGAAGTAGCGTGGGTGCCATTCCTGAGGTCTCACAGCGAGTACTTCAGCTCGATCCCGAGATAGTTGCTGTCGTGCCCGCCCGCCTGCCGCAGTGTGTCGCCGATCTTGTAGTGAACGGCCTCGAGCGCGCCGGTCAGATGGGCATCGAACCGATAGTCCAGGCGAAGCTGCCCATACGCACCCGTCCAGGCGTTCCCCTTTCCAGCTGTGCCGGCGACCGGAATGTTGGGCTGCACGTAGACCGCGTCGGCCGTGGTCTCGCGCCACTGGAACCCGAGCGCGGTCATGATTGAGAAATTGGTCAACGGCTTCACCGTCAGTGACGGTTTGACGTGAAAGAGGTTCACGTAGCCCGTGAAGCCCGCCAGCGTAAAATAATAGCCGTTCGGAAACAGCGGGTTGAATGTTCCAAGCACATTGTCGCGCGGGTTATGATTGCCCGAGGCAGCGTCCGCCTGCAGTCCCAGGCGGGGCTGCCAGTTCAATTGCGCAAATGTGTAGCCGGTACGCGCTCCAGCTGCCCAGGCGCGGATGTCCTTGCCGCCGATCACACCGGTCTGCCCCATCGCTTCCAGATCCCAGTCGACTTGATTAAGTTTCCCAGCGAACCGAGCGTCCAAGATGTTGCGTTTTTCGTCGCCGTTTGCGTCGAGGTAATGCACGTTATCTTTCTGGTAGAACGAGTAATAAGCGGATAGCTCATTGGTGCCGAGCACCTGGCGCTCGACGCGCAGCGTGTGGAACCGGAAGTGGCTGTTCGAAGTATCGTCCAGCGGATGATCCAGGAAGTACTGCACCGGCTGGCTAAGAAATCCGATGAACCGCCATGGTCCGCTTTCCCAGTCGCCCCACACTGCATCAAAGGATTGCCGCACGTTCGGACCGTCCCGCGACGAGACGAACCGTTGCAAATCGAAATCGAAGTCTTGCCGCCCTGCGCGCGCCTTGAACGTCCCGGCCTGGGTCTTGTTGACATAGGCGAGAAAGCCCAATCGGAGATCGAACGGATCCTGGTCGACAGGCGTGGTGACGTTCTTGCCGAAGGCACGGTCATCCTCGACTTGCAGGAACAACTGCCAGTGCTCGTCGAAATGAAAGTCTGCGTGAAACTGCAGCCGCTGGATCAGATAATTATCGGGCCTCGCGCCGCTTGTGCCGAAGCTTTGCGCATTGACGCTTTCAAACCGCTCCCTCAGCGTCATGCCAAGCGACACATAGCTTTTCGGATCGCCCGGCATGATCGGAATGTATTTGAGGGCATCAAACGGCTCGGTGCGCAGCGCGGGGTTGGATAGAGCAGACCAGTCTTCCTGCCAGCGGTTGGTCATGATCGCGGGGCGCTGCGGCGCGGTATCGTCCGCGCGCGCGGGTGAAGCGAACAGACAAAACCCCGCGAGCGCCGCAGGCAGCGCCGCGAGGAATTGTCCTGGTGAACCCGTAAACGGCATGGACCGGATCATATTTGGGTCGAACTTAAAGGTTTCCGCCGTGCGCTGCAGTAGCAGCGATGCAACTACTTAGCCGCATCGTGGATTTCGGCGACATAGCCACCCGGGAACTGCACCATGGCCGATTGCCGGTGATCCGAGACAAAGGGCTCGACCAGGACCGTGGCCCCCGCCGCCTTTGCCTTGGCGATCGTGTCATTGAGGTCCTTCACCTCATAGCCGGTCAGCTCGCGCCCATAGGGATAAGGCAGGTGCCCCTCGGTGACGAATACGGTCATCTTGCCGAAGATCGATTCGATGCGAAGGCGGCGAAATGAGTCCTCGGTCCGGCCAACTTCGACGCCGGGAGCCCGCGCATCGTCGGAGACGATCTTGCCATGCGAGAATCGGAGAAAACCGCGCGTAAACGCCTCGACGCGCCCCGGCGAAACATAGACGCGGTTCTCGGGAATGGTCTCGAAGGCCGCATAGTTCGGCTTGGTCGTATGCCAGTAGAGCTGCATGTTGATGCCACCCGGCCACTGGATCACGACGTCACGGCCGATCGGATCGGGGAAAGTTGCAACCAATACGTCGGCTCCGGCCGACTGCGCCGCCTTCACGGCAGCGTCGATGTCGGTGACGAGATAGCCGGTGCGTTCGGCGCCGAAGGGATACGGAACCGGCGTCTTGAAGCCGAACAGCGACACGGTGCCGACCGGCGTCTGCAGCAGCTGCGAGGTGGTGCTGCTCGGTGTCGGCGTCACCGTCGCCACCACCTGCCTGGTGCTCTTGCCGCCGAAGGTGGCGAGGAAGCTGGCCACGAACTTGTCGACGTCGTCAGGAGCGACATAGACATGCGTCGTGTCGTATTGCGCGCCGACGCCGTAGACCGCGTTCGGGTCTCCGGCGCGCGCGGCTTGAGGCAGGACGAGGCTGGTGACCAGCAGCAGGGCTGCGAGATGTCGGTGGATGGTCATGGGATTCTCCTGAGGTGAGGATTGATGTTCAAGTGGACTTGCTTGTGGTCTGGGCGACGACGACAAGTCCAGCGATCAAGCCGAGATGCTCGAAGAAGGCGTTCAGCGCCATGAAGCGGTCATGGCCGGCGAGCGCCCAGAAATTGTTGGCAGTCAGCATGGCGACGGCGGTCAGGACGCCAAGGGCGCCTGCGCCGAGCCAGACCCAGCGGCCGGCGACGACCAGTGCCGAGCCGCCGAGTTCGACAAGGACGGCAAGGCTCGCCCAGAGCCAGCCAGGGTGCAGTCCGAAATGCTCCTGCTCGGCCATCGCGCCGGCAAAGTCGAACAGTTTCGTGCAGCCTCCGACCAGATAGGCCGACACCAGCGCCAGCCGGGCGAGAGGCATCAACAACGGCCAGCTCAGGATGCTCAGGACCCAGCGGGGCGCGTCGGCGTTCGCGCCCATCTCATACCGCCCAGCAGGCGCAACCGAGCGCGCCCCAAAAACTCTTGAGATCGGCAACCGGAAGCCGGCTCGACCAGGCTCGTGCGTGGTCATGGCCATGGACGCCGCAGCTATTGGCGCAGCCGCAGAATTGCGCGGCCTGCATCCTCGCCGCCCGCGCCGGGCCTTTGTCCGCCCAGGCGCCGTAGCCGCCAAAACTGCGCACCGGCGACCAGTCCGGCATCGCCGGCGGCGGCGCCGCCTTGTCGAGCGCAGCGAAATCGCCGGAGCCATAAACGATCCTGCCGCCGACGACCGTCAGCTCGCTGGCAATATCCGCGATCTC
>Ga0081540_1004933_pt1 | contig 10038 bp, 10 predicted proteins | sample TabmetS2T1R1_FD_71024 | JGI IMG/M metagenome (GOLD analysis project Ga0081540, IMG submission 71024) | Tabebuia heterophylla rhizosphere microbial communities from the University of Puerto Rico - S2T1R1 | ecosystem: Host-associated > Plants > Roots > Rhizosphere ... | reverse complement strand
GACACCGTGACTCTGGTTCAGGTCCTGACCGCGGATCACCTCTGTCCGGACGAGGCGGCCACGGCGGTCGTAGACGAAGATCCGCGATGGGGCGCGGGACCCGATCCCGCGGTTCTCCTGGTTCGTGCCGACGTAGACAAGGCCGTCCGGCCCGATGGCGATCGGTTCGGGCTGCCCGGGAAACCCAACGCGCGCGAACACGCTCACGTCGTTCAGGCTGCGCGGCGTGGCCGCGGCGGTCAGGGCAGCCGCCACCGTGATCCCAATCGCCAATGAGAAGAGCAAGAGGACCGGCCACTTACTTGCTGCCGAACCGAGACTTCCCCTGCCACTGGCCGAGCGACGTGGCCGCATCAGCTCCGACACGTGTCCTCCCCGAAGGAACACGAACGCCATGATGCATCACGCAACCGACCTGCGTCTTCCGGGCCCCGTCTCGCGAGACTCCCCGCTGGGGGCCCAACCGAGCCGCCGGCCGCTTCACCGCAGATTCACACCGAAGGGAATCGCAGCGTCGATATTCACGTCGCCCTCGGGATGAGGGCCACGCTCCACCTCTCCGAATCCTGTCGGCCCCATTCCGCACTCACAGCGTTCATTCGGCCGGCAAGCACAGTCCGGTGGCACCGTTTCGCCCACCGGACTGCTGCCGCCGTGACCGGTCGTCGGACAGTCTGCTTGCAGGGCCGAGGGAGTTCGCCTAGAAGGGAGCGGGTAGAATTTTTGGGTAGACCCCCATCCAGCAGGAGGCTCCGTGGGGATAGCGTCCGAGAAAGCACTCAGCTTCACGCGAGATCTGCCCCTGAGCGAGGCGGCGGTCGCATTCGCACGCCGGCGGCATGCCGGACAAGCCCGCGGTGGCGATCAGGCCCCTTACGTCTTCCACCCGTTGGAGGCGGCCTCGCTGCTGGAGCGCGCCGGGTACGCCGACGAGGTCGTGGCCGCCGCCGTCCTGCACGATGTGCTCGAGGACACCGAGACGCGTCAGGAGGAGCTCGCTGAACGCTTCGGAGCGGAGGTTGCGATCCTGGTCGCCACACTCACCGATGACCCCACGATCTCCGACGAGGATGAGCGGCGAGACGAGGTGCGTGAGCGGGTTCACAGGGCGGGGGCCAGCGCCCTCGCCATCTACGGAGCGGACAAGATCTCAAAGGTCCGCGAGCTGCGGCTGCTGCTGGCCACCGGCGCGGATCCCGAGATCGCCGAGAGCAAGCGGCGTCACTACGAGAAGTGCCTCGCGATGCTCGAGGAGTTCACCCTCGGTGCTCCGATCGCAGAGCTTCTTCGCTTCGAGCTCGAAGCTCTGAGGGAGTTTCCGCCGGTCCTTCAGCAGTGAGTCCAACCACAGGCGCTCTGCATGGAGCCGCGCTCCCAGGAGTCCGCGTCTATCCGGTGGCACCTCGTTTAGCCTTTTTTGGCCGGTGAATGCCTCTCTGCCAAAGCGCTACCACGTCACCACGTTCGGCTGTCAGATGAACGAGCACGACTCCGAGCGGATGAAGGGCATGCTGGACTCGCTCGGATACGTGGAGTCGGAGAACCGCGAGGGGGCCGACCTGATCCTCTTCAACACCTGCTCGATCCGGGAGTCGGCTGACAACCGGTTCATCGCGCATCTCGGCGAGGCGAAGCGGCTCAAGTCCGAGGATCCGGCGCGGGTCGTGGGGGTGGGCGGCTGCTGGGCGCAGTCGGTCAAGGACGAGGTCTTCCGCCGCTTCCCGTTCGTCGACGTGGCGTTCGGGCCGGGCCAGATCCACCGGCTGGCCGAGTTTCTCACCTCCGACTCTCTGACCGCCCAGGGCTACTTCGAGTTCGAGGACGTCTCCGGGCACCTGCCGATGAAGCGCGAGCGCGAGTTCCAGGCCTGGGTGCAGATCTCGCAGGGCTGCAACTGCGTCTGTTCGTACTGCATCGTCCCCTCTGTCCGCGGCCGCGAGACGAGTCGGGATCCCGGGGAGCTGCTGACCGAGATCGAACGGCTCGCCGGCGACGGCGTCCGAGAGGTCACCCTCCTCGGGCAGAACGTCAACAGCTACGGGCGCGACCTGCCGAAGGAGCGCCGGATCTCATTCGCTGACCTGCTGGGGCGCGTCGACGCGATCGAGGGGATCGACCGCATCCGGTACACGAGCCCACATCCCAAGGACACTCGCGAGGAGGTGATCCGAGCACACGCCGAGCTCGCCTCGGTCTGCGAGCACATCCATCTGCCGCTGCAGTCCGGGTCGAGCGCCGTGCTCAAGCGCATGCGGCGGACCTACAACCGTGAGCGCTACCTGGACCGCGTCGCGCTGATCCGCGAGCACGTGCCGGATTGTGCAATCACCACGGACATCATCGTCGGCTTCCCCGGGGAGACCGACGACGACTTCGAGGAGACGCTCGAGGTCGTCGACGAGGTGGGCTACGACAGCGCGTTCACCTTCATCTTCTCGCCGCGCCGAGGCACCCTGGCGGCCGATCTCGATGATCAGTTGCCGCATTCGCTGAAACGGGAGCGGATGGGCCGGCTGGTCGAGCTCGTCCAACGCCGTGCACGGGAGCGGGCCGAGCGCTTCCTGGGACGCACCATGGAGGTGCTGGTGGAGGGGCCGAGCCGCACCGATCCGACCCGGTTGCGCGGACGCACGCGGCACAGCAAGACGGTCAACTTCGACGGAACCGCGGCACGGGGAGAGCTGGTCGAGGTCGAGATCACCAGTGCCACCTCGACCACGCTGGGCGGGTCCGAGCAGCTGCTCAGCCGCGCCGCTTGAAGGTCCTCGCGCTCTTCGGCCCGACTGCCGTGGGAAAGACCGGCATCGCGATTGCGGTCGCCGAGCGGCTGCGGGAGCGGGGAGAGGACCCGGTGGCGGTCAACTGCGACTCGATTCAGGTCTATCGAGGGCTCGAGGTTCTGAGCGCGGCCCCGGATCCCGAGCAGCGGGAGCGGCTCGAGCATCATCTGCTCTCCTTCGTCGATCCCGGTGAGGAGTTCAGCGCCGGCCGCTACGCCGAGCTCGCCCATGCCGAGATCGACTCGCTGCTGGCCGATGGCCGGCGTCCCATCGTGGTCGGCGGGACGGGGCTCTACCTGCGTGCGGCCCTGGCTGACCTCGACCTTCGCCCACCGGTGCCTCCCGAGATCCGCGGGGAGGTGGAGCGCGAGCTCGATCAGCGTGGGCCGGCGGCGCTCCACGCGGAGTTGGACGCGGAGCTCGCCGCCGGGGTGGATCCGAACGACCGCAAGCGGGTCGCCCGCTTCACCGAGCTGTCCCGCGCGGGGATCGAGCCGGCCCCCGCCGGCGACGGCCTCTGGACGGCGGACCTGCGGCACCCCACCGTGCTCGTGGGCCTCTCCATGGCCCGCGGTCAGCTCGGAGAGCGGATCGACGATCGCGTAGACGAGATGGTCGCCTCCGCCGCCGCCGACGAAGCGCGGCGAGCGGCCGCCGCGGGCGCCTCACGGACGGCCCGGGCGGCGCTCGGCTTCGAGGATCTGCTCGATGGCAATCCGAGGGCCATGAAGCGTGCTCACCGCCAGTACGCCCGGCGACAGCTGACCTGGATGCGGCGGATGGAAGATGTCACCGTGATCGACCGGACCGGGCGCAACGATGACGATGTGGCCGCCGAGATCGTCCAGCTTCTCGAGCGCGAGGAGGCGCGGTGACGGGCTTCGGCGAGCGCGCGGACCTGGTCCGCGCTTCGATCGATGCCTGGAACTCAGAGGACTGGGAGACCGCTCTGCGGTCGGTCTGGCGCCCCGAGGGTGTGATCGTCACCCCGGAGGGTTGGCCGGAGCCGGGGACATTCGCGGGATGGGAGGCGATGGTCGAGCAGTGGGGACGGGTCAAGGGCTCGTGGGCGAAGGAGCGCGTGGAGCTGATCACAGCCGAGCCGGCGGGCGAAGGAGTCCTGGCGGAAGTGCGGTGGACCCTCCAGGGCGAGGCCAGCGGGGCGCCCCTCGAGGTGCGGGTATGGCTCCTCTGCGAGCTCACCGGCGGCCGGCTGTCGAGGATGACCTATTTCCTCGATCGCGACGCGGCGCGCCGGGCGGCGGAGGAGTTGTCGTGAGATTCGAGAAGTGGACCGCGCTCGGCAACGACTACCTGATCGTCGAGGCGGCGGCGCTGCCGTGGGCCCCCACGCCGGCGAGGATAGGGCGGCTCTGCGACCCGCACTTCGGCATCGGCTCCGACGGGTTGCTCCTGCTCGCCCCGGTGGCCGATCCCGCCTACGTGGCCGAGCTGCGGATCTTCAACCCGGACGGCTCCGAAGCCGAACTCTCCGGCAACGGCGCGCGTGAGGCCGTTCTCTACCTGCGCCGCTCGGGCTGGACGGACGCCGACCGGTTCACGATCCTGACCAAGGCCGGGCCGATCACCCCGACGATCGTCTCCGATCGGGAGGCGAGCCTGGAGATGGGGAGGGCGAGCACGACCTCTCCCGACTATCCGACGGGCGGCGAGGACGGCCGCGGGGAGGTGGTCGCCGCGGGGCGCTCGTGGGCGTTCCAGCACGTCTCGATCGGCAACCCGCAGTGCGCGATCGAGATCGGAGACGAGCTCGAGTCGCTCGAGCTCGGCGGGGTCGGGCCGGAGATCGAGAACAGCCCCCTGTTTCCGAACCGGACGAACGTGAGCTTCTATCGCGTCGAGGGCGATCGCGTCCGAGCACGGATCTTCGAGCGCGGGGTGGGGGAGACTCTGGCGTCCGGAACGGGGGCGTCAGGTGCCGCCGTCGCGGCCCACCTGGCCGGAGCGCCGAGCACGCTCACGGTGGAGCTCGACGGCGGCGAGCTCGAGGTCGAGATCGGCGACGATCTCGCCGTGCGGCTGAAGGGCTGGGCCGAGCCCATCTTCACCGGCGAGCTCACTGCGGAGATGCTCCGGGCGCTCGAAGAGCTCGTCTAGGGCGCGCCGCAGCAAGGCCCGGGCGCCCCTACCCTTCTCGCTCCCGATGGCGGCACCGACGAAGAAGAGGGGGCTCGCCGCCCCGTCGCAGCGCCTGGAGGCCATCCCTCCGTACATGTTCGCCGAGCTCGAGCGGCGGATCGAGGCGAAGCGCGAGGAGGGCATCGAGGTGATCAGCCTCGGGATCGGGGATCCGGACACACCCACCTTCCGCTACATCGTCGAGGCGATGCGCGAGGCGGTCGGCGACCCCGAGGCCCAGCGCTATCCGAGCAACCGCGGCCGCAGGGAGTTCCGCGAGGCCTTCGCCGACTTCTACCTGCAGCGCTTCGGGGTCGAGATCGACTCCGTCAACGAGGTGATCCCCGCGATCGGGGCGAAGGAGTGCATCTACAACCTCTGCTTCGCCTTCCTCGACCCCGGCGACGTCGCCCTCGCCTCGGACCCGGGTTACCCCGTCTACACCAGCGGACCGGTGCTGGCGGGCGCCGAGGCGCACCTGCTGCCTCTCAGGGCGGGGCTCGACTTCACCCCCGATCTGGACGCCATTCCCGAGGAGAAGCTCGAGGCGGCCCGGCTGATGTTCATCAACTACCCCAACAACCCGACCGGCGCCGTCGCTCCCGATGGCTTCTTCGAGCGCGTCGTGGAGCTCGCGCAGCGCCACGGGTTCCTCGTCGTCCACGACAACGCCTATTCGGAGACCACCTACGACGGCTACGTCGCGCCGAGCTTCCTCGCCACTCCGGGCGCGAAGGAGATCGGCGTCGAGGTCTTCTCCCTCTCCAAGGGCTACAACATGACCGGCTGGCGCTGCGCGGCGATTCTCGGCAACGCCGAGGCGATCAGGACCTATTGGCGCCTGAAGACCAACGTCGACTCCGGCCTCTTCGAGGCCGTGCAGCTGGCCGGCGCCGCAGCTCTCCGCGGGCCGCGCAAGGAGGTCGAGGAGATGTGCGGCATCTATCAGCGCCGCCGCGACCTGGTCGTCGGCGCGCTTCGCGACATCGGGGTCGAGGTCGAGGCGCCCAGGGGAACGATCTACATCTGGGCGCCCGTCCCGGATGGATACACGTCCACCTCGTTCACGGAGAAGGTGCTCGAGGAAGCGGCAGTCGTCATCTCACCCGGCTCCATGTACGGCCCGAGCGGCGAGGGCTTCTTCCGGATCTCCCTGACCACCCCCGATCCGCTGCTCGTCGAGGCCGTCGAGCGTCTGAGGGCTCATTTGACGCCCTAGGTCCAGTACCGCGGATTGAGCGCGCCGGGCACCGGGTAGGACTGGGAACCGGCGCACGGTGGGCAATCAGCCCGTAGCGTGCGACGAGACCGGCCCAGGGGGGCGAATTGGCCTTTATCGGCCGCTCAGCTAAAGGCACGAGTCTCCAAGGCCGAACGACCATCCAATGAACGAGATCGGACTGATACTGGCACTCGGATGCGCCGCCTTCTCTGGCGTGGCGATGCTCTGCAAGCACCGAGGCGCCATGGCGGCGCCGGACGTCGCCATGCGCAGCCCTCTGCGGAGTGCTGCGGCGCTCTTCCGCTCCAAGTGGTGGGCGATCGGCTTCGCCCTCGCCACCCTCGGCTGGGCCCTGCACGTCGTCGCCCTCTCGATGGCTCCCCTTTCACTCGTCCAGGCGGTGATCGCCGGCGGGCTCGCCCTCCTGGCCGTCCCCGCCCGCCGCTGGTTCGGGCTCGCGGTGGGGACTCGCGACCTGCTCGGCCTCGGCCTCTGCGCTGCCGGGTTGAGCTTCCTGGCCCTGACCGCCGGCCACGGCCACGACGACGGCACCTTCACCGGATCGACCATGCTGGCATTCGAGGGCGGGACGCTGGCGATCGTCGGTGTCCTCCTCTTCGCCTCGGCCCATCGGCGGCTGGTCAGCCGTGGCTGGATCCTGCTGGCCGTTGCGGCCGGCAGCTCGATCGGGGTCTCGGATGTGGCGATCAAGGCGCTCGCCGTCACCGTCCCGGGATCGCCGCTCGCAATCCTCAGCCCCTGGACGGCTCTCGCGATCGTCGGCGGGATCGGCGGCTTCCTGGCGCTCGCCCGCGGGCTCCAGCTGGGCGAGCCGGTGGCCGTCATCGTCGCCTTCTCCGCCAGCGCGACCCTGGCGGCGATCACCGGCGGAATCCTCGTCTTCGGTGACCCTCTGGGCTCGGACGCGCTCGACGTCGTCGCCCGCTGCCTGGCGTTCGTCGCGGTGATCGCGGCGGCCGCGCTGCTGCCCCTCGTGCCGCAGAAGGCGGGCGAGGCGCAGGTGACACCGCAGCCCGCGGCCTAGCCCGCCGACGGGAGAGCGGGGCCGCTGGCCCTACCATCAGGGCAGTGCAGAAGAACCGGAACGGGCGCCTCGACGGCGACGGATACGCGGGTGTCGTCAACCCCCGCGCCCGCCAGCGAGCCTTCGCGATCGGCATCGCCCGCGACGGCGGGCACCAGGAGGATCCGCTCGCGGAGCTCAAGGAGCTGCTGCGGACGGCCGGCGTGGCGACCGCCGGGGAGATGACCCAGACGCGAGAGGCGCCCGATCCCGACCGCTACTTCGGGCGCGGGAAGCTCGTCGAGCTGAAGCGGGAGATCACCGCAGCCGACGCCAACCTGGTCGCCTGCGACGACGAGCTCGTCCCGCGCCAGGAGCGCAACCTCGAGCAGGCACTCGGCGTCCCGGTGATCGACCGCACCGCGGTGATCCTCGACATCTTCGCCGACCACGCCCACACCGCCGAGGGCAAGCTGCAGGTCGAGCTGGCGCAGCTCGAGTACAACCTCGCCCGCATGAGGGGCCTCTGGACGCACCTGGAGCGCCTGGGGGCGGGCCGAATCGACGGCGGAATCGGCACCCGCGGCCCGGGCGAGTCCCAGATCGAGACCGACCGCCGCCTGGCGCGAGACCGGATCACGGCCCTGCGGCGCCGCCTGGACCGCGTCGAGCGCAACCGCGCCGTGATGAGGGCGGAGCGGGAGCGGGCCGCCCTTCCCTCGGTGGCGCTCGCCGGCTATACGAACGCCGGCAAGTCGACCTTGCTCAACGGTCTCACCGGCGCGGGCGTCGGCGTGGGGGAGAGGCTCTTCCACACCCTCGACCCGACCACGCGGGCCTTCACCTACGAGGGTCGCCGCTACCTGCTCACCGACACGGTCGGCTTCATTCGCAAGCTGCCCCACCAGCTGGTCGAGGCGTTCAAGGCAACGCTCGAGGAGACCGTGCTCGCCGACCTGATCCTGCACGTCGTCGACGGGTCGGAGCCCGAGTCTCAGCGCCTCGACTCGATCGCCGCCGCCGACCTCGCCCTCGAGGAGATCGGTGCCGGCGACTCTCCCAGGCTGCTGGTGATGAACAAGGTCGATCTGCTCGACGAGGAGGACCGCCGTGAGCTGCGCCTGCGTCACCCGGACGCGGTGCTGGTCTCTGCCGAGACCGGAGAGGGGCTCGACGAGGTTCGCTCGAGGATCGCGGAGTCGATCGCCTCAACGCTTTCCCGGGTGGAGCTGCTCGTACCCTTTGATGCCGGTGATCGGCTTTCGGAGCTTCACCAGATCGCTGGCGATCTCCAGCGTGAGGATCGCCCGGACGGGGTTCTCGTTCGCGCGCGGCTTCCTGCCGCGCTCGCCGACCGCTTCGCCGACCTCGAGGTCAATGGGCGGAACGCCAGCCACCGAAACGGCGCTCCGGCCGGAGACTGAGCGGGCGGGGGCGGCGGTCGCCGTGGCCATCGCGGCGGAGGAGACGGCGGCAGACCCGAGCGGCGTCCTCAGGTTCGTCAGACTCAATCAGCAGGCGACGCTTCCAACCCGTGCCCACGACGACGACGCGGGTCTCGACCTCTATGCGGCCGAGTCGGCCCGGCTGGCGCCCGGTGCCCGGGTCAGCGTCGGAACCGGTCTGGCGGTCCAGATCCCGGAGGGCATCGGCGGCCTCGTGCTCCCGCGCTCAGGGATGGCCCTCAAGCACGGGGTGACACTGGTCAACTCGCCGGGCCTGATCGATCCGGGCTATCGCGGCGAGCTGCGGGTCCTTCTGCTCAACACCGATCGCACGCTCGAGTTCCAGATCGCGCCGGGCGACCGGATCGCACAGCTGCTGCTCGTCCCGGTGGCCCACGCCAGCCCGCGGCTCGCCGATGCGCTGGACGAGTCCACGCGCGGCGAGGGCGGATTCGGCTCGAGCGGCTTCTAGCCGGCCGACTGCTGCTCGGGGGAGCTGAAGGAGACCTGCGGCGCCTCGCGCTCGCTGGGCTCCTCGATCGAGAAGTACTCCTTCTCCTTGTAGTCCATCTGGTTGGCGACGATGGAGGAGGGGAACTGCTGGATCCGCGTGTTGAACTGCTGGACGTTCGAGTTGTAGATCCGGCGCGAGGCCTGGATCTCGTCCTCGAGCTCGGACAGCTGCCGCTGGAGCTGCTGGAAGTTCTCGGTCGCGCGCAGCTCGGGGTACTGCTCGGCGACGACCCGGAGGCCGCCCAGGGCCGCGGTGAGCTGTCCCTCCGCCTGGCCCGCCTCGGCGGGGCCGCTCGCCTGCATCGCGGCCGCTCGCGCCTGCGTCACCTTCTCGAAGGTCTGGGACTCGTGAGAGGCGTAGCCCTTCACCGTCTCGACGAGGTTCGGCACCAGGTCGTGGCGGCGCTTGAGCTGGACGTCGATCCCGCTCCAGGCCTCGCCGACGCGCTGGTTGAGGCTGACCAGGCTGTTGCGGACCAGGACGTAGATCAGCCCGACCAGGAGCAGCAGCGCGACGATGACGATGACGATGACCATACGTTGAGGATCCTAGCGGGGAACCGTCTTCGGGCAGGGAATCGCTAGCCCCGCTCGGCCGCCAGCAGGGCGGAGTCATGGGACGCGGCCTCGAGCTCGTCCTCGAGCGGTGCGAGCGCGGGCTCGGATCCGGTCCGCCGGCCGAGGGCCAGCGCGATCAGCCTGTCCGCCAGCCAGGCGTTCTTGGGCAGCAGCGGGCCGTGCAGGTAGGTGCCGATGAGGTTCAGCCGCTTGACGCCCTCGTAGCCGTCGCTGCCGTTGTTCCCATGTCCGTGCAGGACCCGGCCGAGTGGCACCGCGCCCGGGCCGAGATGCGTGCGCCCACCGTGGTTCTCGAACCCGGCGAGCACGCGCGGTCCCTCGCCGAGGTCCACCTCG
>Ga0081540_1004932_pt1 | contig 10041 bp, 6 predicted proteins | sample TabmetS2T1R1_FD_71024 | JGI IMG/M metagenome (GOLD analysis project Ga0081540, IMG submission 71024) | Tabebuia heterophylla rhizosphere microbial communities from the University of Puerto Rico - S2T1R1 | ecosystem: Host-associated > Plants > Roots > Rhizosphere ... | reverse complement strand
CTCGGGACCATCGAACAGGTCAGCGCGCAATCCCTGACGGTGCAGACCGACAATGGCCGATCCGTTCATTTCGACCTCAAGGACTATGACCGGATCGACCACGGCTATGCCGCGACCATCCACAAGGCGCAGGGCATGACGGTGGACCGCACCCATGTGCTGGCGACGCCAGGCATGGATGCCCACAGCAGCTATGTCGCCTTGTCGCGGCACCGCGACGGCATGGAACTGCATTATGGCCGCGACGACTTTGCGAATCCGGATCGCCTCACCGGCACCCTGTCGCGCGACCGGTCCAAGGATATGGCCTCGGACTACGAGCAGCGCGATCCCACCCAAGACTATGCCGAGCCGCGCGGGATCACCCTCCGCGAGCGCGTGGCCGAGATCGTGCGCCGGATCGTGCCGGAGAAGGTGCGCAACATGTTCGATGGCCTGCGCCCATCTGCCGAAGCCGTGGCTGGCGCGGACGGCGCACGGCCGCCGGAACGGGAGGTGCCGGAAAGAAAGGCGGCAGAAGATCCGGAAGCGGCGTTGCGAAAGGCTCGCACGAAGGCGCTCGTTCGCCATGCGCGAGCCGTGGATGCGATCTTCGATATGCAGGAGCGGGGCAGCAAGGCCAGTCCCGAGCAGGTGAAGGAATTGCAGGAGGCACGCAAGGTCTTTGAGGAGGTGCGGCCTTACGGCTCGCACGACGCCGAAGCCGCCTACAAGAACAACCCAGAACTTGTGCGCGAGGCGGCTGGCGGCCAGGTCAACCGAGCCATCCGCGCTCTCCAGCTCGAAACCGAGCTGCGCACCGATCCAGGCCGCCGTGCCGACCGTTTCTTGGAACGCTGGCAGAAGCTCGACCAGACCAGCCAGCGCCAATATCAGGCGGGCGACATGTCCGGTTACAAGGCGACGCGCTCAGCGATGGGTGACATGGCCAAAAGCCTCGAACGCGACCCGCAACTGGAATCCATCCTCGCCAACCGCAAGAGAGAGCTCGGCATCGCCTTCGGATCAGACCGCCGGCTCGGCCAGGAATTGGCCTTCACCCACGGCATCGACATCGGCAGAGGACGGGGCATCGGAATTTGATTCATCCATCTGCCGCCGTCTGTACGCCACGCTATGACGAGTCGAACAACGCTCTTGCCCGCCTGCAATTGCTTGTCCTGCCTGGGCTCAGAAGCCATCAGAAACAGCCAGCAGGAGGCACCGCAGCCATGCGCGAACCAGACCGTATCATCCGCTTGAGAACCGTTCTTTCGCGGACCGGGCTGTCCCGGTCCACCATTTACCGCAAGATCGCCGAGGGCACGTTCCCGCCGCAGATCAGGATCAGCGTCAACGGTAGCGGCTGGCATGAGTCCGACATTGATCGCTGGATCGCAGATCCCGTCGCTTGGCGCGCGAAGCGCAAGTTCGATGCGGTCAGTTGAGGCCCGCGGTCGCTTGCTGCTGACGACAGTGAACCGGATCGGCGTCAGTCCGTAAAGGCTGGCGCTGTCGCGCCCCCGCTTCGCGGCTTCGGCCTTGACGGCCTGATGCCGCCCCGCTTTGGGCTCTCCAAGCAGGCAAAGGCGGATTGGGAGCGGTCGCGCTTCCAAGCGCAACAGAAAAATTTACCCAGACCGGATGCCGACGTTATCAACGTGGCACAATTTCTGACCGATTTGTACGCCACAACACGCAAGAGCGTCCGAACGGACCTCATGCCCTTTTGCTAGCATTCGCATCGCTGTTACATGCGGTTCGAGATTCTCGGATCAGCAGAATCGATACCGCGTGCCAGGGCTCAGCGATGCCGAGGCAGACAGCGCTCCCGCCATCACTTGCCCCACGACTCATCAGTCGCGAGGCTGCTGCCGCCTATATCTGCGTGTCACCCAACACGTTCGACGAGATGGTGAAGAACGGCCAAATGCCCCGAGCAAGATTGCTCGGAGAGCGACGGCGAGCTTGGGATGTGCGCCAGCTTGACATTGCCATTGATGAATTACCTTTCGATGGCAATAATACTCGCGTTGACGAAACGTGGAGTGATGTCGATGCCCCGCAAGCTGCCGCTTCACGTTGAGCGCAATCACGTCAAGGGCCATACGTACCTATCTTTTCGTCGCGGCAAAGGACCTCGCATTCGTTTGCCGAACGATCCCACGAGCGAAGAATTTTTGGCGGCCTACCAAGCCGCCCTGCTTGGCCTGCCCTCACCGGTTCGAGATCGGTTTGTGCCGGCCGCGCCGGGTACCATTGCGGCGCTCATTGTCTCCTACATGAAGAGTGCCGAATACATTGGCCTCCGTGATACGAGCAAGTCGGGCTACATTAGCCGCCTTGAGATGCTCCGCACCGAACACGGTCATCGCACTGTCGCCGGGCTCTCGCGCGAGCGCATCATCACCGGTATTCTTCAGCCCTACGCTGATCGCGCTGGAGCAGCGCTCGACACTCTGAAGAAGCTCCGGATCCTGATCCGTCACGCGATCAATATCGGATGGCTTAGGCACGATCCGTCATTGGGCATTAAGCGGCCAAAGATCAAAAAAATTCGGTCATGGACCGATAACGAAATTGAGCAATTCAAAAAACGCTGGCCACTCGGCACCAAACAGCGCACGGCATTTCACCTTTTCCTCAATCTGGGTCAGCGCCGCTCCGACGTAGTACGGATGGCCCAGACGCACATCACGCCCGAACGCAAGATCAGGATAAAGCAACAGAAGACCGGGCGAGAGCTTCTCATCCCGTTGCATCGGGACACTATCGAAGCGCTCGACGCTTATGACATGCAACACATCGTGATCATTACGACCGCTTACGGCAAGCCCTTCACCGTCGATGGTTTCAGTGGATGGATGCGGGATGCAATCTCGGAGGCTGGACTGCCTCTCGATTGCAAGCCGCACGGCCTACGAAAAGCCGCCGGACGTTTGCTCGCCGAAGCCGGCGCGACGGCGAAGATGATCATGTCGATCCTCGGACACACGACGCTCGCTGAAGCTGAGCGCTATACGGAAGAGGCTGATCAGGCGGGCCTCGCGGAAGACGCAGTGATCAAGCTTGAAGGACACAAGGCGAACAGGATTGCCCAAACCACTTCCGTCGGTTTGGGGAAAACGCCGAAAACGAGAGGAAAATCAGAGCGGAAGTAATGAGGCTGGCGCTCCCTAGGGGAATCGAACCCTGTTTCAGCCTTGAGAGGGCCGAGTTCACAAACGCGCTCTTTCGCAACGGCGTTTAGAGATTCGGAGGGAAATATAGGATTCTGACCCCTGTTATGGATTCAAAGATCATTGGGTGAAAGCGCCAAGTCCTTGTCATCGGTAAACGCTCGATTCTCTTCTTTGCGCAGCGCTTTCTTGATCGCACCTTGAGCGACGTACTTCGCCGCTTCGAACGGTTCCGAACTCCCCCCGCAGTACATTGAGCGAATTCTAGCACTATAACGCATTTGCCATTACCGTGGTAGCTACGCGGTAGCTAGCGATCTTGACGTTCGCGAGAGGAGGAATGCAAACTATTGATTATGTTGGTACAGTTGGGTGGGCTCGAACCACCGACCTCCTGTTCCACAGACAGGCGCTCTAACCAACTGAGCTACAACTGCATCCCGATCGCCCCGAAAAAATGGGGCTCGATTTGGCCGGAAACTAGGTGCAACGACCGGCTTTGGCAAGGCCGGAACGATGCGTTCGCGAATGCCTCTTCAGGCGTAAAAAAGGCCCGGACCTGACGGCCCGGGCCTTCTTGCTAAGTCACATCAAAAATCAGGCGGCAGGCTTGTAGTACTTGGCCGCGGTCGCCTTGATCGGCTCGGCGGTCTCGGTCGCGATCTTCTGGCCGAGCTCGGCGAGCTCCTTGGCCTGGGCGGTGTAGGTCTCGAGCTGCTTCTTGGTGTGCGAGGTCCACAGCTCCAGCGCTTCGGACGGCGACTTCACGCCGAACAGCTCCTGGGCGAAGTCCAGCGAGGACGAGGTGTTGGCCTTGAGGAATTCCATCACCTTGGCGGAGTAGGCGCTGGCGCCCTTGTTCACGCTGGTGAACACGGCCTCGATGGTGCCGTTGTGGGCTTCGGCGGCATCCTTGAACTTGGCGTAGCCTTCGCGGGCCTGCGAAACGCCCTTCTCGGCGAAAGCGCGGACTTGCTCGGGAACTTCAAACGGAATGATGGAGGCGGAGAACGGGTCAGTCGACATCTAGGTTGCATCCTTGGGTCGTGAGGTGAATCCTGTGTGCCCCATGCACGCGTCCGGCGGGCCGGACGACGAACTGGGATCACGCTGCATTTCCAAGTCTGGGGGCGCCCGTCATCGGGCGAGCACATTAGAACACCCCTATCATGTCAATTTTGTGCAACGCAATGCAAATTGTTGCGATGCCGCATCACTATAATTGTGATGGCGCATAACTAATCCGGGCCGGACCCCGGTTTCCGGCCCCGAGAGTTCCATCGATCCTCTGAAAAGGCTCAGCTTTTCGGCCTCGTGGCATCCATCGCCGCACGGCTGACGATCTGCCCCATTTCGCTTGCCTGCTCCGCCAGTGACCGCATCTGCGACTGCACATATTCGCTGTGCAGCTTCATCACCTCGGGCAGATCCTTGGCCCTGAGCAGCGACTGCGCATAGTCGAGCGAGGCCTGCACGTTTTTCTCGGCATAGGATACTGCCTTGGTGCCGATCTCCCTGGCACCGGTACGGACGGCATCGCGCCGCTCCTCGATATTGCCCGCGGTTGAGCGCGCGCTCTCCATGAACTTGTCGAACGCCTTGCGCGCCTGGTCGAAGCTCGCCTCCGCCATTGTGCGCATATCCTTTGGAATCGCGAAGGGATCACGTTCATCATCACTCATGGGGCACTCCTGTTTTCACCGTTTGACACGTCCGTCTTGGGCCCCTGACCCGCGCCGGCCCTCCATCGTGGACCTCCCACGGCCGTTTGCAAAGCCTAACGCGCTGCGCACAGGAAAGCTCCGGCGGGGTTAAGGTTATCGCGGCGGGAGCGTGGACCTTGCCCCTGCACGCGGGCGATACTAACGGGATGTTAACTGCCATCGTCGCGGCGGCGGCAGGACGAACCGGTGCGGTCAAAACAGGTCGATGCAGGATGCGGATTTGGCGATGCTGAGCGCGAGCGATCCGCGGCTTGCGGCGCATGCGCATGGCGACATGCCCGCATGGCTGTGGGCGGCCGACGGCACGCGCATCCTGTGGGCCAATCCGGCTGGCGTCGATGCGTTCCGCGTGCAAGACGATGCTGCGCTCGCGGAGAAAATCTTCGGCCCTGCCGATCCGCACCGGCGCCAGATCGCGCGGCTTGCTGGCAGGCTGAATCCGAATGGCGCCGTCCGCATGGAGCGGCTGCGCGGCTTTGGCGCCGCCGCCGGAATGCTTGCGACCTGCGCCTGCTCGCGGATCGATTTTCCCGACGGCCGCCACGGCGTGCTGATCGTCTCCTCGGCGAGAATAGCGCGGGCGAGGAAGCCGCAGGCGACACTCACTCCGGCGCCGCCGAAGATGGAGGCCGAAGCCGCGCAGGCTTCGCCTGTGATGCAGCCAACCGCGCCGGACGCACCGGCGCATGTTGCCGCTTACGAGACGCCGGTGCAGTCGGGAAAGGCACCCGCAGAGTTCGCGCTGTTCGATGCCGATGACGACGAGCCGGCCATAACGGAGCAGCCGGCCGAGACCGCACGCGAATTTGCCGAGCCCGCAGAGCCGGATTTGCTCAGCGTGCTGCAGGTCGACTTGCCGCATGTCGAGACTTCGCAAAAATCGGCAACGCCGGCCGTGCAAGCGTCGTCCGTGCAATCCGAGCCACCATCGGCTTCGGATCATGCAGGTCAAGATCTGCCGGCCAGCGAGCGCCGCCATCCGCTGCGCTTCAGTTGGCAGAGCGATCGCGACAGCCGCTTCTCGATCGGCTCGGAGCAATTCTTGAAGTTGATCGGCCCGCTCACCGAAAGCCTGGTCGGCCGGCCGTGGCGCGACATCACCAGCACGCTCGGCATCGATGGTGATGCGCGCATGCAGAACGCGCTGGCCTCGCGCGACACCTTTGGCGACGTCACCCTGAACTGGCCGGTCGACGGCGGCTATCTGCCGGTCGAACTGTCGGGCGTGCCAATGCTCGACAGCGAGCAGCATTTTGCCGGCTACCGCGGCTTTGGCGTTTGCCGCGATCTCGCAGGCGTCGCGCGGCTGGAGTTGCTGCGACGACACGGAATCTCCATTTCGCCGCCCAAACCGCCGTCGCCTCCATCCGGCAATGTGGAATCCGAGATAGCCAGCGATTCGGCTGACGCGAAGGAAATTGCGGCACCCGCGGAGCATTCACTTTCAACCGATCTGGATCATCGCGTGGACACGCAAGATCCGTTGGCGCCAGCGCCGCCGGAAGTGCCGGCCGAGACGCTTCCCGAGACGGCGGGCAATGTGCTGCCCTTCCGCCCGATCGGCGAAACAAAATCGCCGGCGCTGTCGCCGGTGGAGAACAGCGCCTTCAATGAGCTCGCCCGGCAACTGTCGGAGCGGCTCGACAATGGCGACAGTGGCGGCGCCGCCGCGCCGGCTGAGCGCGCGGCAGCTGAAATCGTCACCGAGGCGGAAGTAGCCCAGGCGCCGCCGCCTGAGGGCGACCGGCCCGACTGGTTGGCGCCGCCGGATCCGCCCGCGCGCGGCCTCGCAAGACGCGACAAGGCTCTGCTTGATCTGCTCCCCGCCGGCGTCCTGATCTACCGGCTTGACCGCCTGCTCTACGCCAACCCGTCGTTCCTCAAGCGCATCGGCTATGCCAGCCTGCGCGCGCTGGAAGAAGCCGGCGGGGTCGACGCGCTTTATGTCGAGCCTGGCGTCTCGAGCTCGAGCAGCACGTCGGAAGCCGGCACGCCCGTGATGATTTCCGCAAGCCATGCCGGTGAAGGCGGCGAGCCAACCCCGACCGCAGCGCGGCTGCACACGATCTCCTGGGATGATGAGGCCGCGCTCGCGCTGATCTGCTCGGAGGGCCCGGTCGATGCCGCGCCTGTACCGGTGCCGGCGGCGCCGGAGGCGACAACGGAGACCCCGCTGGCCGTCGCCGGCGAAGCCGATGCGGAAGAGCTCGGCGCCATTCTCGACACCACGGCCGAAGGCATCGTGATGTTCGACGAGGAAGGCAAGATCAACGCCTGCAATCGCAGCGCCGAGGCGCTGTTCGGCTACGACGGCGAGGCGTTCGTCAACCGCAATCTCGCCGACCTCTTCGCGCCGGAAAGCCAGCACGGCGTGTTCGAATATTTTGCAGGCGTGAAATCCGCAGGCATCGCCAGCCTGCTCGACCATGGCCGTGAGACGCTCGGCCGGGTGCGCCAGGGCGGCTTCATCCCGCTGTCGATCACCATCGGCCGCACCCGCGCCGACCGGCCGAATTTCTTTGCCGTGTTCCGCGACCTCTCGCAGAGCCGCAAGAGCGAGAGCGAGCTGCAGGAGGCCAGGCGCCTGACCGAGCGCGCGGCCAGCGCGAAGTCCGACATGCTGGCGAAGATCAGCCACGAGCTGCGCGCGCCGCTCAACGCCATCATCGGCTTTGCCGAGGTGATGATCGGCGAGCGTTTTGGCGCGCTCGGCAATGAACGCTATGCCGAATATCTGAGGGACATCCGCGGCTCCGGCCAGCGGGTGATCTCGTTCATCGACGATCTGGTCAACCTGTCGCGGATCGAGACCGGCAAGATCGACTTCTCCTTCACCAGCCAGAACCTCAACGAGCTTGTCGAGAGCTGCGTGGCGGTGATGCAGCCGCAGGCCAGCCGCGAGCGCATCATCATCCGCACTTCCCTCGCCCACACGCTGCCGCCGGTGGTGGCGGATGCGCGGGCGCTGCGCCAGATCGCGATGAACCTGATCGGTAACTCGATTCATCTGGCGAAGGCCGGCGGCCAGGTGATCGTGTCGACCGCGCTGTCCGATTTCGGCGAGGTGGTGCTTCGCGTGCGCGACACCGGACAAGCGATGAACGACAACCAGGTGGCCGCGGCGCTGGAGCCGTTCCGCACGCGCGGGATGTCCGACCAGGCCGCCGATGCTGCCGCCGTCAGCCTGTCGCTGACCAAGGCATTGGTGGAAGCCAACCGCGCGCAATTCCACATCAAGCCCGGCCTGCATACCGGCACGCTGGTGGAAGTGGTGTTTTCCCGCGCCGTGGCGCGGGCGTAGGAAGAGGCGTTGTCGTTCCGGGGCGATGCGCAGCATCGAACCCGGAACCCCGAGATTCCGGGTTCGCGCTTCGCGCGCCCGGAATGACGACGTAGAGACATGCGTTCTCATTCCCGCAGCTCTTTTTTTCGCCCGGGTCTTGCAATCTCGTTGTCCCTCTTCGAGGAGGGCGCAGGGAAAGCCGGACGCCGACTGCGCCCGCAGCACCGTGTGCGATGGTAGTGAAAGAAAGCACACGGATTAGACAGGTACAGCCGAGACATCGCGGCTTTCCCCGCGCAAGGGAATTTTTGGCTTGATCTAGCTTGGCTATCGCTTGATGCAGCTTGCGCTAACCGTTTGATCTCTTGCGGATAACCCGCCCCGACCGTATAGCGCTCTGGCAGGACTTTACAGAAACCTTCGCGACACTTCGCGAGAACGGGGACGCTACTCGATGGCACGCAAAGTCAGCTTCAGCGCATTAGAAAGCCGAAGCGCGCGGCTGCGTCTGAAGGTCCGGCGGAGGCCGTACAGCGGCCCGTCGCTCGCGCGCGGCATCGCGCTGATGTACCGCCGCAACAAGACCAACGGCACCTGGGTACTGAAGGCTTCCGACGGAAGCGGTGGCTATTGGACCAAAGGCTTCGCGCTGGCCGACGACTTCGAGGATGCCGACGGCAAAAACGTGCTGACGTTCTATCAGGCACAGGATCAGGCTAAGAAACTGGCGCGCGGCGAGCACGGCAGCACCGGCATCGCTCCGATCACCGTAGATGGCGCGCTGCAGGCTTACAGGCGCGATCTGGAAGCGCGCAGCGCGAACCCCTACAACGCCGAGCATCCCCGCCTGCACCTCTCCGGCGCGCTGCTATCAAAGCCAGTGCCGATGCTCACGGCCACCGAGCTTAGGAAATGGCGCGATGGCCTGCTTAGCGCTATGGCACCAGCGACTATCAATCGACTCTGCCGCTGTGTATGCGCAGCGCTCGAACTGGCGAGGCAACACGATGAGCGCATTCAGAATCGAAAGGCATGGGAAGTCGGACTTGCGGCTCTGCCTAATGCGCAGGAAGCGCGCAACGTCATCATCCCTGACGACAAGGTACGCGAGTTTGTCGGCAGCGCCTATGGACTTGATCATCAGTTTGGGCTGTTGGCCGATACGCTGGCGATCACGGGCGCACGTCCGAGTCAGGCGGTCCGCCTACGCATCGAAGATCTTCACGATCATCCGGTGCGGCCGAAGCTCATGATGCCGAAGAGCGCCAAGGGCGGCGGCAGAAACCGCAGCGCGAAGAAGACCGAGCGATACAGCGTGCCGATCACCTTGCAGTTGGCGGCCAAGCTGAAAGCGGCGGCGAAGGGCCGCGCCGACGCTGCGCCGTTGCTGCTACAAAGCGACGGAAGGCCTTGGGGTGATAATCCCGGGCAGAATTATCACCGGCAAGTGGACAAGATCGTCACCGCCATTGGGCTCGATCCCGCCGTAACGACGATGTACGCATTACGACACAGCAGCATCGTCCGAGCGTTGTTGCGCAATGTGCCGATCAGGTTGATCGCGAGCTTGCACAACACCAGCGTCACCATGATCGAAAGAAATTACTCGCGGCATATTACTGAGCACAGCGACGATCACGCCCGTGTGAGTTTGTTGCAGCACGAGCAGCCAAGCGATGAGAATGTCCTGGCCCTGGCGAGCTGACCATGCCATGCCCGCTGTCGGAAATCTGGCGCGAGCAAAACCGCGACCGCGAACCGTCATCGATGTGACCGTGCCCTCCCACGACGCGTTGCAGCGAATGCAGCAGAGCGCCAACATGGGAGGGCTGCGGAATTCGCGGAGACCGCGCCCGGCAGATTTCTCGTCGATCTC
>Ga0081540_1004931_pt1 | contig 10043 bp, 14 predicted proteins | sample TabmetS2T1R1_FD_71024 | JGI IMG/M metagenome (GOLD analysis project Ga0081540, IMG submission 71024) | Tabebuia heterophylla rhizosphere microbial communities from the University of Puerto Rico - S2T1R1 | ecosystem: Host-associated > Plants > Roots > Rhizosphere ... | reverse complement strand
TTCGACGACGCGGCCCGACACCTGCGGCGCGATCGTGACGCGATCGGCCTGCACGTAGGCGTTGTCGGTCGAGGCGAAGCGTCCGGCGCTCACGTACAGCCAGCCGGCGATTCCGAGCACGAGCGCCGGCCCGCCGATCCACATCAGCGTGCGCTTGAGACTCCGCTTGTTCGCGGGCTTGGGGGCGTCCTGCACTTGAGATTGCTTGTCCGTCATGGCGTGGCCTTCTCTTGGTCTGCCGCCGCGTCGAGCGCGGCAAGGTTTTCCTTCATGCGTGCGAGCGTGCGCATCATCGCGTCGAGGTCCTCGCGCGGAATGCCGCGCAAGGCGTCGTCGCGGAGCTCGCCCGCGATCACTTCCATCTCGCCGACGATCGCGTGCGCCTTCGGCGTCAGGTACAGCCGCCAGCGACGGCGATCGCCGGGATCGGCGCGTCGCTCGACGAAGCCGGTCTTTTCGAGGCGGTCGATGACGCGGCCGACCGGAATCGGCTCCATCTCGAGCTGTTCGGCGAGCTCGGTCTGGCTGAGCCCCTCCAGACGGCTCGTCGCCTTGAGCGCGCGCCACTGGGCGCGCGTGAGCTCGAGGCGCGTGGCGCGGCGATCGAAGTGCTTGCGGATGTGCCGCTGCGCGTCGTGGAGGAGGTAGAACAAGGAGGTTTCCGGGGCCTGTTTCATGATTGCTGCGTATATTATGTCCTAGGCAATATAATATCAATACCCCTCAGTACATTTTTATTGAGGGGACTGAAAACGGCGCAGAATGAGCCACTTGGAGGTCGCCATGGTCGAAATCGTCGAAGTCGACATCACGACGCTGCGCCTGGACGCGATCGTCAACGCCGCCAACGAGGCCCTGCTCGGCGGCGGCGGCGTCGACGGCGCGATCCACCGGGCGGCGGGACCCGAGCTCCTGGCGGCCTGCCGCGCGTTACCCGAAGTCCGCCCCGGCGTGCGCTGCCCGACCGGCGAAGCGCGGATCACGCCGGGCTTTCGACTCCCGGCGCGATACGTGATCCACACGGTCGGGCCGGTCTGGCGCGGCGGCACGCAGGGCGAGCCCGAACGGCTCGCGAGCTGCTACCGCGAATCGCTCGCGCTGGCGCACGCAAACGGCGTCGAAAGCATTGCGTTTCCGGCGATCAGTTGCGGCGTGTACGGTTATCCGATCGATCAGGCCGTCGCGATCGCCGTGCGCGAGGTGCGCGTCTGGCTCGAACGCCGCAGCGCGCCTGCGCGGATCGTGTTCTGCTGCTTCGGGGCAGCGATCAGCGATGCCTACCGCTGCGCGATTTCCGCGTGACGTCCCGCAAATAGCCATCCAAACAGGCTTGTGTCATAGTCCCGGCACGCACCCGCCTTTCCCCTGGACGCGGGAGACACGCCATGTCGATCCGAATCTGCGGCGGCCGCGCACGCGGCCTGTGGATCCCGTTTCCCGTTTCGCTGCTGCTGATGCTCGCGCTCGTCGCGGCTTCGGCGATCGCGGCTGAAGCCGTCTCGCCCGACAAGGCCGAGTTCGGAGGCCAGTGCGCCGAGGGCCTCGCCGAAGGCAAGCACGTCGCGACCGACTGCTCGGTCAACTGGAAGGGCAAGGACGGCAAGGTCTACTGCTTCTCCAACGACGCTGCGAAAGCCGCATTCCTCAAGAATCCGAACGAGTCGCTCGAGCGCGCGCGCGCGTTCTTCGCCGCGAGCACCGTCGAGTCGACCGAGAAGGCGATGGAGAACTTCGACTCGAACGACGCCGAGAAGCTCGTCGACGGCATGATCAAGACGCAGGTCGCGGCGAACGACAATCTCTTTCCGATCGAGGACGCGTTGAACGGCGACAAGCTCAAGCTCGCCTACGACGGCATCGACTTCACGCGCACGCTCGAGGGCTACGGCTTCTTCCCCGACGTGAAGTTCCACGATCCGCAGAATGCCGAGCGGAAATACCTCATCGACTTCTGGGTCGTGCCGAAGAACGGGGTGCTCGCCGTGCAGGAGACGCGCATCTACCAGGCGCCGCAGCAGGTCGAGGGCGTGTGGAAATCGGTCGCGCGCCAGCCGGTGCCGTGGTGGTGGATTCCGGCGTCCGAGCATCCCGGCAAGATGGCCGAGAAGCGCGGCTGGGAAGTGATGTCGGCCGTGGAGGACAACGCGCTGAAGCAGGTCGGCAGCGACGGCGTCTACAAGCTCAAGGACGACAAGACCGGGCAGACGCTCGATCTCAAGTTCATCAATGCGCACCAGCCGGTCCGCAAGCTCGACAACGGCGAATATTTCGCCTGCACGGATTTTCGCGCCGCCGGCACCAAGGACCAGATCTACGACGTCGACTTCTGGGTGAAGGAACAGGACGGCAAGATGGTCGTGGACCAGGTGCGCGTGCACAAGGTCCCCGAGCTCAAGAACGGCCAGTGGGTGCAGGTGCCGCGCTACAGCTTCAAGGATCTCGGCAACTCGAGCGTCGTGCCGCCGTAGCGGCGTGTCGCAAGCGGGCTCCTTTCGGCGTTCTGTAGATCGTCCCTTTCAGGAATACGACCATGATCTACGACAGCATCCTCGACACCATCGGCAACACGCCGATCGTCAAGCTGCAGCGCATGCCGCCCAAGCACGTCGACCTCTACGTCAAGGTCGAAGCGTTCAATCCCGGCGGCTCGGTCAAGGATCGTCTCGCGATCGCGATCATTCTCGACGCGGAGCAGAAGGGCCTGATCAAGCCGGGCGACACCGTCGTCGAAGCGACGTCAGGCAACACCGGCGTCGCGCTCGCGATGGTCTGCGCGGCGAAGGGCTACCGTTTCGTCGCGCTGATGGCCGATTCGTTCTCGATCGAGCGCCGCAAGCTGATGCGCGCGTACGGCGCGAAAGTCATCCTGACGCCGGCCGCCGAGCGCGGCAGCGGCATGGTGCGTCGCGCCGAGGAGCTCGCGAAGAAGCACGGCTGGTTCCTCGCGCGCCAGTTCCAGAATCCGGCGAATCCGGCGTATCACCGCAACACGACGGCAGCCGAGATCCTGCGCGATTTCGCCGGCAAGCGGCTCGACTATTTCGTCACCGGCTGGGGCACCGGCGGCACGCTGACCGGCGTCGCCGACGTGCTGCGCGTCGCGCGGCCCGAGGTGAAGATCATCGCGACCGAGCCCGCGGAGGCCTCGCTTCTGACCGGTGCCGAATGGAAGCCGCACAAGATCCAGGGCTGGACGCCCGACTTCGTGCCCGACGTGCTCGATCGCAAGGCGCCGAGCACGGTCGATGCCGTCGGTGAAGTGCTTGCGCGCGATACGGCGCGCCGGCTCGCGACCGAGGAAGGCCTCTTCGTCGGCATCTCGGCCGGCGGCACGGCCGCGGCTGCGCTGCGCGTGGCCGAGAAGGCGCCGAAAGGCTCGGTGATCCTCGCGATGCTGCCCGACACCGGCGAGCGTTATCTCTCGACGTTCCTGTTCGAGGGCGTGCCCGACGGATCGGACGACGAGTGGCTCGCGACGCAAGGATAACGCTCGCGATAACACGTTTTGAACGCAGCGACGCCGCGCGCACGCATGAGTGCGCTCAGCGGCGAGTAACGCTCGCGCCCGCGTCGCGCGTTAGGCTCCAGGATCCACGCGAACCTCGATGGAGGAGCCATGAAAAAAATCAGTGACGTCATGACGCGCGACAAGGTCCTCGTAGTGAGCCCGGACCAGACGATCGCCGCGGCCGCGGAGTTGATGGCCGAGGCCGACGTCGGCAGCCTCCCGGTCGGCGACAACGACCGGCTGATCGGCATGGTGACCGATCGCGACATCGTGCTGCGCGCCGTCGCGCGCGGAATGGGCGCCGATACGCCGGTCCGCGCGGTCATGACCGAAGCCATCAGATATTGCTACGACGATCAGGACGTCGCCGAAGTCGCGCAGAACATGGCGGACCTCGGCGTGCGGCGCCTGCCCGTCGTCAATCGCGACAAACGCCTCGTCGGCATCGTCGCGCTGAGCAACATCACGCATTTCGGCGACAGGAACAGCAAGAACACGTTGCTCGAAGGCGTCGCGAAACCCCACTAAACGCGTCGCGGGCGCGCGCTACATCGTGCGCGCGCCCGCCGTGCGAAAGCCCCACACCGCCAGCGCCACGGCGACGAGGGCGAGCACCCAGGACGCCGCGACCGGAATCGCATACGGGCCGATCTGTACCGGCCAGCCGCTCGCGGCCCGCACGATCTGGATCACCGCAACGAGCGCAAAAACGCTCGCCGAAACGACCGCATAGTTTCGCTGCATGACTTCACCCTCCCCTGGGCCGGCGGCCGCACTCGCCGCCGGCGCCGCTTATTGTCAGTCGTTTACTTCTGCACTGCGCTCGTGCACGCGTCGTACTCGGGCCGCGTGACCTGGCGGTTGCCGTCGGTATCGCATTGCTTGAAGTGCTGCCCGAGCCAGCGATCGCGCTGGGCGTCGCCCGCGCTCAGATAGCCGACGCGTCGCGTATCGAGCTGATCGAACGTCATCGTCGGCGTCGCGCTTTCCATTGCGCGGCGCTCCATCTGCGTCTGCTCGTTGCGCTGCTGAGCCTGATCCGTCGGCGGATTCATCGGCGTGCGCCCGTATTGCTGCGCGAATGCCGGCGCCGCCGCGATGCCGGCCATGAGGGTGAAGATTGCGAGGCGTTTCATTCGGTGTTCCTCCTTGTGGGAGGCGACCAAGTCTGCGCCGCGCGACTTTAATCGACGCGAAATCGCGCGTTAATTCTTCCTTTTTCGCCGTCGCGTCGTGGCGAGGCCGAGGAAAACGAGCGCGGCGCGATTCAGGCGCACGACGTCTTCGTCGTCGAGCCGGCCGATGCGCTTGCCGAGCCGCGATTTGGGCAAGCTCGTGATCTTGTCGACCATGAGGCGGCACGGTGACCGCAACCCGTTGTCCGTGTCGGGCTCGATCGGCACGCGGAATAGCGGCGCATCGACCGGGTCCGTCGTGAGCGCACATACGATGATCGATGCGGTCGCATCGAAGGCGTCATCCTGGATGATGACGGCCGGACGCGGTTTCCCCGCATAGCCGTTGCCGCCGGCGACAGTCCAGATCTCGCCGCGCTTCATTCATCCCAATCCGAGATGGACTCTATGAACGCCTGGTCGGCCGCTTCACCTGCGCCGTTCGCGACCGCGAGCGACTGACGGTGCGCGGCAGAACGGAACGACCGCGCATCGATGTCGGGCACCCAGATCTGGATCGGGCGCAAGCCCTGCTCGCGCAGGCCGTCGCGGTGACGCTGCACCTTGATACGGATCGCCTTCAAATGGGACGTGGGCATATGTATTGTCCTCCGTTACATGTAACCTTTGTCCAGTTACATGTAACTTACCACTTCCCGTACGGACAAACAATCGCCACCAAAGAAAAACGGGCGCCGAAGCGCCCGTCTTTTGCTGTCATCGTTCGGCTGTTCGCCGCGTCGGATCAGGCCGCCTTGCGCCACTGCCCAAGCGCCGCGAGGCCGTTCTCCTTCGCCCGCAGCGCGACGGTCTTCTGCGCCTCGGCGAAATTCGCCTGCATGTCCTTGGCCCAGAGCTTCAGCGCTGCCTGCTGCATCGCGCGGCCGTACGAGAACGAGAGCGGCCACGGATGCGGGCCGATCTGGTTCATGGCGTTGAGGTGCGCGGTCGCCTGTTCGTCGGACTGGCCGCCGGAGAGGAAGACGATGCCCGGCAGCGACGCCGGCACCGCGGCCTTGAGGCAGCGGATCGTCGCTTCGGCCACTTCATCGACGCTGGCCTGTTCCGCGCAGTCCTTGCCGGAGATGACCATGCTGGCCTTCAGGATCGTGCCTTCGAGCATGACGTTCTGCTCGTACAGCGCGCCGAACAGCGAACGCAGCGTCGCCTCGGTGACTTCGTAGCTGACTTCGAGATCGTGGTTGCCGTCCATCAGCACTTCGGGCTCGACCATCGGCACGATGCCGGCTTCCTGACAAAGCGCCGCATAACGCGCGAGCGCATGCGAGTTGGCCTCGATGCACGTGCCGCTCGGCGTGTCCTCGCCGATCGTGATGACGGCGCGCCACTTCGCGAACTTCGCGCCGAGCTTTGCGTATTCGGCCAGGCGCTCGCGCAGGCCGTCGAGGCCCTCCGTGACGAGTTCGCCCGGAAATCCGGCGAGCGCATTGGGACCCTTGTCGACCTTGATGCCCGGCAGGATGCCGGCGTCCATCATGACCTTCGTGAACGGCACGCCAGCCTTGGTCGCCTGACGGATCGTCTCGTCGTAAAGGATCGCGCCGGAAATGTGCTCGCTGAGCTTCGGCGTCGTCAGCAGCATCTCGCGGTACGCGCGGCGATTCTCTTCGGTGTTCGGCACGCCGACCGTGTCGAAACGCTTCTTGATCGTCGAATTGGACTCATCGATCGCGATGATCCCCTTGCCCGGCGCGACCATCGCCTGGGCAATGCTTTCAAGCTCTTCGATGCTCATGTGAGGCTCCGTAAAAAAACGAAAACGCGCCGCGGCCGCAAGGCGCTGCGGCCGGGCTCGGAAATTTGCAGGGGGCCGGATTATAGGCCGTTTCGGCCAGGGTTGCCGGCCTGGACGCTGAATGTTGCGAGGGCGTGCGACGAGGCCTCAGCGATCCTTCCATTCGAGCTTTTCGATGTAACACTGCTTCATCACGGCCGTTCGCGCCGCGGGATCGGCCGGCAGGTTGAACGGGAAGATCAGCCAACTGAAGACCCGATCCTTGCCGGCATTGACCAAGGTCGCCTCGAAATGCAGGTTCGACGCGACGCTTTTCGCGACCTTGCCGAGATCGCCTTCCGGCACGACGCGCTGCACCTTGATGTTGCTGGTCGATCCGTTCTTCTCGATCACGAACGACACCGTCGCGCACCCCGGCTGATTGACGTTGCGCCCGAAGTTCGGCACGTCCGCGTCGACGGAGGTGTTGGCCATGACCCAGTACTTCGAAAGCTGCTCGGTCTGGATCACGCGCGGCGGCGCCTGGTCCATCGACTGGGCGGCGACGACGGGGCTGCAGAGGATCGCGGCGAGTACGAGGCAAACGCGCATGGCTCGACCTCAGGATGGGAAAAGCGAGTCTAGCAGCGCGGCACTGAACTACGAGTTCGCTTCCGGTTGCTCGCTCGACCGCTCCTCGGCCGCGGCCTCCGGCAACCCTTCCTCGCGAACACGCCGCAGGATTCCGACCAGGCCCCGAGCGCCGAGCGCGAGCCCGCATCCGAGCGCGATCTCGAAGAGTTGCGCCGCGAGACGCGGGAGCTCACGCAACGCGAGCGGCCCTGCGCCCGAGTCCTCGACGTGCAGCGCCAGAATCAGACGCATCCCCACGCTGACGAGCCCGATGATGCCGCTCATCGCGAACCAGACGCCGATCACCGAGAACGCGATCTGTTGTAGCTCCGCGCCCGACAAGGGACTCTCGAAGACTTGCTGACTCCCACGCCCCGAAGCGATCCGCGCGAGCATGCCAGGGTAGATCCAGAGAAGCGCCGAAAGCGCCAGCATCGCGCCGCCAAAGCCGAGCAGCATGCCGCGCCAGCCGGCGCCGAGCTGGCTGTTATCCATCGTCCATGCGGTCGGCACCACCGTGTTGACGGTCTGAACGGCGAGGAATACCGCCGCCAACCTGACGACGATGCAGAGAATCGTGTAGAGCGACGTGCGCATGCACTTCCCCGAACGATGCGACGTTCTCCACGTTACTACAAATCGCCCAAGCCTTCGGCGATGCCGTCCTTGCCGACCTTGAGCAACCTGAGCGTGTTCGTGCCGCCGAGCCGCCCCGTGTGATCGCCGGTCGTGACGATCACGCGATCCTCCTCGGCGAGCGCGCCGAGCTTGAACAGCGTCAGGATCGCCTCGCGCGACGCCTGCCCCGGGCTCACGCCCTTCGGATCGAACTCGACCGGATTGACGTCGCGGAACAGCAGCATGCGCCGGCGCGCCGCGGCGACGCGCGAGAGGCCGTAGATCGGCACCGTCGACCGGAAGCGCGAGAGCCACTGCGCGGTGGCGCCGGATTCGGTCAGCGCGATGATCGCGCGCACGCCGACCTGGGACGCGAGGAACATCGCGGCGCGCGCGATCGCCTGGTCGGTGCGATCGAGGCGGTGCGCGGTCGGGCTCAGGTCCTCGGTCGGCATGAACTGGCGCTCGGCGCCGAGGCAGACGCGGCGCATCGCCGCGACCGCCTTGTCCGGATGCTTTCCGGCAGCGGTTTCCTGCGACAGCATCACGGCGTCGGTGCCGTCGATGACGGCGTTCGCGACATCGAGCACTTCGGCGCGCGTGGGGATCGGCGATTCCACCATCGACTGCATCATCTGCGTCGCCGTGATGACGACGCGGTTCTGCACCAGCGCCTCGCGGATGATCTTCTTCTGGAGCCCGGGCAGCTCCGCATCGCCGATCTCGACGCCGAGATCGCCGCGCGCGACCATGACCGCATCGGACGCATCGACGATCTCGGTGAGATTCTCGATCGCCTCGGCACGCTCTATCTTCGCGACCAGCGCCGCCTTGCCGCCGGCGGCCGTGAGCAGAGCGCGCGCGAGCTCGATGTCGCCGGCCGTCTTGACGAACGACACCGCGAGGAAATCGGCTTCGAGCTCGGCGGTCAGCACGATGTCGGCGCGATCCTTGTCCGAGAGCGCCGCGACCGTGAGCCCGCCGCCGAGCCGGTTGATGCCCTTGCGATCGGACAAACGCCCGCCGGCGAGCACCGTGCAGTGGACCTCCTCCTCGCCGACGTCGACGACCTCGAGCGAGACGAGCCCGTCGTCGAGCAGCAGCACGTCGCGCGGCTTCACGTCGCGCCAGAGATCGTGATAGCTGACGCCGACATGCGTGGCGTCGCCGGGCGGCGCGTTCTCGCGACAATCGAGCGTGAAGCGATGCCCCGGCTCCAGCACGACCGGCCCGTTCGCGAAGCGCTCGATGCGAATCTTCGGCCCCTGCAGATCGGCGAGCACGCCGACCTCGCGACCGAGCCGCGCAGCGGCCTCGCGCACCGCGGCCGCGCGCTTCTTGTGATCGTCCGGCACGCCGTGCGAGAGATTGAGCCGCACGATATCGACGCCCTCGACGAGCAGCTTCTCGAGCATGCCCGGCGCATCGGTGGCGGGTCCCAGCGTGGCGATGATCTTCGTGCGTCGGAGCTGCAGGCTCATCGTGCGAGTCCCTTGCGCGGAAGCCGTTAAACTTAACACACGGCCGGGAACCGACTGATGACCGATCTGTCGAAAGGAACACGGTCGCTGCCGCTGCAGGGCTCGCCTCGGCGCCTCCTGAAGCGGATGTTAGCGCTCGCGCTCGGCGTGCCCGGCGTCATCATCTTCGCTGTCTTGGGCTATGCCTATGCCGAGGGCGCGCCGGCGACGCCGCTGCTCGCGTCGGGTGCGCTCGCGCTCGGCATCACGGGCGCCGTGACGCTGTGGATCGCATCGGCGATGCGAAGCATTGCGGTCACGCTCGATGCCGATGCGCTGACCGTCGTGACCGGGGTCGCGACGCGCCGCTTCCTGTTGCAGACGCTGCGCGCGCACGGCGTTCGCACGATCGATCTCGCCGAGCACGTCGAGCTGCGGCCGTTCCTGCGCACCTGGGGCATCGGCATGCCGGGCCTCGCGTCAGGCTGGTTTCTGCTGCGCAACCGCGCGAAGGCGCTCTGCATCCTGACCGATCGCGAGCGCGTCACTGCGCTCTGCGCCGAGGACGGCACGTGGGTGCTGCTGTCGCTCGGCGATCCTGCGCCGCTGCGCGAGGCGTTGTCGCGCTAGCGATCGGCGACGGTAACCGGTGGCCGAGCAGGCGCGCCAGCTCCGCCGGCCGTTCCGCAATCGCGTGCGCGCCGGCGTCGCGCAGCTCCTCGACGCTGCCGAAGCCCCATGCGACGCCGAGCCCGCGCACATCGTTCGCCCGCGCGCCTTCGATGTCGAAGTGTCGATCGCCGATCATCGTCGCGTGCTCGGCGCGCACGCCGAAGTCTGCCAGCGCGTCCGCGATCATTTCCGCTTTCGAGCGATGCGCATGCCGATCCGAGGGACCGTACACGCGCCCGAAC
>Ga0081540_1004930_pt1 | contig 10043 bp, 10 predicted proteins | sample TabmetS2T1R1_FD_71024 | JGI IMG/M metagenome (GOLD analysis project Ga0081540, IMG submission 71024) | Tabebuia heterophylla rhizosphere microbial communities from the University of Puerto Rico - S2T1R1 | ecosystem: Host-associated > Plants > Roots > Rhizosphere ... | reverse complement strand
GAGAGCGGTTTCCGATCCGGTCAGACAGGGCGCCGCTGATCGGGGCCAGCACGCCAAGAGCCAGCGGAATGGTCGTCAGGCGAAGACCTCCGGAAAATGCGCTCTCGCCAAAGACGCGCTCGAAGGTGAATGGCATCAGGAAGAACAGCCCGAACAGAATGATGTTGGCCAGCAGGCTGGCGAGATTCCCGGACGCGAATGACCACTTGCCGAACAGAGCCAATGGAATGAGTGGATCGGGAACGCGACGCTCCCACACGATGAGCGCGCTCAGTAGAACAACGCCGGCAATGGCATTGGCGATCACGCCCGGGGAAGTCAGTCCCCACGAGCCAACCTGATTGATCGCCAGCATCAGCGTGCCAAGGCCCGGCACGAGGAGGATGGCTGCCGGCACGTCAAAACGGCTGCCCGGCTTCGCCGCGCTCGTCTCCGGAATGATGAACCACGCGATGATCGTGCCCAGGACTCCAAATGGTACGTTCACCCAGAACACCCAACGCCAGTCGAGTACATCGACAATCCATCCTCCCACGGTCGGGCCGGCACAAAGCCCGACGGCCTGCACCGCCGTCTGAATTCCGAGAGCCTTGCCCCGCAGCCGGTCGCCGGCGACCGACACGATGATGGCCACGCTGTTGGCCGACAGCATCGCTGCGCCGATCGCCTGTAGCGCGCGGGCCGCAATCAGCCAGTCGATGCCGGATGCGAAGCCGCAAAGGGCAGAACCGGCGATGAAGACAAGAAAGCCTGCGACATAAAGCTTCTTTCGGCCGTGCATGTCGGCCAGCCGCCCGCATATCGGCAGCATCACCGAAACCACGAGCAGGAACATGACGGCGACCCAGCTCACCAGACCGACCGAAACGGCAAACTCGCGCTCCAGCGCGGGAAGAACGAGCTGGGTTATGCTGGCGTCGAGCTGGCCCATGAAGGAGCCGATGCAAACAGTCGCTACAATGATCCAGACCGTCGAGGTGCCGCGCTTGTGAGCGGCTGGCAACGCTGGCTCCGTCATCGCGCTTTATTCAATCCTTCCTCATGAATGGCAGCGATCTTCATAGCGTATCTCCGGCTTGCCGGGATAGCGTCAGTGCCGCCGGGTTGTGGGAGGTCGAGTTTCCCCGGCGGGCTCGCGTGCCTCGGGCGCTCTCGCGTGCCGGGAGTTGCAGGGAGGCCGAGGTATTTCGAGTTTGACCGGCATCAAACACGCATCGAGCCTGTTGAGCTAGGCTTGCTCCATGAACATGGAGAAAGCCAATGTTTGTTGACACCATCATGGTTCTTATCGCCGTCGGGATGTTGTGCGTGACCCTCGCGCTCGTCCTGGACTGGGGCGAGCAGCAGGCCCGCAAGAACGCGCCGCGAGGCGGGCGGCCCTTCTGAGGGGATGATAGAGCGCGATGCTGACAGTGTGACGGCTAGGCGCGCTCCACGGCGTGGCGTAGCCACACCATCCCGCCTTCCAGCGTTTCGCAATGCGTCAGGCGCAGCGATTGCCCCGCACCCGGACGATCTCCCTCGGGACCTTCGTAATCGACGATGCATTGCGATCCGGCGACACCATCGACTGCGGGGCGGATCAGCGTGCTGAACTCGTCGATAAGCTTGTGCTTGAGGAACGCGCCGTTGATGGTGCCGCCGCCTTCGAGCAGCAGCGTCCTGGCGCCGAACAGTGACGCGATCTGTTCGATCGCGCGCGGCAGGTCGTCGCCCGCGGGGCCGGCGAATACATAGGAAACCCCGTCCTCGCGCAGCTCGGCGAGATAGGCATCGGATACCTGCTCACCCAGCACGGCGACGACATGGTCGCCGCCGATATTGTCCTTGCCATAGTGCACCCGGCCCGATGGATCGATGCCGATCGCAAGCTTGCGATTGCCCCGCGCGCCAATGTGCGCCTCGCGCGCAACCTTTTGCACATCGCTGACGGGCCGCTCCTTTCCCTTCGACATCTCGCTCAGCGTCTTTCGCCCGACGATCCATCCGTCGGCGTCGAACTGGTCGTGGATACGCTCATAGTGGCCGCGCAAGGCGTCGGCGGAGATGCCTGATGCGGGCGAGGTGAAGCGGCTGGGATGCAGCCGCCCGTCAATCGACGTGCCCATATGGCAGATGATGTAGGGCCGCATCGTCTTTTCACTTTCTTGTTGAAGCGATCAGCGCAGGCGTCTTAGCGCCACAGCCCATGCCCGCGCCACCTGTCTTTTCGTCTGGCATCCCAGCATTTGCCGGCGACGCGAAATCGGTTGCACGCGGAACGCGAAGGTATTGAGAACGTTGGTTATCGGGAGTCTGATGGACCAATCGCACCACTCCCATGATATCTCCCCGGCACGCCGGGTGAGCCAGCCGCTCAAGCAGCGTGTCCGGTCGCGTTTACATGTTAGTCGAGGTGATGTCCGTGGCCGCGCGCCGGATATTGGTCGTCGAGGACGAGACGATGATCGCCATGATGGTCGAGGACTTCCTGACCGAGCTTGGCTGGGACGTCGTTGGCCTCGTGGGCTCGCTCGATCGGGCGCTTGCGATGGCGCGCGATGCCGACATCGATGCTGCCGTTCTGGATGTGAACCTCAACGGGCACCTCAGCTTCGCTGCGGCCGATATTCTCAGCGAGCGCAGTATCCCGTTCGTGTTTGCGACCGGCTACGGGGCCGACGGGATGGCCGCCCGCTTTGCAAACGTGCCGATCCTGACCAAACCGTTTCATCGCGACGATCTTGACCGTGCCTTGCACCGGGCGATGGCAGAAGCCGGCAACTCCGCCAAAAAGACCGCCTGACCGGACGCCGATCACGTTCCGGCGCTATTGCGCCTTCGGCATTGGCACCTCGATCGTGCAGGTGACCCCGTCGCGTGCGAACTCTCGCTTAACCTTCGCATTCGGTATCGCCCGTTCGATCAGTTCGCTGCCAAAGCCCTTTGTCTTCGGCTCGGCGGTCTTTGGTCCGCCGCGTTCGCGCCACGTTACGGTGAGAAGCGCATGACCATCGCGTTTACTCACCTTCCAGCCCAGATCCACCGTGCCGGTACGCCGTGAATACGAGCCGTATTTGGCGGCATTGGTCGCCAGCTCATGGAACACCAGCGCGAACGGCGTCGCTAGGTCGGAAGGCAGGAACATCGGTTCGCCCGTGATCTTGATCCGGTCGGATTTGCCGCCGATGTGCGGCTCGAGCTGCCGTTGCGCCAGCGAGGCGAGATCGGCGCCCTTCCAATCGGAATCGACCAGCAGCGTATGGGCGGCGGCGAGCGCGGCGAGGCGGCCGTCGAGGCGGTCGGTGAATTCCTCGTAGGATTTGCTGAAGCGCCGGGTCTGATGCGCGATCGACTGCACGACGGTGAGCGTGTTCTTGACGCGGTGCGTCAGCTCGCGCAGCAACAGCCGCTGCTGCGTTTCCATCGCCTTGCGCTCGGTCATGTCGACGAAGGTGAGCACCACGCCGTCGATCTTGTCGTCGACCGTGCGGTAGGGGCGCAGGCGGACGTCGTACCAGCGATCGTCGCGGCTGTGGATTTCATGCTTGATCGGCGCGAGGTTGTTGAGCACCTTGCGCGCGTCGGCAACCAGCCCGTCATATACCAGCCGGTGCGCGAAATCCGCGATCGGGCGGCCCTCGTCGGCCGGCGTGATGGAAAACAGTTCGGTCACCTGTTGCGTGAACCGCTTGATGCGCAGGCTCGAATCCAGGAACAGCGTGCCGAAATCGGTCGCCGCCATCAGGTTCTGCAGGTCGCTGTGCGCGCGCGAGACCGCCTCGAGCTTCAGCTTGAGCTCGCTGTTGACGGTCTGCAATTCCTCATTGATCGACTGCAGCTCTTCCTTGCTGGTTTCCAGCTCTTCCGAGGTCGAACGGTATTCCTCGTTGATCGACTGCAGCTCTTCATTGGCCGCACGCAATTCCTCGTTGGCGCTCTCCGACTCCTCGCGCGTGGTGCGCAGCCGCGCCTGGGTCTGCTGCAGCTCTTCGCGCAAGCGCGCGATGATTTCATTGCCGGCGTCGGTTTCGGGCGAGACGCCTTCGGTAGTCTGTTCGATCGCGCCGCCCTCGATGAACAGGACCACGGCCCGGCCGCCGGCGTCCCTGGAGCGGTCGTCGGCGGGCTTGATGTGCATCAGCACCCGATGCGGATGGCCGTTGAAGCGAACCGGAATCGGCAGGCTGAGCCAGGGTTGCGAGGTTTCGAAAACCCGATGCAGCGCCGACCGCAGTTCGAACCGCAGCTCGGGCCGGACCAGGTCGACGATATTGCCGCTTAGCGGTCCGCCGGACGGCTGCAGGAATCGGCCGGCGTTTTCCGACATGTGCAGGGCGCGCTGCGAGCCGTCGACGAGGATGCTGGGCGGGGCGAACTGTTCCAGCGCCTGGCGGTGCGCGGCAGCCTCGTTGAGCAACGAGCTCGTGCTCGGTGGCCGCATCGGGTGCGCGGCTTGCTCGTGCATCACGCCCACGCTGCCGAGCAGGCGGGGCAGCAGGCGTAGGTCGCCCGGCGCGGCCGACGACTGGTAAATGCGTGCTTTCCGGTCAAAGGTGCGGAATTGCCCCGGCGGATTGTCGGCCGTTTCCGACGTACCCAGCATCAGGAATCCGTCGGGGTTGAGCGCGTAGTGGAACGTGTTGCACGCCATCTCCTGCAGGTCGCGATCGAGATAGATCAGCAGGTTGCGGCACGCGATGAGGTCGAGGCGCGAGAACGGCGGGTCCTTGAGCAGGCTGTGGCTGGCAAACAGCACCAGGTCGCGCAATTCCTGGCGAACGCGATAATGGTCGCCTTCCTTCATGAAAAAGCGCCGTAGCCGGTCCTCGTTGACATCGGCTTCGACCGCGGCGGGGTACTGGCCCTCGCGCGCCACGGCAAGGGCTTTCGCATCAATGTCAGAACCGAACACCTGGATGGTCGGCCGTATATCCTGCCGCGAGGCCTGCTCCAGCAGCAGCATTGCGACCGAATAGGCTTCCTCACCGGTGGCACAGCCGGGCACCCAGACGCGGATCGACCGGTCGGACAGTTTGCCCTGAAACAACTGCGGAATGACCAGCCGCTCCAGGGTCTGGAACGCTTCCTTGTCCCTGAAAAACGACGTCACCGAAATCAGCAGGTCGCCAAGCAGGGCCTGCGATTCGTCGGGATTGTCGCGCAGTACGTCGTAATAGGCGTTCGGATTCTCCGCCCGGGTGATCTGCATGCGACGCGCAATCCTGCGCAGGATGGTCGCCCGCTTGTATTTCGAGAAATCGTGGCCGGTGCGGACGCGGACATGCGCGAGGATGCGACGCAGCAGGTCCTCGTCCAGCCCGCGCAATCCTGCTTGCAGTCCGCCGTTGTGCTTCTCGCGCACCAGTTCGCTCAGGCGCTGCGCGATGTCGCGCACCGGCAGGATGAAATCCGCAATCCCGGTGGCAATGGCGCTGCGCGGCATCGAAGGGAATTCGGCTTCTGCCGGATCCTGCACAAGGATGATGCCGCCGCTTTCCTTGAGCGCCCTCACGCCGACTGCGCCATCGGAGCCCGCACCGGTCAGGATCACAGCGAAACCGTCGCCGTGTTGTTCGGCCAGCGAGCGGAAGAACAGGTCGATCGGCGCGCGCTTGCCGCGGGGCTCGTCGAATTCCGCGGTGGCAATCTCGCCGTCGATCAGATGGAGCCGCCGATCCGGCGGAATGAGGTAGACATGGTCGGCCTCCAGCAGAACCGGGGCTCCGACCTGGACGACCGGCATATGCGTGCGCGCGGCCAGGATTCTCGACAACTCGCTGCGTGTATCCGGGTCGAGATGCACCACCACGACAAACGCGGCGCCGGTCTTGTTGGGCAGCGCGTTGAACAGCTCCTGTAGCGCGCGAACACCGCCGGCCGAGGCTCCGATGCCGACGACGACCGGCTTGGCATCGTGGAGGTTGGAAAATTCCTCGCGTTCCTCGTCCCCTTGGTTTGCCATCGCGGTCTCGATTTCTTGCTCAACCCGGCGCGACATTGGCCGATATTACCACTTGTGTCTGCAAGGAAATTTCTGTTGGCCGCTTTTCGGAACGAACGATCCCGGCAGGGGTTCCTCCCCGGACCTACCGGGAGCATTGCATGGCTAATCGGGACATTCTGGCCCTCGGGACCTCCGCCGGCGGTTTCGACGCCTTGCGTTTCCTCGCCGGCGAATTCTCCCCGGACCTTCCCGCCTCCGTCGTGGTGGTCATCCACCTGTCCGGCCAGTACCAGTCGTCGCTCGATGCCATCCTGACCCAGGCAGGGCCGCTGCCGGCGAGCTTCGCCGCTGATGGCGACAGGCTGGAAAAGGGACGCATCTATATCGCGCCGGCCGAACGTCATCTCATCGTCGAGACCGATCGGCTGCGGCTGGGATCGGGACCGCGCGAGAACAACGCCCGTCCCTCGCTCGACCCGCTGTTCCGCTCCGCGGCCCTGTGCTGTGGTTCAAGGACCGTGGGCGCCGTCCTCACGGGTACGCTAGGCGATGGCGCCGCCGGGCTGTCGGCGTTGAAGCAGTGCGGCGCCGTCACGGTGGTGCAGGACCCTCGCGACGCCGCGTTTGGCGAAATGCCGGCGACCGCGCTTGCGCGGGCGCGGCCCGATCACGTGGTCAGTCTCGCCGGCATGCCGGCGCTGTTGGAAAAACTGGTGCGGCAGGCGGCCGGGCAACCCGCGCCGGTTCCGGCCAACCTGGAATATGAGGTCAACATCGCAAGCGGTGGACGCGGAAGCATGAGTGAAATGGACCGGATCGGCCAGCGGTCGGTACTCGCCTGTCCCGACTGCCACGGCATCATGTGGGAAATCGACGAAGGCGAGCTCGTGCGCTACCGCTGCCACGAAGGTCATGCCTATACGGCCGAGGTCATGAGCCTTGCCCTCGACGACAACGTGAGGCGCGCTTTGGCCAGCGCGTTGCGGGCGCTCGACGAACGCACGGCGCTCGCCCGCAAGCTGGAGACGCAGGCCCGGGCCGGCGGGCGAAACCTCTCGGCCGACTCCTGGTCGGACAAGGCGCGTGAGTTCGAGGAGGAGGCGAGGATCATCCGCGAGTCGATCCGGCGCACCGACGAGATCGCCGCGCGATTGGCCACTGCGTAGTATTTGAAGCCGGCCGAGCCGCCGTTACCGCTCCAGCTCGCCGAGGAGCAGGTCCCGGTGAGCGATGTGCTGGACCTGCACCTCCCGGAACAAGCGAAGCAAACTGCTGGCCTGCGTGACGTCCTGCCCGTCGCGGCGGAGCTTGTCGACCCGGCGCTCCTGATCGGCGATGTGCTGGCGGCCTTGCGCAATATGCCGCTCGGCCGTCTTCAGGCTCTCGATTTGCCGCTCGCGATCAATCATCCGGTTAGAACGGACTGGAAAACGGTAGGTTTCAACTCTGCGACCGTGCCGCTGCGCGCAGAAAAGGGCGCCGGCAGGGCGCGCTCCTTGTGTTCACTTTTGCGCAGAAGGGCGGGGAACCTGACGTGCAGTTCGCTGTGTAACCCTCGGTTTGCACTTCGCTATTGCGCTTGCCCCCCCCCGGCGATACTCTTGCTTGAGACCGGAGCGCAGGGCCGTGCTTCTCAGACTTAGTGGACATATTTCGGAATGCCTCGAGCGTGCTGCCAGCGCAGATCAGCGCGCGGTGGATGCGACCGATCCCGCAATCCGCAGCGACCACGAACTGCTGGCGCGGAGCTGGCGTCAGCTGGCGCGCAGCTATGAGTTTGTCGAAAGCCTCGAGCGCTTCCTGACGGACACGGGCCGTATCAAGAAGGACGCCGTTCCGCCGGAAATGCTGACCCTCGTGGAGGAACAACCGGCTTCACCCGAGGACAGGCCGATCGTGCGGCGGCGGCGGTTCAAGCAGACGGTCTCGTTCAAGGACCGCCTGTTGAAGAGTGCGCGAGACGCGCGCGAGCAAGCTGCCCAACTGCCCGCTGGTTCCACGCGCGAACGCCTGCTTCTGAGGGCCCGCCAGAGCGAGACCGCGGCCGACATCGACACCTGGATCTCTTCGCCCGGAACGGCTGCGCCGGAGGCGCTCGATTTCGGGAGGAAGCCGAAGGTCTGATCGGCTTCATTCACAACGGCTATTGTGATACATTCCGCCCTCATTCGTGATTTTCGAGGCTAATCAGGTCCGTGGCTGAAGCAACGCGCATCGCGCTTGCTCCCGCGGATCGTTCGATCGCCCACCGCGCGGAGGCCATGGCTGATGGCGAACGTGTCGAAAAAGATTAGCGAATGCCGCGCCTATATCGCGGACCTGCGCAAGCGGGAGAAGGCCGAAACGGATCCTGCTGCGAAGGCCGAGCTGCAGGGACTGCAACTCCAGTGGCTGGAAGTCCTCGATAGCTACGAGCTGGTCGCGGATGGCAACTCGTTTCTGACCGGTTTACGCGCGCGGCGATACTCCCGGCTGCAGGAGATGGCGCAAACAGCAGGCGGGATCGGGCCAACCAGCCTGTCCGCCGCGATAACGCCGCCTGACAATGGCGCGCCGCTTGCCGACCTGCTCGAAGTGCTCATCTGCACCGCCGTGGAGCACAGCAATGGCAAGGCCCGTGCCGCGTTCTACCTCTCCGATGCCGCGGAGAGCGAGTTGCGCCATGTTGTCGGAATGCCGCGCGAGTACGCCCGCCATGTCGATGGATTTGTCATCGGCGAACAGTCGCTGGCATGCGGATTGGCGGTGGCGACGCGACAGCCTATCGTGACGCGAGATGTACACGGAGAGCCGAGGTGGCAGCCCTGGCTCTGGCTGGCCAGGGAGTTCGACTATCGTGCGTGCTGGTCTTTTCCCATCGCTGCGCCGTCGGGAAGGGCCCTTGGCTCCTTCGCGATCTATCATTCGCAACCGCATGAAGCGACGCCGCGCGACCTTGAGCTCGCTTCCCTTCTGACCCGCACCGCCGCCACGATCATCGCCCGCCATGGATGACAGGGGCGATTGGGCAAGCGCTCGATCCATCGCCCTTGTGCCTCGGTCATCACAAACCATGGGAAAAGCGCCGCCAAGGCGGATCCTTGCGTGAGCTTTCGTTGCCATTTGCTCTTTTGCCCGGCTGTCCTGCAGGAAATAGGAACCTTAGGAACGTTCGAAACTCCGGTTCGGTTGACGCCCGGACAGGGAGGTCATCCATGACCCATCGCAGGCGCGTCAAACAATCATCCACGCTCGCCGAGCGTCTCAAAAGCCATGCAGATCTGCTCAGAGCGAAGGCGAAGGCCATGCCCCGGCTCGAAAGGGAGCGGGTGCTGCAGAAGGCCCGGCAGTTCGATATCGCACTTCACATCAACGAGTGGCTGACATCGCCGGGGTTACAGCCGCCGCAGGACTCGCCAACGCTGGCTGTTGGCGCGCGGGCCTCTGCCATCCAGAAATAGGAACCTGTGAGGTCGCGGCGGGTAGGTCTGCGGGCCGGTCCAGTTATCCCCGGCCTGCACGGCCTTTGCCTCGAATACCCCCTGTCCAGGGCGGGGCCGTGCTTCGGGGAGGTCACGATGGCGAGCGAAGAGCAAATCCGAAACTATGCCCACCAACTCTGGGAAAAGGCTGGACGGCCGGAAGGCCGCGATGCCGAGTTCTGGCATGCCGCCGAAGTCGAACTGAACGCCGAAAGTGAAAGTCCGGACAGTCCGACGCCCTCAGATCAGCCAAACCGCAACAGCGTTCCGGGTTGACGGCCGCGAACGGGTAACCAAGCAAATTACGATTTAACGAAATTGTGATCCGATATTCAGAAATGGCGCTTGCCTCGTCGGGCAAATCAGTGGCATTGATCCGCCCAGCCCGTGCCTGCAAAGGGGACGATGCGCGATCGTCACGTAGCGTCGGCGCGGGTTGCGATGGACGCTTGCCGCGTCAGTGCGATGCAAGTCGCGCGGACGAGAACGCGGCAGCGTACGGCGAAGTCGTGTGGTCCTGGCGCCGCGACCCTGGCGTCTATCCGCCCCGCCCGTGCGGGGACGGCAACGGTGACAATAAAGGCCGCTCACCGGGGAGAGCACGTATAAGCCGTAAAGCCATTGCGCGGGGAAAGCCGGGATGTCTCGGCTGTACC
>Ga0081540_1004929_pt1 | contig 10045 bp, 10 predicted proteins | sample TabmetS2T1R1_FD_71024 | JGI IMG/M metagenome (GOLD analysis project Ga0081540, IMG submission 71024) | Tabebuia heterophylla rhizosphere microbial communities from the University of Puerto Rico - S2T1R1 | ecosystem: Host-associated > Plants > Roots > Rhizosphere ... | reverse complement strand
GGTTGCCGAGCTGCGCCAGGACCTTGTCCGGCACGTCGATCGGGTTTTGCGTGACGAAGTAGACGCCGACGCCCTTGGAGCGGATCAGGCGCACCACCTGCTCGATCTTGTCCATCAGCGCCTTCGGCGCGTCGTTGAACAACAGATGCGCCTCGTCGAAGAAGAACACGAGTTTTGGCTTCGGCAGGTCGCCGGCCTCCGGCAGTTCTTCGAACAGCTCCGACAGCATCCAGAGCAGGAAGGTGGCGTAAAGCCGCGGGCTCTGCATCAGCTTGTCAGCGACCAGGATGTTGACATAACCCCGGCCGTCGCTGTCGGTCTTCATGAAATCCTTCAGCGTCAGCGCCGGCTCGCCGAAGAATTTGCTGCCGCCCTGGTTCTCCAGCACCAGGAGCTGACGCTGAATGGTGCCGACCGTGGCCTTGCTGACATTGCCGTAACCCTGTGCGGCCTTGCGGATGTCGGCCAAATGGTCTTCCTCGCCGTCATCACCCGCCTTCTTGCCGCCGGCGGGCACGATGGCGTCGAGCAGCGCGCGCAGATCCTTCATGTCGATCAGGGTCAGGCCGTTTTCATCCGCCACACGGAATGCGACGTTGAGCACGCCTTCCTGCACATCGTTGAGATCGAGCATGCGTGACAGCAATAGCGGCCCCATTTCGGTGACGGTGGCGCGCACCGGATGGCCCTGCTCGCCGAACACGTCCCAGAACACGGTCGAGAATTGGTCGGGCTGAAACTTCAGCCCCATTTCATCGGCCCGCTTGACGATGAAGTCCTTGGGCTCGCCCGCCTCCGCGATGCCGGAGAGGTCGCCCTTTATATCGGCGGCAAATACCGGAACGCCGGCGCGGGCAAATCCTTCTGCCATCACCTGCAGCGTCACGGTCTTGCCGGTGCCGGTGGCGCCGGTGACAAGACCGTGCCGATTGGCGAGGCCAAGCGTCAGCCATGCCGGCTGCTCGCCCTTCCCGATAAAAATCTTGTCGGCAGTATCGGCCAACTTGTTGTCGGACCCAGCCATCGCATCGCCTCTTCACACCGCTTGATAGGGATCAAATCCGTCAACGCCGACCATACTTCATCTTGCAATGCGATTAAAACCGGTCAACGGCCCCTTTGAACGGATCGAAAAGGTCGCAGATCAATCATTCTCGCTTCCCAACCTCCGCCAAAAGTTGCAGGCAACGCGCTCCATTGGCGAGGATTCTTCGCAGGATTCGCAACTGGCCGTGCATTGGTGCAACACTTGGCGAGTGATTGCAGACCAAACTCTGCTCGAAATGTGGTCATCGCTTGTAATTCGCATCGCACGCGATCAAGATCGAATTCACAGACGAAGGGTCCGGCGAGAACGGGCTTAGGCGGGGCAAATATGGACGAACTGGTTGGACGGCTGGCCATCAAGGCCGGCATTGATGATGCTGTCGCTGAAAAAACCGCCGGCATTATCCTAGGGTTCCTTCGCAGCGAAGGACCGACCGACAAAGTCCAGGCCTTGATCGACATCATCCCGGGCGCGGAAGCGGCGATCGCAGCTTCCGAGCGCGGCGCCGGTCTCTTTGGGTTGATGGGCGGCGGCCTGATGGCCGTCGGCAGCCGGCTGATGGCACTGGGGCTTGGGATCGGCGAGATTCAGAATATCGCGCGTGAGCTTTTCAAGTTCGGTCGCGACAAAATCGGAGCGGAACACATGAGCGAAATCATTTCGGGGACGCCAGGCCTCAGCCAGTTCGCTTGAAGCCATTTCGCGCCATCATTTTGCTTATCCAGTATCATGACATATCCCCTTTCCGAGATTGAAGGTCTCACGGCCAATTTCGCCTCGAAGCTGAAATCGGTGGGCATCCGCACTACCGACGCGCTGCTGGAGGCCGCACGTACCGTCAAGGGACGCAAGACACTCGCGGCCAAGACCGGCATCAGCGAGCAGCAATTGCTGGAATGGGCCAATTTCTCCGACCACATGCGCATTCCCGGCATGGGAAAGGCCAAGGTCGAGCTAATCCGCGCCGCCGGCGTCACCACGGTGCGTGAACTCGGCCTGCGCAACCCGTCGCGGCTGGCGCAGAGCATGAAGGAAGCCAATACCAAGCGTAGGCTGGTGCGCGCGATGCCGTCGGAGAAGTCGGTGGAGCGGCTGATCGAGCAGGCCCGCAAGCTGCCACCCAAGATCACATATTAGCGCGGCCGCCCGGCCCGCTTCCGGGGCCCCTTCCCGACCTTGACACCCCGCTGCGGACCGCGCAAAGCGACCGCATGATCGCAACCACGTCCAGATCCACCGCCGCGGCCTCCGGCGCAGCTCGCCTGGACCTGCCGGCGCTGCTGGCACGGCCTTATCCAGCTGTGATGGGCGTGCTCAACATCACTCCGGACTCCTTCTCCGATGGCGGCGCCTTCATCACGCCGAGACGCGCACTGGCGCAGGCCCGCCGCATGGTTGCCGAGGGAGCTGATATCATCGACATCGGCGGAGAATCCACCCGTCCCTATGGCTCGCAGCCGGTGACGGTGGAAGAAGAGCTGCGGCGGCTCGAGCCGGTGTTTCGAGAGGTGGTCGCGCTCGGCGTGCCCGTTTCCATCGACACCATGAAATCGGCCGTCGCCTCTTGGGCGCTGGATCGCGGCGCTGCCATCACCAACGATGTCTGGGGCCTGCAGCGCGATGGCGGCATGGCCCGGCTGATTGCCGAGCGCAATGTGCCCGTCGTGGTCATGCATAACCGCGACAGCGCCGATCCCTCGGTTGACATCATGGCGGACATTGCCGGCTTCTTCGCCAGCTCGCTCGACATCGCCGACAAGGCCGGCATTGCTCGGGAGAAGATCGTGCTCGATCCCGGCATCGGCTTTGGCAAGACGCCGGAGCAGAGCATGACGGCGCTGGCGCGGCTTGGCGAGCTGCGTGCATTCGGGCTGCCGATACTGGTTGGCGCCTCGCGAAAACGCTTCATCTCCAGCGTGACGCCCTCGGAGCCGCAGCAGCGCCTCGGCGGCTCGATTGCGGCGCATGTGATGGCGGCGCAAAACGGCGCAAGAATCATCCGCGCCCATGACGTGGCGGAAACGGTGCAGGCGCTGCGCGTGGCGGCGGCCATCGGGGAAAAGCAATGACCGACGCCATCTTCATCAAGGGCCTCGTCATCCACGCCCGCCATGGCGTGATGGATCACGAGACCGAGGTCGGGCAGCGCTTCGTAATCGATCTCGAGCTGTTCTCCGATCTGACGGAATCCTCGCGCAGCGATCACCTGTCGGACACAGTGTCCTATGCCAATGTGGTGACGACCGCGGTCGCGGCGTTCAAGAACACCAATTACAAGCTGCTCGAGCGCGCTGCCGGCGCGGTGGCCGACGCCATCCTTGCGGCGTTTCCGCGCATCCGCTCCGTCAAGGTCACCGTGCACAAGCCGCATGCCCCGATTGCCGCGATCTTCGAGGATGTCGGCGTGGTCCTGACGCGCTCGCGGCACCCGCCGTCCCATGGCTAGCTCAGATGGCTAGCGTCCTGATCGCGCTCGGCGGCAATGTTGGCGACGTCCGCACCACCTTCAAAAAGGCAATCGCCAATATCTGCGGCATGACGCAGGGCGCGCTGGTGGCGCGATCCTCTGATTACACCACCCCGCCCTGGGGCGACGAGCAGCAACCGCCCTTCGTCAATGCCTGCATCGAGATCGATACAAGGCTCGACCCGCATGCGCTGCTCGCCACGCTGCACAAGATCGAAAGGAAGTTTGGCCGCGACCGCGCCCATGAACGACATTGGGGGCCGCGTACGCTGGACCTCGATCTGCTCGCCTATGACGACATCAGGCTCAGCAAGAAAGAGCTGACCCTGCCGCATCCCCGCATGTTCGAGCGCGCCTTCGTGCTGGTTCCGCTCGCCGAGATCGCGCCGGACCGCGTCATTGCGGGACGCAAGGTGCGTGAAGCGCTGGCTGGGCTTTCCACCGACGGTATCGAGCGGCTGCCGGACTTGCCCGATCCTGCCTGAAAGGACCAAAACAGCGTTTGGCTTGGCCGCCCGCCCGTGGCAATTTCCGGCGCAACGAACGAGCATGATCCGGAAAAGTGGGCACCGGTTTTCCGAGAAAGATCATGCTCAGACAAAAGTTGTTAGGGAACGATGACGACCTCCACCGAAGATTTGCGCCTGGCGGCGGACTTTGCGCCGGCAACCCAGGATGACTGGCGCAAGCTGGTCGACGGCGTGCTGAAGGGCGCGCCGTTCGAAAAGCTGGTCGGCAAGACCTATGACGGCATCAGGATCGATCCGATCTATCCCCGCGCCAAGGGTACGGCGCCGATCGCGGGACGCGCGGCGGCCGCGCCGTGGCAGATCATGCAGCGGATCGATCATCCGGATGCGGCGAACGCCAATGCACAGGCGCTGCACGATCTCGAGAACGGCGCCACGGGGCTGACGCTGGTGTTCGCCGGCGCCAACGGCGCGCATGGTTTCGGGCTTGATCCATCGCCGGAGGCGATCGAAAAAATCCTCGACGGCGTGTTCCTTGATGCTGGCATTTCGTTGGAGCTGCAGATCGGTCCGCAGTCGCGGATGGCCGCGATCCATGTCGCCGAACTCGTCAAGCGCAAGGGGTTTGCGCCCACAGCCTGCGACATCCGCTTCGGCCTCGATCCGCTCGGCGCCTGCGCGGTGTGGGGATCGAGCCCTTATGCCTGGGCCGAGATCGTGCCGGCGGTGACAAACGCCGTGCAGGCCCTCGCCGCGCTGGGCTTCAAGAGCCCGATCGTCGCCGCCGATGGCCGTGTCGTGCACGATGCCGGCGGCTCGGAGGTGCAGGAGCTTGCCTTTACGCTGGCTGCCGCCGTGGCCTATCTGCGCGCGATCGAGCAATCCGGCTTCGCGCTCGATGCTGCCCAGGGCATGATCTATGCCCGGCTCGCCGCCGATGCGGATCAGTTTCTGACGCTGGCAAAATTTCGCGCGATGCGGCTGCTATGGGCGCGGGTCGCGCAGGCCTGCGGGCTGACATCAAATTCGCTGTTCATCGCCGCCGACACGTCGTGGCGCATGCTGACCCAGCGCGATGCCTTCGTGAACATGCTGCGCGCCACCATGGCGACGTTCTCCGCAGGTCTCGGCGGCGCCAATGCCATCACCGTGCTGCCGCATACGCTGGCGCGTGGCCTGCCCGATCCCTTTGCGCGCCGCGTGGCGCGCAACACGCAGCTGGTGCTGCTGGAGGAATCCAATCTCGCCAAGGTGAGCGATCCCGCCGCCGGCTCGGGCGGCATCGAGGCGCTGACGCGCGAACTCAGCGAAGCGGCCTGGGCGCTGTTCCAGGAAACGGAGAAGGCCGGCGGACTTTTTGCGGCGCTGGAGCAGAACGTCATCCAGCGCAAGGTCGCCGCTACCCGCGCGGCGCGTGAGGTCAACATCGCCAAGCGCCGCGACGTGCTCACCGGCGCCAGTGAATTCCCGAACCTGCACGAAGCCGACATCGCCGTGCTCGATGCAAAACCCATCGTGCTGCCGTCCTATGGCGAGGCGAAATTCAAATTCGATCCGCTCACGCCGATGCGGCTTGCCGCGCCCTTCGAGGCGCTGCGCGACAAATCGGATGCGATCCTGAAGAAGACCGGAAAGCGGCCAAAAGTCTTCCTCGCCAATCTCGGCACTGCTGCCGATTTCACCGCGCGCGCCACCTTTGCAAAAAGCTTCTTCGAGGCCGGCGGCATCGAGGCTATCGACAACGAGGGATATTTTGTTTTCGCAGAGCTCGCCGCGGCCTTTAAGGCCTCCGGCGCGGAGATCGCATGCCTGTGTTCCTCGGACAAGGTCTATGCCGGCAAGGCCGCAGATGCCGCCAGGGCCCTTCAAGCGGCCGGCGCAAGGCATATCTATCTGGCAGGCCGGCCGGGCGAGCAGGAAGCCGCCTATCGCGGTGCAGGCGTCGGCGATTTCATTTTCGCAGGCTCCGATGCGCTAGCCGTGCTTCGCGATGCCTATCGGCGGATGGAGTGAGCATGACGGACGCGCCAAAACCCGTTTTGACCGGCGGCTGCCAGTGCGGCGCCATCCGCTTTGCGGTGTCGAAACCGCCGACCAGGATCAGCATCTGCCATTGCCGGATGTGCCAAAAGGCAACCGGCGCGCCGTTCGCCTCCTTCGCCGACATCGAGAATGAGAATTTCACCTGGACGCGCGGCAAGCCGTCTGCGTACCAGTCCTCCTCCATCGCCATGCGCGACTTCTGCACCGCCTGCGGCACACCCTTGAGCTTCCGCCGCATCGACGGCCCGAAAATCGAGATCCTGACCGGCAGCTTCGACCGGCCCGACCACCTGGTTCCGACCCGGCAATATGGGACCGAGTCCCGTCTGGGCTGGGTGGTCGGCATCGCCAACCTGCCGAGCCAGACCACACTGCAGAATTACGGGGCGGAGAAGATGGCCACCATCGTCAGCCATCAGCATCCGGATCATGATTAGGATTGGTAACGACTGATTGGCAATTCGCGAGCAGAACCGTGACCCGTCAGGATGAGCTTGCCCATCTCGAAGCCGAGCGCGATCGACTGAAGTCCATGATCGCCTATCACGATCGGTCCCGGAGTTCATTTTCGTTATTCGAGTTCCTCTTTGGAATCAGTGTTGGGCCGGTGCCTGGCGAAACTGAAGTACTCCAGCTTCTCGCGGAGTGCGAGGCTCGAATTGCCGAGCTAAAGTCAGCTGATTCCTGAACCGGATGCTTCTCCGTAGCTTGTAAGGGCCGATATTAATGCGCTTCGGAATCAACCTCCGGGGAGACCTCGCCAAGCTCGACGACGGCGACATCGCATCCCGGCTTGAAACCCTGATGGCGGAGCGGGAAGCATTGTATCGCGCCGTGCCGTTCAGCAGCGGCAACAAGTGGCTCTATCAGCGGGGTGTAGGCATGGTGTTCGGCCGTGGGCTCCTGCACGCGCGCATTTTCTATCGGTTCTACGCTCTTCAATATCTCGGCTCCTCGCTTTCCGAGCTCTATCTGCTGGATTGCGAGTTGCAGGACGTGCGCGACGAGATCAAGCGCCGCATGAGGCAGAAAAAGCTATTCCCGTCACGTAGTTAACCATTCCAATTAGCCACTTATCACCGGCCGGCGCCATGATAGAATTGTGTAGTGCTTCGAGGAACCTGCAAAGGTTCGATCGAACGCAATCGAAGGTTTGAGGAAGTGAGGGAATGACGCGCATTCCGAACTTTGCTGATGTCGCTTTCGAGCCGGTCGCGCCGAGCGTGCCCGCCGGCCAGGCCGACCCGTGGCTGACGCCGGAGGGCATCCCGGTGAAGCCCGTCTACGGCGAAGCTGATCTCGCGGGCATCGATTTCCTGGAAACCTGGCCGGGCGTGGCGCCCTATCTGCGCGGCCCCTACCCCACCATGTACGTCAACCAGCCCTGGACCATCCGGCAGTATGCCGGCTTCTCCACGGCGGAGGATTCCAACGCCTTCTATCGCCGCAACCTCGCCGCGGGCCAAAAGGGCCTGTCGGTCGCCTTTGATCTGGCCACCCACCGTGGCTATGACAGCGATCATCCGCGCGTCTCCGGCGACGTCGGCATGGCCGGTGTCGCCATCGATTCCATCTACGACATGCGCACGCTGTTTGCCGGCATCCCGCTCGACCAGATGAGCGTGTCGATGACCATGAACGGCGCAGTGCTGCCGATCCTCGCGCTGTTCGTTGCGGCTGCGGGCGAACAGGGCGTGCCGCCGGAAAAACTCTCGGGCACCATTCAGAACGACATTCTGAAAGAGTTCATGGTGCGCAACACCTATATCTATCCGCCGGCGCCCTCGATGCGGATCATCTCCGACATTTTTGCGTACACCTCGCAAAAGATGCCGAAATACAACTCGATCTCGATCTCCGGCTATCACATGCAGGAAGCTGGAGCTACGCAGGATCTCGAGCTCGCCTATACGCTGGCCGACGGCGTCGAATATCTGCGCGCCGGTCTTGCCGCCGGCCTCGACGTCGACCGCTTCGCGCCGAGGCTGTCGTTCTTCTGGGCGATCGGCATGAATTTCTTCATGGAAGTCGCCAAGATGCGTGCCGCGCGCCTTCTGTGGGCCAAGCTGCTGAAGCAATTCAATCCGAAAGACCCGCGCTCGCTGTCGCTGCGCACGCATTGCCAGACCTCCGGCTGGTCGCTGACCGCGCAGGATGTGTTCAACAATGTGATGCGAACCACCATCGAGGCGATGGCGGCGACCCAAGGCCACACCCAGTCGCTCCACACCAACGCGCTCGACGAGGCGCTGGCGCTGCCGACCGACTTTTCCGCCCGCATCGCCCGCAACACGCAGCTGTTCCTGCAGCAGGAAAGCGGCACCAGCCGCATCATCGATCCCTGGGGCGGCTCCTACTACGTCGAGCGGCTGACCCGCGACCTCGCGCAAAAGGCCTGGGGCCACATCCAGGAAGTCGAAGCGCTCGGCGGCATGGCCAAGGCCATCGAAGCCGGCGTGCCAAAGCTGCGCATCGAGGAAGCTTCCGCCAAGACGCAGGCCCGCATCGATGCCGGCCGGCAGGCGGTGATCGGCGTCAACAAGTACAAGCCGGTCGACGAGGCGCCTATCGAGATCCTCAAGGTCGAGAATTCCACCGTGCGGCGCCTGCAGATCGACAAGCTGAAGCGGCTGAAGGGCGAGCGCAACCAGAAGGACGTTGACGACGCGCTTGCCGCGCTGACCCGCTCGGCCGGCGAAGGCAACGGCAATTTGCTCGCGCTCGCCATCGATGCCGCGCGCGCCAAGGCCACCGTCGGCGAAATCTCCGATGCGATGGAAAAGGTGTTCGGCCGCCACCGCGCCGAGATCAAGTCCATCACCGGCGTCTACAAGCGCGAGGCTTCCGCCATGTCCGACAACAAGGTCGAGAAAGTGCAGGCGCTGATCGACGCCTTCGAAGAGGCCGAAGGCCGCCGTCCCCGCATCCTTGTTGCAAAAATCGGCCAGGACGGTCACGACCGCGGCCAGAAGGTGATCGCGTCGGCCTTCGCAGACGTCGGCTTCGACGTCGATATCGGGCCGCTGTTCGCCACCGCCGACGAAGCAGCCCGTCAGGCAGTCGAGAACGACGTCCATATTCTCGGCGTGTCGTCGCTGGCGGCTGCACACCTCACCGCGGTGCCGGAGCTGAAGGCCGCGCTGAAGAAGCACGGCCGGGAGGACATCATGATCATTATCGGCGGCGTGGTGCCGCCTCAGGATTACGACGCGCTGTTCAAGGCAGGCGCCGAGGCAATCTTCCCGCCGGGCACTGTCATTGCAGATGCCGCCGAGGAACTGATCCGCAAGCTCAACGCGCGCCTCGGGCACAGTGAGGCGGCGGAGTAACTTGCCGCTTCAAGCCGCGTCGCGTGCCAGCGTTCTCTCCAGCGAATGGGTCCAGTCTGGAATCCAGGACTGAAACACCTGGTGCCAGCGCTCGGCATGCTGCGGCTCGGTGTCCAGCGCCACCGACCATTCGATGAAGGTGCGGTCGCCCTCGACGATTCTCGTCAATTGCATGGTGCCTTCATAACCCGTCGGCGACACTGCCTCCGCCTTTTCGGTCGCCGGAAACGGCAGCGGCTCGATACCGGCATAGGTCAGCAGATGGGCATCTTCGGAATGCACGACCAGACGCTGGCGCACCCAGTTGCCGAGATAGCAGAAGCGCCTGACCGCGCCGACCTCGTCGCCGCGCTTCTCGTCCTCGATCACGCTCTCGCTGACACCCTCGATATAGGCGGGGTAGTTGTTGAAATCGCGGATCAGCGACCACACGGTTTCCAGGGGATGATCGAGCACGGTGCTGTAGTAGGCGGTTGTCATGTCTTGCTCCCGATAATGATCACGATCATGGGGCCACCAACGCACGAAACCCACCCGATTTCCGAGCGCCCTGCGCAGGGCTGACGGCACTCCGTCGCCTTGCGACCGCGGCGCAAAGCTGCCTAGAATGCCGCATCAGAAGAGCGCCGGCCTTACCGGCGCCGCGGGAGGATCAGCATGCCCAACATCACGCGCCGCGCTTTCGCGG
>Ga0081540_1004928_pt1 | contig 10046 bp, 10 predicted proteins | sample TabmetS2T1R1_FD_71024 | JGI IMG/M metagenome (GOLD analysis project Ga0081540, IMG submission 71024) | Tabebuia heterophylla rhizosphere microbial communities from the University of Puerto Rico - S2T1R1 | ecosystem: Host-associated > Plants > Roots > Rhizosphere ... | reverse complement strand
GCCGCCCTCGGCGGGCGCCTCGCCCTCGCCCGCGGCCTCCTCGGCCGGGGCCTCGCCCTCGCCGACCACGCCGGTCTCCTCCTCGATCGCGCCCTCCTCGAGCGCGTCGAGCTCGGCCTGAAGGCGCGGCGGGGTGAGCGTGGCGACCACGGTCTCCTCGGTGTCGTCGAGGATCGTCACGCCACGGGGCGCGGTGACCGCGGAGAGATGGAGGGTGTCGTTGACCTGCATGTTCGACACGTCGAGCTCGAGCCGCTCGGGGATGTCGTTCGGCAGGGCCTCGATGTTGACCTCGCGCGTGACGTGCTCGAGGACGCCGCCCTCCTTGGCGCCCGGGGCCTCCTCGCCGCCGACGAGCTCGAGGGCGACGACCGCGTGGATGGCCACGTCGAGGCGAACGCGCAGGAAGTCGACGTGCATGGTCTCGCCGCGCACCGGGTGGCGCTGGGCGTCCTTGAGCACCGCGGACTGCGGGCTGCCGTCGAGGTCGAGCTCGATCACGGCGCCCTCCGCCGCCAGCGCGTGGCGCAGCTCGCGCTCGTCGACCGCGAAGGCGACCGCGTCGCTGTCGCCGCCATAGAGGACGCCGGGAACCTGGCCCGCGCGGCGCAGGCGGCGCGTGGCCCGCGAGTTGGACGGCTCGCGTGCGGAGATGGTGAGCTTGTTGGGCTGACTGGCCATGGGCGGCGATGCATGGTAGCGGCATCGCGGACTGGTGGAGGCGCCGACCGGCGACCTCCTCGACGAGCCACGCTTCGACGCCGATCGAAGCCTCTGGCTGCCGTCGTGGGCCCGGTGTAGCGTCGGCGCGAGCAGCGATGCCGGGCGTGTTCATCTCCTATCGCCGCAGGGACACCGACGGCCATGCGGGGCGCCTGGCCGAGGACCTGCGAGCGCGCTACGGCGACGACCAGGTCTTCATCGACGTCGACTCGATCGATGGCGGGGCCGACTTCGAGCAGCGCATCGACCACGCGCTCGACGTCGCCGACGTGGCCTTCGTGCTCATCGGCGACGAGTGGCTGGGGCGCCGCGAGAACGGGCCGCCGCGGATCAAGGACGCCGACGACTGGGTGCGCCGCGAGGTGTCGACCATGCTGCGGCGCTCGGACGTGACCGTCGTGCCGGTGCTCGTCGAGGGCGCGCCGCTGCCCTCCGCAAAGGACCTGCCGCCCGACCTCGCGCGGCTGCCGCGGCTGCAGGCCAGCGATCTGAGCACGCGCGGGTGGGACTACCAGCTGCCCGCCCTGTGCGAGATCGTCGAGCACGCCGACCCGGGCGTCGCCGGCGGTCCGGTGCGGCGGATCGTCGGGCGCCCCTCGCGCGGGACGATGGTCGCGCTGACCGCGGCGGTCATCGCCGTCGCGGTCGCGGCCGTGGCGCTGCTGGTCAACCGCAGCGACGGCGGTGGCGGCGGGTCGCAGGCGGCGTGCGTCAACCAGGCCATCCCGGCATCCAGCCGCGCCGCGCTCGCTCCGGCGGCCGGGGCCTCAGGGCCGGCGCTCAAGGGCGTCTACTACGGCAGCTGCGAAGGCACGCCGTGGGCGATGGCGCGGTTCCCGGGCAACGTGTCTGGCGTCTTCCGCAACCAGGACGGCAACTGGAGGCTGCTCGGCACGATCGACGAGCAGCAGTGCTCGATCCCGGCTGCGCTGCTGGACGCGTGGCGCTTGCCGCGCTGCGAGCAGTGAGCGACGCTTCGATCGCCGTCGAAACGTCCTCGTCGTAGCCTTGGCGCCATGCAGGAAGTCGATCTCGCCGCAGGCGCTGCCGCCATCGCCGACCCCGCGCGCGCGGCCATGCTCGACGCGCTCATGGACGGGGCCCCGCGCAGCGCGGGCGCGCTGGCGCGCGAGGCCGGGGTGGCCGCGTCGACCGCAAGCCACCACCTCGCCCGCCTGCTCGACGCCGGCCTGATCGTCGTCGAGCCCGACGGGCGCCGGCGGGCCTTTCGCCTGGCGCGCTCCGAGGTCGCCGACGCGCTGGAGGCCCTGGCGCTCGTCTCGCCGCCGCGGCCGCCCCGCGGCCTGCGCACCGCCACGCGCGCGGAGGCCGAGCGGGCCGCGCGGACGTGCTACGACCACCTCGCCGGCAGGCTCGGGGTCGCGGTCTGCGACGCGCTGCTCGAGGCGGGCGCGATCGCCCCGGACGGCGAGCGCGCCTACGCGCTCGGCTCCATGGCCGGCCGCGCGTTCGACGCCCTCGGCGTGGCCCTGCCACCCGAGAGCCGGCGCGCCTACGCCCGCCCGTGCCTGGACTGGAGCGAGCGCCGGCCGCACCTGGCCGGCTCGCTCGGGACGGCCGTGGCCGACACGATGCTCGAGCGCGCGTGGGTAACGCGCGTCCCCAGGACCCGCGCGCTGCGGGTCACCGACGCGGGGCGCGAGGGGCTGCACGCCGCGCTCGGCATCGACGCATGAGGGACGCCGCGAGGTGGCGCCCCGGCGAGCGGCCCTATACCCCGGGTCTCGCCCGGAACTGCTTCGTCGCCCTGAAGATGCGCTGGACGTCGAAGAAGGCGGGCTTGCGCACCCCGTCGAACGACACCAGGCCCTTCTGGTGGATGGGCGGCTGCGGCCGCGGGTTGCCGCCGTCCCAGTCGGGGCGCACGCGGAACTCCTGCAGCGCGAAGTAGATCGCGCCGGACAGCCACGGCTTCGTCGCGTACACGCCGAGGTGGTAGTTGACGAAGTCCTGCTGGAAGGCGTAGGTGCCCTTCTCCTCGACCGGGCCGTCGCGGTTGGCCTCGGCCCCGAACTCGGTGATGGCGATCGCCTTGTTCGGATAGCACTGGCGAACCGAGTCCAGGTAGTCGGGCAGCAGCGTGCGGTCGGCGATCTGGCCGTTCGGGCCCGGGTACCAGCCGAAGTAGTCGTTGATCCCGATGACGTCGATCGGCCCGTACTCGGGCTGGCAGCCGGCCGACGGGTAGCCGGCGACGGCGAGCCCGGTCGGGCGCGTGGGGTCGAGCTGATGCGCGGTCTGCACGGCCCGCCGGATGTAGTCGCCCTGCACCGGCCCCGGGCGCGCGCTGAGCTCGTTGCCGATCGACCAGATGATCACCGACGGGTGGTTGCCGTTGGTCTGGATGTTGGAGGCCAGCTCGCGGGCGGCGAGCTGGCGCACGAGCTTCTGCTTGAGGTACTGCGTCTTGATCGAGTAGACCGGGATCTCCGACCACTGCATGATCCCCAGCTCGTCCGCACGCTCCTGCGTGTAGGGCGCGAGCGGGTAGTGCGAGCGGATCACCGTCGCGCCGAGCTCCTTGACCCATGCGAGCTGCTGCTCGCGGATCTTGTTGTCGATCGCGAAGCCGAACTGGCGCGAGTCCTCGTGCAGCGCGACGCCACGGAAGTTCATCGGGGCGCCGTTGAGGAACAGGTGGCCGTCGACGACCTTGATCGAGCGCACGCCGGTCTTCAGCGTGTAGGTCTGCACGACCTTGCCGCCTGAGCTGGCGCGCAGCGAGGCGTCGTAGAGGTTCGGCGCCGCCGGCGACCACAGCCGCGGCTTGTTGACGGTGATGCGCTTGGTCAGCGTCGCGAAGCGCTTGGCCCCGATCGCCGCGGTCCCCACGTTGACGCGGCGGCTGCCGAAGCGCGCGGTCACCTTGACCCGGCGCCCCTGGTTGCCGTAGTTGCGCAGCGTCACCCGGTAGGTCACCGACGCCGAGCACGCCGCGCAGGGCAGGTCCGGTCGCACGACGACGGTGTTGAAGTCGATCGCGTTGATCTTGCGCAGGTAGACCTCGCGCAGGAGCCCGCCGTAGTTCCACCAGCCGCCGGTCGGCTTGCCCACGATGGACAGGCCCGACGGCGGGAAGTCGGTCTGCTTGCGGCGCGAGTCGACGCGGATCACCAGGTGGTTGACCTTGCCGCGCCTGATGAGACCCGCAGGCAGCCGGATCTCGAAGGGCAGGTAGGCCCCCCGGTTCTTGCCGATCGGCTTGCCGTTGAGCCAGATCTTCGAGCGGTAGTTGACCGACTCGAAGCGCACGACCCACGACGCGCCCTTGCCCGCCTTCGGGAAGCGGAAGTCCTTGCGGTACCAGCCGACGCCGCCCAGGAAGGACTGCGGCGTGTCGTCGCCGGCGTTCCAGGCGTTGGGGACCGTGACGCGCTTCCACCCCGCCGTCCCGTTGTCGAGCTGCGGGCCGCTCTGGTGGTTGTCGAGCTTGAACAGCCACGTGCCGCCCATGAGGTACCGGCCCGACGGGCCGGTCTTGTACAGGGTGTGCGGCGTCGGCGTGGAGACGACCGACTGGGCCGCGGCCGGACCGGCGAGCGCGAGCATGCCGGCGAGGCAGAGGGCGGTGAGGGAGAGGCGCATACGGAAGCTTTCGAACACGGCTGGACCACCCGACGTTGCGGCGCGCGACGTGTCCGTCAGCACGTGCCGGTCCGGTCGATCGGGACGCTGAGGCGGCGCAGGTTAATCGTTGACCCGGTCAGCACGTTGCCGGTCCGCTCCACCTGCACGCACTGCACCACCGGCAGCTGACGGTCGATGATCGTCCACGCCACGCGGGTCGGCCCCTCGGCGTGCCCGACCGCGTAGGAGGTCGACGAGCTGTACGCCAGGATCTTCACGTCGCCGGCCCGCTTGAGGCGCCGCGCGTCGTAGGCAACGTTGGCGCGGCAGCGCGCGTCGCAGGCGCTGAGCCGCGCGAGCATCGCCGGCGCGTCGCCGCGGGCCTGGTCGCGCAGCAGCGCGTACACGGCGTCGCGCTCGCGGTTCTCGGCGGTCAGGTACCGGGCGAGCAGGAGCGAGATGCCAACGAAGACGATCGCGCCGAGGGCGACCAGCAGAACGAGGCGGCGGCGCGACAAGCGCCGCAGGCTATTGGCGAGCGGGCGCGCCGCGCGCCGCCCCCGGACTCAGCCGGCGGCGGGGAAGTCGTCGCCGTTGAGCTCCAGGAAGCGCCGTACCGACGCCTCCTGGTGATCGAGGCGCTCTGCGACGCGGCGGGCGTGCTCGGCGGCCTGCTCGGCGAAGTCCTCCAGGCAGCGCTCGGGGTCGTCGGGCAGGGGGTAGATGCGCGCGACGTCCTGCTGCGCGCAGGCGATGCCCATCGGGGGGCGGCCCTCGGCGAGCGGCCGCGCGCTGCAGACGGGCGCGACGGTGAGGTGCTTCTCGGGTGCGACGAGCGCGACCGGCATCAGGCGGTGCGCGGGCAGGCGCACCTGCAGGTCGACCGAGCGGTCCACACCGACGGGCGTCTCGGCGATCGCCTGCAGCGGCTCGCGCCAGATGGCGAGGACGGTGTCGGCCGCGAGCAGCGCGTCGCGCAGGGTGCGGGCCTGCTCGGCATATGCCTCCTCGGCCTCGGTGCGGCTCTCGGCGTCGCCGAGGTCGAGGTCGCAGGGGACGCGCAGCAGCTCCTCGGCGGTGATCGCGCTGCCGGCGCCGCGGCCGCCGTCGGCGATGTAGGTCTGGATCGTGCCGAGGTCGGCGCGGCCGTGGAAGACGATGGTCAGCGCCTCGGCGAGGGCGAGCCCGCCCACGCGCATGGCGACGGCGACCGAGGCGTCGGGGTCGATGAGGGCGCGCCGCAGCAGCTCCTCGGCGTCCTGGCCGCTGGGTCCGTGCTGCTCGTCCATCGATCCCTCCTTCCGGACATCCATCCGCCGTGCGTAGCTTGCACGAGCGGGGTACCCATCATTATCGACACCTCGGCGGGAATCCCACACCACTCCGTCGAATAGCCTCCACCGCGATGAAGCTCATCTACAAGCCGTTCGGGATCGTCTTCGGCATCGTCGCCGGTCTGGTCTCGAAGAAGCTGTTCGAGGCGCTCTGGGGCATCTTCGACAAGGAGGAGCCTCCCAAGCCGACGACGCTGGAGACCAGCTGGCCGAAGGTCCTCGGCGCCGCGGTGGTCGAGGGCGTGACCTTCAAGGTCACCCGCGCGGCGGTCGACCGGGTCGGCGCGAAGGGCTTCGCGCACCTCACCGGCTACTGGCCCGGGCCGAAGGAGACCGAGGAGAGCCAGGCCGCCGAGGCCGTCCGCTAGCCGAGACCGAATCGGGGCCCGCCTCGGCCGGTCGCCTGACCGGCTACGGCACCCGCCCGCGCAGCACGAAGCCGCGGTCTGCCAGCGCCTGCAGGTCGTCCTCGAAGGCGCCGTAGTCGCGCGCGAGCAGATGGTCGATCGGGCGCCCCGTCGGCCCCTTGGACCGCACCCAGCGCGCGAGCACCCCGTCGGCGACGCGCTCGGCGGCCTCCTCCGTCAGCGCGAGGAGGATCGGCAGCTGGGGCTTGTGATCGAGCTCGCCGGCGATGACGGTGAGCGGGTCGACGTCGAGCGCGAGGCACAGCTCGTCCTCGGTGAGGCCGAGGCGGTCCATGAGCAGCGCTGCGGCGGTGGACGTCAGAACAGCTGGTTCTCTCCGCCGAAGACCTCGCTGACGCTGTCGTCGGTGAAGATCCGGCGGATCGAGTCGGTGAGCAGCTCGGCGCAGCTCAGGACACGGATGTTGTCCGGGGCGCCCGGGCGCAGCGGGATCGTGTCGGTGACGACGATCTGCTCGAAGCTGGACGCCGCGAGGTTCTCGTAGGCGTTGCCGCTGAGGATCGGGTGCGTCGCGGCGGCGAAGACGCGCGAGGCGCCCTCGTCGAGGACGGTCTGCGCGGCGGCCTTCAGCGTTCCGGCGGTGTCGATCATGTCGTCGACGAGGACCGCCGTCTTGCCGCGCACGTCGCCGATGACGTAGCCGATCTCGGCGACCTGCTGGGCGGGGCGCTCCTTGTCGAGGATGGCGAGCTCGGCGCCGACCTTGGAGGCGAACTTCTTGTTCAGCTTCACGCGGCCGGCGTCCGGCGCGACGACGACGAGGTCGGTGAGGCCGAGGTCGTCGAAGTACTGCGTGAGCATGAACAGCGCGGTCATGTGGTCGACCGGGTTGTGGAAGAAGCCCTGGATCTGGCCGGCGTGCAGGTCCATCGTCAGCACGCGGTCGGCGCCGGCCGACTCGAGCATCCGCGCGACCAGGCGGGCGGAGATCGGCTCGCGCGGCGCGGACTTCTTGTCCTGGCGGCTGTAGCCGAACCACGGCGTGACCGCGATGACGCGGTGGGCGCTCGCTCCGACCGCCGCGTCGATCATGAGCAGCAGCTCCATGAGGGCGTCGTTGGCGCTCAGCCCGAGCGCCGGGTTGGCACACGTCGGCTGGACGAGGAAGACGTCGGCGCCGCGGATGGACTCCTCGAATCGGCAGTAGACCTCGCCGTTGGAGAACGTCTTGAGCGTGATCGGGCCGAGGTCGACGCCGAGCTTGTTGGCGATCTTCGCGGCCAGCTCGGGATTCGCGCGGCCCGAGAAGAGCATCAGCCGCTTGTCGTAGTCGATCGGGAGGCTCGTCGCCATCGCCGGCTGCACCTGGACGCTCACGACACCACGCAGTGTACGCGGGGGTCATGACGAAGTGCCGGGCGCGTCGTCCTTGGTCTTGCGCTTGCGATCGGCGTAGCGCTCGATGTTCGTCTGGCGTGGCCGGGCGATGCCCAGGGCCCCGGGCGGGACGTCCTCGGTGATCGCCGAGTTGGCCGCCGTGTAGGCGTCGTCGCCGACGCTCACGGGGGCGACGAAGGTGGTGTCGACGCTCGTGTGGACGTTGGCGCCGATCGTCGTGCGGTGCTTGTTGACGCCGTCGTAGTTGGCGGTGACGTTGGCCGCGCCGATGTTGGTGCCCGGACCGACGTCGGCGTCGCCGATGTAGCTGAGGTGCGGGACCTTGGTGCCCTCGCCGATGTCGGAGTTCTTGATCTCGACGAAGGTCCCGGCCTTCGAGCGCTCGCGCAGGAGGGTGCCGGGGCGCAGGTAGGCGAACGGGCCGATCGTGGCGCGGTCGCGGACCTGGCAGCCCGTGAGGTAGGAATGCAGGACGGTGACCTCGTCGCCGAGGGTCGCGTCGATGATCGTGGTCAGCGGTCCGATGGCGCAGCGCTCGCCGATGGCGGTCGTGCCGCGCAGGAAGGTCGACGCCTGGACGACCGTGTCCTGGCCCATCGTCACGGTCACGTCGACGAACGTGGTCGCGGGGTCGATCATCGTGACGCCGGCGCGCATGTGCCCGTCGTTGATGCGCCGCTGGGCCAGGCCGCGGACCGTGGCCAGCTCCACGCGGTCGTTGACGCCGAGCATCGCGCCGGGGTCGTCGAAGAGGTGCGCGGCGACGCGGTCGAGCAGCTCGACGACGGAGGGCAGGTAGAGCTCGCCCTGGGCGTTGTCGGGCGTGAGGCGGTGCAGCGCGTCCTTGAGCGCCGCGCCGTCGAAAGCGTAGAGGCCGGCGTTGACCTCGTGGATGGCGAGCTCGTCGGGGGTGGCATCGCCGACGACCTTCGTCTCGACGACGCGAGCGACCGAGCCGTCGTCGCGGCGCACGACGCGGCCGTAGCCCGACGGGTCGTCGAGCTCGGTCGAGGCGAGGGTCGCCTGTGCCGTGCCGCCGGCGTGCGCGGCGAGCAGGCCCTTGAGGAGATCTGCGGTGACGAGCGGGACGTCGCCGTTGAGGACGAGCACGGGCTCGTCGCCGACGTGGTCGGCCGCGGCGAGGACGGCGCCGCCGGTGCCGTTGGCCTCGGCCTGGATCGCGATCTCGACCTCGGGGCCGAGCTGGCCGTCGAGCGGCCGGTCGGGCCCGTCGACGACCACGACCTTCCCGGCGCCGGCGTCGCGCGCGGCGGCCACCGACCAGGCGATCATCGGTCGCCCGCACAGGTCGTGCAGGACCTTGGGGACGGCCGAGCGCATGCGGGTGCCCTGGCCGGCGGCGAGGATGACGACGGTTGGTGCGGTCACGCGGCAGGATGCTAGACAGGCCCGCTGCGCCCGGCCGTTCGGCTTCGATAGAACTGGCCCGATGGACGGGCGCGTGGCGGTGATCACCGGAGCGGCCCGCGGCCTCGGTGCCGCGATCGCGCAGGAGCTGGCCGCGCGAGGCGCGCAGGTGGTGGTCGCGGATGTGGACGCCGAGGGCGCGGCGGCGACGGCGCAGCGGATCGCGGCGCAGGCGGCCACGGTCGACGTCGCCGACCCCGTCTCGGTGGCAGCCCTGTTCGACCGTGTCGCCGCCGAGCACGGCCGCATCGACGTGCTCGTCAACAACGCCGGGGTCGGCGCGGTCGCGCCGTCCGAGGAGCTCGCGCCCGAGGCGTGGTCGCGGACGCTGGCGATCAACCTCACCGGCACGTTCCTGTGCTCGCAGGCGGCCGCCCGGTACATGCTCCCTTCCGGCCGCGGCGTGATCGTCAACATCGCCTCGCTGTTCGCCGCCGCGGGGATGCCGATGCGCGCGGCGTACGCCGCGAGCAAGCACGGCATCGCCGGCCTGACGAAGGTCCTCGCCACCGAGTGGGCGACCCGCGGCATCCGCGTCGTCGCCGTGGACCCCGCCTACGTCCGCACCGCCCTCGACGACGCCGACCGGCGCACCGGCGGCTACACCGAGCAGGACATCGTCCGCCGCACCCCGATGGGCCGGTACGCCGAGCCCGCCGAGGTCGCCCGCGTCGTCGCCTTCCTGGCGTCCGACGACGCCTCGTTCGTCACCGGCAGCGAGGTGGCGGTCGACGGGGGCTGGCTGGCCTATGGCGGTTGGTAGGCGGCTCAGAGAGCGCGGATGTCGACGAGCTCGCCGAGCGCGGCGACATCAGTCGAACTGGGGAGCCCGGATTTGAACCGGGATAGCGGGCTTCAAAGGCCCGAGTCTTGCCATTAGACGACTCCCCAAGGACGGCCGGGCGAAGCGTAGCTCAGCGGTCGCTCTCGTCCGGCTCGTCCTCGGACGTGTACTCCTGGTCGGCCTCGCCGTACTCGACGTCGAGCGCCGCCTCCTCCTCGTCCCAGCCCTCGGCGTCGGCGATCGGGGATGGGCCGTGGGGGTTCTCGGCGCGCTCGATGAGCTCGGCCTCGGCCTCCTCGAAGCCCTCGGCCTCGCCTCCGCCGCCCTCCTCGACCGCGTGCCAGGCCTCGTCGGAGATGCCGGCGGGACGGGAGTCGCGCTCGATGTAGTCGAGGTCCTCCTCCGGATCGCCGCCGATGTGCC
>Ga0081540_1004925_pt1 | contig 10053 bp, 8 predicted proteins | sample TabmetS2T1R1_FD_71024 | JGI IMG/M metagenome (GOLD analysis project Ga0081540, IMG submission 71024) | Tabebuia heterophylla rhizosphere microbial communities from the University of Puerto Rico - S2T1R1 | ecosystem: Host-associated > Plants > Roots > Rhizosphere ... | reverse complement strand
CACGAAACGATTGGTTAAGGTTAACAGGTCATGATCATGGCGGAAGTTGGCGGGTTTCATGGAGCGTTGCGATGCGTAGGTTCGTGCTGGCGATGGCGATGGTCGGGATGGCGTGCGGCGCCCAGGCGGCTGACCTGCCGATCCTTCGCGGAAGTGTCTCCGACGGGCTAAGCAGAAGAACCGTCAATTGGGCCGGGGTTTATTTCGGCGGCCAGGCCACTCACGGTGCGGCGGATATGAACTTCACGAATTCCGGTCAGGATCTTCTCGCCAAGCTCCTGAACAATGTCGATCTTGAAACGCAGTTCGACATTTCGAAGTGGCCGCTGCTCGGCACAGCCCACATGCAAAGCAGCGGGTACGGCGGTTTCCTGGGCTACAATTTCCAATGGGACGAAGCGCTCTTTGGCATCGAGTTGAATTATACCCATGGCAAATTCTTCGGGGCATCTAGTGGCTCCCAGGCCCGCACATTCCAGTATCCGACGGATTATGTCTCGACGGCGGCCGTATCATCCAGCTCGTCGATGACAATTACGGATTATGGGTCATTGCGATTTCGTGCCGGTTACGGATTTGACTGCTTCATGCCTTACGGCTTTGCCGGCGTCGCGCTGGGGCAGGCGAACATCAACCGCAGGGCAGATACCTACCTGTATTATCAGTATGTCGGTACAGCCATCCCGCCATTGCCCAACATTGGGCCGTCAACCAATAGCTTGACCGACAACGCCAACTCTCATTTCATATATGGCCTCGCGGGCGGCCTCGGCATCGACGTGATGCTGTATTCAGGCCTCTTTCTCCGTGCTGAATGGGAGTATCTGCATTTCAGCTCGAGCGACAACACCACCGTCAATACCACGGTCAACACCGTGCGCGCCGGTGTCGGCTACAAGTTCTGATCCCGCCTTGCCTTGACATGAATTGATGCGGCTGTTCGGATGCCGTCTCCATTTGAGGAGGTGGGCGTCTTGATCAGGATTTTCGGCGATACCAATTCCGGCAATTGCCTGAAGGTGAAGTGGGTCTGCGACCACCTGCGCATTGCCTATCGCTGGATCGACATCGACACCATGAAGGGCGAGACCCGCACGGCGGAGTTCCTGAAGCTCAACAGCGCCGGCCAGGTGCCCACGGTCGAACTCGACGACGGCCGCACGCTGGCGCAGTCCAACGCGATCATCCGTTATCTCGCGCGTGGCAGCGATCTCATTCCCTCCGATGCTTATGCTGCCGCCAGGATGGACGAGTGGCTGTTCTGGGAGCAGTACAGCCATGAGCCCTACATCGCCGTCTGCCGCTTCCAGATGGTCTACCTCAAGAAGCCGGTCACCGAGCTCGATCCGGAGAAGGTCAAGCGCGGTTATGCCGCGCTGGCGCGGATGGAGCAGCATTTGGCGGCGTCGCGTTTCCTGGCGGGCGAAGCAGCCTCGCTCGCCGAAGTGTCGCTGCTCGCCTACACCCGCCTCGCGCATGAGGGTGGGTTTGATCTCGCCGCCTATCCGTCGGTGCAGCGCTGGATCGCCGAGTCCGAAAAGGTGCTTGGCCTGCCGCGCGCGACGTGAGCATCACCGTGGCCGCAGCTCCTACTTTCGTCACCATTCGCCGTGCCCGGAGCGATGACGTCGAAACCATTGTCAGGATGCTGGCGGACGACGCGCTGGGCGGGCAGCGGGAGCGGCTGGAGAATCCGCTGCCGGCTTCCTACTTCGCCGCATTCGACAGGGTCGATCGCGATCCCAATTTCACGCTTGTGGTGGCGGAAGGCGAGGGCGGGGCGGTGATCGGCTGCCTGCAGCTTTGCATCCTGCCGGGGCTGAGCTCGCAGGGCGCCTCGCGCGGCCTGATCGAGGACGTTCGCGTCGCCTCGCATTGCCGGGGCCAGGGCATCGGCGAGCAACTTGTGCAGTGGGCGCTTGCCGAAGCCCGTGGGCGCGGCTGCAAACTTGTCGAGTTGTTGACCCATCATACCCGTGTCGATGCGCAGCGCTTCTACGAACGGCTGGGCCTTGCCCGCAGCCACGTCGGGATGACGATCCGGTTCTGACAACTCATATCCGTGAGGTTGTGCCGGCGCTAGCGCCAATGTCTGCGGTGGTTCTGGGTACGCAATCCCGTTAACAGGCGGTAAACTAACGGCGGCTTTGTCATTCATTCTGCAGGACGTCGCCGCATTTGCGGCTTATCCCGCGCGCGTCTTTGGGCAGTACGGGGATTATTCGGATGACGCGCTATTCCATTCGCAAGCTCGGCGGCGAGTATGTCGTGCTTGCCGACGACCAGAGCATCCTCAAAGTAGCCAGCCGTCGAAAGGCCGCAAAACTCGTTGCTGAGGCTGCAGAATTGCTCTCGGTGCAATCGGCTTCGCCGGGCGAGCAAGAGCCCACTCCAGATCAATCAGCCGTGAAGGGTGCAAAGTTTCTTGACGGTAAGGGCCGATTCCCTTAATGACCGCGGCGGGACACCTCCCCCCAACGGGAGGCTTACTATCTGGAAGGATAGATCATGACCGTGGCGAAGCCCGCATTGCGGCCGACCGTGCCGCACTTTTCCTCCGGCCCCTGCGCCAAGCGCCCTGGCTGGAATCCCCAAAACCTCAAGGATGCCGCCCTTGGCCGCTCGCACCGCGCGAAGCTCGGCAAGGCCAAGCTGAAACTTGCCATCGACCTGACGCGCGAGGTGCTGGAAGTGCCGGCGGACTACCGCATCGGCATCGTGCCGGCGTCCGACACCGGCGCGGTCGAGATGGCGCTGTGGTCCATGCTCGGCGCGCGCCCCGTCACCACGCTCGCTTGGGAATCGTTCGGCGAAGGCTGGGTCAGCGACATCGTCAAGGAGTTGAAGCTGAAGGACGTCACCAAGCTGCATGCCGGCTATGGTGAGCTTCCCGATCTTTCAAAAGTCGACCCGGCGAGCGACATTGTCTTTACCTGGAACGGCACCACCTCGGGCGTACGCGTTCCGAACGCCGACTGGATCAAGGCTGATCGGCAAGGCCTGACCATTTGCGACGCGACGTCGGCGGCGTTTGCGCAGCCGCTCGACTGGGCCAAGCTCGATGTCGTCACCTTCTCCTGGCAGAAGGCGCTTGGCGGCGAGGCCGCGCACGGCATGCTGGTGCTCTCACCGCGCGCGGTGGAGCGGCTCGAGACCTACAAGCCGGCCTGGCCGCTGCCGAAAATCTTCCGCATGACCAAGGGCGGCAAGATCAACGAAGGCATCTTCGTCGGCGAGACCATCAACACGCCGTCGATGCTCTGCGTCGAGGACTATCTCGATGCGCTGAACTGGGCCAAGTCCATCGGCGGCCTCAAGGCACTCTTCGCCCGCGCCGATGCCAACACCAAGGTGCTGGCCGACTGGAAGGCGAAGACGCCGTGGATTGACTTCCTCGCCAAGGACCCGGCGATCCGGTCCAACACCTCGGTGTGCCTGAAGTTCACCGATCCCGCGATCACCTCGCTGTCGGCCGACGCGCAGGCCGATTTCTGCAAGAAGCTGGTCGCGCTGGTCGAGAAGGAAAATGCCGGCTTCGACTTCGCGTATTACCGCGATGCTCCAGCAGGCCTGCGCATCTGGTGCGGCGCCACTGTCGAGGCAAAGGATGTTGAGCTGCTGACGCAGTGGATCGACTGGGCCTTTGCCGAGACCAAGGCCGCGTTGCCGAAGGCAGCCTAGCTCCTCGCTATCGTCATGGCCGGGCAGTGCCCGGCCATCCATCGCGAATGATGGAGCCGTGGTTGAAGTCCGCGGATGACGCATTGAATTCATCGCACATCACCGGATTACTCCAATGACCAAACCCAAAGTTCTCATTTCCGACGCGCTCTCTCCCGCCGCCGTGCAGATCTTCAAAGACCGCGGCGTCGAGGTCGACTTCCAGCCCAACCTCGGCAAGGATAAGGACAAGCTTGCCGAGATCATCGGCGACTATGACGGCCTTGCGATCCGCTCCGCCACCAAGGCGACGGCGAAGATCATCGGCAAGGCAACGAAGCTCAAGGTGATCGGCCGCGCCGGCATCGGCGTCGACAATGTCGAGATCCCGGCCGCAACCGCCAAGGGCATCATCGTGATGAACACGCCGTTCGGTAATTCGATCACGACCGCCGAGCATGCGATCACATTGATGCTGGCGCTGGCGCGCGAAATTCCGCAGGCCGACGCCTCCACCCAGGCCGGCAAGTGGGAGAAGAACCGCTTCATGGGCGTCGAGATCACCGGCAAGGTGCTCGGTGTGATCGGCTGCGGCAATATCGGCTCGATCGTTGCTGACCGCGCACAAGGGCTGAAGATGAGGGTGATCGGCTTCGATCCCTTCCTGTCGCCGGAGCGCGCCAAGGACATCGGCGTGGAGAAGGTCGAGCTCGACGAGCTGCTCAAGCGCGCGGACTTCATCACGCTGCATACGCCGCTGACGGAGAAGACGAAGAATATCATCGACGCGGCGGCGATCGCCAAGATGAAGAAGGGCGTGCGCCTCATCAACTGCGCCCGCGGCGGCCTGGTCGACGAGCAGGCGCTGGTTGATGCGCTCAATTCCAAGCATGTTGCCGGTGCGGCTTTCGACGTGTTTATCGAGGAGCCGGCGACGTCGAACGTGCTGTTCGGCCATCCCAACGTGATCTGCACCCCGCATCTCGGCGCCGCCACCACGGAAGCGCAGGAGAACGTCGCGCTGCAGGTCGCAGAGCAAATGTCGGATTACCTGCTGAGCGGCGCGATTTCCAATGCGGTTAATTTTCCCTCCATCACCGCGGAAGAGGCGCCAAAGCTGCGCCCCTTCATCGAGCTTGCCGAAAAGCTCGGCTCGTTCGCCGGCCAGCTCACCGAGACCGGCATCCTCAAGGTGCAGATCACCTATGAGGGGCACGTCGCCGAGATGAAGATCAAGGCGATCACCTCGGCCGTGCTGTCCGGTCTGCTGCGGCCGATGCTCGGCGAGGTCAATGTCGTCTCCGCGCCCGTCGTCGCCAAGGAGCGCGGCATGGTCGTCGACGAAGTGGTGCGCGCCGCCCAGAGCGACTATGAAAGCCTGATCACGGTCACCGTCACCACCGAACGGCAGGAGCGCTCGGTGGCGGGCACCGTCTATCACGACGGCAAGCCGCGGCTGGTCGACATCAAGGGCATCCGCATCGACGCCGAGTTCGGCAAGTCGATGATCTATGTTACCAACGAGGACAAGCCGGGCTTCATCGGTGCGTTCGCCAGCCTGCTCGGCGACGCCAAGCTGAACATCGCGACCTTCCACCTTGGCCGCGTCAAGCAAGGCGGCGACGCCATCGCGCTGGTCGAAATCGATGGCCCGGTGCCGCCGGCCGTGCTCGACAAGGTGCAGAAGCTGCCCCAGGTCAAGCAAGCCAAGGCCTTGGCGTTCTAGCGCAATCCGTGCCCGCCGCGGCCGTGCCGCGTCGTCGCCACACCGAAACCGCAATCGAACCAGTTCCTTCCCCGCCGCGTCCAAGGGCAGGGGGCGCGATCTTCGCGCCCGCCTTGGCGCGCGCTCTTGGGAGGTAATTCATGCGGACGATTGCAAATCATCTTGCCACGACCGGACTTGTCCTGCTGGCAGCCTTGGCGGTCACGCCCGCAGGGGCTGCCGATCTCGACGTCACCTCGACAGTGGATGCCGTTACCGTCTATCCCGATGGCGCGAGTGTCACCCGCGTCATCACCCTCGACCTGCCCGCCGGCGACAACACGCTTGTCGCAAAGGACTTTCCGCTGACGCTCGATCCGACCTCGCTGCGGGTCGAGGGCGAGGCGGGTGCGAAGCTGACCATCGGCGCTATCGACACCCGCCCACCGCGTCCGGTGCCGCCCGTCAACCTCTCCGAAATCGACAAGCGCATCGATGCGCTGAAGGACGAGCGCGCCAACTGGGATGGCGCCATTGCCGCCGCCGAAGCACGGCGCAAATTCGCTGAGCGCTTTGCAGAAACTTCGCCTGCCGGCCTTGGCGAGAAGGGAGAGGCGCGGCCGCTCAGCGAATGGCGCGCGGCCTTTGCCGCCATCTCCGAGGAAGTCGCGTCCGCCGATACCGCCATCCGCGACGCGCAGCGCAAACAGCGCGAGATCGATCGCGAGATCGCCCGGCTGGAATCCGATCGTTCGGCAAAACCGCCGGCAAAGCTCGAGGTCCGCGTCGACCTCGGCGCTCAGGCCGCGAGCAAGGCGATGCTGCGCGTCACCTACACCGTGCGCAATGCGCGCTGGACCCCGCTTTACGATGCGCGCCTCGATACCGGCGCGAGGGACCGCAAGCCGGCGCTCGAACTGGTGCGCCGCGCCGAGATCGTCCAGAACACCGGCGAGGATTGGGCGAATGTCGCGCTTGGCGTCTCCACCGTGCGCACCGCCCGCGGCGGCAACGCGCCGGAATTGCGGCCCCTGATCGTGCAATATCCGCAGCCCCCGGCGCCGCGGTCTGCCGCATCCGTCAGCGCGCCCGCCCCCGCAAGGGAGCTCGACGACAGGGTGAGGCAATTCCGCTTTGGAAGCGGGAACTACGATGGTGCCGCGATGGAAAAGGCGGCGGAGCAACAGGCCGCAGTAGAAGCCAACGGCTTCCAGGTCACCTTCAAGATTCCCGGGCGCGTCAGCATCGGCGCTGCTGATGGCGCGAAAAGCCTGCGCATCTCGACGGCATCAATCGCGCCGGACCTTCTCGTGCGCTCTGCGCCGGTCATCGACCCGATCGCCTTCCTGGAAGCGAGCTTCAAGCAAGCCGAGGATGCGCCGCTGCTACCCGGCAGAGTCGCGATCTATCGCGACGGCGCCTTTGTCGGCCGCGGGCAGATGATGGCCGCAAGCAAGGACGAGATCGTGCGGCTCGGTTTCGGCGCCGACGACAAGGTCAAGATCGAGCGCACCGTGCTCAAGCGTAACGAGGGCTCAGCCGGCCTGATCGTGACGACCTCGAAGACCGACGAGCGCGCCTTCAAGACCAGCGTGCGGAACGGTCACGATTTCCCGATCCGCATCGCTATCGAGGACCAGCTGCCGGTCAGCGAGAACGAGGAGATCTTGGTCGAGATGCTGCCGTCGACCACGCCGCCGACCACGACCAATTTGCGCGACAAGCGCGGCGTGCTGGAATGGGCGTTCGAAGCCAAGCCGGGCGAGGTGAGGGACATCGGCTTTGCCTGGCGCGTGAGGTGGCCGAAGGACAAGGGCGTCGTGATGACGCCTGCCGGTTAGCCCCGCGCGCTCACCAGCGCCTGATGGCCGCAAGCGCCTGCTCGCGCGAGTCGCTGCGCCATTCGGTGACGCTACGGCCGAAGCGGCCCTTGAACCAGCGCGCCATCGCGCTCTGCGCCGAGAAGCCGAGCATCTCGGCGACAGTCGCCAGCGGCCTGTTGCGGTCCTCGATCAGGCGCAAGGCGAGATCGGCGCGCTCGGCGTCAAGGATCTCGGAAAAGCTCGTTCCGCATTCGGCAAGCTGGCGATGGATGGTGCGCCGCGTGCAGCCGAAATGCTCCGCGACGCGCTCCACCGAGCAGTCGCGGTCCGCCAGCATCGTCCGCACCACCTCGGCGACCCGCGCGTCCCATTGCCTCGGCCGCACGTCGATCGCTTCGACGCGCATCTCGAGATAGTTCGCGATCAGCGGGTGTGCGCTCGGGATCGGCCGGTCGAGGTCGCGCGCGACGATCACCAGCGCGTCGTCCTCCGAATTGAACTCGACCGGACAAGCGAAGAAGCTGCGATAATATTTGCGGTTGCGCGGCGGCGGATGCGACAGGTGTGCCTCAAGCGGCTTCCAGTCCTCGCCGGCGAGCGCGCGGATGATCCGGTGTAGACTGCCGAGCGACATTTCCGACGACTGGCGCGGCGCGCGCGGCAGGCCTCCGCGCAGGCGGATGGTGAGGGTGACGACGTTGCCGAGCGGCTCGATGACGAGGCGCATGCCTTCATGATGGATGTGGATGAAGCGGGCGAGCGCCTTCAGCGCATCGCCGATGGTGGCCTGTTCGCGGACGACGAGCGCAACCGGACCGAGATTGGCGAGCGCACCGCGTTCGGCCATCAGCAGGCCGAACTCCTCGACGCCAGATGCCGCGGCGGATGCCTCCAGCAGCCGGCGCAGGCTGGAAACGGCGATGCGCAGGTCCGGCCGCTCCAGGGTCTCCAGCGGGAGGCGGACCTTGCGCATCATCGCCCGGGGATCGATGCCCACGGACTGGGCAACCTCCGGGTAGTGCGTAAGAGTTGCGCTGCGGATCAGATCACTCATGGCGGGTATGCATCGGTATGTCCCGAAATGTAAAGGATATGTCCCGTAATGTAAAATGGCAACGACGCTGACCGGATAAATACGGTGCAGGAACCGTAAGGCACGGCGCGCGCTCTGCGCCGGCTCGCATCGTGGCTGTTTTCGCCGGAGCGAAACCGGTTCCGCAATTAGAAAATCCACTGTTGAGGTTGGGCTATGCCGTGGAACGCGACTTCCCGGAGTGAAATCTTTGTTGTCGACGACGACCTTGCGACACGCGAGGTGCTGTCTGGCACGCTTTCATCGGCGGGTTACGAGGTGGTCTGCTTTGTCGACGGGGCGGCGCTGGCCTCGCAGCTTCGCTCCCACGTTCCCGCCTGCATCTTCATCGAAGTGAAGATGCCGGAGCGCTCGGGGCTTGAGCTGCTGAAGAAGCTCCGCGAGGAAAGCTGCCCCGCGCCGATCTTTGTCACTTCGGCCAATGGCGACATTGCCACCGCAGTGGAAGCGGTTCGCAGCGGCGCGGTCGATTTCATCGAGAAGCCGATCGATGGCGCCAGGCTCGTCGAGCGGATGGAAGCGGCGGTCGCGGAACTTGCGGAAGCTGGCGAGGACGGGTTTCCCGACATCGTGACCCATCTGCCGGGTTGCGAGCCTTTCACCCGGCGCGAGCGCGAGGTGCTGGCGCGGATCGCGGTCGGCGAGACCAACAAGGAAGCCGCGCGAAAGCTCGGCTTGAGTTCGCGCACCATCGAGGGTTATCGCGCCAGCATCATGCGCAAGGTCGGCGCGCGCAACGCGGCCGAACTGCTTCGCCGCGTGTTGAGCCAGAGCCGCTGCGCCTGAGTACGCAAGTTTGCCAATCAGTTTCGCCCTGCGGAATTGTTGGCGCTGTGCCGTCGCCGGAAATACCGTTCGGCGAAAGGCGTGTTTTGGACCGGAAAGATTCCGCTCGCGGGGCGCGCCTGCGGGCGGTATTTTTGTTGCCATCGGTAAGAAATTCGTACGATATGAGCCGCAACCGGCCAGCTAAAGGGAGAGAAAAATGCGTGAAGCCGTAATCGTTTCCTATGCCCGCACGGGTCTGGCCAAGTCCGGCCGCGGCGGATTCAACATCACCCCGCCAATGTCGCTCGCGGCCCACGCGATCAAGCATGCCGTCGAGAAGGCGGGCGTCGCCAAGGACTATGTCGAGGATTGCTATCTCGGCAATTGCGCCCATGGCGCGCCGAACATCGGCCGTCAGGCCGCGCTGCTCGCCGGCCTGCCGAAATCGACCGCCGGCGTGTCGGTCAACCGCTTCTGCTCTTCGGGCCTTCAGACCATCGCGATGGCCGCGAATTCCATTCGTTCCGACGGCTCTGACTGCATCGTAGCCGGCGGCGTTGAGAGCATCTCGATTCCCGGCGGCGGCTCGCCGAAGGAGTCGATCGATGGCGAACTCCTGAAGGTCGCGCCCGATATCTTCATGGCGATGATCGACACCGCCGATATCGTCGCCGAGCGCTACAAGGTCAGCCGTGAATACCAGGACGAGTATTCGCTGGAATCGCAGCGCCGCATGGCCGCAGCCCAACAGGCCAACAAGTTCAAGGACGAAATCGTCCCGATGAAGACCAAGATGAAGGTGGTCGACAAGGCGACCAAGGCCGAGAGCATCGTCGACTATGTCGTCGACCGCGACGAGTGCAACCGTCCTGACACGACGATGGAAGGCCTCACCAAGCTCGAGCCGGTCAAGGGCCCGGGCAAGTACGTCACCGCCGGCAATGCCAGCCAGCTCTCCGACGGCGCCGCCGCGGTCGTGCTGATGGAAGCCAAGGACGCAGAGA
>Ga0081540_1004924_pt1 | contig 10056 bp, 9 predicted proteins | sample TabmetS2T1R1_FD_71024 | JGI IMG/M metagenome (GOLD analysis project Ga0081540, IMG submission 71024) | Tabebuia heterophylla rhizosphere microbial communities from the University of Puerto Rico - S2T1R1 | ecosystem: Host-associated > Plants > Roots > Rhizosphere ... | reverse complement strand
AGATTTCTCTTTTCAAAAAGCGCCAACCGCCTATTTAATTCAAAAGAGGATACATGATGCAAAATACTACCAGATCGGCAACGAGGGTGTTGATCGTCGACGACCACCCGGTGGTCCTGTCGGGTTGCCGGTCGCTGTTTGCGTCGGACAATTCCGTGAAGATCGACGAGGCCACCGACGCCAAGTCCGGCCACCGCGCCTATGTGACGAAGCGGCCCGACGTCACAGTGATCGATATCAAGCTTCCGGACGTCTCCGGCTTCGAACTGATGCGGCGCATCCGCAAGGACGATCCGGACGCCAGGATCATCATGTTCAGCATGAATGACGATCCGGCGTTCGTGGTTCGCGCTATCGAGATGGGCGCGCAGGGCTATGTCTCGAAGGGCGACGATCCAAGGATGCTGGTGAAGGCCGTCCGCAAGGTGGCGGCGGGAGACAATTTCATTTCACCGCAACTGGCGGAGGCGGTGACGTTTTCCGGCGCTTCGATCAAGGCCAATCCGGCGTCGCAAATGACGGCGCGCGAGCTGGAAATCCTGCGGCTATTGGGCCGTGGCGACAAGATCGTCGAAGTCGCCGATGCGCTGGAGATTTCCTACAAGACGGTGGCCAACACCACCTCGCTGCTCAAGCAGAAGCTCGGCGCCAAGAATCACTCGGACCTGATCCGGATCGCGGTGGAGATGGGGCTCGGCTGACCCATCGGCATCCGGGAGGCTGAACCGGCCGCGCCATGTGGGCGCGACCTGTTCGCGCCGCTGCGCTTCGCTTAGTCGTCCGGGCAATGGGAATGACGATAAGCGAACCCAGCGAAGCCGTATCAATAGTGACGATGCTTGTGGTGACCGCGCCCCCTGTACCACCCGTAATGGTGTCCGCGTCCCCGGTGCATGTGTCCGTGGCCGTGGCCGTGCCCATGCTTGACCTGGATCACGGCGCCGTCCTGCGCCGCCATCGGGGCCATGCCCAGCCTGGCGGAAGCGGTTACGGTCATGGCCAGCAGCGCAAGACCAATCAGGCCAATACGTCTCATACAATGTCCTCCCGTTCGCGTGATTGCGACGTCAGGCACAAGTTTCCCGTGAAACGTTTTGTTCCGGCGTGCACGAAGTAAATTAAAAAGGGAGGCATTCCGCCCGGCCTGCAGTACGCCATTAGCGGACGTTATGACTGATTTCGGGAAAGATCAGCACTGTAGGCCTCGCTGACCGACGGCAGGAGCGGTGAATGGCTGACCCGGATATCGTGGAGATCGCCGGCGCGGGCGTGGAGCGTTTATCTCCTGATCAACAGTGGCATCGATGAGAATGACGCGCAGCGAGACCAACTGAGGCGCTTCATTCGCAGCCGCTGGGAGGCGAGCGACGAGACGGAGTTTTTGGCGGTCGAAGGTCTCAAATATCTCAAGAAGCTGGATGGGTCTCCGACCGGCTAGATGTACTCCACCGGCGGTCGGAGGATCGAATTAAAATCGGGAAAAAGTGGAATAATTGATTTTCATCGGAAGTTTTGTCTGCATCAGCCCCGGTAACGCAGCGCCGCGACCAGCACCGCAAAGGCCGGCGTTAGCTGGCGGCGGCTCGGGTAATACAGGTGATAGCCTGAAAACGGCGGACACCAGTCGGCCAGCACCCGGACCAGGCGGCGATCGGCAAGGTGAGCCCGCACCTGGTCCTCAGGCAGATAGGCGAGGCCGAGCCCGGCCAGCACCGCGTTCATCCGCAGCGTGATGGTGTTGAATACCAACTGGCCGTCGACCCGGACCTTCAGCCCGCGTCCGCGCTTCTCGAATTCCCAGGCGTAGATCCCGCCATAGGTCGGCAACCGGATATTGATGCAGCTATGCGTCACGAGGTCCTGCGGCCTGGTGGGCTTGGGGTGAAGAGCGAAATAGCCGGGCGTGCCGACCACCGCCATGCGGAAATCCGGCCCGATGCGCACCGCGATCATGTCCTTTGCCACCTGCTCGCCGAGGCGAACGCCGGCGTCGTAACGCTCCGCGACGATGTCGGTGAAACCGTAGTCGACGTTCACCTCCACCTTGATGTCGGGATACCGCGGCAGCAGCTTTGCCAAAGCAGGCCACAGGATCGTCACAGCCGAATGTTCGGCCGCGGTGATGCGGAGGGTGCCGGCCGGCTTGTCGCGCAGCTCGGTCAGCGCGGAAAGCTCGGCGTCGATCTCCTCCAGCTTCGGCGCCACCGTTCGCAGCAGGCGCTCGCCGGCCTCCGTCGGCGCGACGCTGCGGGTGGTGCGGGTCAACAGCCGCAGGCCGAGCCGCTCCTCCAGCCCGCGGATCGTATGAGAGAGCGCGGATTGCGAAACATCGAGCTGTGCAGCGGCCCGGGTGAAGCTTCTCTCCCGCGCGACCACCAGGAATGCGAGGAGGTCGTTGATGTTCTGGCGCGCCATTCATGAATCCATTTCATAAGTACAAACTGATTGTACCATCTAATCGAAGCCCCGTGCAGCCGCTAGCTTGTTGCGGGTCGGCAAGCGCAGCCGCCATACCGGCAATACCGCCTCAATCGTGAACGCCGGAGAGGAACAGCCAAAACGCGGCGCAGTTACACATGTGCGACCGGATGTTTGATGCGGACGCTCAAACGGGTGCGCCGAACGCGATCGCACGACAGCAGAATGGGAACACGACAATGCAAGGTCCGAGCGACTTCGAATTATCGCGGCGCAAATTGTTATTGGGAACTGCCGCATCCGTGGCGACGACGGCCGCGCCGTCGGTCGCCTATGCCCAGACCCCCGCGATTCCAGCCGGGCCCGCCGTCGCTGCAGCCTCCGCCGTATCGCACGTATCCTTCAATGTGAACGGCACGGCGCGTGAGATCATCGCGCTCGACGCGCGGACCACGCTGCTTGATGCGCTGCGCGAGCACCTGCATCTTACAGGTACCAAGAAGGGCTGTGATCACGGACAGTGCGGCGCCTGCACGGTCATTGTTGATGGGCGGCGGATCAATTCATGCCTGACACTCGCTGTCATGCACGAGGGTGACAGCATCACGACCATCGAGGGGCTGGGTATGCCCGAGAGCATGCACCCGATGCAGGCCGCCTTCGTCAGGCATGACGGCTATCAATGCGGCTATTGCACGCCTGGGCAGATCTGCTCGGCCGTCGCGGTGCTGGATGAGATCAAGGCCGGCATTCCGAGCCATGTCAGCGCCGACCTGAACGCAGCCCCACAACTGACCAACGCCGAGCTCCGCGAGCGCATGAGCGGCAACATCTGCCGCTGCGGCGCCTATTCCAACATCGCCGAGGCGATATCAGAAGTTGCCGGGAGACAGGCATGAAATCCTTCACTTACCAGCGCGCCGCCAGCCCGGTCGAGGCCGCAGCCACCGCCATAGGCGCCCAAGGGGCAAAATTCATTGCCGGCGGCACCAATCTGCTCGACCTGATGAAACTCGAGATCGAGACCCCCGCGCATCTGATCGACGTCAACGGCCTTGCGCTGGACAAGATCGAATCCACGCCGGAAGGCGGATTGCGGATTGGCGCGCTGGTGCGCAACACCGATCTTGCCGCCGCCGAGCGCGTGCGGCGCGACTACGGCGTATTGTCGCGTGCGCTGCTCGCTGGAGCCTCGGGTCAGTTGCGCAATATGGCAACGACCGCGGGCAATCTGCTGCAGCGTGCCCGCTGCCCATATTTCTATGACACCAACCAGCCCTGCAACAAGCGCCGGCCCGGCAGCGGCTGCGCGGCGATCGGTGGGTTCAGCCGTCAGCATGCCGTGGTGGGCGGCAGCGAAGCTTGCATCGCGACCCATCCGAGCGACATGGCGGTGGCGATGCGCGCGCTCGACGCGACGGTGGAAACGATACGTGCCGACGGCGCGACGCGAACGGTGCCAATCGCGGAACTGCATCGCTTGCCCGGCGATACGCCGCATATCGAGACGACGCTGATGCCAGGCGAGCTGATCACGGCGGTGACGCTGCCGAAACCGGTCGGGGGGACGCACATCTATCGCAAGGTGCGTGACCGTGCGTCTTACGCCTTCGCGCTGGTGTCGGTTGCTGCCATCGTGCAGCGCGACGGCACCGGGCGCGTTGCGCTCGGCGGCGTCGCGCATAAGCCGTGGCGCATCGAGGCCGCGGAGGCGCAGATGCCGCGCGGCGCCAGGGCCGTCGCCTCGCAGTTGCTCGCCGATGCGAAGCCTACACGCGAGAACGCATTCAAGCTGCCGCTGGTCGAGCGCACGCTCGGCGCGGTGCTGGCTGAAGCGAAAGGCTGACACATGAAATTCGAAACCCCCGCCACGACAAACCCGATCGATCAGCTCAAGGTGATCGGCAAGCCCGCCGATCGCATCGATGGGCCGCTCAAGACCACCGGTCGCGCGCGCTATGCTTATGAGCGCCACGACGCCGTTTCGAACCCGGCCTATGGCTATGTCGTCGGCTCGGCCATTGCCAAGGGACGAATCGCCTCGATCGATCTCACCCACGCCAAGGCTGTGCCTGGCGTGCTCGCCATCGTCACGGCCGACAATGCCGGCAAGCTCGACAAGGGCAAGCTCAATACCGCGAAGTTGCTCGGCGGCCCGGAGATCCAGCATTATCACCAGGCCATTGCCGTCGTCGTCGCGGAAACGTTTGAGCAGGCACGCGCCGCGGCACAGCTGGTCCGCGTCGAGTACGTCAGGGAGCAGGGTGCGTTCGATCTCTCCGCGCTGCTGGACAGGACAAAGCCAAATCCCATCACCGGCGGTCCCGGCGACACGGCGGTCGGCGACTTCGCCGCGGCGTTTGCGGCAGCGCCGGTCCGGCTCGATGCGCGCTACAGTACGCCCGATGAAGCGCACGCCATGATGGAGCCGCACGCCACGATCGCCGCATGGGACGGCGACAAGCTCACGCTATGGACCGCCAACCAGATGATCGCCTGGAACAAGGCGGACATGGCCACAACGCTGGGTATTCCAAAGGAGAACGTCCGCCTCGATTCACCGTTCATCGGTGGCGGGTTTGGCGGCAAGCTGTTCCCCCGCGCCGATGCGCTGCTGGCGGCGCTCGGCGCCCGCGCGGCGAAACGGCCGGTGAAGGTGGCGCTGCAGCGTCCCCTGATGTTCAACAACACCACGCATCGCCCGGCCACGATCCAGCGCATCCGCATCGGAGCGGCGCGGGATGGCAAGATCACGGCGATCGGTCATGAAAGCTGGTCGGGCGATCTGCCGGGCGGCAAGGCCGATGGCGCCGTCGCCCAGACGCGGCTGCTTTACGCCGGCGCACACCGCATGACCGCCACGCGGCTGGCAACGCTGGATTTGCCCGAAGGCAACGCCATGCGTGCGCCCGGCGAAGCGACGGGCATGATGGCGCTGGAGATCGCCGTCGATGAAATGGCCGAGAAGCTCGGGATCGATCCGGTCGAGTTCCGTATCCTCAACGATACCCAGGTCGATCCGGAAAAGCCGGAGCGGCCGTTCTCGCAGCGTCAGCTGATCGAGTGCCTGCGTACGGGAGCCGAACGCTTCGGCTGGAGCAGGCGCAACCCGCAGCCGGGCAGGGTGCGCGACGGGCGCTGGCTGGTCGGCATGGGCTCAGCCGCCGCGTTCCGCAACAATCTGCTGACGAAGTCGGCTGCGCGCGTCCGGCTCGATAACAGCGGCAGCGTGACCGTCGAGACCGACATGACCGACACCGGCACCGGCAGCTACACCATCATCGCGCAGACCGCGGCCGAGATGATGGGCGTGCCGCTCGAAAAGGTGCAGGTGCGCCTGGGCGACTCGGCCTTCCCGGTATCGGCCGGCTCCGGCGGGCAATGGGGCGGCAACAATTCCACCGCGGGCGTCTATGCCGCCTGCGTCAAGCTGCGCGAGGCGATCGCGCAGAAGCTTGGCTTCAATTCCGCGGAGGTGGAGTTCACCGATGGCGAGGTTCGCGCGGGCAATCGCGCTGTGCCGCTGGCCCAGGCCGCAGGCGAGGGCGGCCTCAGCGCCGAAGACGAAATCGAGTACGGCGATCTCGCCAAAAAATACCAGCAATCGACCTTCGGCGCGCACTTCGTCGAAGTCGGCGTCGATGCCGCGACCGCCGAGATCCGTGTGCGGCGGATGCTCGCGGTGTGTGCCGCAGGCCGTATCCTCAATCCGAAGACGGCCCGCAGCCAGGTGATCGGCGCGATGACCATGGGCGTCGGCGCCGCGCTGATGGAAGAACTCGTGGTCGACAAGCGCGCCGGCTTCTTCGTCAACCATGACCTCGCCGGTTACGAGGTGCCGGTCCATGCCGACATCCCGCATCAGGAAATGTTCTTCCTCGACGAGACCGATCCGATGTCGTCGCCGATGAAGGCCAAGGGCGTCGCCGAGCTCGGCATCTGCGGCGTGGCGGCTGCCGTTGCCAACGCGGTCTACAACGCGACCGGCGTGCGCGTCCGCGATTATCCGATCACGCTCGACAAGCTCCTGGAGCAAATGCCGGACGTGGGTTGAGCGCTTAAATCGCGCCCGTCCGCGCACTCGAAGCTTGACGCAAGCGCCGCCAGGGGAAGCACCATGCTCACGCGAAGACGCCTGCTCGCCACCACCGGCCTCGCGGTGCTGGCGGCCGGCACCACGCCGGCTGTCCCGGCCAATACAAGGAACGGAACGATGGAAATCAAGCAAAGCGGTTCGCAGCCCTCCGGCAAGGGGCCTGCGGAATATTTTACGGGCAGCGTGCGCGTCGATCCACTCATGCAAGCGCCCGATCCGGCGCGCGTCGCCGGCGCCACCGTGACCTTCGAGCCCGGCGCGCGGACCGCATGGCACACCCATCCCTTGGGCCAGACCCTGATCATCACGTCGGGCCGCGGCTGGGTGCAGGTCTGGGGTGGTCGTGCCGAGGAAGTTCGTCCGGGCGACGTCGTCTGGTTTCCGCCCGGCGAAAAGCACTGGCATGGCGCGACGCCGACGACTGCCATGACGCACATCGCCATCCAGGAGCGGCTCGACGGCAAGGCCGTCGACTGGATGGAAAAGGTCAGCGACGAGCAATACCGGGCGTGATGGCAACGATCGTCTTGAAGGAAAAACAATGACGAAGCGCAAACTTGGAAATAGCGGGCTGGAAGTCTCGGCCATCGGCCTGGGCTGCATGGGCCTGAGCTTCGGATACGGACCGGCGGTCGACAAGCAGCACGGCATCTCGCTGATCCAGTCGGCGGTCGAGCGTGGCGTCACGCTGTTCGACACCGCGGAAGTCTACGGCCCGTTCACCAATGAGGACCTGGTGGGCGAAGCGCTGGCCCCCTTCCGCAAGGATGTCGTCATCGCCACCAAGTTCGGATTCGACGTCGATCCGAAGACCGGGCAACAGCGTGGCCTCAACAGCCGCCCGGAGCACATCAAGGAGGTAGCTGCAGCCTCGCTCAAGCGGCTGAGGACGGACGTCATCGATCTGTTCTACCAGCATCGCGTCGATCCTGATGTGCCGATCGAAGATGTTGCCGGCGCCGTGAAGGACCTGATCCGCGAAGGTAAGGTTAAGCATTTCGGCCTGTCCGAGGCCGGCGTGCAGACCATCCGCCGCGCTCACGCCGTGCAGCCGGTCGCAGCCCTCCAGAGCGAGTACTCGCTGTGGTGGCGAGAGCCGGAGCAGGAGGTGCTGCCGACGCTTCAAGAACTCGGAATTGGCTTCGTCCCCTTCAGCCCGCTGGGCAAGGGCTTTCTGACCGGCGCGATCAGCGAGAATACGACATTTGACAGCACCGATTTCCGCAACGTCGTGCCGCGCTTCTCTCCGGAGGCACGCCGGGCCAACCAGACGCTGGTCGATCTGCTCGGCAAGATTGCGGCGGCGAAGAAAGTGACGCCTGCGCAGATCGCGCTCGCCTGGCTACTGGTGCAAAGACCGTGGATCGTTCCGATCCCCGGTACTACGAAGCTTCATCGCCTGGAGGAGAATATCGGCGCGGCCGCGGTCGAACTGACGCCGGGTGATGCTGCTGAGATCGACAGCGCCGTCTCGGCGATTGCGGTCCAGGGGGCAAGGTACCCGGAACATCTCCAGCAATTGGTCGGCCGCTGATCGACGCAGCCGCTGATGCGACCCGGTAGAGAGGCAGCGGTCTTTCTCTCGATCCTGGTTACGGTTGTGAACGCGCTAACTGCAATCGCGTCCGGCTTTGCGAACCCGCATCGCATTGCGCCGAGCGGACGGTGGTTTTCCGTGGCATGGCAGGAATATGGCGGTGGATGAAGATTGTTCATCGAAGCGAGCGCTCGAATCCGCGCAAAAACGCGCTAAAGTAACGCATGGAGAATGTCCCGCGCCCGCTACCCTTCTCGGCGTTCGAATGGCTGCTGTCCGGGCGCTACTTGCGGGCGCGTCGCAGGGAAGGCTTCATCTCCGTCATTGCCGGTTTCTCTTTCCTCGGCATCATGCTTGGCGTTGCGACGCTGATTATCGTGATGGCCGTCATGAACGGCTTTCGCAAGGAATTGACCGAGAAGATCGTCGGCATGAACGGCCATCTTCTGGTGCAACCGATCGAGTCGCCGCTGACGGATTGGGAAGACGTCACCGAGCGCATCAGTCGGGTTCCAGGCATACGGCTTGCCGCTCCCGTGGTGGACGGTCCGGCGCTGGCATCGTCGGCGCATAATGCCTCGGGCGTGCTCGTTCGTGGCATTCGCTCCGATGACCTCAACAAGCTCGCCTCGATCGCCAGCAATATCCAGCAAGGCTCGCTGGAAGCATTTGAGCAGGGACAAGGGGTCGCCATCGGACGCAGGCTTGCCGATCAACTGTCGCTGCGTGCCGGCGACAACATCACGCTGGTCGCGCCTGCCGGAGCGGTGACGTCGAAGGCCATTGCGCCGCGTGTCAAGCCTTACAGGGTTGCGGCGGTGTTCAGCCTCGACATGTCGGAATATGATTCCGTGATGGTTTTTCTGCCGCTCGCTGAGGCGCAGGCCTATTTCAATCGCGCCGATGACGTCAGCGCGATCGAAATTTTCATCGAAGCCAGCCCCGACAAGGTCGACAGCTTCAGAAGGCCTGTGGCGGACGCCGCCGAGCGGCCGGTGTTCCTTGTCGACTGGCGACGACGTACCTCAGCCTTTTTCGCCGCGCTTCAAGTCGAGCGCAACGTCATGTTTCTGATCCTGACCTTGATCGTGCTGGTCGCCGCGCTAAATATCGTCTCGGGCCTGATCATGCTCGTGAAGGACAAGGGCAGCGATATCGCCATTCTGCGCACGATAGGCGCCTCGCGAGGCGCGATCATGCGGGTGTTCCTGATTGCGGGGGCGGCCATCGGCGTGATCGGCACGCTGACCGGTTTTCTCGTCGGCATGCTGATTTGCCTGAATATCGAATCGATCCGGCAGTTTCTTTCGTGGATCACCAATACTGAACTGTTTCCGCCAAAACTCTACTTTCTGTCGAAGCTGCCGGCGGAGATCGATTTTGGCGAGACCGCCGCCGTCGTGGTCATGGCGTTGACGCTGTCATTCCTCGCGACGCTCTATCCATCGTGGCGCGCTGCGCGGCTCGATCCGGTCGACGCGCTTCGCTATGGGTAGTTGAACACGCGCGGGCATCCATCATCGAGACGGACTACGAGCTGATTTGCTTGGCGCGCAAGCGTGACTTCATGCAGCAGTCTGCGACAAACTGGCACGACGGGCAAATCACTTCTGATTTTCCGAAATCGTGTCAAGCCCCGGAATCGAAAAATATTCCGCTTTCGTTCTCACCCAAATCAACCGCATAACTCCGCCCGTCTCACGGCGGATGAGGGGCGTTGGCCATCGTCACGAACGTGCGGTGAGATGCGATGGACGCAGACGGCGCGATAGACGTACGCGCTGGAGGCGTACGGCGAAGTCGTGTGGTCCTGATGTTCGCGGTGCTGGCATTAAGTTGGCGGGAAGTGTCCCGCCGATGACGGTGGCAAAAAAGCCGTTCGCCGGGGAGAGCACGTATAAGCCGTAAAGCCATTGCGCAGGGAAGGCCGGAATGCTCCCGCTGCCCTGTATGCTCGTGTGCAGTTTTTGTTTGCGCAAATCGCACGCGAGACCGCGGGTGCAGC
>Ga0081540_1004923_pt1 | contig 10056 bp, 10 predicted proteins | sample TabmetS2T1R1_FD_71024 | JGI IMG/M metagenome (GOLD analysis project Ga0081540, IMG submission 71024) | Tabebuia heterophylla rhizosphere microbial communities from the University of Puerto Rico - S2T1R1 | ecosystem: Host-associated > Plants > Roots > Rhizosphere ... | reverse complement strand
TACAGGCCGCCGGCCAGCAGCGGGCCGGCCACCAGCACGAACAGCGCGGCCGCCAGCACGATCGGCCGGGTGCGCAGCCGGCCCTCCTGGTGCGCGGCCCGCCAGCGGCCCAGCCGCGAGTCCGCGTACGCCCGCAGCGGCCACGCCAGCAGCTCGGTCATGGTGGCGACGCTGGTGTAGAGGCCGAGCGCGGTGGTCGAGGCCAGCACCGGCAGCGCGAGCCGGTCGGAGCGCAGCATCGCCATGTTCGAGATGGCGGCCGGGAACAACGCGGCGCCCTGCCGGCGCACCAGCCGGTTCTGGTCGCCGATCTCCCCGCCCGGCAGGCGCAGCCAGAAGACGACGTAGAACACCGTCGGCACGAGGCAGGCCAGGATGTACGCGGTCAGCCACAGCTCGGGGCTGTCGACCCGGGCCTGGAACAGCACGGCCATGACGGCGAGCAGCAGGATCGACTCGACGACCCGGGACGTGAGGAAGTCGTGCACCCGGCCGACGGCGATCGCGACCGCGCGGCTCGCGAGGCTCGCCGCCTCGAGGAGCGCGTAGGTGGTGATCAGGGCGATCACGAGCGGTCCGGGGGTGAGGCGGGCCGGGGCGAGGATGGCGTACGCCGCGGCGACGGCCACGCCGAGTCCGAAGGGGACGATCAGCAGCCGGCCGTACCGGCGGACCGCGGCGGCCGGCGGCACCTCGTGGTAGGCCGCCACGAAGCTGCGCTCGGTGCCGAGCAGCACCGCCTGGGTGGCCAGGTAGACCACCTGCAGCATGAGGGCGACCTCGCCGCGGTGGGTCGGGGTCAGCGCGCGGACCATCATGATGTTCGCGGCCAGCGCGACGGCGCCGATCAACAGCTGCGAGGCGATCAGCTGGACGTACGGCTCGCGGAGCCGGTCGCCGAGCCAGGCGACCGGGTCGGCGGCCCGCTGCTCAGACATCGTCCTTGCGCTTGTCGTCGGTCGCCGGCGGGTCGGCCGCCGGAGTCTGCGCCGCGCGTGACTCGGCCGCCGGAGTGTGCGCCGCGCGTGACTCGGCCGCCGGAGTGTGCGCCGCGCGTGACTCGGCCGTCTCGGACCGGACCGGCAGGTTCTCCGGCTCCGGCTCGCCGGTCGGCTCGAGGTTGACCACGCTGGCCTGGCCGCGCGGCCGGTGCCCGATCGTCGAGCGCACCACCTTGGCCTGCCCGCGCACCGGCCCGGTGTCCGGCGTGATCACCATCGTCTCGGCCACCTCGGGCTCGCCGGTGACCAGGCCGAGCCCCGCGGAACCGGGCATCGCCGCCCGCTCCCGGTGCCAGCCGGTTCCGGTCGGCAGCTTGCGCGGCAACGCGTTCAGCACCGCGCCCGCGAGGTGCGCGCCGACCCGTTCGAGCAGGTCCTTCGAGCGCTCGACGTCGGCGACCCGGGTGTGGTTGGCCCGCACCACCAGCAGCGACGAGTCGGTGGCCTTGCTCAGCACCACGCTGTCGGCCACGCCGTGCAGCGGCGGCCCGTCGACCAGCACCACGTCGAAGGTCTCGGTGAGCGCCCGCACCGCCGCCCCCAGCCGGGGCGAGGCGAGCAGCACGCCCGGGTCGGCCGTGCTCTCCCCGCACGGCAGGACGGTGAGCCGCCCGTCGAGCGAGTCGCGCAGCACCGAGCGCACCGACACCTGCCCGGCCAGCACGTCGGCGAGGCCCGGCCCGCTGTCCAGCGCCAGATAGCGGCCCACGCCCGGGGTGCGCAGGTTCGCGTCGACCAGCACCACCCGGGCGCCGGTCTCGGCCATCGCGATCGCCAGGCCGCAGGCGACCGCGGTGGTGCCCTCCTTGGGGTGGCTGCCGGCGAGCATCATCGAGGCGCCGCGCGGGCCCGGTTCGGGCTCGGGGAGCAGGCTGCGCAGCCGCCGGAAGCCCTCGGCGAGCGCCTCGCCGGGCAGGACCGAGGAGCGGTCCAGCGAGATGACGCCGACCGCGCCGAGGCCGAGCCGGCGCAGGTCGTCCTCCTCGCTGACGGTCTTGCGGGTCGCCTCCCGCACGGCGACCGCGATCCCGCCGATCAGCAGGCCCAGCACGGCCGAGAAGGCCAGGTTGCGCAGCAGGTTGCTGGGCTCGCGGGTGGTGACCGGGTCCTGGGCGATGGTGACCGACGGCTTCGGCCCGTCGGTGGCGGCGGCGCTCGGCGGGTCGAGCTGCTTGGCCAGGCCGACCAGCGCGGTGGTGGCGGCGGTGACGATCTGCCGGCTGCGCGCGGCGGACGGGTCGGTGGCGCTGACCACGAGCAGGTCGGTGCCGTCCTGCACCTGCGCGCTCAGGCTCTGCCGCACCTGGTCCTCGGTGAGCGGCGGCCCGACCCGGTCGACCACGGTGTCGGCCACCCGCGGCCCGGCGAGCAGCGCGATGTACGAGTTGAGCCGGCTCGCCTTCGCGTCCGGGTCGCCGGTGCCGGTCGTGACGAACAGAACCATCGACGACCGGTACGCCGGCGGCGAGGACAGCGACAGCCCCGCCGCGATCCCGGCCGCGACCAGCACCGGCACGACGAGCCACGCCCACCGGCGGCGGCACGCCCGTACATATTCACGCAGTTCCAACGTTCACCCCTGCAGCCCTGGTCAGCACGTCCTCGAATTGGTCGAAGAGCAGGTCGCGGGAGAACCGCTCGACGGCGAGCCGGCGCGCCGCCGCGCGGGCCCGGGCCAGCCAGTCCTCGTCGCGGAGGCGGTCGGCGAGCAGCTTGCCCGCCTCGTCCGCGTCGTACGGGTCGAGCACCAGGCCCGCGCCGGACTCGCGCAGCACGTCGGCCTGCCAGCCGCCGTAGTTGATGGCGATCGGCCGGGACGCGGCGAACGCGTCGAAGAACTTGTTGGCCGAGTTGTCCCACAGGGCGCGGATGGGCCGCACGAAGCTGCTCGACATGGTCGCGGCGGCGAGGATCACCGGCAGGTCGGCCTTGGGCACCTTCTCCCACATGTGGACGCTCGTGTCGAGCAGCCCGTGCGCGGCGGCGAGGGACTTCGTCGACTCCCATTCCTTGCCGTGCCCGACGATGAGCACCCGCAGGTCCGGGTCGAGCTCCCGCATCCGCCGGGCCGCCCGGACCAGGTAGTCGACCCCGTTCACCTTGCCGAGCGCCCCGGTGTAGACGATCAGCGGCCGGTTGCCGAGCCAGTCGTGCCGGGCGCGGAACTCGTCGACGGCTTCCGGGCGTACACCCTCGAAAAGCGCCAGATCGGAAGCGTTCGGAATCATCGTGGTTCTGGTTTTCGGCCGGCGGGCGGGCACGCCGGCCGCCATGCCCGGGGAGAGCGCGATGACCTCGGCCGTCCCGCCGTTCTGGACTGCGACGGCAACCGCGCCGCCGGCGCGCCAGACGAAGTCGGCGGAGTGGGCGCCTATCACCTGGACACGTCTAGACACCAGCCAGCCTCCGCGTGTTCGTCACCGCCATCGTGCGGATCTCCTCCTCTGTGAAGCCGGCGTCGAGGAGCTTGTCGGCCATCAGCGGCAGGCCGTCCTCCACCGGCGGGTTGAACACCTGGCCGAGGTCGGTCGAGAGCACGGAGTGCTCGACCCCGGTGGCGCGGATGGCCTCGAAGACGCGCTCCCACGTGACCTTCCCCGTGTGGGGGGTGGTGAAGCAGCGCTCGAGCAGCGCGCCCGTCTCGGCCAGACGGCGCTGGTCCTCGATGCCGATGTCCTGCGCGGGGAACTCGGGGTGGGTGACGACGATCGTCTCGATGCCGAGCTCGGCGGCCGCCGCCACCACGGCGAAGATCTCGTCGCGGTGGAGGTGGCCTGTGGCGAGGACCATGCCGTGGCGCTTGACCGACTCGAGGACCGCGTGGGTCTCCGGCAGCAGCGCGCCGTCGTCATCGACCACGCGGACGGGCTCGATCGCGACGCCCTGGTCGCGCAGCTCCTGCTGCAAGCGCATCCACACCGGCGGCTTGGCGCCGGGCGCGAGCTCGTGGGCGCCGGTCATCTCGTTGAGCGAGTCGACGGTCGGCAGCCACACGGTCCGCGCGCCCTCGCGTGCGGCGATCTCGACGGTCAGCGGGTTCATGCCGCCCACGGCGCGATTCAGCGTCACGGCGCCGAACACGTCGACCTCGGGGACCACGCCCTTGACCACGCGCGCGCGCTCGGCGGTCGAGGTGTAGTGCGACTTCAGCTGGAAGCCGGCGAGCCCCAGCTCGACGCACCGCCGCGCCAGCCCGACGTCGTCGATGCGCCGCTCGACGGTGTCGGGCGCGATGTGGACGTGCATGTCGTAGGCGCCGCGAACGAGCTCGCGGGCGCCGTCGGACGGAATCGGGTCATCGGCCACGCAGGGCCTCCTCGCTCTCGCTTGCCGCTTCGAGCTCGCGCAGCCAGCCCTCGGCGGCGGCGGACACGCGCGCCTCGACGCCGAGCTCGGCCAGCAGCTCGCGGGCATCGCGCAGCTCGTGGATCCGGCGCTGCGCGTGCCGCGCGCTACCGGTGAGCAGGCGGTCCAGGAGGGCACCGTCGGCGCCGGTGAGCACCTCGGCGATCTCGGCGTGCATCCACTCCTCGCAGCCGGCTGCCCGGGCGGCGCGGACGCTCTCGATGCACGCCGCCGCAAGGCCCTTCATGAAGACGCTGCGCAGGAGCTTGCGCGCGGCGGCGGCGCCGGCCTCGTCTCCGAGCACCTCGATCGGCATGCCCAGCGGGGCGATCCGCGCCGCGAAGCCGCTCGCGCCCGAGCCGGAGACGAGCGCCGGAGTCGCCAAGCCGCGCCGCGGCACCGGGGCCATGAGGGCGACGTCGGCGAAGGCGGCGCCCGCCGGCTCGACGACGGCGGCGAGCGCGCGCTTGAGAGCGGGGCCGCCGGTGTTGAGGTCGGCGTAGACCTGGCCTGCGCACAGCCCGCGCGCCGCGCTCTCGGCCACCTCCACCGCGACAGCGGCCGCGTTGACGCTCAGGACGAGGTCGGCGCCGGCGACCGCTCCACGCGCATCGTCGGCGACCTCGACTCCCTCCGGCGCGTCGGCGACGGGATCGAAGGCGCGGACGGTCGCGCCGGCGGCGACGAGATCGCCGGCGATAGCGCTGCCCGCCTCACCGAGCCCGAGCACTGCAACCGTCAGCGGCGCCACGGCCCGGAGCTTAGTCGCAGGGACCCTGAGACGACCGCCGCCCCGGTCCGGGCGCCGCGCCGCCCCGGTTGCCTGCGCGCGGGTTTCTGCCCGCTCGCGCGCGGGCATAGGTGGCGCCGGGGGCAGGCAACGGGAGGTCACCAGATGCTGCGCACGTCACGGATCGTCGTCGCCGTCCTCGCCGCGACGCTCGTCCTCGGAGCCGGCTCCGCGTCGGCGGCCGACTGGGTCGGGCTGGGCGACTCCTACGCGGCGGGTCCGCTCATCCCCAACCAGCAGCTCGACCCGCTCGGCTGCCTGCGCTCGGACCACAACTTCGCCCACCTGGCCGCCGCGCAGCTCGGCCAGTCGCTGCGCGATGTCTCCTGCAGCGGCGCGACGACCGACGACATGACCGCCTCTCAGGACGTCACCCCCGGCCCCAACCCGCCGCAGTTCGACGCCCTCGGCGCCGCCACCCGCACGGTGACCCTGCAGATCGGGGGCAACGACATCGGCTTCACCGAGATCATCGAGAACTGCGCGGCCCCGACGCCGTTCGGCCATCCGTGCCGGGACAAGTACGTCGTCAACGGCCGCGACACCCTCGCCGACCGCATCGCCGCCGCCGCACCGAAGGTCGCGGCCGCCATCCGGGGCACCCACGCCCGCTCGCCGCAGGCGCGCGTCTTCGTCGTCGACTACGCGGCGATCCTGCCCGAGACCGGCAGCGGCTGCTGGCCGACGGTGCCGCTGGCGTGGGCGGACGTGCCCTACCTGCGCAGCGTCCAGCGCGGCCTCAACGCGATGCTCGCCCAGCAGGCCGCGGCCAACGGCGCCACGCTCGTCGACGCCTACACGGCGAGCATCGGCCACGACGCGTGCAAGCCGTCGTCGACGAAGTGGGTCGAGCCGCTGGTGCCCACGCACGCGGCCGCGCCGTTCCATCCCAACGCGCGCGGCGAGGCGGGGATCGCGGGAGTGGTCGCCGCGGCCGTGCGCGGCTAGGTGGCGAGCCGCACGCCGCTGTCGGCGTCGAAGAGGTGCACCTCGTCGAACCGCGGGCGCAGCCCGACGCGGTCGCCGATCCGCGGCGTGTGCCGCGCGTCGGTGCGGGCGATGAGGCGCATCTCGCCGCCGGGCAGCTGCGCGGCGCAGAACGCGTAGGCGTCGGCGCCCAGCTCCTCGACGACCTCGACGCGCCCGGGCAGCCCGTCGTCAGCGAGCTCGAGCGCCTCCGGGCGCAGCCCGACCACGACCGAGCCCGCGCCGTTGATCCCCGGCGGCAGCGCGAGCTCGCGGCCGCCGAGCTCGGCGCGTCCGCCGACCACCGGCAGCGTGCAGAGGTTCATCGCCGGCGAGCCGATGAAGCCGGCGACGAACACGTTGATCGGCTGGTCGTAGAGCCGGCGCGGCGTGTCGCACTGCTGCAGGCGCCCGTCGCGCAGCACCGCCACGCGATGGCCCATCGTCATCGCCTCGACCTGGTCGTGGGTGACGAAGATCGTCGTCGTCCCCAGCCGCGACTGCAGGGTGGCGATCTCCGCGCGCATCTGCACGCGCAGCTTCGCGTCGAGGTTCGACAGCGGCTCGTCCATGAGGAACGCGCTGGGCTCGCGGATGATCGCCCGGCCCATGGCCACGCGCTGGCGCTGGCCGCCGGAGAGCTGGGCGGGCTTGCGCGACAGGAACGGGGTGAGGTCCAGCAGCTCGGCGATCTCGCGCACCCGGCGGTCGCGCTCGGCGCCCTTGACCCGCGCCATGCGCAAGGGGAAGCCGAGGTTGCCCGCGACGTCGAGGTACGGGTACAGGCCGTAGTTCTGGAAGACCATCGCGACGTCGCGGTCCTTGGGCTGCTCGTCGGTGACGTCGCGATCGCCTATCCAGATCGTGCCCGCGTCGACCTCCTCGAGGCCGGCGAGCATCCGCAGCGCAGTCGACTTGCCCGAGCCCGACGGGCCGACCAGCACCATGAGCTCGCCGTCGCGGATCTCGAGATCCAGCGCGTCGACCGCCGGTTCGTCGTTGCCCGAGTAGAGCTTGGTCGCCAGCTCGAAGCGCACCTCAGCCATCGCTCGTCCTCCCCGTCATGGCAAGGCCGTCGCCGGCCGCCCCCGCCAGCTCGGCCCGCGCCCGGTCGCGTGCCGGCGCCGTCGCGCCGAGGTCGTCGAGCCCGAGCAGCGCGGCGCCGACGATCGGCGGCTCGGCCACGACGCGAGTCTCGATCCGCGGCCCGACTGCCTGCAGGCCGGCGTCGATCCCGGCCTCCAGCCGCCCGTTGCCCGCGCGCATCAGCCCGCCGCCCAGGATGACCTCGACGTCGGCGTGCGCCAGCTCGAGCCGGGCCAGCGGGCCGACGTCGATCGCGGCCTCGGCGAACGACTCGACGTGGTCGGAGAGCAGGGGGCGCTCGCGGCGGCGCTCCGGCTCGGGCACAGGCTCCTCCTGTCGGGATGCAGCAGACCGCGGTCTGCCGGCGGCCGCGGTCGTGTCCATGGTAGTTCGGAACTCCGACAGAAGGTCGGTTCGCGGGAGTCCTCGGGCCGGTTGACACGTTGGGACAGAGGAACGCCGGGCGTGCGGTCCGGCGCGGTGGAGGAGTGCACGTGAGCGAGACCGAGCGCGACTCGGGCTGGCCCGACCAGTACGCGGAGACCGGCGGGTGGCCGCCGCCCGCAGCGCGCCCTCCACGGTGACGATGAGGAACGGCATGGCGACGAACGTCTCGGCCAGCACCACCGCGAACGGGGTGAACGGGATGGTCAGCCCGAACCAGCGCTCCAGGTATTGCCCGACCAGCCCGCGCCGACCAAGGGCCAGGAACAGCGCGACGCCGCCGACCACCGGCGGCAGCACCAGCGGCAGCGTCACCAGCGCCCGCAGCAGCGACCGGCCCGGGAACCGCACCCTGGCCAGCACCCAGGCCAGCGGCACCCCGATGACCAGCGCCACCGCGGTCGCGAGCGTCGCGGTGACCAGCGACAGCCGCAGCGCCTCGCGGACCGTGGGGTCGGACAGCAGGGTGGGCAGCTCTTTCCAGGGCGCCCGGATCAGCAGCCCCAGCAGCGGCAGCACCAGGAACAGGATCGCGATCGCGGCCGGCACGGCCAGCGGCCAGGGCGCGCCAGTGTGCCCTGGCCGCGACCGCAGGACCTCCGGCTCCCGCGGCCGGAGCCGGAGGCCGTGCCGCCGGGACGGGGAGCCGTCGGCAGTGCCCGCCGGCAGGGACGGGGCGCCGTCGGGCCGCCCAGAGGTCACGGAGCGGCGAAGCCTGCCGCCGAGAGCACCTTCTCGCCGTCCGGCGACAGGACGTAGTCGACGAACGCCGCCGCGCCGGCCGAGTTGGGCGCCTTGGTCAGCGTGGCGATCGGGTACGACGTCGAGGCGTTCTGGTCGGCCGGGATCTCGATGCCCTTGACCTTGGTGCCGGCGGCCTGCACGTCGGTCTGGTACACCATGCCGGCGTCGACCTCGCCGAGCTGCACGGTGGTGAGCACGGCCTTGACGTCCGCGCCCTGGGTCACCGGCTTCACGGTGATGTTGACGTTCTTGAACACCTGCTGGGCGACCTTGCCGCAGGGCACCTGCGGCTGGCACAGAGCGACCTTGACACTGGACTCGGCCAGGTCGGTCACCTGGGTGACGTTGGCCGGGTTGTCCGGCGGGACCGCGATCTCCATCACGTTGTTGGCGAACGTCTTCGAGTCGCTGGCCCCGCCGGCGTCCACCACCTGCTGCATGTTCGTCGGGCTGGCCGAGGCGAACACGTCGGCCGGCGCGCCCTGGTTGATGTTCTCGGCCAGCGACGAGCTGGAGCCGAAGTTGAACTTCACCGTGGTGCCGGGATGGGCCGCCTCGAACTGCTTGCCGATCGTCGTGAACGACTCGGTCAGCGACGCGGCGGCGAACACCGTGACGGTGCCGGAGACGCCGCCGGACGCCGAAGCCGACGGGCTCGAGCCGGATCCGGACGAATTGTCGTCGTTCGAGCCGCCGCAGGCGGCGGCCAGGGTGAGGGTGGCGACGGCCGCGACCGCCGCGAGTGCACGCTTCATCGCTGAGGGACCTCCACGACGACATTGGTCGACTTCACCGACGCGATGGCCACCAGGCCGGGCTCGAGGCCCAGGTCGTCGGCGGCCTCGCGGCTCATCAGGGACACCACCCGGAACGCGCCGGCCTGCAGTTCGACCTGCGCCATCACCCCGTCGCGGGTGACCCGGGTGACGATGCCGCGGAACCGGTTGCGCGCCGACTCGGCGACCACCGGCACCTCGGTGACCGCGGCCGACCCCGACTCGGCCGCGGTCCGGACGAGGAAGTCGGCCAGCACCGCGCCGTCGACCGCCATCCGTGTGCCGGGCTCCCGGACCGTGGGCAACCGGCCGGAGTCGGCCCAGCGACGCACGGTGTCGTCGCTGACGCCGAGCAGCGAGGCCACCTCGCTGATCCGGTAGTTCGGCACGGGGCTGACACTAGCACCGCGTACGCGGAAGCTTGGCGCCGCAACTACCGTGTTTGCGGAGGTCAGTGACCGGTTGACGAGAAGTGCATCAGGTCTGTCGGAGAGGTCCAGCCGCCGCCCCAGGTCCAGCCGATGGAGCGGAACGCGGCCACCACCGGGCCGGCCGCGGTGATCATGCCGGGCAGCTTCCGGCCCCGGTCCAGGTAGGCGGTCGCCAGCTCGGGCAGCACCCGCTGGCCGCTCCGATACGGGTTCTGGAACGGGTTCACGTCGATCGCCAGCCCGTACGCGTGCGCTGACCAGATCGTCCGGCCGCGGACCGGCCGGCAGACGAATGCCGAGGTGGTGTTGCCGTCGCCGGTCGGCGGCGCGGTCACCTCGGCCGGGCTGGTCACCCCGCAACGGGTGCTCACCGCCACCTGGATTGCCTTCGCCGTCGCGATCGCGTGTGGCATCTACCTCGCCACCGTCGCGGGGGCCGTGATCATCCTGATCGGCGTTGTGTCGATCGCCGC
>Ga0081540_1004922_pt1 | contig 10058 bp, 11 predicted proteins | sample TabmetS2T1R1_FD_71024 | JGI IMG/M metagenome (GOLD analysis project Ga0081540, IMG submission 71024) | Tabebuia heterophylla rhizosphere microbial communities from the University of Puerto Rico - S2T1R1 | ecosystem: Host-associated > Plants > Roots > Rhizosphere ... | reverse complement strand
AGCTTGTCGCCCTCGGAGATCTTGCGCTTCTTGGCGACGAACACGCGGACGAGGTCGTTGACGCCCGGCGGCAGGTCGTCGCCGTTCTCGCGGCTGAAGGTCATGACGTCGATGACGACGCCGCCCTCGCCGTGCGGGACCTTGAGCGAGGTGTCGCGGACCTCGCGCGCCTTCTCCTTGAAGATCGCGCGGATCAGCTTCTCCTCGGCCGTCAGCTCGGTCTCGCCCTTCGGCGTCACCTTGCCGACGAGCAGGTCGCCGGAGCCGACCTCGGCGCCGATGCGAACCACGCCGCGCTCGTCGAGGTCCTTGAGCGACTCCTCCGAGCGGTTCGGGATGTCGCGCGTGATCTCCTCGTCGCCGAGCTTCGTCGAGCGCGCGTCGATCTCGTACTCGTGGATGTGGATCGAGGAGAGCACGTCCTCCTTGACCAGCCGCTCCGAGATCACGATCGCGTCCTCGAAGTTGTAGCCCTCCCACGGCATGAAGGCGACGAGCAGGTTCGCGCCGAGCGCGAGCTCGCCCATGTCGGTGGAGCTGCCGTCGGCCAGCACCTGCTCGGCCCTGACGCGATCGCCGAGGCCGACGATCGGCTTCTGGTGGATCAGCGTCCCCTGGTTGGAGCGCATGAACTTCGTCAGCGGGTACTCGTGCTTGCCGTCCCTGGTGTCGACGACGATCTTCTCGGCGTCCACGTCGGCGACGGTGCCGGCCTCGTCGGCGACGATCACGTCGCCGGTGTCGACCGCGGCGCGGTACTCGAGGCCCGTGCCGACGAGCGGCGACTGCGTGATCATCAGCGGCACTGCCTGCCGCTGCATGTTCGCGCCCATCAGCGCGCGGTTCGCGTCGTTGTGCTCGAGGAACGGGATCAGCGCCGTCGCGACGGAGACGATCTGCGCCGGCGCGACGTCCATGAAGTCGACGTCCTTCGGCCGCGCGGTGACCGCCTCGCCCTCGCGGGAGCGGCACAGCACCTGCTCGTCCACGAAGCGGCCGGTCTTGTCGTCGACCTGCGCGCTCGCCTGGGCGATCGTGTACTGAGCCTCCTCCGCCGCGTCGAGGTAGATGATCTCGTCCGTCACCTTGCCGTTGACGACCTTCCGATACGGCGTCTGGACGAAGCCGAACTCGGAGACCGTCGCGAACGAGGCAAGCGAGCCGATCAGGCCGATGTTCGGGCCCTCCGGCGTCTCGATCGGGCACATGCGGCCGTAGTGCGTCGGGTGCACGTCGCGCACCTCGATCGGCGCGCGCTCGCGCGTCAGGCCGCCGGCGCCGAGCGCCGAGAGCCGCCGCCGGTGCGTGAGCCCGGCGAGCGAGTTGGTCTGGTCCATGAACTGGGACAGCTGCGACGAGCCGAAGAACTCCTTCAGCGCCGCCACCACGGGCCGGATGTTGATGATCGTCTGCGGCGTGATCGTGTCGACGTCCTCCGTCGTCATCCGCTCGCGGACGACACGCTCCATGCGGTAGAGCCCGACGCGGAACGCCTCCTGGATCAGTTCGCCGACGGTGCGCAGCCGGCGGTTGCCGAAGTGCTCGTACTCGTCCAGCTCGCCCCGCACCGGGTCGCGCGGGAGCACGATCGCATCGGCGGCGTAGTCCTTCGACTCCGGGTCGACGCCGAGCAGGTCCGGCAGCTCGACGAGCTTCTTGACGAGCGCGAGGATGTCCTGCGTGGTCAGCACGCGGACGTCGTCGGGCACGTCGACGCCGAGCCGCTGGTTCAGCTTGTAGCGCCCGACCTTCGTCAGGTCGTAGCGCTTCGGGTCGAAGAACAGCGACTTGAGCAGGTTCCGCGCGTTGTCGAGCGTCGGGGGCTCACCGGGCCGCTGCTTCTTGAAGACCTCGATCAGCGCCTCGTCCTCGCGCGTCGACGGATCCTTCTCGAGCGTGTTCGCGATGTAGATCGAGTTCCCGAAGAGCTTCATGATCGCCTCGTTCGAGCTGGTGTCGAGCTGCCAGCCCGTCGTCGGGTCCTCTTCGGGGAGCGCGCGCAGGAGCGTGGTGATCGGGAGCTTGCGCTTCCGGTCGATGCGCGCGTAGACGATGCCCTTCTTGTCGATCTCGAGCTCGAGCCACGAGCCGCGCGAGGGCATCAGGTTGGCGGTGAAGACCTGCTTGGCCGGGTCCTTCGGCTCCATCAGGTAGGCGCCAGGGCTGCGCACGAGCTGCGTCACGATCACGCGCTCGGTGCCGTTGATGATGAAGGTGCCCCACTGGGTCATCATCGGGAAGTCGCCCATGAAGACCGTCTGCTCGCGGATCTCGCCCGTCTCCTTGTTGACGAAGCGGACGGTCATCGAGAGCGGAGCCTGGTAGGTCAGGTCCTTCTCGCGGCATTCCTGGATGCCGACCGGGGGATCGCCGAACTTGTACTCGCCGAACTCGACGGCGAGCGTGCCGGTGTAATCCTCGATCGGGGAGATGTCGTCGATCGTCTCCCGCAGGCCCTCGCTCAGGAACCAGTCGAACGACGCCTTCTGGATGTCGATCAGGTTCGGAAGGTCGAGGACGTGCTTGAGGCGTGAAAAAGTTTTGCGCGCGCGAGGCGCAGCGACCCGGGTGGTCAAGTCTGGGTGCCTCCCTTAACGGCTATGAGATGAACTTCGAAATGCGAACAGGCGGACGTCGGCGCGGAACCGCCAAGAATAGCGAATGGACAGGCCGCTGCGCAAGCCGCGGCGACCGTCGGGTCGTCGGCTGCGGCGGAACTATAGATCGTAGCTCGGAAAAGCGCCAGAGGCGCCCGATTTCGGACGCCTCCGGAGCCTCTCTCGACGGGAGCTAGGAGCTCGGCGCCGTGGTGGCGGCCGGGTGCGCGCCGACGTGGCGCGCGGTCAGGTCCGGCATCCCGCCGTCCTTCAGATCCGCCTTGCACGCCTTCGCCGTCACGTGGACGCGGTCGTTCGGCGCGAGCGCGCCGAGCGTCTTCGCGCCCTCGCGGCGAACCCGCGTCTTCGAGTCGACGAGGATCGTCGCCGTGCCGGCCTGCTTGTAGGCCCGGCCGTGCCGGTTCGACTGCTTGACCGTCAAGACGAACGAGGTGTCGCCGTCCTGCGGGTCGACGCCGGCGTCGAGCGTGCCCGCAAGCATCACGGTCACGTTCGGCTTGCAGCCCGCGCCGAGCTTCGGCTTGGGGCCTTTGCCCGGATGGTCCTTCGCGACCGCCGCCGAGACGGCGACGAGCGAGGCGACCAGTGCGAGCACGAGGATCTTCAACCGCATTTGCTTGACCTCCATCGGGGGTGGGGTTACGCCCAACTGACGACGTTTTCGGCCCCGCCCTGCGGTCTGCCCGCGGAAATCCCTGGATGGAGGGACGAACGCTTACCGGGCGCTTACAAACCGCCCGTTGGAAGAGAAAGGGCCGCTTGCGCGGCCCATCTCTCCTTACGTGATCTCGACCGTGGCGCCGGCCTCTTCGAGCTGCGCCTTGATCTGGTCGGCCTCGTCCTGGGCGACGCCTTCCTTGACCGGGTTGGGCGCGCCGTCGACGAGGTCCTTGGCCTCCTTCAGGCCGAGGCCCGTGACCGCACGGACGACCTTGATCGCCTGGATCTTCTTGTCGCCGGCGTTCGTGAGCACGACGTCGAAGGACGACTTCTCCTCGGCCGCGGCACCGTCGCCGCCGCCGGCCGCCGGCGCGCCGGCCGCGGCCACTGCCACCGGAGCGGCGGCGGTCACGCCCCACTCCTCCTCGAGCTTGTTCTTCAGCTCGACGAGGTCGAGGACGGTCATCCCGCCCAGGTCCTGCACGAGCTTGTCGGTGTCGGTCTTAGCCATCCTGCTGTTCCTCCTCTGGTTCGGCCGAAGCCTGCTCGGCCTCTGCCGACGGCTCTTCGGGCTGCTCTTCGTTTTCGGGTGCTTCCTCTGGGGCTGGCTCCTCGCCCGCCGAATCGGTCTCCGTGACGGCCTCGCCTTGCTCTTCGAGCTGGCGGATCCGGGCCTCGAGCACGCCCACGAAGTCCCTCAGCGGCGCCGTGAACAGGCCCACCACGGTCGTCAGGGGCGCGGCCACCGCGCCGACCAGCTGCGCGCGCAGCACGTCGGCCGGCGGCAGCGTCGCCAGGCGCTTGATCTCCGCGTCGCCGACGAGGTCGCCCTCGAGCAGGCCGCCGCGGATCACGAGCACGTCGTGCGCGCGGGCGGTCTCGTTCAGCACCTTCGCCACGGCGACCGGGTCGCCGTCGGCCTCGAGGAACGCGATCGCGGTCGGGCCCTCGATCAGCTCGAGCACGCTCGTCGTCCCGGCCTGCTCGGCCGCCCGCTTGGTGAGCGTGTTCTTGACGACCGTGAAGCGCGCGCCGGCCTCGAGCAGCCGGCTCCGCAGTTCGTCGATCTCGGGCATCGTCAGGCCGCGGTAGTCGGCGACCATCAGCGTCTCGGTCGAGCGCAGGCGCTCGGCCAGCTCCTCGACGACTCGTTCTTTCTCGGATTTCAGCATCGCATTGCCTCTCTTCACGAATCGAGCCCGCACGCAGGCGGGCTCGGAGAGGCTCGATGCCTATCCCTCGCTCCGCCTCGACTGGACTTCCGCCTTGCGGCTGCCAGTGGTCTTCGGCCGGGGCTCTACGCGGTCACTGCTGCTTCTGCAGGTGCTCCTTCTTCGAGTTCCTCCACGATGCCCCTCGTCCGCGCCGGGTCGACGTGGATCCCGGGGCCCATGGTGCTCGTCAGGGTAACAGTCTTGATGTAGCGCCCCTTGGCCGCGGCCGGCTTCGCGCGCATGATCTCGTCGAGCAGCGCGGCGTAGTTCTCCAGCAGCTTGCGCTCGTCGAAGCTCTTCTTGCCGATCGTGACGTGCACGTTCGCGCCGCGGTCGGTGCGGTACTCGAGCTTGCCGGCCTTGGCCTCGCGGACGGCCTTGCCGACGTCCATCGTGACCGTGCCGGTCTTCGGGTTCGGCATCTTGCCGCGGGGCCCGAGGATGCGGCCCAGCTTGCCGACGACACCCATCTGGTCGGGCGTCGCGACCGCGACGTCGAAGTCGTCGAACCCTTCCTCGATCTTCGAGGCGAGGTCGTTCGTGCCGACGACGTCGGCGCCTGCCTCTTCCGCCTCGCGCGCCTTCTCGCCGTCGGCGAAGACGGCGACCCGCGCCTCGCGGCCGGTGCCGTGCGGCAGCATCAGCGTGCCGCGGAGCTGCTGCTCGGCGTGGCGGACGTTGAGGCCCAGGTTGAAGTGCGCTTCGACGGACTCGTCGAACTTCGCCGTCTCGCCGCCCTTCAGCAGGCGGACGGCCTCGGCCGGCGAGTAGAGGTTCTCGCGATCGATCTGCGCGCGCAGGTTGCGGTAGTTCTTGCCGTGTTTCACAGGTCGGTCTCCACGCCCATCGAACGCGCCGTGCCGGCGATGATCAGCATCGCGTGCTCGACGTCGCGCGCGTTCAGGTCGGGCATCTTCGTCTCGGCGATCGACTGCAGCTGGTCGCGGCGGAGCCGGCCGACCTTCTCGCGGTTCGGCTCGCCGGAGCCCTTCTCGACCCGCAGCGCCTCCTTGATCAGGACGGCGGCCGGCGGGGTCTTGGTGATGAAGTCAAACGAGCGGTCCTCGTAGACCGTGATCTCGACCGGGATGATGCGGCCGTTCTCCTGCGCGGTCTGCGCGTTGAAGGCCTTGCAGAACTCCATGATGTTGACGCCGTGCTGGCCGAGCGCAGGGCCGACCGGCGGGGCCGGGTTCGCCTGGCCGCCGGGGATCTGGAGCTTGATGAGGGTGAGAACTTTCTTGGCCATCAATCGATCTTCTTGACTTGGTCGAAGCCGAGTTCGACGGGCACCTGCCGCTCGAAGATGTCGACGAGCACCTTCAGCTTCTGCTGGTCGGGGTTGACGTCGACGATCTCGCCGTCGAAGTCCGAGAGCGGGCCGGAGGTTACCTTCACCGACTCGCCCAGCGAGAACTCGACCTGGGCGCGCGGCCGCTCGCCCGTGGCGGCGCCGGTGCGCAGGATGCGGTCGACCTCGCCCTGCGAGAGCGGGACGGGCTTCGAGCCGGCGCCGACGAAGCCGGTCACGCCGGGCGTGTTCTTGACGACCGTCCACGCCTCGTCGTTCAGGTCCATGTTGACGAGCACATAGCCGGGCAGGATCCGCTTTTCGGTCTGGACCTTCTGCCCGTCCTTCGTCTCGACGACCTGCTCCGTCGGGACGACCACGCGGCGGAAGCGCGTCTGCTGCGCCATCGAGTCGATCCGGTGCTCGAGGTTGGTCTTGACCTTGTTCTCGTGCCCGGAATAGGTGTTGATCGCGTACCAGCGGAACATCTGAGACCCCTATCGAAGAAGCACGTGTTGGACGAGCCGGCGGAAGACCTCGTCCGCCGCGAACAGGTACACGCCCGTCACGAGACAGGCGATCAGGACGACGGCCGTGCCCTGGATCAGCTGCTGCTGACCCGGCCAGTCGACCTTCTTCAGCTCGGCCCAAGACTCGCTGATGAAGACGAAGCGCCTGCGTCCCGGGGCGGCGCGCTGGCCGTCGCTCGCCGGCTGCGCCTCGGCGGGCGCGCGGGCAGGCTGCGGCTGGCGCTGCTGCGGCGCGCGGTCGAGCGACGCGCGGCTCTCGGCCTGTGCAGCGCGGCGGGCTCGCCGCTCGGAGCGGGTCTGGCGCGCCACTACCTGGTCTCCCGGTGCACGGTGTGGCAACCGCACCAGCGGCAGTACTTCTTGAACTCGACCCGGTCCGGGGAGTTCCGCTTCGATTTCTCGGTCTGGTAATTACGACGCTTGCAGTCGGTGCAGGCGAGCGTGATTCCGACTCTGACTCCGGTTGCCATTGTTGTTCTCTCTCTTGGTCCGAATACGCGAGGAGGTAGCGGCGGGAGGACTCGAACCTCCGACACGCGGATTATGATTCCGCTGCTCTAACCAACTGAGCTACGCCGCCGCGCGCGGCTGAGTGTAGCAGCCGATCCTTGGAGCTAGGCTCCGGCTCATGGCTGCGATCGAGGCAGAGGGGCTGCGGCGGACCTACAAGACCACGACCGGCCTCGTCCGGCGGAAGTCGCTGGAGATCGAAGCGGTCCGCGGGATCGACTTCGAGGTTCCCGCAGGCGAGCTGTTCGGCCTGCTCGGCCCGAACGGGGCCGGCAAGACGACGACGATCAAGATGCTGATCACGCTCTTGATCCCGACCGCCGGCAGCGCGCGCGTGCTCGGGCTCGACGTCGTCCAGCACGCGCACGAGGTGCGCAAGCGCATCGGCTACGTCTTCGGCGGCGAGCGCGGCGTCTATGAGCGGCTTTCGGGCTACGACAACCTGCGCTACTTCGCGGAGCTCTACGGCGTTCCGGCAGGCGAGCAGCGCCGCAGGATCGAGGAGCTGCTCGAGGTCGTCGGGTTGAAGGGCCGCGAGCACGAGCGGGCCGAGGGCTACTCGCGCGGGATGAAGCAGCGGCTCCACGTCGCGCGCGGCCTGCTGCACGACCCGGACGTCATCTTCCTCGACGAGCCGACGATCGGCCTCGACCCGGTCGGCGCGCGCGACGTGCGCGCGACGATCGCGTCGCTGACCGAGGCCGGCAAGACCGTGCTGCTCACGACGCACTACATGTTCGAGGCCGACGCGCTCTGCGACCGAATCGCCGTCATCTCACAGGGACGGATCGTCGCCGAGGGGACGCCGACCGAGCTGAAGCGCGGCGTCGCCGAGGGGACGGTCGTCGAGGTCGAGGTGTTCGGCCCCGCGGAGGCCACGGTCGAGCGGGTGCGGACGCTCGGCGGGGTCACCTCCGTGGCGATCGAGGAGCGCGAGCAGGCGCAGGTGCTCGTCGTCCACACCGGCCCGGGGCTCGAGCTGACGCACGCGATCCTCGGTTGCCTCGATGGCGCCGACGTCGGCCGGATCTCGCAGCGGGAGCCGACGCTCGAGGACGCGTACGTGGCGCTGGTGACCGAATGAGCTCCCTGCGCTTCGTCGCAGTCAGCTGGCTGCTGGAGTTCAAGATGATCATGCGCTCGCCGTTCGACGGCTTCGGGAACGTGATCTACCCGCTCTTCTTCGCAACGGTCGCGTTCTTCGTCTTTCGCGCCGGCGACAGCCCGCGGACGCTGGTCTACGCCTCGCTCGGAGCGGCCGTGATGGGCATGTGGTCGTCCGTCAGCACCTCGGCCGGCTCGGCGATGCAGCGCCAGCGCTGGTGGGGCACGCTCGAGCTGCTCGTGGCCGCGCCCCGCCACTTCGCGCTCGTCCTCCTCCCCGCCACGCTCGGCCTCGCCACGGTCGGGATCTACAACCTCGTCGCGACGCTGCTCTGGGGCCGGGTCCTGTTCGGGATCGACCTCACGATCGAGCATCCGCTGCTGTTCGCGCTGTCGATCGTCGGCACGGTACTCTCGTTCGGCGGGCTCGGCTTCCTGTTCGCGGTCTCGTTCGTCCGCTTTCGCGCCGCGTGGGTGCTCGGCAACTTCTTCGAGTACCCCGTCTGGCTGATCTGCGGCTTCCTCGTGCCGCTCGCGTTGCTTCCGGCCTGGGTGCGGCCGATCTCCTGGGTGCTGGCGCCGACCTGGGGCATGAGCGCGATTCGCGAGTCGGCGCTCGGCGGGACGCCGCTTCCCGACCTGCTCCTCTGCCTCGGCCTCGGTGCGGCCTACGTGACCGTCGGCGTCCTGGTCACCGACCGCGTGCTGCGAGCCGCCCGCCAGCGCGGCTCCCTGTCATTGACGTGATCGTCGCAGCCCGGATCTTCGTCGTCGGCGGGCTGACCAGCTTCCGCGCGCTCTGGTACTGGCTGACGCCGTGGATCTACGTCCCGACGATGCTGGTGGCGCCGATCTTCCAGATTCTGCTCTTCGCCTACATCGGCCGCTCTGCCCAGCTCGAGTCGGACGAGTTCTACTTGATCGGCAACGCGCTCCAGTACGCGTCGATCCCGTGCCTGTTCGCGATGGCCCAGATGATCGGCGGCGAGCGCTTCCAGAACACGCTCAGCGCGATCCTGGTCAGCCCGGCGCCCCGCGTGCCGCTCTTCTTCGGGCGCTCGCTGCCTGTGATCCTGAACGGCGCCTTCGTCGGGGCGTTCTCGCTCGCGGCCGGTGCGCTGATCCTGGGCGTCCACCTGCCTGCGAGCTCGCTGGCCCCGCTCGCCCTGACCGTCCTGATCGCGGCCTTCTCGTGCACCGGGCTCGGGCTGATCAACGGGGCGGTGAGCCTCCGAATCCGCGAGAACGCGGTGCTGAACAACGTCATCTTCGGATTCCTGCTGATCTTCACGGGCGCCAACGTGCCGCTGGACGCGCTGCCCGGGTGGATGAGCACGGTCGCGCAGGGGCTGCCGTTCACGCACGCGATCGAGGCGGCGCGCCAGCTCGCGGACGGGGCGACGCTCGGAGAGGTCAAGGGGCTGCTCGGGGCAGAGCTGCTCGTGGGGGCCGTCTACGGCGTGCTGGGCTACGCCGTGATGCGCTGGTTCGAGTACCAGAGCCGGCGCTCTGCGACCCTGGAACGGTCCTGATGCGCGCGCGTGACCTGAACTGGTTCCAGGTCGAGGAGTACCTCACTCGCGACGACCGGGTCGTGCTGCCGGTGGGCTCGACCGAGCAGCACGGCTACCTCTCGCTCGAGACCGACAACATCCTGGCCGAGCGAGTCTCCGCCGAGGCCGCCGACCCGCTGGGCGTGCTCGCGCTGCCGGTGCTGGCCTACGGGCTGGCGCCGTCGTTCGCGGCCTACCCGGGCAGCCCGACGCTCAGGCTCGAGACCTTCGTGGCCCTCCTGCGAGACCTGCTCGACTCCCTGCACGGCCAGGGTTTCCGGCGCTTCCTGGTCGTGAACGGCCACGGCGGGAACGTCGCCGGCGGCTCGCTCGTGCGCGAATGGGCCGCGGCGCATCCCGACACGCAGGCGATCTTCCACAGCTGGTGGTCGAGCGAGCGCGTGCTCGCGGCGGCTCGCGAGCTCGACCCCGAGCCGAGCCACGCCAACTGGTTCGAGAACTTCCCCTGGACGCGCGTGGCGGGCGGCGACCTGCCCGACGGACGGAAGCCGCCGCCCGACGAGGCCGCCCATCGCGGCGCGGCGCCCCCCCGTGTTAGGCAGCTGCTCGGCGGCGGG